>WNFU01000479.1_pt1 | contig 54420 bp, 44 predicted proteins | sample 5400121 | NCBI WGS metagenome assembly WNFU01 (sample SAMN13153360, study PRJNA577476) | soil metagenome | isolation source: 100 cm soil or saprolite under grassland replicate 1 | place: USA:California | collected 2016-06-15 | reverse complement strand
CTGGACCTGGACCTGGACCTGGACCTGGACCTGGACCTGACCTGGACCTGACCTGGACGTGGACCTGGACGTGCGCGTGGACGTGGATCTGGATGTGGACCGCGACTCCGGCCTCCCTCTCCCCGGAGAGGATTGGGGTGAGGGGGCTCTCCGCGAGCCGCTCGACGAAGCAGCCCACGATCGACGGACGCCACCCCCCGGGCGCTGGGCCGGGGAGGGTCCTCGTCCCTCGCTCCGGCCTAGAGTCGCGCCCGGCGCCGGCCTGTCGTGAGGGCCCAGAAGCGCAGACGCCGGGGCACGTCCGCACGTGCCGCCCGGGCGCTTGACGGATTGTGAATGGCTCGAGAACGGTCGGGCGTCACGTTCCGTGCACCCCGGCTAGCGTACTTTGAGCTGGGTCCGTCCGCAGCGACCGGCCTACGCAGCGGGACGAGGCCCTCCCCGTCCGAGCGCGCCCGGGCACGGGACTGCTCGTGGTAGCGCCGCCGCGACACGAACGTGAACGGCGGTTCCTGAACCTGGACCTGAACCTGGACCTGAACCTAGAGTGAACCAGGACCTAGAGTAAACCTGGACCTGGAGTGGACCTGGACCTGGAGTGGACCTGGACCTGGAGTGGACCTGGACCTGGACTCGGTTTTGGACCCGCCCCGTTCGCCCTGAGCGTAGCGCCGCCGCAGGCGGCGCGAAGTCGAAGGGCGGGGCTTGGACCCGAGGAGAACGCGGTCCGCGCTTCTACCGCCGCGCTGCTAGATGAGACCGCGCGACCTGCGCAGCAACTCAACGGTCTTCTGGTACTCGACGTCCCAGGCGCCCGTGCCCTCCTGCAGGTGCTTCAGGCGGGCGCGCGCCTCGCGATCGATCTCGTCGTCGACGTCGAGGTGCTTCTTGAAGATCTGGAAGACCTTCTTCCGGAGGCCGTGATCCTCGGAGTAGACCTCCTCGACGTTCCGCGAGATGAGGAGGAACTCGATCATCTGGCCGATGACGTACTCGATGCCTTCATCGCCCATCTTGAAGCCGCGGACGTCCGCCATCTCGCGCTTCACCTGGTTGAACCGCGAGTGATCGTACCCGCGACGCTCGAGCGCCTCGCGCGTCGCCGCGTTCACCCGCTCCTCGGCCGCGAGGTATTCCTTCATGATCGCGGCCATGTCCATCTCGGCGTCGGCGATCCGGAGGGTCTCGACCTCGATGTCGCCGTCCTGCATGAGAGTCTGGACGACCTCTCGGGCGATCGTGGGGATGACCTTCGGGTAGAGCCGCATGAGTTCCTCGCTCGACGGCCGCGGCCCGCGCCGTGGCCGATGGTGAGCCGTGCGAAGACCGCGAAGAAAAAGGGTAAAGCCGTATAAACCCCGGCCACTCGAGGTGGCAAGGAAAAACGTCCTCCGACGGCATGTTCCATGCGTCCCCGCCGCGCCGCACGAACCATCGTGGGCTCGGCCCCTCCCGGGCCCCGGGAGAGGCGTCCGCCGCCGCCGGCGTGCCCCGGAAAGCGAGAGGGCGGCGCGCGCGGCGCCGCCCTCCTCGAGAGCCGAGACCGGACGCGCGATCAGGGCGCGTAGATCTTCATGACGTCCGACAGGAGCTTCAGCGCCTCGGCCTTCGGCCGCTGGAACGCGTTGCGCCCCATGATCGAGCCGAACGCGCCGCCCTCCTTCAGGCCGCGGATCTCCTCGAGCACGGCGTCGGTGCCCTTCGCCTCGCCGCCCGAGAAGATCACGATCCTCTTCCCGTTGAACGCCGACTGCACGACGTGGCGCACGCGATCGGCGAGCGTCTTCGTCGGGATCTTCTGCTCCTCGTAGACCTTCTTCGCCTCCGGGTGCTCGACGAGATCCTTCGGCGGCTTCACCTTCACGATGTGTGCGCCGAGCTGGCAGGCGATCTGCGCCGCATACGCCGCGATGTCGACCGCCGTCTCGCCCTCCTTGGACACGCCGCTGCCGCGCGGATAGCTCCACACGACGACGGCGAGGCCGTGCGCCTTCGCCTCCTCGGTGAGCGCGCGGAGCGCCTCGAACTGAGCGTTTCGCGCGTCGGACGCCGGATAGATCGTGTAGCCGACCGCCGCGCACCCGAGCCGCACCGCCTCCTTCACCGAGCCCGTGACGGCCGAGATCGGGCCGCCGCCGAGCTTCGAGAGCGAGTCGGAGTTGTTCACCTTCAGGATGAGCGGGATCTGGCCCGCGTACTTCCGCGCGCACGCCTCGATGAATCCGAGCGGCGCCGCGTAGGCGTTGCAGCCCGACTCGATCGCGAGCTGGAAGTGGTACTCGGGATCGTAGCCGGCCGGGTTCTTCGCGAACGACCGCGCCGGACCGTGCTCGAACCCCTGGTCCACCGGGAGGATCACGAGCTTGCCGGTGCCGCCGAGCGTGCCCGTCATGAGCAGCCGGTGAAGGTTCGCGAGGGTCCCGGGGCTGTCGGACTGGTACCAGGACAGGATCTCCTGCACGCGCGCGGTGGTTCGCTCGGCCATCTTTTTCTCCCGTGTGCTCGGTTCGTTTCCACCGGCGCGGCGCGCCGAGGGCGGCCGCAATCTACGGAGACGAGGAGCCCCTTTTCAAGCGGAAACACCTGGAGAAGCGCTCCCCACGGGGGCGGTCAGGCCCCCGGACGCTCCGTCGCGGGACGGACCGGGAAGCAGCGTGAGACGTAGCCGCAGCCCTCGGCGCGGCAGCGCGCCTCGTCGCGCCCGAGGGCGGCCGGCGCGAGGTCGCCCCCGGTCCCGGCGTGCGCACCCATCGCGAGCGCCGGCGCCTCGCGCGCGAAGTCAGCGAGCTCCCGCTCGGTCGCCGTGACGTCCACCGCGCGGAAGTCGCCACGCAGGAACTGAAGGCGCGCCCGGACGCGGACGCCGGGAAATGCGCGCCGCGCGGCGAGCGTGTAGGCGAGGAGCTGCAGCCGGTAGCGCTCGGCCGCGCCGGGGCGCGGCGCCGCGTACTTGTAGTCCACGACCACCACGCCCTCGCCGCGGCGGCCGGCGACGAGCGCGTCGATGGCGCCGACGAGGTAGGCGGCCGGGGCGCCGCCGTTCGACCGCGGCTCCGCTCGCGGGAGCCCTTCGCCGAGCGCGAGCGGCCCGCCGTCGACGCGGAGCAGGAACGGGACCTCGCGCGAGAGGCGGCCCTCGCGCGCCGCCACTGCGAGGGCGCGGCCCCCCTCGGAGTCGGCGAACCGCGCCACCTCGGCGAGGATCCGCCGGATGCCCGCGCTCGCCGGATCGTAGCCGCGCCGCGCCGCGGCGGCCTGGAGCTGGGCGCGGCGCTCGAGCGGCGGCGCAGCGAGGTCGCTCTCCGCGAGCATCGCGTGAGCGAGGGTGCCGCGCGCGGTCGCGCGCCCCGGGTCGTCGTGGGCACCGCCCCGGAGGCCGGTCGGCTCGGGGATGCGCAGGAACCGGCCGAGGTGGTGGCGCCGCGGGCAGCGGGCGTACTCCGCGAGGTCGGTCACCGCGACGCGCACCGCGGCCAGCGGCGCGGGCGGCGCGAGCCGCGGCGCCGCGAGGAGCGGCTGCTGGGGCTGCGCCGCGGGCGCGGCGGCGGGGAGCACCGGGGCGGCCGCGCGCGTCGCGGCCTCCGAGGCGGGCACGCGGAGGACGAGGTCCGGGCGCGCCTCCGCCGCCACCTCGACGAGGCCGCGCCAGGACTCGCCTCCCCGCCCCGGCTCGCCGGAGAGGACCAGGCGATCGCGCGCGCGGGTGAGCGCGACGTAGAGGAGCCGCCGCGACTCCGCCGCCGCCGCGCGGCGCTCCGCCTCTCGCGCGCTCCGCATCGCGGCCGTCTCGACGTGCTCCTCGCGCGCGGCGTCGTAGAGCTGCGCGCAGAGCCGGCCGTCGGCGTCGAGCAGCGCGCGGCGGGTGTCCGCCCGCGCCGCGGCCCCGAGGTCGGGGACGAGCACGATCGGCCACTCGAGCCCCTTCGCCTGGTGCACCGAGAGGATCGCGATCGCGTCCTCTGCCTCGAGCTCCGCCTCGGGCTCGCGCGGCGGCCGAGCAGCGAGCGCGCGCAGGTGGCGGGCGAGCTCGGGCGCGCGCCCGCCGTCCGCCTCGAACCGGGCCGCGAGCGCGATCGCCTTCTCGAGGTTCACCGCGCGTCGCTCGCCCTCCGGCGCGGCGAGCAGCGCCGCGTCGAGATCGAGCGCGGCGACCGCGCGCCGCAGGAGGTCGGGGAGCGCGAGCCGGTCGCGCACGGCCCGGAGGTCCTGCCAGACGCGCAGCAGCCGGACGAGCCGCTCCCACTCGTCGGGCGGAATCGCCGGCGCCCTTCCACTCCGCGCCTCAGCCGCGATCGCCTCGACCTGCGCGCGCAGCGCCTCCGGCGCGATCCAGCCGAGCCGCCCGAGCCCCCCGCGTGCGACGAGGACGAGCGTTCCGTCCGACACCGCGCACAGCGGCGAGCGGAGGAGCGCGGCCCAGGCGAGGGCGTCCGACGGGTCGAAGAGCGTCGCGGCGAGCTCGCCCAGGTCGCGCACCTCGGGCGCCTGGTAGAAGCCGCCGCCGCGCGCGAGCCGGAACGGCAGCCCCGCCGCCCGCAGCGCCCGCTCGTACGGGCCGATCTGCGTGAGCCTGCGGAAGAGGACCGCGACGTCGCCGAAGCGCGGGCGGCGCGTCCGCTCGACTCCACCCTCCCCGCGCTCCCGCACGACGACCCCCGCCGCGCCGGACACCATCGCCTGGATCCGCCGGACGATCGCATCCGCCTCGCGCAGCCGCCGCTCGGCCGCGGCGCCGCCGCCGTCGTCCACGAGCACCTCGCACGCCGGGCGCGCCCCCTCCGGCCGCCGCGGGACGAGCCGGTCCGCGTCGCCGAAGCGGATCTCGTCGTCGCGCGGCGCCGCCCCCGCCGGCGGGACCATGCAGCGCGCCGAGACCTCGTTCACGAGATCCAGCACGGCCGGGGCGGAGCGGTGGTTCGCGGAGAGGTGGAGGACGCGGCCCTCCCCCGCGCCGAAGCGCCGGACGAGGCGCGCGAACACCGATACGTCCGCGCCGCGGAACCGGTAGATCGATTGCTTCAGGTCGCCGACCGCGACGAGCGTCGGACCCCGCGGCTCCCCGGGGCCGGCGAGCAGGTCGAAGACCTGCTGCTGCAGGGCGTTCACGTCCTGGTACTCGTCCACGAGCAGCGCTCCGAGCCGCCCGCGCAGCTCCGCGACGAGCGCGCGGTCTCCCGCGAGGAGATCGCGCGCGCGGACGAGCAGGTCGTCGAAGTCCATCGCGCGCGCCTCGCGCTTGCGCGCGGCGTAGCGCGCCTCCGAGTCCGCGACGAGCAGCGCGAGCTCCTCCTTCTGCGGCCCGGCGAGCCGGTCCGCCTCGAGGCGCGAGACTTCGTCCGCGTGTGCGCGGAGCGCGTCGCGCGCCTCGCGGAGCGTCGCGTCGTCCTTGCCGAGACGCGGGCCGTGCGTCGCCTCCTCGAGCGCGCGGAGCCGCGCCGGGGCGTCCTCCCCCGGCGTTCCGTGCGTCGCGCCCTCGAGCGCCACCCAGGCGCGCGCGACGGCGTCGAGCAGCTTCTGCGCGCCCGCGCCGCGCGCCGCCCGGGCGAGCGTCACGACGTCGCCGGCGGCGGCGCCGAGCCGCTCCCAGGCCGACCGGAGCGCGGCCTCGTCCACGGGAGCCACCGGGACGGGGCCGGCGTCGCCTCGCGTCGCGCGCGCCCGCACGAGCTCGGCGACGAGCCCGGCGAGCCCGCCGCGCGCCTCCGCGCCGAGCCCGGCGGTGAGGAGCCGCGCAGCGGGCCGCCCGGCGTCGAGCGCCGCGACCACCGCCGCGCGCGCCGCGGCGCGGAGCCAGGCCGATGCGCGCTCCTCGTCGACGACCGTGAACTCCGGGTCGAGCCCGGCCTCCGGCGCGTGCTCGCGCAGGAGCCTCCCGCAGAACGCGTGGATGGTGCCGGCCGCCATCCGGTCGAGGCCGTGGAGCCGGTCGAGCCAGGCCTGCGCGACGTCCGACCCCGGCGCGGCGCGGGCGGCGGCGCGGGCGCGCTCCGCCACCGCCTCGCGCAGCCGCAGGACGAGCTCCTCCGCGGCCTTCTCGGTGAACGTGATCGCGACGAGCGCGGAGGGCTCGCACGGCGTGCCCGTCGCCTCGCCCGAGAGGAGCCGGACGCAGAGCTCGACGAGCGCGGTCGTCTTCCCGGAGCCGGCGCCGGCGGAGACGGCGGTCGGCGCCGAGAGCCGGAAGAGCGCCTCGGCGGCTTCGCCGAACACGATCGGGCCGCTCACGCGCGCTCCTCCTCGTCTCGCGCGGCCGCGCCCTCGAACCGGCAGACCGCGCCGAAGGGGCAGCGCGTGCACGAGCGGGACGCGATCGGGAGCTCGCCGCGCCGGATGATCGCGACCGCCTGCACGACCGCGGCCGCGAACGGCCGCGGCTCTGCCGAGGGTGGCCTCGCGTCCGGCGAGGCGGAGTCGAAGGGTCCCGCTGGGGCCTCGAGCGCGAGGACCGGATCCCCCGCGTCGAGCTCGACCGGCGAGAGCCGCTCGGCGCTGCGCAGGACCGCATAGGTGGCATCGAGCCGCGTGCGCCCGGGCAGGTCGCGCGCGGCGGCGAGGAGGTAGGTCGGGATCTGGAAGCTCGTCTCGCCGAATGCCGCGGGGTCGAGCTTCTCGGACAGGCCGCTGCCGCGCGAGTTCTTGTAGTCGAGGACGAGCAGCCGGGTCGGGCTCGCGTCGACGCGGTCGATCCGGCCGCGGAGCCGGACGACCTCGCCCGCCGCGCGCAGCTCGAGCGGAGGTCCTCCCGAGCGCCCGCCGAAGGCGTGCTCGACGAGCGCGGGCGCGACGTCGCGCGGCTCCTCCGCCTCGGCGCGGACGACGCGGTCGAGCCGCGCGAGCACCGCCTCGCGGCGCGCCGCCCACACCGCGGGATCCCCGGTGCGCCCGGCGCGCTCGAACTCGCCGAGCACGATCGCGGCGGCGGCGCGGGCCTCCGCGAGGTCAACCGCGTCCCCCGCCGGCGGCCACGCGTTCCGGTCCATGCGTCCCCGCACGAACCGCTCGAGCACCGCGTGGAGCAGGCTCCCCTCGTCGCGCCCCTCGATGTCGAGCCCCTCCTCGGCGGGCTCGTCGAGCCGCGCGCCGGTCCTGAGGAGGAGGCGGAACGGGCAGCGGGCCCAGTCCTCGAGCTGCGTCGGCGACCACTCCTCGGGGAGCGCGGCGCGCAGCACCTCGAGCGCGGGGCCCACGATCGCGCCCGCGTGCGGCGCGGCGCGGCGGTCGCGCACGGCCTCGCGCCGCTCCGCCTCGATGGCGCCGCGCGCGAGGACGTCGGCCGCCCGTGCCGCGAGCGGCGTCCCGCCGAGCGGAGCGAGCGCGTCGTCGCCGGCCCGCGCCGCGGCCCGGAGCGCCTCGCGCGGGCTCCGCGCCTGGGCGAGCCCGGGCTCGGGCGCCGGCGCGCGCGGCGCCTCGCCGAGCGCGGCGAGAGCGTCCGCGACGAGCGGCGCGAGCGGGCCGCCGTCGCCCGCCGGCCCCGGCGCCGGCCAGAGAAACGCGACCGCCTCGCGCCCGGCCGCGACGGCGGAGAAGGCGCGGAGCGTCGCCTCGGCGCGCCGCGCGCCGGCGACCGGGAGCGCGGCCCGCCGGAGCGCCGCGTTCACCGCCTGCCGCTCGGGCTCGCGCAGGAGCGGCTCGGGCGACGCGGGCGCGGGGAAGGCGCCGCGGGCGCAGCCGGTGATCACCGCCGCGCGCGCGGAGAGCCCCGGCGCCTCGTCGAGCCCCCACAGCTCCACCGCGCCGGCGGCGGGCTCGGGCGGTGGCGGCAGTGAGGCGCTCTCGATCGCGAGCGCGGTGAGCGCGCGGAGCTCCGCGGCGGGAAGCCGCTCCGCGCCGCGGCCCGCGAGCGCGAGCGACCGCGCGAGACCCTCGAGCGCCTCGTCGAGCGCGGCGAGCGCGCCGAGATCGCGCGCCGCCACCTCGCGCGGCGCGCGCGCCGCCCGCCGCCGGATCCCCGTGGCCGCGACGAACGCCGCGAGCCGCGCGGCGTGCTCGCGCGCGGTCGCGGCCCCACCGAGCGGCCGCACCGCGGCCGCGAGCCCGTCGAGCCCGTCCGCGGCGCGCTCGAGCGCGGCCCGCTCCGGCGCGGCGGATGGAGCCGCGAGCGCGGCGGCGCGCCGGCGCAGCGCCTCCGACGGCGGACCGCGCCCGTCGAGCGCCCCGGCGCGATCGAGGAGCGGACCGAGCGCGAACGTCAGGCCCCCGGGCGCGAGGTACGTCGAGGCGGCGAGCCGCTCCGCGCGCGTCCGGTCGAGGCCCGGGGCGGCCGTGAGCGCGTCGAGCACGGCGCGGACGGGCGGCGCGTCGGCGAGCGCGGACCCGCGCCCCGTCGCGAGCGGGAGCCCCGCCTCGGCGAAGGCGGCCGCGAGCGCGGGGGCGGCGCGCCGCGGCGAGGGCGCGAGGAGCGCGACGTCGGAGGGCGCCATCCCCGCCTCGAGCAGGCGCGCGACGACGCGCGCGGCGGCGCCCGCCTCGCCCGCCTCGCCTGCGCCCGCCTGCGCGAGGACGAGGCCGCCCTCCGTCGCGGGCGGCGCGCGTCCGCCGCCGAGCGCGACGAGGAGCGCGGCGAGCCGCGGCGCGCGCCCGTCGCCCTCGATCCGGGGCAGGGACACCTCGATCTCCCGCCGCGCGGCGACCTCGTGCAGCGCCTCCACCCGGCGCAGGAGCGGCTCCGCCGCGGCGCAGGCGTCCGGCCGCTCCGGGAAGAACGGCACGTGGAATCGCGTCCGCCGCGCGCGCGCCGCGAGGGCCGCCAGGAGGTCCCACTCCGCAGGCGCCGCCGCGACGAGGCCGTCGACGACGAGCAGGTCGAGGTCGCGGAGCTCCGGCGGCAGGGCCCCGCGCAGCGCCGCGCCGGCGGCCACGCGCGCCGCCCCCGCGCGATCGAGCACGGCGAGGTCGCGGAGCGCGTCCTCGTACGCCTCGAGCGCGTCGGCGAGCGCGCGGAGCCGCGCGGCGGGCCCCCCGGCGAGGCGCGCGGCGGCGGCCCGCGCCGCCTGCGCGTCCACCTCGCCGCGCCTCAGCTCCGCGAGCGCGGCGGCGAGAGACGCGGCGAGGCCGCCGTCGGGCGCCACGTCCGCGAACGGCCCGCCCGCGGCGCGCCCCGCGCGCACGGCGACGAGCCGCTCCGCGAGCGGCGGAAGCACCGGCCGGCGATCGCCCGCGGCGGCGAGGATCTCGGGAACGATCCGCTCGAGCGTCGCGACGGCGGGCCCGAACAGGATGCCGCCCTGCGCGTCGCACAGGCGGCGCGACCCCCTCGCCGCGGCGAGCGGCGTCGAGATGACGCAGAGGGCGGTCACGGCGCGGAGGATAGGCCCGCGCCCTGACGCGGCGCGGTCGCGCCAGCCCGCGCGGGTCGGGGCGGCCGCGCGGTGGCTCGATTAGGGAATCGGCGCCATCCCGGAGGTGGTCGATGGAGCTGTGGCACACGTGGACGTGCCCGTACTGCATGCGGGTGCGGATCGCGCTCGACGAGAAGCGGCTCGCGTACCGCGAGCGCGAGATCGACCTCGCGAACAAGCCGCCCGAGCTCCGCGAGCTCAACCCGGCGAACGCCGTCCCCGTCCTCATCGTGGACGGCGCCGCCATCCCGGAGTCGATCGTCATCCTCGAGTACCTCGAGGACCGCTTCCCGCAGAACCCGCTCCTGCCGGCGGACCCGCTCGCCCGCGCGCGGGCGCGCCTCCTGTGCGACCGCGTCACGGCCGCGCTCGGTCCCCACGGCTTGAAGCTCGTCCGCGGCAGCGACGAGGAGAAGCAGGCGGCGGCCGAGGGGGTCCGGGCGGCGCTCGCGACGCTCGAGCGGGACGTCCCCGCCGCTGGGTTCCTCGTCGGGCCGTTCTCGATCGCCGACGTCGCGCTCGCGCCCTTCGTGGCGCGGCTCCCGCCGCACCTGCGCCCGTCCGCGCTCGGCCTCCCGAAGCTCGCGCGCTGGGAGGCGGGGGCGATGGCCCGCCCCTCCGTCGCGGCCCACACGGCCCCGCGCCGCGCCGCGTGATCGGGCTCGCCGCGCAGGCGTGCCCCGGGCGCTCACTCCTCGCGGTAGACCGCGAGCGATCCCTCGTTCTCCCAAACCTCGACCTTCGAGACCCGCACCCGCCCGCCCTCCTGCCCTGCGAGCGCGCGGTTCGCCTCGACGTAGAAGAAGCGGGCGAGGAGCTCCGCGGTCGTGTTCTCCTGGTCGAACGGCGGGATCTCGTTCACGTTCTGGTGATCGAAGCGGGAGCCGATCTCGCCGACGAGCTTCTGCAGGTCGGCGAAGTCGATCACCATCCCGATCCTGTTCAGCTCGGAGGCGCGCGCGTGGACGCGGACGCGCCAGTTGTGGCCGTGCAGTCGCTCGCACTTCCCGCCGTGGAAGCGGATCTGGTGGGCGGCGCTGAAGCCGAAGTCCTTCGCGATCTCGAAGACGGGGCCTGCCATGAGGGGGGGCAATATAGCCGCCGCCGCCCCCGGACGCACCCCCGCCCGAAGCCTCCGCGCGCCGGCTGGCTCCAACGACCATGACGGACGGACACGGACACGGCGGTCACCGCCACGGGGGCGCCGGGCGCGACGTCCCGCGGGACCGCCACGGCAACCCGCAGGACCTCGAGGCCTACCTCGCGCGGCTCGAGGAGCCGGAGCGGCTCGCGTGGCAAAAGCCCGACGAGGTCGTCGCGGCGCTCGGGCTCCGACCCGGCGACGTCGCCTGCGACTTCGGCGCGGGGCCCGGCTACTTCACGCTCCGTATTGCGCGCGCGGTCGGCCCCTCCGGCCGCGTCCACGCGATCGACGTCGAGCCGCGCATGCTCCAGATCCTCCTGCGGCGCATCGCCGACGCGGGGCTCGCGAACGTGAGGCCGCTCCTCGCGCCCGAGGGCGCGCTCGGCGTGCCGCCGGAGCCGTGCGCGGCGATCCTCAGCGTGAACACGTTCCACCACTTCCCCGACCGTCCCGGCGCGCTCGCGCGGCTCGCGTCGTGTCTCGCGCCGGGCGGGCGACTCGCGATCGTGGACTTCCACGCGGGCGAGCTGCCGTTCGGGCCGCCGCCGGAGCACAAGGTCTCGCGCGAGGGGTTCCTCGAGGCGGCCGGCGCGGCGGGGCTCGAGGTCGTGCGCGAGGAGCGCTTCCTCCCCCACCAGTGGTTCTTCGTCGCGGCGCCGCGGCGCTGACGCGACGCGCGGTCGCGCTACCGCGCGCCGCCGGCGATGAAGTCGCGGCGGAGCACGAGCCGCTTCCCCGTCATGACGACGTGGCCGCGCCGCGCGAGATCCGACAGGGCGCGCGACACCGTCTCGCGGCTCGTGCCGATCATCGCGGCGATCTCCGCCTGCGTCGGGCGCTGCCGGAGCACGATCCCCTCCTCGGTGTCCTCGCCCTCCGCCGCGGCGAGCTCCCGCAGCTTCCCGGCGAGCCGACCGTACACGTCGAGGAGCGCGAGGTTCCCGATGACGGCGTCGGCGCGGCGCAGCCGCCGCGAGAGCTCGGTGAGCACCCGCAGGGCGGTCCGCGGGTGGGTCTCGATGTGCGCCTGGAAGTCCTTGCGGGAGAGGACCAGGAGCCGCGAGGGCTCGGCGGCGATGACCGTCGCGGAGCGCGGCTCGTTGTCGAGCAGCGACATCTCCCCGAAGAAGTCGCCGGGCGTCTTGAAGATGGAGAGGATGATCTCGCGGCCGGAGTCACCGTAGAGGACGACCTTCACCTTGCCGCGGACGAGGACGAAGAGCGCGTCGCCCGTGTCCTCCTGCGAGACCACGACGCCGCCGTCCGGGAACTCGCGGACGTCGGCGAGCCGCTCGAGGGCTGCGACCGCCGCCGCGTCGAGGTCCGAGAAGATCGAGACGCTCTTCAGGAGGCCCCGCTCCCGCGCTCCGCCGTTGCGCTGGTCCATGCGCAGCGACCGTAGACCGCCCATCCTGGGGAATCAAGGCAGGCCGAGGAGCGCCCGAACCGCGGCGGCGGGGTCCGACGCCACGAGCCAGGCGCGCAGGGCGGCGACCCCGGTCGCCCCCGCGGCGCGCAGCGAGGGGACGCGGTCGGCCGTGACGCCGCCGAGCGCGACGAGCGGCAGCCCGAGCCCGGCCGCCGCGCGCAGCGCCTCGACCCCGATCGGCGGGCCGTAGGCGCGCTTCGAGGGCGTGTCGAAGATCGGCGAGAGGAAGGCGAAGCTCGCGCCGCCGTCGCGCGCGCGCGCGACCTCCGCCGCCGAGTGGCACGAGACGCCGACGAGCGCGTCTCGGCCGACGAGCCGCCGCGCCTCGCCGGGCGGCACGCCGGCCGACGGGAGGTGGACGCCGTCCGCGCCGGCGGCGAGCGCCACGTCGAGCCGGTCGTTCACGAGGAGGCGCTGGCGCCTCGCGCGGCAGACCGCGGCGAGCGCGCGCGCGAGCTCGAGCAGGTCGCGACCGCCGAGGTCCTTCTCGCGCAGGTGGATCGCGGCGACCCCCGGCGGGAGGCCCGCGAGCGCGGCGTCCGCGCGCGCGGCGAGATCCGGCGCGAGCCGCCGATCCGTGACCAAGTGGACAACCGGGAGGTCCATCTCTAAGCTCCGCTCGAACATCCTGCGTCCAGGTGAGCCGACGTGTCGAGCGATCCGCGGAGCTTCCTCGAGTTCCTGCAGCGCCTGAAGCCGAAGCACGCCGCCCGCTTCCCGGCGCTCCAGACGGAGCAGGTGCTCGCGTTCATGGGCACGACGAGCCTCGCCGGCACGTTCGCGTCCTGCTCGGTCCATCCGCTCCGCGGCATCACCCGCGGCCCGTCCCCACAGGAGCTCCGGATCACGCTCGGCGGCGCACTTCCCCGCCCACCCGCGCGCGGCGAGTGCCTCACGGTCCACCTCACGCGCGTCGAGCGCTACCAGGGCTACCAGGTGAAGACCCGCGCCCTCGCCGCGGGCGCGAGCGAGGCGGAGCTCGTGGAGCGCGGCCCCGCCGGCCTCACCGTGAAGGGGTCGCAGATCTACACGGTCCACCACAGCCCCTACACGCTCCAGTTCTTCGAGAGCGTGCCGTACGAGGACGTGGAGGAGACGCTCGCCGGCCTCGGGCACGCGCTCGTGGCGGTGGGCGAGACGGCGAACCTCTCCCCGCGCTTCGTGTTCCACCACGAGGTGCGGGACGGGAAGGTGCTGCTCTTCCACGGGGACGGCCTCGCGCTCAAGACGTACATGAACCTGCGCCAGAACCGGAGCGAGACACGGCTCGTGCTCGATCTCGACGACTTCACGGGCTTCGCCCTGCGCGGCACCGTCGAGGAGTTCGCGCCCCACCAGCACCCGGAGGCGTACGAGCGGATCTGCCACGGCTTCCAGGCCGGCGGGTGGGGCAAGCCCTCGCGCGTCTTCCGGTTCGCGCCGGAGTCGTTCGAGCCGATCGCGCCGCGCGGCTGACGCTCACCGCCGCGTCCGGCGCTCTCGCTTCCGGAAGGCCGAATCCTCCGCGCCGCGCGTACCCTCGCGGTCGTCCGCGAGACCGGGCACGTCGGCGCGCCGCGGTCCCGCGGTCCGCTCCGCGGCCTCGCCTTCGTCCCGCTGCTCCGCCGCGGACGGCGGGGGTGCCGTCTCAGGCTCGGCGAGCCGCGGCGCGGCGGTCCCGTCCTCGACCCCCGGCGGCGTCGGCCCGGGCCCGCCGGCGAGGCCCGGCGTCTCGTCGATCTCGCCCGCGCCCGGCTTCTTGTGCTCCGACATGCGGTGCCCTCGCAGCAAATCTCGTTCCGGGGACGTCCGCGCGGAAGCGCGCGCGGCGCCGGACTAGAACCGCCTCGTGCCCGCTCTCCCGCTCGCGCCGCCGCTCGCTCCCATGCTCGCCCGTCTCGCGCGCGAGCTGCCGCCGGGGGACTTCGCGTACGAGCCGAAGTGGGATGGCTTCCGCTGTCTCGCCTTCGTCGAGGCGGGCGCGGTGGACCTCCGGAGCCGCCACGGCCGGCCGTTCGCGCGCTACTTTCCGGAGCTCGCGGAGGCCCTCGCGGCGCTCCCACGGCCCGCCGTGCTCGACGGCGAGATCGTCATCCCGCGCGCCGGCGGGCTCGCCTTCGAGCCGCTCCTCGCGCGGCTGCACCCGTCACCCTCGCGGGTGGCGCGGCTCGCGCGCGAGACGCCCGCGGCGCTCGTGCTCTTCGATCTCCTCGCGGAGGGCGGCGAGGACCTGCGGCCGCGCCCGCTCGCGGAGCGCCGCGCGCGGCTGGAGGCGCTCCTCCGCGGCGCGCCGGAGCCGCTGCGGATCACGCCGGCGACCGGGGACGCGGCGGTCGCGCGCGGCTGGCTCGACCGGCCGGTGGGGTGCGGGATCGACGGGGTCGTCGCGAAGCGGCGTGACCTGCCGTACGAGGCGGGGCGGCGGGGCTGGGTGAAGGTGAAGCGCGAGCGGACCGCGGACTGCGTCGTCGCCGGCTTCCGGACGTACGCGGGCGAGCCCGTCGTCGCGTCGCTCCTCCTCGGGCTGTGGGACGCGCACGGCGCGCTCGTGCACGTCGGCGTCTCGTCGTCGTTTCCGGACGCCGAGCGGCGCGCGCTGTTCGCGCGGCTCCGCCCGCTCGCGGTGCGCCTCGCGGGGCACCCGTGGGAGCGCGGGTTCAACCTCGGCGCCAGCCCGGTCGGCCGGCTCGCCGGATCCGCCGGGCGCTGGGATCCCGCGGAGATGTCGCTCGACTGGGCGGCGGTCGCGCCCGATTGCGTCGCGGAGGTCGCCTACGACCAGCTCGACGGGCTGCGCTTCCGGCATCCGGCGCGGTTCGTGCGCTGGCGTCCGGACCGCGAGCCGCGCTCCTGTGCGCTCGATCAGCTCGCGCCGGAGTGAGCCTCGCGGGCCCTCCCTCTCCTCGAGCGCTACTGCGCGCTACCTTCCGATGAGCCCGGTCATCGGCGACGAGGCCGCGGCGTGGAGCTTCATCGGGATGCGCCCGGCGAGGAACGCCTTGCGGCCCGCCTCGATCCCCGCGCGCATCGCCTCCGCCATGAGGACCGGGTCCTTCGCCTCGGCGATCGCGGTGTTCATGAGCACGGCGACCGCGCCGAGCTCCATCGCGAGGGCGGCGTCGCTCGCGGTGCCGACGCCCGCGTCCACGAGGACCGGGATCTTCACCGTCTCCATGATGATCCGGAGGTTGTACGGGTTCCGCAGGCCGAGCCCGGAGCCGATCGGCGCGCCGAGCGGCATCACCGCGGCGCAGCCGGCGTCCTCGAGCTTCTTCGCGGTCACCGGGTCGTCGTTCGTGTACGGCAGGACCGTGAAGCCCTCCTTCGCGAGCACGCGGGACGCCTCGACGAGCCCCTCGACGTCCGGGAAGAGCGTCCGGCGATCGCCGATCACCTCGAGCTTCACGAGGTCGCCCATCTCCAGCTCGCGCCCGAGCCGCGCGGTGCGGATCGCCTCGTCGGCGGTGAAGCACGCGGCCGTGTTCGGGAGCAGCTTCATCCCGTTCGGGATCCACGCGAGGAGCGACTCCGTCCCTTTCTTCGAGAGGTCGAGCCGCCGGACGGCGACGGTGACCACCTCCGCCCCGGAGGCGACGAGCGCCCGCTGCATCGTCGGGAAGTCGGGGTACTTCCCGGTCCCGACGAGGAGGCGGCTCGTGAACGCGTGCTTCCCGATGCTCCAGCCGTCCGCCATGGCCTACCCTCCTCCGACGAACGCGACGATCTCGACGGAGTCACCCGGCCCGAGCCGGTGGGCGTCGTACCGGTCCTTCGTCACGACCGTCTCGTTCACCTCGACCGCGACCCGCGGCGCCTTCACGCCCAGGTGGACGAGCAGGCCGGCGACCGAGGTGCCGTCGGGGATCTCGCGGAGCTCGCCGTTCAGCCGTACCTGCATGGTCGACGGGTGACATAGCAACGGCCGCCCGGCCGGTCAAACGTGACCGGCGAGCCACGCGAGCGGCCGCCCGCGGGCGCCGTCCTCGTTCTCGCGCCGCCCGCCTCGCCAGGGTAGTCCCCGAAGAGCCGCTCGACGGGCATCTCCGCCAAGCGCTCGAATCATGGGAGGTGAGCCCGAGCCCGAACACCGCAGTCGAAGCGAAGCCGACACGCCGCTCGTGGCTGTCCTGGCTGCTTGGCACGTCGGTCGGAGCCGTCGCGCTCTCGATCCTGTATCCGCTCTTCCGCTACGTCCTGCCGCCGCCGAGCGCGGAGTCGCAGACCGGGCTCATCCTCGCCGGCCGCCGCTCCGCGCTGCCACCGGGCTCCGGAACGACCTTCCGCTTCGGGGCGAAACCCGGGATCGTCATCGCCACGCCTGGCGGCGAGATCCGCGCTTTCTCCGCGGTGTGCACGCACCTCGCCTGCACCGTCCAGTACCGGAAGGATCTGCAGCACATCTGGTGCGCCTGCCACGACGGCCACTACAGCCTCGAGGGCGTGCCGATCGCCGGGCCACCGCCGCGGCCGCTCGAGCGCTACGACGTGGCGCTGAAGGACGACGAGATCTGGGTCTCGCGCCGGGGGTGAGCGATGCTGCAGGGCCGCAGCGCATGGCGATTCCTCGACGACCGGCTCCACCTCGATCCGTTCGTCACGTTCCTGCGAGAGAAGGAGGTCCCGCGCCACCGCTTCACGTGGGCGTACTTCTTCGGCGGGATCTCGGTGTTCTTCCTGATCGTGCAGGTGACCACGGGGATCCTGCTGCTCCTCTACTACCGGCCGACGCCGGAGGCCGCGTTCGAGAGCGTCGAGTTCGTGATGACGCGGGTCGAGTTCGGCTGGCTCGTCCGCTCCATTCACGCGTGGTCGGCGAACCTCATGGTGCTCGCCGTGTTCGTCCACATGTTCAGCGTGTACCTCATGCGCTCCTACGGGCGGCCGCGAGAGCTCACCTGGTGGACGGGGATGTTGCTCCTCGCGCTGACGCTCGCGTTCGGATTCTCCGGGTACCTGCTCCCCTGGAACACGCTCGCCTTCTTCGCAACCCGCGTCGGCACCGACATCGTGAGCAAGGTGCCGTTCGTCGGAGGATGGCTCCTCCGATTCCTGCGCGGCGGGGAGGACGTCTCCGGCGCGACGCTCACTCGGTTCTTCGGGTTTCACGTCGCGGTGGTGCCACTCCTCCTCTTCCTGATGCTCGCCGTGCACCTCTTCCTCGTGCAGCGCCACAACGTGCACGTGCCGGCGTCTCTGCGCGAGGAGGCGCGCCGACGCCCGGGGATCCGCTTCGTGCCGGACTTCACGCTGCGCGAGCTGGTCGTGTGGCTCATCGGGCTCGCCCTCCTCGCCGCGCTCGCGGCGTTCTATCCATGGGACCTCGGCTCTCGCGCCGACCCGTTCGCGCCGGCGCCTGCGGGCATCAAGCCGGAGTGGTACTTCCTCTTCGCGTTCCAGACGCTGAAGCTCCTCCCTGCTCGTATCCTCGGTCTGGAGGGCGAGCTGATCGGCTTGACGGCGTTCGCCGCGGCGGGGCTCCTGTGGTTCCTCGTCCCGGTGCTGGACCGCTCGTCGCGGCGCGGCGAGCCGGGCCGCTCCGCGCCCATCGTGGGGCTCGCCGTCATCGGCTACGTCGCCGCGATGACGCTCTACGCACTACTGGCTGGAGGCGGTTCGTGACCACTGCGCGGAGCGCGGCGGCGATGGCCGTGGCGGCGGCTCTGCGGATCGCGGCGGCCGCCGAGCCCGCCCACGCGCCTGCGGGCGGGAGCTGCGTGGCCTGTCACGCAGGGCTCGGCGGCGATCTCGCGAGGCCGGCCGAGGCGTTCGCGGGCGACGTCCACGCGCAGCTCGGCTGCACGATATGCCACGGTGGCGACGCGACGGCCGATGATCAGGACGTGGCCATGTCGCGGGCGAAGGGTTTCCGCGGCACGCCCGCGCCGCGGGACGTGCCGAGGCTCTGTGGCGGTTGCCACGCCGACGCGGCCTTCATCAGGCGCTTTGCGCCGAACCTTCCGACGGACCAGCTCGCGCGGTATCTCACGAGCCGTCACTCGAAGGAGCTCGCGAAGGGCAACTCGCGCGCGGCCGTGTGCAGCTCGTGCCACCAGGCGCACGGCATCGTCTCCACGAAGGACGGGCGCTCGCCGGTGTACCCGACGCGCGTCGTCTCCACGTGCGGGCGTTGCCACGCCCGTCCAGGAGGCGACGGCCCCGTGGAGAGATGGGAGCGCTCGGTGCACCGCGCCGCGCTCGTCGCGGGCGACCTTTCCGCGCCGACGTGCCCGCGCTGCCACGGGTCGCATGGCGCGGCGCCGCCCGGGGTCGAGTCCGTGTCCGCCGTCTGCGGGCAGTGCCACGCGCAGAACATGCAGCTCTTCCGTGGATCCCCGCACCAGGCCGCCTTCGAGGCGGCGGCGCTCGGCGCGTGCGAGGCGTGCCACAGCAACCACGAGATCCTTCGCCCCGACGACACCTGGGTTGGCGTCCAGGAGGGGGCCGTGTGCGCGAGGTGCCACGTGGCCGATGACGGCGGCGGAAGAGCGGCGGCCGCCATCGGCGCCTCCCTCGGCCGCGCGACCGCCCTCCTGCGGGAAGCGGAGACGCGGGTCGAGGCGGCGCGCGCGCGCGGCATGCTCATGCTGGACGCTCAGGTCGCGCTCGACGAGGCGCGCCAGCAGGTCGTTCAGGCGCGCACGCTCGTGCACGCCGCGCACCCGTCGCAAGTCGAGGAGCGGACTGGGCTCGCGGCGGTCGGGGCTCGGAGGGCGCTCGAGTTGGCGAGCAGCGCGTTCGCCGAGATCCGCTACCGGCGCGCCGGGCTCCTCGTCGCGCTCGTCGTCATCCTCGTCGCCACCATCGCGCTCCTCCTCAAGATCCACGAGGTCGACGCGCGGCGGGCCGCCCGGGCGAACATGAAGGGGCGCGGTTGACCAGAGGTCCCGAGGCACGAAGGCCCGCCAGAGGTGCTGGCGAGAGCTCAGAAGACCGCGCCTCGAGGTCCCCCGTCACGTCCTCTTTCCGCTGACCGTGTACGTGACGAGGCACCCCGTCGCGCCACCCTGCTTCGCGGGCTTGAAGTGCATGAGGTACCGGGTACCGCTGACCGTGCGCTCCTTCACGTCCAGCACGAAGACCGCGTTCGGATACCCAGTGGTCATGAGCCTGCCCTGTCCTTCGCCCTCGAGCACGAGCGTGCCGTTGCTCAGCTTGCCGGCGAGCTTCGGAAAGGCGGTCTCGCCCTGCACCAGGACGGTGACCTCGCCACCGTGCTCGGTGACGAGCCACTGGTACGTCGCCCCCTCACCCTTCCCGGGACACGTGTTGATGCTGCCGGGCGTGGCGACCATGTTCCAGGTCCCCGTGATCTCTTGCGCAAACGCGGAAGCGGGGCCAAGCGCAACCCAGAGGACGACGGGCAGCATCTGGCAACTGTTCATGCGATCTCCTCACGCGGGCTCCGAAGCGCGCGTTCACATCCACTCATCGGGGTGGTGACGCGCTGCAAGGTGAATGTCACCGCCTGCCTCGTTGCCGCAGCCATCGCCTGTGGCAGCGGGGAGGACGAGCCGGCAGCCGCCGGCCCACCGCGATCGCAAGCGACCGTCACGTTCGTCTACGTCGCCCGCACGTCGATCGATCCAGCGGTGGCCGAGCAGTTCGCGGCATGCGTCGCGGGAGCAGGCCAGACGCACACCCACCCGAGCTGGCTCGGCTTCAACCGCATCGACATGACGAACGCTGGCGACCGCTGGACGATCACGTTCTCCGAGGTGCCGGTGGGCAACCGCGAACGGATCCGCGTGAATGACCCGAACGTCTGCGCCGAGAACCCCACCGGCGCGGTGACCCGGAACGTCTTCGCAAACGGCGTACGCCTGACCGACGTCGTCGACACGCCCGGCTCCGGCATCGAGCCCGGCCTCGCGTTCGCGGTCGGAGAGGACGGGACGGTGTCGCCCTGACGGGCCTCAGAGAGCGCCGCGCTACTACTGGAACGTGCATACCGTGGAATTCCCGGGCGGGGCGATCCGGGGGCAGGTCTTCTTGGACAAGAAGTGACCGGGCGCTCGCGCCGCGGAGCTCAGGCGACGGCCCCGACCGCGGCGCGCGGGGCGCCGGAGCTCCACACCGGATTCGCGTCGTGCATCGCCGCGAGCACGCCGATCATCCCGCTCATGACCTCCTTCGGGTTCCCGGTTCCCGCGACCGCCTCGTAAACCCCCGCCGCGACCGCGTGGGCGGCGTACGCTCCAGCGGCGTACTTTCCCGCGCCCGCTCCCCCGCCAGCGCCGCCGCTCGCGGCTGCGCCCGCCCTGAGGCCCCGGCGAAGCTCGGCCACGACCGCCTCGTCCCGATTCCGCCAGTCCTGGATCTCCCCGATCGCGTGGCCCTCGAGCGCGCCCAGCCGCGTCCGCACGATGGCGCGCGCGACGGCGGCCGCCGACGCCTTCGCGACGGCCGCGGTCACCGCGACCGGGCCGAACCGGATGTGGCCGAGGTCCCGGTCCGCCTCCGCGACGAGCCGGTCCGCCCATTGCGCCGCCCCGTCGAACGAGAGCAGCCGCACCGTCTCCGCGGCGAGGTAGGCGCGCGCGATGTCCGCGGGGTGCGGATCGTCCTCCGCCCCGACGTTCCGGAGCGACGGCGTCCCGCCCCACGCCCCGTTCAGCGCCCGGAAGTAGCCGATGAGCCCGACCGCCGCCGCCGGCCCCATGTTGAGCACGCCGAGGACGTCCGCCGCGGTCTCGTCGATCCGATCGGCCCAGTAGTCCGCCACGGCCGGCGCCATCTTCTGCGCGAGGAGCTTCTCCCGGACGGTGCGAGCGAGCTCGTCCTGCAGGCCCGCGTCGGCCGCGAGGATGTCGTGGCCTGCGGTCTCGTGCGCGAGCGCCGCCCACGCGAGGAGCCCGCCCGAGGCGTTCGCCGCGGGGAGGCTCACCACCGCCGCCTTCACGTCGAGCGACGCGGTCGCGGTCACCGGCCACGTGTACGGTCCGTTCTCGGCGCTTCCCCATCGCACGAGCGGGGGGATCACGCCGTGGTCCGGGGGCTTCACGCCCCGGCGGTCCTCCGCCGAGAGAAACCCATCGTAGAGATCGCTCACGACCTCCTCGAACGCGCCCGTCGCACGCGCCTCGTAGCGCTCCCCTTGCTGCAGGACGGCCTGCGCGACGTCGAGCAGGAGGGCGGCGTCGCCCTCGCGCTGCGGATCCTCCGCGAGAACGCGTGCGAACCCCCGAGCACCGAGACGGTCGAGCGTCCGGGCGAGGGGAACGGCGACCGCGTCCCGGTACTCCTGCGGGAGCTTCGCGCTCGCGCGCTCGAGCCGCGTCCTCAGGGCGGCGAAGCCGGTCGGGTCGGGCGGGCCATCCTGGTGCGCGAGGGCGGCCTGGCGCGCGTCCTCGACCGCCGCGGCGAGGCCAGCGAACGAGAGCGGATCGGTCGGACGCGCCGCGACGGGCTGGATCGACGCGACGCCCGCCGCGTCGGGCCGGTCGCCCTCGCGCGTCCTGGCAGCGCGAGCGCCGGCGGTGGCCGACTCGACGTTCGAGTCGAAGGTGGGAACGGCGGCTGCGGAGATGGACCTCAGGAACATGTCGGACCCCCTGGAGCGTGGGATGGAGGTCCGGTGCGACCACCGTGCCGAGCGCGGTGCGAGCGCGGCATCTTCGCCGCTCTGGGATTCCTGGCGGTGACGCGCCGACCTTCGTTCGTCGCCCGGCCCGCGGTCCGTGCGGCAGCCGTTCTCAGGGAGCCTCGATCGAGTCCAGCGGCACGGGGTCTGGCGTCGACGCGATTGACTGGCAGGCAAACAGAACGTACGCTTCCCGGCGATGCACCTCCTCGCCAGCCCGCGCTCGGTTCATGCCGCCTCACACGCGGCGGCCTGCGGCTGGTGGCGTCCCGCGTAGACACCGGGCGCGCTCCTCTCGACTCCACTCGACGAAAGGCGGCGACCCGACGGGGCCGCCGCGTGTGTCGGCCCCCACGCTCGGGCGCGACGACATGGACGACCACTACACGTTTGGCGATGACGACCGAGCGGCCGCGCGGCTCACGCTGCTGGCCGAGATCTACGAGCCGGTTACGCGCGACCTCATCGTACGCGGCGCGGTTTCCCGGTGTGGCCTGGCCGCCGACCTTGGCAGCGGCATGGGCTGGTCCACGCGCCTCCTGCGGGACGTCATCGGCCCCGTCCGCACCCTGGGGCTCGACGCCTCGGAGCGCTTCGTCGCCGAGGCGAGGCGCCGGCACGGCCCGGAGCTGGAGTTCCGGGTCCATGACGTCACCCGCGCGCCCTTCCCCGTCGGAGCGCCCGAGCTCCTCCTCTGTCGGTTCCTGCTCACCCACCTCCGGAACACCGAAGCGGTCCTCGCCACCTGGGGAGCCGCGGCTTCGCCCGGGGCGCGCCTGCTCGTCCACGAGACGGAGTCGCTCCGTTCGGTGCACCCGGCGCTCTCCCGCTATTACGACCTCGTCGCGCGACTCCAGACGCACCATGGCCAATCGCTCGACATCGGGGCGCGTCTGGACGCGGCGTTCGCTGCGTCGCCGTGGCGGGTCGTGGATTCTCGCGCGGTGATGCTCGAGATCCCGGCATTGCAGATGGCCGAGCTGCACCTGCCCAATCTCCGGACGTGGCGCGAAGACGCGTACGCGCGGCGATGGTTCGACACAACGGAGCTGGACGAGCTGGAGCTGATCCTGGAGCGGATCGTGGCCGGAGAGGAGCCTGCCGGCATGGTGCGCAACACGGTCCGGCAGATCGTCGCACGCGCGCCGTGACCTGACGAAGCCGCTTCGGCACGCAGCTCGGAGTGAGTGAATCGCCGGTGGGAGGCACACATGGATGACGTCGAGTTCAGGCTCGGGAAGGTCGGCGACGCCGAGGCCGTTCGCGCGCTCCTCGCGAGCGAAGGGCTGCCTGTCGAGGATCTCGCGGGCGCGAACCAGGAGTTCGTGATCGCGCTCTCGAGGGGGCGGCTCGTCGGCTGCATCGCCGTCGAGGTCGCGGGGGAGGACTGCGTGCTCCGGTCGCTCGCGGTGCGCGCCGATCACCGCGGCAAGGGGATCGGCACGAGCCTCCACGAGCGCGCCGTGGCCCTGGCGTCGCTCCAGGGATCGCGGACTGCCTACCTGCTCACCGCCACTGCCGCGAAGTACGCCGCGAGCAAGGGGTTCGAGCAGGTCGATCGTGCGAGCGTCCCCCCTGGCGTCGCGGCGCTGCCGCAGTTCCGGGGGATCTGCCCGTCGACGGCGGCCTCCATGCGCCGGAGGATCGCCGGCGAGGCACGCCACTACCCGCGTGACGTGCTCCGGCTGCGGCCGGACGTGCCCGGCGCCGCGTACTTCGCCGTCGCCCTCGAGCGCGTGATGCTCACGTGGTTCGAGGTGGGGCCGGGGACGCGCTTCGAGCGCCACGCGCACGAGGCGGACCAGATCACGATGGTCCTGGAGGGCGAGCTCGTCTTCGAGCTGGACTCGAGGGAGGAGCGCGTCGCGGCGGGCGAGGTGATCGCGCTTCCGGCCGGCGTTCCGCACGCGGTGCGGGCCTTGGGCGGGAGCGCGAGGGCGGTCGACGCCTGGTCGCCGCCCCGGCGGTGACGCGCCATCTCTCGACGGTCAGGCGTTCGCCGCGACGAGCTCGGGCCGCTGCGCGTCGAACCACGCGAGGAACCTCGCCGCGTCCAGGAACAGCGGAGGAACGGCGCTGCGCTGGATGAAGCCGTCCTTGCACGAGAGCCCGCCCCACGCGTCGAGCAGGTCGCGCCAGACGCGGTACGCGCCGCCTCGGAACTCGCCCACCGGGATGCACCGCCGGAGGCGCCCGCTGCGCCCCGGCTCGGCGTGAACGACGACGTCCGTCGGCCGCGGCGCGAGCCGCCGGAGGTGGGCGTTCTCGTGCCACCTCGAGCGCGGGAACTCGGCGACGCGCCCGACCGACTCGACGCGGTAGAGGCCGACGAGCGCGTAGACGAGCCGGTGGGTGCACGGCGTCACCGGCCGCAGGCCCGCGTAGAAGACGATGAGGTCGCCCCGCGCGAACGAGGCGATCGCGCGGCCGCGCCGCTCGCCGTCGTCGCCGTAGGTGAGCTCGTCGAAGTCCGGATCGAGGTGCGTCGCCGCACCCGCGAGCCCCGCGGGAAGGGTGACCAGCGCCCCGGGCACGCCGGGCCGTGCGGCGGCGAACGTCCGCAGGGCAGGCGCGACGGTCGCGTACGTCGTCGCCAGCGTGCGGTGCTGTCGCGTGTTCGCGCCCTCCGGGATCGGCACGAAGACGAACTCGTTCGTCGCCGGGTCCACCGGCGCGTTCCACCCGCCGTAGGCCTGGTCGATGCCGATGCGGACGAGCGTGGCGCGCATGACCGCGGCCGAGCATGGCACGGCGAGGGACGCCCGTTCCATCCCGGGGGCCCGAGCGACGGCGCGACGGCCTGCTCCCGTCAGCGCCCGCCTCCGAGCGCGAGCGCCGCCGACGCGATCCCCGCGACGCCGAGCGCCATCGACGCGATCCAGACGAGCCGGATCCGCGTGAGCGCCGCGACCGCGCCGAGCGCGATCGATACCTGGAAGAATGCGACCGCGGCGGCATAGCGGTGGTGGACGTGGAGGAGGTGGTCGGCCTCGCGCTCCTTCGCGTCGCGCTCCCTCTCCTTCTCCTTCGCCTTCTCCTGGATCGCCTCCTGCTCTTCCACGTAGCGGCGGCGCCGCTCCTCGTAGGCGGGCGGCGCCTCCTTTCCGGCGGCGGCGAAGGTGGCGGCGGCGCCCTCCGCGACGGACGCCTTCACGCCCTTCGCCTGGTAGTAGGCCCACTGGTCGCTCGCCTCCGCCTGGAGCCGGGTCGCCTCCGACTTGAGGACGAGCGCCTCGTTGACGGTGGCGCCGGCCTCGAGGCTCGCGAGCGCTGCGAGGGCGGCGAGCAGCGCGGTCGTGAGGGCGATCTTGCGGATGAATCGACCGCCCTCCTTCTCCAGCTGCTCTTCGATCGCCTCGTGCAGCTTGTCGGTGTCGACCTCAGGTGCCTCGGGCATGCGGTCCTCCGGAAGACGCACTCGGACATAGCACATGGGAGGCGGCCGTCCTCCTACGGGGCGTCCGCCGGCCCCCGCGCGTAGGTTTCTCCCATGTCGCTCCGGTCGCTGCTGTTCGGCAAGCCGATCCCCGACGAGGAGGCGAGCGAGGAGAAGCTCGGCGTCCTGGACGGCGTGCCGGTGTCCGCCGCGCCCTCGCTGCGGCCGCACCTCCTCGCGATCTGCCTCGCCCTGCTCGCGCTGCTCCTGGTCGTGAACCTGCGCGGGCTGCGCACCGCGGGCGTCGCGTTCATGCTGCCGACGTGGTCGTTCGTGCTCCTCCTCGGAGGCGTCCTCGCCGTCGGAGGCGCGAGGGCGCTCGCCGCAGGCGGCGCCCCGCAACCCGCCGTCCCTCCGCACCCGCTCCCGCCCGCGACGGTCGCAGTCGGCGTCTGGCTCGCGCTCCACGCGTTCGCGAGCGGCTGCACCGCGATGACCGGCGTCGAGGCGGTCTCGAACGCGGTCCCCGTCTTCCGCGAGCCGACGCGGCGGCGCGCCCAGCGGACGCTCGCGGTCACCGTGACGATCCTGTGCCTGCTCCTCCTCGGCATCTCGTGGCTCGTGCGAGCCTACGAACGGCGCTGGTACCATTACCTCCTGCACAGCCACACGGCGACCGCGCTCAAGCTGCAGCTGCTCTTCCGCGGCGGACCTCAGGTCGTCGTCGTCGACGCGCCCTGGTACCTGCGCGAGCGCCCCGCCCGCGCGGAGCACGCAGCCCGCGCTAGCCGCCGTTCCCGTCGGCCGCCGGCCTTAGCCGCACGGTGAAGGTGCTGCCCACCCCCGGGCGACTCCGCACCGCGATCGTCCCGCCGAGCGCACCCAGCTGGGCGCGGCAGATCGCGAGTCCGAGCCCGATGCCCTGATCGACGGGCTTCGTCGTGAAGAAGGGCTCCCAGATCCGCTCGAGGTCCCCCTCCGCGATCCCGCAGCCCGTGTCCGAGACCTCCACCACGACCCAGGCGCGGGCCGGGTCGAGTCGCGTCGCGATCAGGATCTCGTGGCGTCCGGGATCGCCCTCGGGCACGGCATGCGACGCGTTGACGAGCAGGTTGAGGAACACCTGGACGAGACGGCTCGCGCTGCCCAGCACCGGAGGGATCTGGCCGTACTCGCGATGGAGCCGAGCCCTTCGGTCGAGCTCCGGGCGAACCATGTCCGCGCAAAGGTCGAGGGTGGAGTGCAGGTCCACCGCCTCCGTCTCTCCGCGCGTCTCGACCTGGGAGATTGCCATCAGCTGCCGAACGATGTCCCGCACCCGCTCGACGCCAACCGCCGCTTCCGCGAGCGCGTCCGCGAGGTCGCGACGCACGACTGGGTCGCCGTCGAGGCCGCCGAGCTCCGCGCGGACGTAGCTCAGGTTCGAGCGGAGGTAGGTGAGCGGGCTGTTGACCTCATGGGCGACGCCGGCCGCGAGCGTCCCGACCATGGCCAGCCGCGCCGCGCGCGCGAGCTGCCTCTCCGCGTCGCGCTCGCGCGACCGCGCCACCTCGAGCTGCGCCGTCCGCTCGACCACGCGGGCCTCGAGCTCCGAGTTGAGCGCGAAGAGGCCGCGCGCGAGCTCCGCGTTCGTGAGGCGGAGGCGTACCGCCTGCGCCAGCGCCCGGCCCCCGGATCGCGAGATCGCCGACACGGCGACGCCGAAGATCGCGACGAGGACGCCCGCGCCCACGCTCAGCCGGTCCCCGCCCGAGAGCAGCAGGACGAGGATCGGCAAGAGCGCTGGGACCGTGAACGCGACGAAGGCGGGCTGCAGGGTCGCGTTGCTGAGCGCCGCGCCCGCCGACATGCCGCCGAGCACGAAGGCGAGAAAGATGAGGTACGCGAACGGCACGCCGTCGCGGAGCAGGAGGGGGACGGTGCCCCAGATGATGCCGTTCACTGCCGCGCCCACGGTGAACCACCGCCCCCAGCGTCCGGCCTCGTCGCTCGGCGGACGGGCGCGGCGGAAGCGGTCGGCGAGGGCGAGCCGGTACGCCGCCACGAGCCACAGCGCTCCCGCCCACGCGACGAGGCGGCCCGGAGGCGCATGACCCCACAGCGCCACCACGACGATCGCGGAGTTCACGAAGACGGTCACCTGCGCGATCGCGTTCCGGTCGAACAGCACGCGGACGCTGTCGGCGCGGACGAGCGCCTCGACCGGGGCGCCCGCGAGGTCGCGCGTCGTCTCCGCCGCCCTGAACGTCTCCCGCACGAGTCCCCCGCGAGCTCGCGCAGCCGCGAGCCTCGTCGAGGTTATCAGCGCGCCGGCCCGGGCGTCGTCTCTCCCTGGGGCTTCGGCGATGGGGCGAGCACCCGGTCCCCCGCGCGCCCGGCCACCCTCCGAACACGCGCTCCTCGTGCGGCGAGCCCCGGCGCCGAAGCTCGATCACGCGGTCGACGCGGCGCTCGCCCTCGCGCGCGCCGCGGCGACGCGCTGCGACCGGGCGGGCGCGGCCCTCTTCGGCGCGGAGGTGACGCGGATCGTGCCGCCGGGGAGCGGGCGCGCCCAGCGCGCCCAGCTCGCCCCCCTCTCCCACGCGCTGCACCTCGCGTGAAGGCGCGCGGCGAGCTCTGAGCGCGGCCACGCCGCGGCGGCGCGGTGATATATATCCCCGCCCCACGGGCCGAGCGGCCCGGGGATCACGCGGCGAGGACCACGACCGATGGGACGCATCTTCGAGACCCGCAAGGCCACCATGTTCGCCCGGTGGAACCGGATGGCGAAGGTCTTCACCCGGATCACGAAGGACATCGTCATCGCGGTGAAGGCCGGCGGCCCGCACCCCGACACGAATGCCGCGCTCCGGCGCACGCTGCAGAATGCGCGCGGCGCGAACATGCCGAAGGACAAGGTCGAGGCCGCCATCAAGCGGGCGAGCGGCCAGGAGCAGAAGGCGTACGACGTCGTGCTGTACGAGGGCTACGCGCCGCACGGCGTCGCCGTCATCGTCGAGACCGCCACGGACAACGTCGTGCGCACCGTCGCGAACGTCCGCGTCGCGTTCAAGAACCACGGCGGCAACCTCGGGACGACCGGGAGCGTCGCGTTCCAGTTCAAGCGGATGGGCGTGTTCCGGCTCGCGCCCGAGGGGATCGACCAGGACGCCCTCGAGCTCGACCTCATCGACCATGGGCTCGAGGAGCTGGGCGAGGGGACGGGCGAGAAGGGCGAGAAGCAGCTCGTCGTCCGCTGCGCCTTCGAGAGCTTCGGGCAGCTCCAGGCCGCGATCGAGCAGCGCAAGCTCCCGCTCATTTCGGCCGACCACGAGTACGTCGCGCAGACGCCGGTCGAGCTCCCTGAGGAGCAGGCGAAGGAGGTCCTCACGCTCGTCGACGCGCTCGAGCAGGACGAGGACGTCCAGCGCGTGTTCCATAATCTGGCGTGAACGATTGGTCCTGGACCTGGACCAGTACCCCGACGACGTGCCGACCAGGACCAGGACCAGGTCCAGGACCAGGTTGAGTCAGCTCATCACTTCAGTGGCGGGATCGGGATGATGCCCGGGAACACGTAGGACTGCAGCATGGCGATGATCCCGATGACGGCGGCGCCGGCGAGCGAGTGCCACCAGACGGTCCGGAAGATCGGCCCGAGCGCGTGCACCCGCTCCTTCGGATCGTCGTAGCAGGCGGCGCAGGCCACCATGATCGACTGCGCGTCGATCATCTTTCCCATCACGCCGCCCGTGGAGTTGGTCGCGACGATGAGGATCTCGTTCAGCTTCAGCTGCTGCGCGGTGATGCGCTGGAGGCTGCCGAACAGCGCGTTCGAGGCGGTGTCCGAGCCGGTGAGGAAGACGCCGAGCCAGCCCAGGTACGCCGCGAAGAACGGGTAACCCGCGCCCGCGCGGGTGAAGGCGAGCCCGAGCACCGCGTCGGTGCCGGAGTAGCGGGTGAGGAAGCCGAGGCCGAGCACCTGCCCGATGACGAGCACGGGCGTCTTCATGCGGCGGAGCGTCCGCGAGATCGCCTCGCGCCACTGGGCGGCGCTGAGCCGCAGCACGATTCCGGTGAGGAGCGCCGCGACGAACACGCCCGTCCCGGCGGCGGAGAGCCAGTTGATCGTGAAGCGGGCCGCCTCCGGTTTCGCTCCCGCGGCGACGACGGGCGGCGTGCGCTGCACGAGGTTGTGCAGGGCCGGCATGTCCCACGCCGGCAGCGAGAGCGTCCCCGCGAACTTCGAGCCGAAGAGCGTCGTGTCGAACTTCACGCCCGAGAAGAGGTTGTTGAGCGTCTTCTTGAACTCGGGGGCCCCCCACAGCGCGCACGCGAGGATGAGGATCGCCCAGGGCAGCCACGCGTACACCGTCGCCCCGACGCTGTACGGGTACTTCCAGGTGGACTTGTCGATCGTCTGGACCTGCTGGCCCGCCGCGCGTTCGGACCTGAGCTGGAACCGGGTCTTGGGGTGCCACACGAACCGCAGGAAGACCGCGGTGCAGATGACGGAGAACACGCCCGAGACGACGTCGGTCATGAGGTGGGTCGGCGGCCAGCCCGAAGCCTGCCACTGCATGACCGCGAAGGAAGCGCCGGAGACGAGCGCGGCCGGCCAGACCTCCCACACCTCGCGCCAGCTCCCGCCCTCCATCTTCACGAAGGTCGCGACGAGCCAGAACGGGACGAGGATCGAGACGAAGGGGAGCTGGTGCCCCGCCATCGCCGAGAGCGTGACCTGGTCGAGCCCCGAGACCGCGGCGAGCGTGACGATGGGCGTGCCGATCGCGCCCCAGGCGACCGGCGCGGTGTTGGCGAGCAGGTTCAGGACCGCCGACTGGAACGGCGAGAACCCGAGGCCGACCATGACCGCCCCGGCGATGGCGACCGGCGTGCCGAAGCCGGACGTACCCTCGATGATCGCGCCGAAGGAGAACGCGATGAGCAGGACCTGGAGCCGGCGGTCGAACGAGATGTGGATGATCGACTCCTTCACGATCTCGAACTTCCCGGCCGTGACGGTCATCGTGTAGAGGAACATCGCCGCGAGGACGATCCAGATGATCCCGAGGAAGCCCGAGAGCGAGCCGAGGGCGAACGCCGACACCGCCGAGCCGAGCGGCATCCCGAACGGAACGCACGAGACGAGGAACGCCGCGATGACGCCGTAGAACGCGGCATACGGCGCCGGGATCCCGAGGTGGCGCACGCCGGCCTTGTCGCGGTGCGGATGGAGCGCGATGAAGTAGAGGAGGACCGCGATCGGAACGGCCGCGACGAGCGTCGACAGGAACGCGTTTCCGAACGGATCGTAGTTCTGATGGTACATGGGGTCTCCGCGCACGCGCCGACGTTCACCCACCGTGCCTTCTGGCGAATGTGGACGTATCGCACCTGGACCGCGAGCGCTCCGACCCCTGCGGGGCCGTCCTGCGCGCGCGGCCCGCGCGGGGGGTCATGGCGGATCCCCGACGCGCCGCGGCGGACCCGCCGGTGGGCGGCTTCGATTGCGGGCGCGGCGGGTGCGTGGTTACGTCCGCGCATGCGCACGCTCACTGCGACCGCCCTCTCGCTCGCGCTCGCCCTCCCAGCGCTCGCCCTGCCGGCGCCCGCCCTCCCCGCGCCCGGAGCGAAGCCCGCGCCGGACGTCCTGGTGTTTCGCGCCGTCGAGCGGACGCTTCCGAACGGACTGCGCGTGCTCGTCGTTCCGACCGGGTTCCCGGGACTCGTCTCCGTCCAGCTCTCCGTGCAGACCGGCTCGCGGAACGAGGTCGAGCCGGGCAAGTCCGGCTTCGCCCACTTCTTCGAGCACATGATGTTCCGCGGGACGAAGGCCTTCCCGCCCGACCGCTACCAGGCGGTCATCACGCGGATCGGCGCGCGCCAGAACGCGTACACCGCCGACGACCTCACGAACTTCCACGTCACCTTCGCGAAGGAGGATCTCGAGAAGGTCCTCGAGATCGAGGCCGATCGCTTCATGAACCTCGACTACTCCGTCGACCTGTTCAAGACGGAGTCGCGCGCCGTGCTCGGCGAATACGACAAGAGCGCGTCGAACCCGACGATGAAGCTCGAGGAGGCGCAGCGCGACGCCGCGTTCCGGGTCCACCCGTACAAGCACACGACGATGGGCTTCCTCGCCGACATCGAGGACATGCCGAACCAGTACGAGTACTCGCGCCTGTTCTACGCGCGCTGGTACCGCCCCGAGCAGACCACCCTCGTCGTCGCAGGCGACGTCGCGCCGGAGAAGGTCCTGCCGCTCGTGGAGCGCCACTTCGGCCGCTGGAAGCGCGGCGCGCCGCCCCTCGCGGTCCCGGCCGAGCCGGCGCCCGCGGGGCCCGTCTACGCGCACGTGCCGTGGTCCACCCCCACGCTGCCCTGGGTGACCGTCGCGTTCCACGCGCCCGCGTTCGCGCTCACGAAGGAGTGGGCCGCCGCGACGCTCGTGTTCCAGCACTGGTTCGGCCCGACGTCAGACCTCTACCGGCGGCTCGTCGTCGAGGACCAGGTCGTGGACTCGCTCGGCGCGGAGACGAGCCCGACGGTCGATCCGGGGCTCTTCGCCGTGTCGGCGCGCCTGAAGCGCCCGGAGGACGCGGTCCGCGTCCGCGACGACATCCTGCGCACGTTCGCCCGCGCCCGCGCCGACACGCCGGACGCGAAGCGGCTCGCGGACGATCTCGCCGCGGCTCGCAACGGCCTCATCCGGTCGCTCGACTCGACCGAGGCGGTCGCCGAGGTGATCGCCCGCCACGCGGTGTTCGAGCGCTCCTACGGGACCGTGAACCGCGCCTACCGCGCGCTCGCGGCGGTGACCCCCGAGGACGTCCTCCGCGCCGCGCGCGCGTGGGTGACCGACGCGGGGCTCGTCGTGACGACGCTCTCGAAGGAGCCGCTCCCCGCCGGGATCGAGAAGGCGCCGCCCCTCGCCTCGCTCGCCCCCGCTGCCGCGGAGGCCGACGTCCCCGTCGTCGCGATGCCCTCTCCCCTGCCCGTCGTCACCCTGAAGCTCCTCTTCCAGGCGGGCAGCGCGCGCGACCCTCACGGCAAAGAGGGGCTCGCCGCGCTCTCCGCCGCGATGCTCGGCGACGCCGGCTCGCGCCGGATGCGGATCGATGAGATCCGCGAGGCGCTCCACCCGCTCGCCGCGAGCTTCTCCGCGCAGGTGGACAAGGAGCTCGTGACGCTCACCGGGACGTTCCCGCGCGACGCGTGGGAGCGGTTCGCGGACGTGGCGCTCGCCCAGCTCGTCGATCCGGGGTTCCGCGAGGAGGACTTCCGGCGCGTGAAGGACGACGCGCTGAACGCCCTCGTGCAGGACCTGCGCGAGTCGAATGACGAGGAGCTCGGGAAGGAGCGGCTCCAGGCGAACCTCTTCGCCAACACGCCGTACGGCCACCCGGCGATCGGCACGGTCGCCGGGATCCAGGCGATCACGCTCGACGACGTGAAGGCGTTCGTCCGCGAGCGCTACGTCCGCGCCGACCTCGTGGTCGGGCTCGGGGGCGACGCGCCGCCCGCGCTGCTCCCGCGCCTGCGGCGCGAGCTCGGCGCCCTGCCGGCAGGCGCGCCGCCGCCCCGCACGCAGGTCGCGGCGCGCAGGCCGAAGGGGCTCGAGGTCGAGATCGTCGAGAAGGAGACGCGCGGCACCGCCCTGTCGCTCGGTCACCCGATCGACGTCGTCCGCGGGGACCCCGACTTCCTCGCGCTCTGCGTCGCGCGTGCCTGGCTCGGCGAGCACCGCTCGGCGACCTCCCACCTCTACCAGCGGATCCGGGAGGCCCGCGGCCTCAGCTACGGCGCCTACGCCTACGTGGAGGCGTTCCCGCGCGGCATGTTCCAGCTCGACCCGGACCCGAACGTCGCGCGGCGCGCCCAGCTCTTCGAGATCTGGATCCGGCCCGTCGTCCCGCGGAACGCGCAGATGGCGCTGCGGATCGCGATCCACGAGCTGCGCCGGCTCGTCGAGGAGGGGCTCAGCGAGGCGCAGTTCCAGGAGGTGCGCGCCTACCTCCGGAAGAACGTGGCGCTCCTCACCGCCCGACAGGACGACCGCGTCGGCGCCGCGCTCGACTCACGCTGGTACGGGATCGCCGAGCTCGGCGCGTACGTGCGCGACGGGCTCGCACGGCTGACGCGCGAGCAGGTGAACGCCGCGATCCGCAGGCACCTCTCCGGCACCGATCTCTCCATCGTCGCGGTCACGAAGGACGCGAAGGCGCTCGCGGAAGCGCTCGTCGCGGACGGCCCGTCCACGGTGGTGTACGCGGCCGACCAGCCGCCCGACCTGCTCGAGGAGGACCGCCTCATCGGCGCGCTGAAGCTCGGGATCCGGCCGGAGTCCGTCCGGACGACGCGCGTAGAAGAGGTGTTCGCGCGCTGATTCGCACCTCGTGGTCGTGGACCTCGACCCCCGTTCACCCTGAGCGTAGTGCCGCCGAAGGTGGCGCGGAGTCGAAGCGCGACCTCGATCAGCCCCGGGTGACGGACGGTTCCGTCCGGGCGCTGGGCCGGGGAGGGTCTTCGTCCCTCGCTCCGGGCCTAAGAGTCGCGCCCGGGCGCCGTATGACGTGAGGGCGCCGAAGCGCAGACGCCGGGGCACGTCCGCCCGATCCGGCCGGCCGCTTGACGAACGGTGAATGGCTCGAAGATGTGCGGCCGTCCCGGTCCGTGCACCCCGGCTCCGCACTTTGAATTGCGTCCGTCCGCAGCGACCGGCCCTACGCAGCGGGAGACGACCCCCGCCCGGCCGAGCGCGCCCGCGGAAGTGACGGTCGCGATGAGCATGTCCGCGGGAGAACGTGAACGGCAGAACTCGAAGCGCTCACGGCAGAGCCGCAGCGAAGCCGGCCGGAGCGCCGTGGCGCCGCATCGCGCAGGCGCCACTCCCTTCCGATCGTGCGCGCGCGGCTCGACACGCCATTCTGCGCCGTGAGGACTGTCTGAGCCTCATGATTCGTCGCATGTCGACGGAACGAGGGCCGTACGAACAGCACATATGCGCGAGGGCGACGAACCCGCAAGGTGGACCGGGCCGGCAACGAGGAGTGCGGCGGCCGAGGCGCGACGGCGGGCCCCGAACCGTCCCGGCAAGCGGCTCACCCGCCGTCCAGGCGAGCACGCTCGGCCTCGAGCGACCTGCGCTCAAGGCGCCGGCGAAGCCGACCATACCGCGACGGATTCCCCTGCGGTTCCTCCCCTCTTGAACCTGTCCATCCACGCGTCGCCGTAGACCTGGCGCGCGGCGAGCTGGTTGTGGAACCGGCAGAGGCATCTCGTGTTCTCGGCCGTCGGCGGGCCGCCCCGCCCCCGCGGCACGATGTGGTCGAGCTCGACCTGGTGGGTGGAGTCGCAGACGCCGCCTGCCTCGACGGGCCATTGGCACCGCCCGCCGTCGCGCTTCCACACGGCCCGCTTCACGTGGGCGGAGACGTGGTCCGGCTTCGCAGGCCGCGGCTCGCGCCTGGGCTTCGCGACGAGTCCCTTCCGCTTGGCGTGGCGCTCGAGGAGGAGGTCGAGGGCCGCCTCGAGGAGCTCCTCCCCCCCTGCACCCGGATGGGAATGGGAGAGGGCGGCGCGCGCCGCGTCGAGCTTCTCGAGAAACCGGCGGGACACCGTCACGTGGATGCGGCTCAGGTTGGCGGTGAGCGGCTCGACCTCGAAGCGCGGTGCGCGCGGTGCGCGCGGCGACGGCGGGTTCGTGTTCGAGTTGGCACGAGGCGGTTCATCCGGATGAACGAGCGCGGTTGCACAGGGGTCCGAACGGGGCACATGGGTGACGCCGCCGTCCGAAGCGGCCTCCGCCCGCAACACGAGGTCGATGCCGGACGCCGCGACCGGGACGCGCACCGAGGTGACGACATCCCGGTGCGGCGCAGCCTCCACGGGCTGGAGCGCGGCGGAGACCGCCTTCGCCTCCCGCTTCGAGAGCTGGAAGAACCGCGGCAGGACGTCGCTGCGGTTCTCGGGCGTCAGGACTTTCGAGAGCTCGACGACGCTCGTGAAACAGAGGCGTCCGTCTCGGAGCGGCTCGACGATCTCCGGGAACCTCTGGATGAGCTCGGCCGCGGTCTTGCGGTAGTAGGCGGCGCCCTTCGACAGCCCGAGCTCCCGGTGCAAGAAATAGAACAGCGAGGCGTGTCCGAGCTCGACCCAGAGCCGCTTCCGGTCGAAGTCGGCGAGAGCTACCAGAAATTCGGCGAGCGCGGCGCGCTCGCGGTGTAGGAGCTCGGCGAGGCGGGCGGAGAGATCGCGTGCGGAGGTCATGACGCGAGCATCGCATGCGTTTTCGGCGCCTCCCCAGACGCACGGATTCGCGTCAGCGAGCGCGAACGCGAGCACGCCCTCGAGAACCCCCTCGCGCACCTTCGGCGCACGCGAGACGAGATGTGGCGCACCAGGAGCGGCCTTCCCGCACGCTGCGTCATCGCGGAGATCATCTGACGGTGAAACACGTCAAGCACCTCGGCAGCGGGAAATTGGGGCGCGTCTTCGAACGAGAAGCGCGCGGGTGGCCGCGAGCCGATCTCGTAACGGCGCTTCCTCTCTGCGGACGCGCCCCGGCCGCCGCACTCCTCGTTGCCCAATCCCGTTCACCCTCGGGCTCGTTTCCCTCGCGCATACCGCTCTTCGAACGGCCCCCCACTCCGCTCGACATGTGACAAATCACGAGGTCTGAGCGCGCGCAGGCGCTTCAGCGCTCTGCGCGCGCGAGTTCCGCAACGGCGCATCGTCGGCTCTCGTCGCGCGCGACGATCGCAGCACGTCCGCCGGAGCGCCTGCGGCGACGCGGCGCCCCGGCCGCGCGGCAGCGGCTCGTTCCAGCGGTGTCGCGAGTGCCCCCTCACCCCAGCCCTCTCCCCCGCTTCGCGGGGGCGAGGGAGAGATGCTGAAGCGAGAGTGCCCCTCACCCCGCCGCTCCCCGCTTCGCGGGGGCGAGGGAGAGATGCTGAAGCGAGAGTGCCCCCTCACCGCGCCGCTCCCCGCTTCGCGGGGGCGAGGGAGAGATGCTGAAGCGAGAGTGCCCCCTCACCCCGCCGCTCCCCGCTTCGCGGGGGCGAGGGAGAGATGCTGAAGCGAGAGTGCCCCCTCACCCCGCCCCTCCCCGCTTCGCGGGGGCGAGGGAGGTTCAGGTAGACCACGCTGCGAGTTGGCTATTCAACAGCCTGCTAGTTCGCGCGCCCGAGCACGAGCACGATCCGGGCGCCGAAGTCATCGCCCTGGAACGCGGGGAAGCCCATCTTCGCGGCGACGCGGCGCAGGCACGCGCCGAACGGCGAGGCGTCGAGCTCACCGTCCTCGAGCGCGGCCTCCGCCTTCCCGTTCGGCGCGACGAGGAGGAGGAGCGCCGCCTTGCGCCCCGCGTACGAGGCGGTGACCGGGTCCGCGAGCGCCTTCTCGACGCACGCGTCGAACCCCGGCCGGCTGCGCGCGATGATCGACTGCACGAGGCCGGGGTCGAGCCCCTGCGCCGGCTTCGCGGCGGGCCGTGCCGGAGTCGGCGCGGCGACGACGGGGGGAGGAGGCGCGGGCGGCGGCGGCGCCGCCTTCGCCGGGGCGGGCGGCGGCGGTGCGGCCTTCGGCGCCTCGGGCGCGCGCTCGACGACGGCGGGCGCGCTGCGCGCGGGCTCGCGCGCTGGCGCGGCAGCGGCGACCTTTCGCTCGGGCTCGCGCGGCGCCGCGCGCTCCGGCTTCGAGTGCTTTCCGGCCTTCTGCGACGCAGCGGCGGCGACCTTCCGCTCAGGCGCGGGCGGCGCGGCCTTCGGAGGCTCGGGAGGCGGAGCGGGAGCGACGGCGACCGCGGGCGGCGGCGGCGCGACCGGAGGAGCGGGCGCGGGCGGCGCGACCGCAGCGGGGGGCGGCGTCGGAGCGGCGGCGACCGGAGCCGGCACGGCGGGAGCGGGCGCCGGGATCGGAATGACCGGCACCGGGGCGGGCACCGGGGCAGCGGCGATGGGCTCGGCGGCCGGTGGCATGGGGGGAACGGGGGGCGCGGGGACGTTCGCGTGCGGTGCCGCCGCGGGGCGCGCCGGCGCGGCGGAGACGACGCCGTGCTCGGGCGTGGCCTTCAGCTTCCAGACGTACGCGCCCGCGACGCCCACGACGGCGAGGCCCACGACCGCGGAGACGACCGCCATCACGACGCCGTTCCCCCGCGTCTTCGGGCGCGGAAGGGCGTACTGCTCGGAGACGGACAGCTCGATCGGCTCGTCGTCGGACTCGTGCTCCGCGCCAGGCACGGAGGTGGCGGCGCGCGAGACGACGGGCGCGGTGGTGTCGAACGGGTTCGCGCGCGCCGCGTGGGCGGCGGCCGCCGCGAACGGATCGAACGGCGCCGCCGGGGTCGACGTGCGGGTCGGCGTCCGCGGCCGGGCGGGGACGGCCTCGGCGCGCAGCGGCGCGGCGGCGGGCGCGGCGGCGGGCACGGCGCGCGACGGCCGCGGCATCTCCGAGGTCGTCCCGAAGGTCGCCGGCAGCGCGGACGCGCCGCGGGAAGGCGTCGCCGGCTTCGCGGGCTGCGCCGGGATCCGGAACGAGGTGGAGGTCGCGCCGGGCGCCCGGGTCCTGGGAGGCGTCGGCTCGCGCGGTTCGAGCGCAGCCTCGAGTTCCTGCGCCGCGGCGAAGGGGTCGAGCGCGGAGACAGGCGTCGCGAGCGGGTGCGCTCCGGTCACCGAGCGCGCGGCGGCCGGCTGCGTCCCCGTCGGTGGACGGGAGACCGCGGCGCGCTGCGTGCCCTTCGACGTCCGGACGGCGGGCTCGGTCCGGCGCGGCACCGCCGGGTCGGGGATCCGTGCCGCGGGCGCTGGCGTCAGCGCGACCCGCGAGGTCGCGTCACCCGCCGGGATCACGCTCCGCTGGCCCGCCGGAATGGGCGGCATCGCCGCGGCGGTCGGCGTCGCGCCGGTGATGCGCGGACGATCGTGCGGCGCCTGGCCCGCGGTCCCACCCGCGTCGGCACCGGCGTGCGGCGACGTGATGTGAATGACGTTCCCGCAGCGGCAGCGGATCCTGTAGACCCGCCCCGCCGTCGGCTCATCCACGCTCGCGAAGCGCTTTCCGCAACGCTCGCAAGTGAACTTCACGTCGCCTCCATCGCCGCACCACGGCATCACCGCGACCCGAGAAACGGGCCCGGTACCCGAAATTACCCCGGACGTGCACCTGGGATCGAGATGCTGGTAGAGTCTCCTGCGGTATCGAAGGATGCCGGGCGCTTTCGGTGGCCCGGCGGGTGGGTGCGCGGGGCGCACCGGCGACGCGGGGAGGCGTGGGGATGGGCGGGGTGTCGCAGGTCGTTTCACGCACGCGGGCCGTTCGTCCGCGGCTCAGCGGGTTCCACCAGCGGGTCGCGGCGGAGACGCTCACCGCCCGCGGCGGCGGTGGCACCTCGCGGCTCGTGCCCGCCCTCGCGCACTCCGCCGTCGACCTCAACCCGCACCAGATCGAGGCCGCGGCCTTCGCGCTCGCGGCGCTGCCGACGGGCGGCGCGGTCCTCGCCGACGAGGTCGGGCTCGGCAAGACCGTCGAGGCCGGGCTCGTCCTCGCCCAGCTCGCCGCCGAGGGGAAGGCCCGCGCGGTCATCCTCGTGCCCGCGTCGCTCCGCGCGCAGTGGCGCGACGAGCTCTCGAGCAAGTTCGGCCTCGACTCCGACGTCGTGGACGGCGACAGCGTGCGCGCCGCCGAGCGGAACGGGCTCCGCACGAACCCATTCGACACGGGCGGCATCGTCATCTGCTCGCACCCGTTCGCCGCGATGCGCGCCGCCGAGGTGGAGCGGGTGCCCTGGGACGTCGCCGTCATCGACGAGGCACACCGGCTCCGGAACGCCTACCGCCGCGACCATCGGACGGGGCAGGCGCTGCGCAAGGCGCTCCGCCGCTGCCCGAAGCTGCTCCTCACCGCGACCCCGCTCCAGAACGATCTCATGGAGCTGCTCGGCCTCGCCGCGTTCATCGACGACACGCTGCTCGGGAACGAGGAGTCCTTCCGGCTCCAGTACGCCGCGGGCGAGCTCGGCGAGGACAAGGCGGCGGACCTCAAGGCGCGGCTCGCGCCGGTGGTCGTCCGGACGCTCCGGCGGCAGGTGAAGGAGTACGTGAAGTTCACGGCGCGCCGCTCGATCGTCGAGGACTTCGCGCCGACCGCCCAGGAGCAGGAGCTGTACGACCGCGTCTCGGACTACCTCCGGCGCGACGACACCTACGCGATCCCGCAGGCGCGGCGCGCGCTGTTCGTCCTCGTCTACCGCAAGATCCTCGCCTCCTCCTCGTTCGCGCTCGCCGCGACGCTCGACCGGCTCGCCGACTCGCTCGAGGAGAAGCTCGCCGGCGTCGAGTGCACCGCGCAGGCCGACCTGCTCCTCGAGATCGAGGGGTTCGCGGACGAGGCGGAGGAGCTGTTCGACGACGGCGGCCCCGCGCGTCCGCGCGCTCCCGCGGCCGCCCGCGCCATGGGCTCGGAGCTCTCGGAGCTGCGCGCGTGCGCGAAGCTCGCCCGGACCATCCAGGGGAACGCGAAGGGCGACGCCCTCGTCCGCGGCCTCGACCGCACCTTCACGGTCGCGAAGGCGTGCGCCTGGCCCGAGAAGGCGGTCGTCTTCACCGAGTTCCGCCGCACGCAGGACTATCTCGCGCGGCTCCTCGCCGCGAAGGGCTACAGCGTCACCTGCCTCTCCGGCGACGTCTCCGGCACGGACAAGCGGCAGGCGCTCGTGGACGAGTTCCGGAACCGCACGCAGATCCTGCTCATGACGGAGGCGGGCGCGGAGGGGCTGAACCTCCAGTTCTGCAACCTCGTCGTGAACTATGACCTGCCCTGGAACCCGCAGCGCGTCGAGCAGCGGATCGGCCGCTGCCACCGCTACGGCCAGCAGCGCGACGTCCTCGTCCTCAACTTCCTGAACCGCCAGAACGCCGCGGACGCCCGGCTGTACGAGCTGCTCGCGCAGAAGCTCGCGCTCTTCGACGGGGTCTTCGGGTCCTCGGACGAGATCCTGGGCGCGCTCGGGAGCGGCATCGACTTCGAGCGGCGGGTCCTCGAGATCTACCAGTCGTGCCGGTCGGGCGAGGAGATCGACCAGGCCTTCGCGAAGCTCCGCGCGGAGCTCGACGGACGCATCACGGCGCGGCTCACGGCGGCGCGCACCCTGCTCTTCGAGCGGTTCGACGGCGAGGTGCGCTCGAAGCTCCGGTTCGCCGAGCAGACCGCGAAGGAGGCGGTGGCGCGCCGCGAGGCGGAGGAGGACGCGCTCGTCGAGGCGGTCTTCGAGGACGGGCCGCCGACCGAGGCGGCGGACGCGCGGCGCGATCCCGCCGACGCCCCCGCCCGCGGCCGCACCAAGCGCGCGAAGCTCGTCCGCGCCGCCGCGGAGAAGGTGCGCGCGCGGCCGCAGGACGCCGTCGCGTTCCTCGAGGTGCCGGCCCGCGAGCTGCCCGCGTCGCTCGGCGCGCTGGCCGGACGCGAGGGCTGGTGGTTCGCCTACAAGTTCTCGTTCGACGCGCTCGTCTCGGAGGAGCGCGTCGTCCACCTCATCCTCTGGTTCGACGGCGAGCGGTTCCACGCGCTCCCGCAGGAGGACGCCGACGCGTTCGCGGCGCTCCCGGCCGAAGAGGTCCGGGCGGGCCCCCGCGGCGCGACGGTCTCCATCGGCACGGCGCAGGAGGAGGCGCTCCAGGCGCTGCACGCGAGGCTCCTCGCGTCGATCCAGGAGCGGAGCCATGCCGCGTTCGACGCCTCGCGCGAGCGGTGGGACCGCTCGGTCGAGGACGCGCTCGCCGCGCCGCGCAAGGCGGTCGAGGACGCGCGCACCGCCTGGGGGAAGGCCCGCGGCGCGTTGCACGACGCGGGCGCCCTGCCCTTGCGCGACCGGCGCGCCATGCTCGAGCGCGCGGAGCGCGAGTGCCGCCGCAAGCTCGACGACCTGCGCGCCACCGAGGCGCAGCGTTACGGCGAGAAGGACCGGGCGATCGCGGAGCTCAAGAAGCGCGGCGAGCCCAAGGAGCGGCGGACGCTCGTCGCCACCGCGTACTGGCGCTGCGGCTCCTGAGGGGTCGGCGCGCCCGCGCGCGGGCTGCCCAGCCCAGGCGGAAGCGCTCGCGGTGTAAGCCCGCTCGGGGCGGGCGAGGCGCTCAGGGGATCGGCTTGGCCCGCACGGTGCCGGGCGGGTCGAGCTCGAACCGGATCGGTACCGCCACCTTCCCGCCCTGCGCGGGCGCGAGGGGCACGAGCGCCTTCGCGACGCACGCCGCGAGGTCGGCATCGCCCACCGAGTCGGCCGAGATGGCCGGACGCTGCCCGCCGAGGTCCGCGACGAGGACGCCGTCGATGCCGGGATCGCGCTTCAGCGCCTCCGCGTAGCAGGCCTCGAGGTCTGCCGCCCGCGCGAGCACCGCCTTCTTCGCGTCGGCGGGCCCGGAGATCGGCTCGCCCACGTCCACGTGCGGCTTCGCCCCCTGCGCGACGGAGAGGACCGGCCGGTCCACCCCGGCGCCACCCCGGGCGAGGACCTTGTCCCCCTCGACCCAGCGCCACGAGACGGGCTCCACGCCGAGCGTGAGCTTCTTGCCGCGCGCGCCTGTCCCGCAGGCGGCGTCGTCCGGCAGGTCGAACACGAGCGCGAGCGCGAGCGCGCCAACCCGCTGCGCCTCGAGCACCCGCCGCGCGCCGGCGGCGTCGAGCTCGACCGGGAGCCCGCGCTCCTCGGTCGGCCACAGCCGCGCGGTCCCCTCCGCGAAGGGGACCTGAACGGGCTCCGCGAGGGCGAGCCGGCGCTCCGGCCCGTCGTAAGGCGCGAACGCGAGCCCCGCCGCCGAGACGACGACCTCGTACCGGGTGACGATCGCGGCCTCGCGCGCCGCGTCGTGTGCCGTCTCCGCCTCTCCGCGCTCGACCGCGTCGCCTCGCGTCCGCAGCCGCTCGGACGGCTCGAGCGCGTGGCACAGGCGCGAGGCGTCGTCGGCGGTGACGAGGCGCACGACCGGGCGATCCGGACTGGGGTCGCCGGCGCGGACGGCGGGCACGGATGACCTCGTCACTGGCTTCCCCGCAGGGGCGGCCGCCGCGGCCGTCGCCGCGCAGAGCAGGAGGGCAGGCAGGGCGGTTCTCATGCGCGTCATGCTAAGCACCCTCGCCGACCCGGACGCGCAGCGCCCCCGGGAGGATCGTGAACCGCGCGGGGAGCGTCCCGGGCTGCTCGCCGTCCACGTCGAGCAGGAGGCTCGCGCCGGGCGCGGCCTCCGCCTCCACCGTCCGGGCACGCAGGACGCGCGTGTTCGGGAGGGTCACGTGCGTCCCGTCGTAGAGCATTCGCTTCTTCGTGATGAAGTCGAGGAGGCCGATCCCCGACCAGATGACGACGTCGAAGAGCCCGTCGTCCACCCGCGCGTCGGGAGCGACCTGCATCCCGCCGCCGAAGAAGCGGCCGTTGCAGACCGAGAAGGAGGTGATCCGCGCCTCGCTCCAGGGGCCGCCGTCGACGCGCCAACGGACCGGCCGATCGGACCAAGCGAGGAGCGCCTTCGCGGAGGCGACCATGAAGGAGAGCCGCCCGTCCCCGAGCTTCAGGCCGCGGTTCACCTCGCCCGCGACAACGCCCGCGAGCCCGAACCCCGCGACGTTCGCGAAGTGGCGTACCTGGGCGGTCCCGTCGTGCGCGGAGAACTCGATCCGCCCGAGGTCGCAGACGAGCTCCCGCCGACCCGCGAGCGAGCGGACCGCGCCCTCGAGGTCCTCCGGGATCCCGAGCGTCCGGCGGAGGTCCCCGCCGGTGCCTCGCGGGATGAAGCCGAAGAGCGGATCGGGATCACGCGGGTGGGCGGCGGCGAGGCCGTCGATCACCTCGCTCGCGGTGCCGTCCCCGCCCACGGCGACGACGAGCGCCCCGCCGGAGCGGACCGCGTCCCGGGCGAGCCGGACGCCGTCCCCGGGCTCCTTCGTGAAGGCGCACTCGAACTCACCTACCGCGGACCGCACCGCCCGGGCGATCCGGTCGAAGTGGCGGCCCGTCCGCCCCGCCGCGCTGCGTGGGTTGACGATGAGGTACGGCTTCACCGTGGTGAAGGATAACAGGGCGTGGCGCTCGAGGCCGCGACCGCCCTCGAGCCCGCGTGAACACGGCGAGCCTGCTCCGGCGCACGTCGGCAGCCCCCGCGGGCCTGAGTTCCTTGGACTCTGGTGCATGCGCGCAGGGTGCGCGCGACTTGATCCGGCACAAGCGAGGAATACATTCGTGGCTTGTTCGGGTGTACGCGCCCGTGGACAATCCCCCGGTGCTGTTGACACCCGGTTGCTGGGTCGCACTCCTTCGTTGCGCCCTGTTCGGGCTGCTGCTCGCGGCGCCGCTCGCGCGGGCGGAGATCGGGCTCCTCCGCGTCGACACGAAATGGCACGCTCGGGCGACCGGCGTCGCCACCGTGCTCGCCCTCGCGCTCGCCTCGCCCCACTTCGCCCCCGGCCACTGCGAGTTCTGCGGCTCGGACCGGATCGACGACGCGGCACGCGCGCGGCTCCTGTGGCGCAACCCGGCGGCCGCGCGCCTCACCTCGGACATCCTCGTGAACGGCGTGCTCCCCGCGGCGGTGCTCCTCAACTCCGCCTGGTACGCGAGGGACGCGGGCGAGCCGTCCGCGTTCTGGATGGACGCGCTCGTCATGACCGAGGTGGCGGCGCTCACCGCCGACGTGAACGGCGTCTCGAAGGACGCCGTGGCGCGGCGCCGGCCGTCCGCCGGCAGGAACGCGGGGGGCGGCGGCGCCCGGAGCTTCTTCTCGGGCCACACCTCGTTCGCGTTCGCGCTCGCCACCTCCGCGGGGACCATCAGCACGCTCCGCGGCTACCCGAGCGCGCCGTGGATGTGGGCGGGCGGCATGGCGGTCGCGACCGGGGTCGGCTACCTGCGGATCGCGGGGGACGCGCACTGGCTCACCGACGTCGTCGCGGGCGCGGCGATCGGCGGGCTCGTCGGGTTCGCGGTGCCGTGGACCTTCCACCGCGTCCAGCGGACGCAGCGCTCGTTCGACCTCGTCCCGAGCGCGGGGGGCCTCGCGCTCCTGTTCTAGAAGCTGCCGGCGAGCGCGAGTCCGCCGCCGCCACGGAGCGCCACCGGCAGCAACGTGACGCTCGCGGGCGGGTCGCGCCGCTTCACCTCGCCAGGCGCAGCGGCCGACTCCACCACCGTGCGGCCATGGGCGACCGCGGTCTTGCCGATGCCGTAGCCGATCGCGATCGCGAGGGGGTAGTCGCTCGCCCAGTGGACGTCGTTGTTCATCATCTGGAAGCCGAGCAGCGCCATGAGCCCGTAGCCGATCGGGCGAACGAGGCGGTACTCGGGGTAGTTCTCCGCGAGCACCGTCACCGTCACCATCGCCGTCGCCAGGTGCCCGGAGGGGAACGCGTCGAACGCCGGGACGTTCTTCTGGTAGACGGTCGGATCCGGGAGCGGCTGCCACATGCCGCCGGGCTCGGTCGCGCGGCTCGGGCTCTGCCGGCCGGTGACGTGCTTCAGCGTCTGCACGACGAGCGCGACGGACACGAGCCCGCCGGCGAGCTGGCTCGTCGTCTGGAGGGCGCGGGAGTCGGACGCGGCGAGCCCGTACCCGAGCAGGCCCACCGTGATCCCGACCGGCACCATCCCGTCGCCGAGGTAGTAGAGGCCGGAGCCGAGGTCGGTCGGGTACTGGATCGGAATCCCCGGGACGACGTCCTTCTGCTTGCCGGTCCCCGAGACGTGCACCGCGCGGCCCGCGTCGTGCGCCGCGCGGGAGAGGTCCTGATCCACGAGGAGGAGCGCCACGGTCGCGACCCCGAGGCCGCCGATCGCGAGCGCGTTCTCGCGGCGGAAGCTGCTCTTCAGCCAGCGGCCGACGTCGAGCGGCCCGTCCAGCAGGAACGAGTAGAAGCGCGGCGTCTCGTAGCAGGCGACGCGGGCCGCGTCGACGCGGTGGCAGGCGCCCCCGGCGTCCGCCACGGGCGCCTCCGCGGCGGCGGCGGTCCCGGTCGAGAGGAGCCCGGCGGCGGTCAGCGCCGCGAGGAGAGCGGCGCGGACCCCGACACGGGCACGCCGCACGACGGGCACGGCGATCGCGTCGCGAGGCGTGACCATGAGGGGCACGGATAGCACGGCGCGCCGCGTCCGGGAAACGCGCCCCCCCGGCGGTCGCGGTGCGGCGCCGTCCTACCCCGCGCCGCGCCGCGAGGCCGCCCGCAGATGGGCGACCACACTCGAGATGGGAACGCGCGTCGGGCAGAGCGCGTCGCAGCCGGTGCAGCCCGCGCAGGCCTCGAGGGCGTCTGCCGCGAGCGGCAGATCGGCGAAGCTCCGCGCGTACAGCCGGAACGCGGCGTGGAGCCCGAGCGCGCGCACCGCCGGCGTCGCGCGCGCGAGCTCGCACCCGGTCTCGCACAGGCCGCACGCGATGCAGGCCGACGCGGCCTGCGCGACGGCGCGGTCGTCGAGGCGGGTGGGGACGAGCCCCTCCGAGACATAGGCGGCGCGGAACCGGTCGAGCCCGCTCCCGCGCTGGCGGAAGAGCCGCTTCAGCGGGTGCGCGACGAGCGCGCGCCAGGCGAGGTAGACGAGTGCGCCGGGGCTCGCCACCGCTACCCCCCACCCGCCGCGGCGCGGCCCGCGAGGAAGCCGGTGAGGATCGCGACGCCGAGGCCGGTGCCGTCGGTCGCCTGCTCGTGGCCGCCGAGCACCGCGCCCGCGGCGAAGAGGCGCGGGTGGACCGGCCGGCCGCGCTCGTCCTGCGGGCGGAGTGCACCGTCCACCCGGAGCCCCGCGGAGAGGAGCGGCTGCGGGCGGCGCCGGTCGCGGACGGTGAGCGACGCCGCAGGTCGGAGCGCGAGCTGGACGCCCGCGTCGCGCCCCTCCGCCGCCTGGACCGGCAAGCGGAGCGCGGGCTCGGCGAGGACGCCCCGCCGCGCGATCCCCCCTCCCACGAACCGGCCGGTCGCGAGGATCCACGCCGCGGCGCGGAGCTCGCGATCGCCGAGCCGGACGGGTTCGCCCGGCGCGGGCGCCGCGGCGACGTCGGCCTGCACCACCTCGACCCCCACCTCCGCGAGCCGCGCCTCGATGGCGCGGTGGAGCCGGAGGCCCGGCACGCTGGGAACGTCGGAGAGCGTCTCCGCGACCGGCACGCCCGCCCGCTCGCGAATCCGCGCGAGGACGCGCGCGGCGGGATCGAGCCCGAGCACGGGTGGGAAGAGCGCGGCGCCCGCCCCCGCGGGGAGCGCGGCGCGCAGCGCGTCACCGAGCGCCTCCGCGGCGCCGGGCCGGTCGAGCGCGAGCGCGAGCTCGTGCGGGCGGGCGGCGCCGGGCGCGAGGGCGGGGAGGTCGAGCTCGATCGCGCGCACCTCGGGGCCGCCGCGCGGGCGGTAGCGGGCGAGACCCGCGGCGACGAGCGGCGCGTCGAACGCGGCGTGGCCGCGGAACCCCGCCACCGCGAGCGTGCCGCGGACGGCGAGGAGATCGCCGTCGACCGTCGCGTGCTGGCAGAGCCCGGCGCCGACGGCGCTGCCGTACAGCGTCGCGAGGAAGCGGCGCCGGTCGAGGGGCGGCGCGAGCACCTGGCCAAGCTCCGCGGCCGCGAAGGCGAGCGCCTCCGCGAGCCGCTCGACCCCGGCGACGGCGTAGGGGTGGTCGCGCCAGGCGGCGGCGAGCCGCTGCGCGGCCTCGACAGGGGACCGGCGTGACGCGAGCGGCTCTCCCGGCAGCGCGCCGAGGTCCGGCGCGACGGAGATGGCGCCGGAGGAGAGCGCGGTCGCCCCGGGGGCGCGGCGCACGAGCACGACGGCCGCCCCGCGCGAGCGGGCGGCGAGCGCGGCCACCGCGCCCGCCATCCCGCCGCCGATGACGAGCACGTCCACGTCCCGCGCGGCCGTCACCACGGTACCTCGAGGAGCCCGGTCGCGCCGCGGACGAGCTCCTCCTGCGCGAGCTGCGCGCCGTCGAGCACCGCCCGCCGCTCCCGCCACCCCTGGTCGAGGAGGTCCGCGAGCTCGGCCCGGATCCGGTCGGCGTCCCAGCCGAGCTCGCGGCCGGCGAGCTGCGCCGCGATGCGTGCGCAGTCCACGCCGGCGCAGGCACCGAGCCCGACGCGGCAGCGGCGCCGCAGATCCTGGAGCCGCCGCACCTTCTCGTGGCGCGCGCAGTGGACCACCTCCGCCGCGAGGATTCCCTCGTCGCGGCAGAGCACGAGCCCGAGCCGCGGGTCGTCCGCCACGAGCCGGAGCACCTCGCGCGCCCGGCTGCCGTGGCGATAGACGAGCCGCGCCGCGACCGGCGCCGCCACGAGCCCGTCCTTCGCGAGGAGCGCCGGATCGGGCACCTCGTCGCCGCCCGGCAGCGGGACCTCGTGCGTCCGGCAGGTGCCGTGCGGTCGCCCGAGGAGCTCCAGGATCCGGTCGGTCGCCTCCTCCGCCTGCGCGCGGTACGAGGCGAGCTTTCCGCCGACGAAGGAGAGGAGCCCCGCGAGCCCGTCCGCCGCGCCGTCGTGCAGCTGGTGCTCGCGCGACAGCGCGTCCTCGTTCGCGCCGTACTCGAAGAGCGTCGTCCGGACGCCGCACCAGGCGCGGGTGATCCGCGCGTCGCGCACGCCCGGGACGAGCGAGGCCGCGCCCTCGAGGAGGTACTCGATCTCGTCGTTCGTCGCCTCGAGGTCGTCCGGGTCGCCGTAGTAGTCGTCGTCGGTCGTGCCGATGATCGACTCGCGCTCGTGCGGCATGAGGAACATCTGTCGGCCGTCCACCGCCGCGCAGATGACGCCGTAGTTCGAGAACCGCCGGTCGAGGGTGAGGTGGACGCCCTTCCCGGGCCGCATCGGCACGCGCGCGCCGTTCCGGCGCGCGAGCGCGGGGGACCACGCGCCCGTCGCGTTGAAGACGACGGGCGCCCGCGCCTCGCCCTCCTCGCCGGTGAGCACGTCGCGGAAGCGGACGCCGCGGACGCGCCCGCCCTCGCGCAGGAGCTCGCGCGCCTCCGTCCAGGTCCTGACGTCCGCGCCGCGTGCGGCGGCGTCGAGCGCGTTGAGCGTGCACAGCCGGAACGCGTCGATCCCCCACTCGTCGAGGGTCACCGCGCCCGCGAGCCCGCGGCGGAGCCCCGGCTCGAGCACGTAGAGCTCCTCCGCCGAGAGGCGGGTCGAGGGCTTTCCCCGCTTGAGCGGCTGGAAGAGGTCGTAGGTCCCGACGTAGACCTCGGTCGCGTACCAGGTCGCCCGCTCGACGAGCGTCGCGCCCTCCTTCCGCGACGCGAACGGCATCAGGAAGGGGATCCGGAAGAGGAGGTGCGGCGCGATCCGCTGGATGTAGCCCGAGTCCCGGCAGGCGAGCGCCGTCACGCTCCGGTCGGAGAGCATGTAGCGGATGCCGCCGTGGATCATGCCCGAGCTGTTCCCCGAGGCGCCGACCCCGAAGTCGGCCTTCTCGAGGAGGAGCACGCGGAGCCCGCGCATCGCGCAGTCGCGGGCGACGCCGGCGCCGTTCACTCCCCCGCCGAGCACGATCACGTCGTAGGCGTCCGCCACGGCGCGAGCGTAGCCCGGGTCGCAGGTCGCGAGGCGGAAAAGGATGGGCCGCGTTAGATCCGGGCGCGACGGAGGACTGACGCATGTTCGGCTCGAAGCTCCGGCTCCCGACGCCCGAGGAGGCGCTCCCCGGGCGCCCCGATCCCGTGCCCGTTCCCGAGCGCCACTTCGTCTCGGGGAACCGGATCGTGCCCCCGTTCGCCGAGGGCAGCGAGCTCGCAGACTTCGGCCTCGGGTGCTTCTGGGGAGCCGAGAAGGCCTTCTGGAGCGTGCCCGGCGTCCACGCGACGGCGGTCGGCTACCAGGGCGGCGAGACGGCCAACCCGACGTATCGCGAGGTCTGCACCGGCCGCACCGGGCACGCCGAAGTGGTCCGGGTCGTGTTCGACCCGAAGCGCGTGTCCTACGAGGACCTCCTGCGCGTCTTCTGGGAGTCGCACGACCCGACGCAGGGGATGCGGCAGGGGAACGACGTCGGCACCCAGTACCGCTCGGCGATCTACGCCCACTCGCCGGCGCAGCGGCGGGCGGCGGAGGCCTCCCGCGACGCCTACGACCGCGCGCTGCAAGAGCGCGGCTTCGGCGCGGCGACGACGGAGATCCGCGACTCGCCGCCCTTCTACTACGCCGAGGATTACCACCAGCAGTACCTGGCGAAGAACCCGGGTGGCTACTGCGGCCTCGGCGGCACCGGCGTCTCGTGCCCGATCGGCACCGGCGTCGGCGCGTAGCTCCGCGATTCCCGCGCCGGCCGCCCCGCGCCCCTGTAGCATCGGCCGGCCCTCGCCGAGGACCGACCCGATGACCCGCGCCCGCAACGGAGCCCCGATCGCCGCAGCGCTCGCCCTGCTCGGCGCGTGCTCGGGGCACGTCGCGCGGAGCGCGCCCGCGAAGGGCGACGGCCGCAACTTCGCCTCTCAGGTGCTGGAGCTCCGCGACGCCGCCCTGAACGCCCACGACCTCGACGGCGCCGCGAGGGCGTACGCCGTGGACGCCGAGGTCATCGACGCGGACACGGCGACCGTCGTCCTGCGCGGCCGGGACGAGATCCGCGCCGCCCACGCCCGGTTCCTCGCCGCCTGCCCGCGCGGGCGCATCGAGGTGCTCGACCGCGCCTACGGCGAGCGCGGCCGGATCGTCGCCGACGCGCAGCGCGTGTTCTGCGATCGGCCGCCGCCCGTGGACGGCTGGGTCCGCTACGAGATCGCCGGGGGCAGCATCGTTCGCGTGCTGAAGCACGCGTCGCCGCCGTTCGGCGGGTGACCGGCACGGGGCGTCAGAACTGGAACGATCCGACCTCGCCGCCCTGCCGGCTGCTCGCGCGCGAGAGCACGATGGTCGCGACGATCCCCACCGCCGTCGCGACGCCGAATCCGATCGCCCTGACACGGTCCTCGTCTCCGTAGCGGATGCGCCCGTTGTAGTCGGACGTCGAGAGCCCGGCGCGGACGTTTCCCGACGCGTCGAGCATCGCCCTCGCCGCGGAGTACTGCTGGGACGCGCGCGTCGCGTTATCCACGGTCCCCACGACCGCGAGGATGGTCGCGGCGCCGGTGGCCGCCGCGGCCAAGCCGTACGCGCGCGAGGGCCTCCCCGGCTGCATCGGCGCGAGCGCCCCCGCGAGCGCGGAGCCGGGCCGCGGCACCGCCTGGAGCGCGAGCGTCGGACCGGACGGCGTGAAGACGAGCGCGGAGGCCTGCCCGGTCGCGAGGAACGCCGCGAGGGCCTCGAGGCCGCCCGGAGGCGGCGCGCCGCCGTCGAGCCGGATGCGCCCTTCGCGCTCCGCCCTGCCGCGGCGGAGGTCGTACATCGTCGCGACGAGAAGGACGACCTCGCCGTCCCGGAGGAGGGACGTCGTCACCGCCCGATCGAGCGCGAGCCGCGCAGCCGCCGTCACGATCCGGAGCGGCCGGTCCGACGACGCGAGCGCGAGGCCCGGCCCGCCGTCGGGCCGCAGCGCGTCCGCGACGGACAGGTCGAGCCGGAGCGCGCGATCCTCCTCCGAGAGGTCCGCCACGATGCCGGGCGCGCGCACCCCGCCGCGCTCACCCGCGACCCGGTAGCGTCCCGGCGGGAGCGCCACGGTCACGGGCGACGTCCCCACCTCCCGGCCGTCGACGAACACGCGCACGCCCGGCTCCGACTCGACCGCGAGGCGCCGCGTGCCGGCGGAGCGGAGGCGCTCGCGCGAGTCCTCCACGAGCGAGAGGAAGCTCGGCGGGTAGCGCCGCGCGTCCGGCCTCGTCTCCGGCGCGGCGCGCAGGAGCCGCTCCAGCATCGCCTGCGCCTCGACGCGGCGCCCGAGCTCCTGCTCGGTGCGGGCGAGCCGGAGCATCGTCGCCGTCCACTCCGCGAACACCTCCGCGGAGGGCGGGAGCGCCTCGAGCGCCTCGACCACCGCGCGGAGCGTCTTGATGGACGTGTCGAACTGCCCGGCGGCATAGGCCGCGACCGCGCCCGCGTGGGCCCGCTGCAGCTCGGCGAGCGACGAGGGCGGGGGCGGTCCCGTCATGCGCTCGCGCAGCTCCGCCGCGCCGAGGACGCCGGGCATCGCCGCGGCGAGCGCGGCGCGGAGCTGCGCCGTGGCCGCGGCGAGCTCGCCGGTCGGTCCGGGGGGGTCGGCGACCGCGAGGACGCCGAGCGCCTCCACCGCAGCGGCCACTGCGGGCGCGCAGGCGACGAGCAGCGCGACGGCGGCTGCGATCGGGCGCGGCGTCATGGCACCTCCCCGAAGCCGATCTCCACGTCCGAGACGAGCGTCCCGTTGTCCCACGGGAGCGCCGACGTCCCTCCCGCGACGACGACGAGTCCCGCTGGGAGGACCGCCACGGCGTGCGCGGTGCGTGGCACGTGCAGAGCGCCCGCAGACCACCAGGTCTCGGTCCGGGGCTCGAACCGCTCCACGGTCCCCGTCACCACCCTCGCACCGAGTTCGCCGGAGAGCCCCCCGACGAGCAGCACGTTCCCGCTCGGAAGCTTCACCCCGGGCGCGAGCCGGGCCGTGCTCATCGACCTGGTGTACGACCAGGTCCGCGTCGAGGGATCCCAGATCTCGGCCGTCGCGAGGGCGCGCTGCCCGTCCGTTCCGCCGGCCGCGAGCACCCGTCCATCGTCGAGGAGCACGACGGTCGCGCCGGAGCGAGGCTCGTTCAGGCTCGCGAACGGGACCCAGCGCCTCGCCGTCGCATCGAACACCTCCGCCGTGTCGAGCGCGGCGCCCGCCACCGTCTGCCCTCCCACGACGAGCACGTTCCCCCACGGAAAGTAGACCGCGGACGCGTCGCGGCGCGGCGTGGACATCGACGCCACCGGCGTGCTCGTCCCGCGAGACGGATCGAGGATCTCGGCGTCCGCGATGGCCGTCGGGCTCGACTCGTCGCCGGCGGCGCCGCCGGCGACGAGCACCCTGCCGTCGCCGAGCAGCGTCGCGGTGTGGAGGAAGCGCGCGTTCGCGAGGGGACTCTCTCGCCACCAGTTGCCGGTGGAAGGATCGTAGAGCTCCCAGGAGCCGACCGGGAGCGCCGTGTCGGGGTCCACGCCGCCCGCGGCGAGGACGACGCCTCCGGAGAGCGTCGTCACGGTGTGCCGCGACCGCGGCGTCGCCATCCTCCCGATGCCGTACGCGCCGGTGCCGTTCCAGACGAACGCCGGCGAGTGGGGATCGCAGATCTCGAAGCCCGGATCGCTGAAGCTGAAGCCCCGCCCGCCGGCGACGAGGATCCTCCCGTCCGGGAGGGCGCTCGCGGACAGGCCCATCGCGTACGAGGCGTTGCCCGCCCTGGCCCAGTTCTCGACCTCGAGCGTCACGCCGATCCGGTCGGACGAGGCGGACCCCGGAGCTCCGACGGTCACCGAGCCGTAGTAGGTGCCGGCGGGGAGCCCTGCGGCGTGGGTCTCCACCTTCACGACGTAGGGCGGCGCCTTCCCGACCAGCGTCGCGGCGAGCCAGGGATCCGAGACCGAGAGGTCCGGCGGCGGGAACGTCCCGCCGAGCGCATCCACGACGGTGACCATCTGGGAAGGCGGGTCAGCCGCACCGACCAGCGCGGAGAACCGGGGCCCCGCTTCGGAGACCTGGAGGAGCGGCGCGACGGCGCCCTGGACCTTCAGGCTCAAGCTGAAGCTCGCGGATGAGTACCCCGGCGTGCCTCCGAGCGGTTTCTCCATCGTGGACGAGACGCCCACTCCCGCCCTGCACTCGGACAGGAGCGGCAGGACCGCGAGCGCCGCGGCAACCGGAGTGAACGTCACGGCGTACCCCGCTCCGCTCGTCGTGACCGCCGCCTCGATCCACTCCGAGGCCGCCCAGCCGAGCTCCGGATGGCTCGCGTCGAAGCACAGGAGGTCGTACACGACGGCAGTCGGCAAGGGCGTCTCGATCGCGGTCGCGGTGACCGGCGTCACGAGCACCGTCCTCGCCGCGGGGGGAGCGCCGCCCGGCTCCGTCTGGAACCGAACGTCGTGGGTGGACGCGAGGAACGACGGCGCCGCGACGTCGGCGTAGACCGAGACGTTCCGGGCCCCCGCGATGCCCGGAGCCCGGACCACGACCATGCCTCCGTAGCTGCCGGGCGCCGTGAAGAGGGCGGGGTCCTTGGGCCGGACGACGATCTTGTACGGATCCGCGCTGCCCGTCAGCTCGGCGGATAGCCACTCGCTGCCCCACTCGACGCTGACCGTCGGCTTCGGGAGGCGCTGGACCGCGGTCGAGGTCACGAGGATCTCGTAGCTCGAAACCTCGCCGGCCCCGACCCCCATGAGCACGTACTCCGCGGAGACCGCGAAAGGCGGCGTCTCCGGGAGCTGGTGCGGTGGGTCGCACGCCGCGAGCGCCGCGAAGCACGCGGACGAGAGAAGGATTCGCGCTGCCCTGTACATCGTCGCTCCCGGGACAAAGTCCGTCATACCCCGGGGACACCGTGTCCCCGCAAGGTGGGGATCGGAGGACGCGCCCGATGTGACCTCGGGCCGGTGCGATGATGTGCGACGGACGCGCGGGGCCGGGCTCAGAGGTCGGCGCGAGACGTCCTTCGGCGGCGAGGAGCGCCTACTTGGGCGGCTCGTACGTCGACTTCACGTACAGCTCCCGGAGCTGCTTCGCGTCCACGTCCCCGGGCGCGCCGGTCATGAGGTCCGTGCCCTTCTGCGTCTTCGGCCAGGCGACGACGTCGCGGAGCGACTCGGCGCCGGTGAGGAGCATCACGAGCCGGTCCATGCCGAGCGCGATGCCGCCGTGCGGCGGCGCGCCGAGCTTGAGCGCGTCGAGGAGGAAGCCGAACTTCGACTTCGCGTCCTCCGCCGAGATCCCCATCGCCTTGAAGACGCGGGCCTGCACCTCGGGGTCGTGGAGCCGGATGGAGCCGCCGCCGATCTCGAAGCCGTTGAGCACGATGTCGTAGCGCCAGCAGTAGACACGGCCCGGGTCGCTCTCGAGGTACTGGAGGTCCTGGTCGCGCGGGCGCGTGAAGGCGTGGTGCGCCGCGGCCCAGTGGCCGGCGTCCTCGTCGTACTCGAAGAGGGGCGGGTCGACGACCCAGAGGAACCGCCACTGGCCGCCGGAACCGTACTCCGGGATGAGCCCCATCTTCTTAGCGATGTGGACGCGGAGGTTCGCCATCACGGTCTGGACGACCGACTCCTTCCCGAACTGGAAGAGGAGCAGGTCGCCCGGCTGCGCGCCGGTCGCCTCGTTGATCGCCTTGCGGAGCTCGGGGGTGATCGTCTTCGCGAGCGGCGACTGCGTCCACTCGCCGCCCTCGCCGATCTTGGCGCGCGCGAGCCCCTTCGACCCCATGCCCTTCACGTACTCCTCGAGCTTCTCGACGTCCGTGCGCGAGAAGTTCGCGGACGCGGGGACGCGCATCGCCTTCACGATCCCCTTCGCCTTCACGGCCTCGGACATGAGCGGCACGCCGCCGCCGTCGTGCCGCTTCACGAGGTCCGTGAGGACGACGTGCGGCATGTCGAAGCGGAGGTCGGGCTTGTCGTTGCCGTACTTCGCCATCGACTCGTCGAACGGCATGCGGAGGAACGGGCGCGGGATCTCCACGCCGAGCACCTC
>WNFU01002243.1_pt1 | contig 54534 bp, 52 predicted proteins | sample 5400121 | NCBI WGS metagenome assembly WNFU01 (sample SAMN13153360, study PRJNA577476) | soil metagenome | isolation source: 100 cm soil or saprolite under grassland replicate 1 | place: USA:California | collected 2016-06-15 | reverse complement strand
CCAGGCGTCCCAGGCGCACGCGCAGCTTCTGGGCCTCGTAGAACAGCCGCCCGGGGTTCGTCCGCCCCCGCAGCTGGCCCATCACCCGCTTCACCACGAACTGCCCGGCGACCGCGAACGGGTCGAGCTCCGGGTCCAGTTCCGCGGTGGCCAGCTGCATCTGGGCCAGTGCCTTCCCGGTCAGCGCCAGCGAGGACGGGAGCGGGACGTCGTGGCGAATCGAGATCTCGGTGACCTCCTGCAGGATCGGCCCCAGCTGGATCTCGCGCAGCGAGACGTCGCGGTACCGGGACATCAGCCGGCCGAGGTCCTCGCGGAACGCGTCGACGTCCACCTCCACCCGGCTCTCGTCGCCGGCCAGCATCAGCGTCACGTCGGCCAGGAACGCGACGTCGCCGTTCGCGAACGCCAGCAGCAGCAACAGCAGCAGCTCCCGGAGCTCGGGCCCCACCTCGCCGACCATGCCGAAGTCCAGGAAGTAGATGCGGTCGTTCCACCACATCAGGTTCCCGGGGTGGGGGTCGGCGTGGAAGAACCCGTCCTGCAGGATCTGCCGGTAGTACGACTCCAGGAGCTGGCGGGCGGCGTCTTTCCGCTCCGGGCCCTCCGGGATGTCCTTGATCGGGATCCCCTGGATCTCCTCCATCACCAGGAGCCGGTCGGTCGAGTAGTCGTGGTACACGCCGGGGACGTCCAGCCGGTCGTACGGCTCCAGCACCTCGCGCATCCGGTCGATGTTCCGGGCCTCCTGGCGGAAATCCAGCTCGCGCCGGAGCGACTCGGACAGGTGCTCGATGATCGCCGGCATGTCGAACACCTGCCGGAAGGCCGGCCGGTTCTTGGTCTTCTCCGCGAACCGCTCGAGCAGGCCGAGGTCCTGGAGGATGTCGCGACGAGCGGTCGGGCGCTGGATCTTCACGACGACCCGCTCGCCCGTCTCCAGCATGGCGCGGTGGACCTCGGCGATGGTCCCGGCGGCGAGCGGCTCCGGGTCGATCGACGCGAACACGTCCTCCCACGGGACGCCCAGCTCCTGCTCCATGACCTCGACGACCTCTTCCTCGGAGAGCGGCGTCACCCGGTCCTGCAGGGTCGCCAGCTCCTCGATGAACGCCGGCGGCATGAGGTCGGGGCGGGTCGACAGGATCTGGCCGAGCTTGGCGAACGTGGGGCCGAGCTCCTCCATCGCGCTGCGCAGGGCCCGGGCGCGCTGGCGGCTGGTGGCCTCGGTGTCGGCGTCGGCGGGGGAGAAGACCTCGCGGACGCCGTACTTGCCCATGACCCGGCCGATGCGGGCCGCACGACCGAGCAGGCTCCCCTTGATCGCCTCCTCCTCCTCGGCCAGAGCGGCGTGCTGGTGGTCGGTGCGGATGGGCATGGTGCGCCCGGTGACCTCGCCGGGCGCGGTGTTCACGATGATCACCGTGCACCGGGCGTTGTGGCTGACCCGGTTGGGGACGTTCCCGAGCAGGAACTTCTTCCTCCCGCTCATCCCGAGGTTGCCGACCACGACGACGTCGACCCCCTCCTCCTCGGCGACCTGCACGATCCCCCGGGCGGGGTCGGGATCGACGGTCACCCGGGCCACGCCGCGAGGCCCGGCGAGCTGCGACGCGAGGTCCTGCAGCCCCGGCAGCGCGTCCGACACGGCGGCGGTCTCCGCCGCGGTCGTCGGCCCCTGGCCGTCGTCCTCGGGAACGATCACCTGGAGGACGACCAGCTCGGCCCCGTAGTTCCGGGCCATGTTCGCGGCCCAGTCGACCGCCTTGGAGGCGGTGTCCGACCGGTCCGTGGCCACCAGGATGCGATTGACGTTCTGCAGCGGAAACCTCCTTCTCTTCGACGCTCAGGGTACCGGCGCAGAGCGGCCATCGAGCCGGATGGACTCCTCGGCCTGGGAGGGAATGGCCTTCCCCGCACAAAACGGCGCCATTGCGAACACCGGCAACAAGATCAGGCCGGCCTATCGGAGCGCCCAGCGAGGCACTGCGCGGTCAGCTCGTATCGGGACTCCTGGCTCGAGAAAGCAGCGGACGAGCATCGTCGGTCACGCCGACGGGGCGGAAGGCTCCGAGCCGAAGCAACGACGTCCGATCCGATCGTTCGGCTCCGGCCGCATCCAGGGCATCCACGCTTTGGACGGCTTCCACATCTGTCGCATCGACGGCTTCGGAGTCATCGACGGTTTCCACTGCGCGATCCGGCGGGCCCGGCCCCGCACGGTAGCAAGTCCCGTCCGGACGGAACCACCGCATCGTGCCGTCGTCCCGACGATCGATCGTCCATCCGTACTCGTGCACGAGCTTGTAGAGCCAGTGGGCCATGTCGTGGGCGCCCCAGTCCCGCCACAGCTCCGAACGATCCACCCGAACGATCACCGAGAACAGTCGGAGCTGGGCGCGACACACGCCGGCGTGAGCGGAATCCATCTCCTGGACGAGGAGGTCCTCGTCGCTGCTGCATTCAAGCATTGCGGACACCCAAAACCCTCGGTCGGCTTGGGGGAGGCAGAAGGGGACCATTACCAAACATATGTTCGATTGTCGATCGGTTCGGGGCTCTTTCTCGCAACGGAACACTTCGGTTCAGGCACGGCGGAAGCTACCCAGCGACTGACTTCGTTGGGCGGCACCGGCTTCGCAGAAGCAGATAGGCGACACCCCACAAGACGATGGCCACTCCACCGAGGAGAGCTGCCTCCGAAACGAGACTCATGGCAGGAGAACCGAAGAATGGGACGACCGCCCTCGTGGCGGCGCGCGCCGAAGAGGTACCAGGCGGCGTCGCTCGCGGCCACCAACGTGCAGAACAGCGCCCCCATGGTCACGACGACCGCGGCGGCGGGCCACACATACCTCATCCTCATCCGCCCATCGACTGCAGCGCAGCCAGACCATGAGGGACTCGCCTGCGCCTCGACATCGCCATGGGGCCGGGCGCTCTCGTCGTCACAGCGAACCGAGGTCGCGGCATAGTACGGGTGGAACTCCGACTGCACCGGTGCGAAGGCGGCCCGTGGAGCGAGATCTCGACGACGACGAACTCCTGCTCCTGTCTCGGGCGCGGGCGGATGCTTTCGGTGAGCTGTACGACCGGCATGCGGGGGCGCTGTTGCGGTTCTTCGTGCGGCGGACGTTCGACCCCGAGACGGCGGCCGAGCTGACCGCGGAGACGTTCGCGCAGGCGTTCGTGTCGAGGCATCGGTTCCGGCCCCAGGGTGGCGGCGCGACCGCGTGGCTGTACGGGATCGCGCGGCACCAGCTGTCGCGGTTCCACCGCCGGGGAGCGGTGGACGCGAGGGCCCGCAGGCGGCTCGGGATGCCGCAGCGGGAGCTGTCGGAGGAGGACTACGACCGGATCGAGGAGCTCATGGACACACAGGAGGTTCGGGGGGCGGTGGCGGACGCGTTCGCGCTGCTGTCGTCGGAGCAGCGGGAGGCGGTGAACCTTCGCGTCGTGGAGGGGCGGCCGTACCAGGAGGTCGCGGAGCACACCGGGTCGAGTGAGCAGACGGCCCGGGCCCGGGTCAGCCGGGGGCTCCGCCGCCTGGGGACGCTGCTCGAGCAGCAGGGCATCGACTCGGCGGAGCCGCTCGCGCCGGCCGAGGCCGAGACGGGAGGGCAGCCGTGAGCAACGACATCGCGTTCCTGGACGATCTTCGTGACGACCTGATGGAGGCGGCGGCCCAGGCGGGACGGCCAACCCGGGGGACGACTCAGCGGTCGCCGCGGATCCGCCGGCCGGCGTCCCGGTGGAAGCTGGCCTCGGGGTTCGTCACCGGCGTCCTGGTGATCGCCGGCATCGTCGGCTACATCGCGGTCGGAGGACCCGGGTCCCCGACTGCAGGGCGCTATGAGCAATATTCGCCGGCAACCGGGAAGCAGCTCAACCTCCACAGCCATACCATCGCCGAGCCGCGGGCCGTCGCTCCGCACATCGACCCGGACGTCGGCAGGCAGGGCAGCATCGGATTCAACATTCAGCATCAAGGCATCGCTCCGTCGTTCGCCGACGTCCCGAAGGAAGGAGTCGCGGCACCGTCGCAGGTCGACGGAGTGCCGGCGATCGGGCCGAACATCGTGAAGACGGCGGCGCTCGAGATTCAGGTCGACCGGCACACGTTCTCGGCGCAGTTCCAGAAGGCCATGGCGGTCGCGGAGACGTACGGCGGCTACGTCCAGACCTCGTCCACGGCCGGGACCAAGACGCGCTCGGGGATCATGGTCATGCGGGTGCCGGCGGACAAGTTCGCCCTGGCGGTGGGGGACCTGCGGGCGCTCGGGACGGTGCTCCACCAGGAGGTCAGCGGCGTCGACGTGACGGCGCAGTTCGTCGACCTCGCCGCCCGGCTGCGGAACTCACTGGCGCAGGAGGCCTCGCTGCGGAGGCTGCTGGGCAAGGCCCCGACCGTGACCGCGACGCTCCGGGTGAACAACGTGCTGTCGGACGTCGAGCTGCGCATCGAGGAGCTCCAGGGTCAGCTGCGCGTCCTGCGGAACCGCGCCGACCTCGGGACGATCCGGCTGGACATGCGGGAGAAGGGGGCGCAGGTCGTTGCCCCCACCCAGACCCCGCCGCCCGTCAAGAAGCCGCAGATGACGCGGGCGTTCGCCAAGTCGGTTGCCGCGTTCCTCGGCGTGATCTTCTCGGTGGTCGTCGGGCTCGGGTACGTGCTTCCGGTCCTGGTGCTCCTGGTTGATGCCTGGTTCGTGGTGCGGGGGGTCCGGCGGGCCCGGACGGCCACGGCCTGAGCGCGAGGGCGGCCGGCCGGCGGCGACGGGGAATCCCGCCGGCCGGCCGCACACCGCTCCCTACACTGGGGGCGATGCGGGTCACGGCGAACGGCAAGCCCTACGAGGTCCCCGCGGCGACCACCGTCGACGCGTTCATCCGCCTGCGGGGGCTCGATCCGCAGCTGGTCGTGGTCGAGCTGAACGGCGGGGCGCTGGAGCGCTCGCGGTACGACACGGCGCTGGCCGAGGGCGACCGGCTGGAGCTCGTCCGAGCCGTCGCCGGAGGCTGAGCGTGGTGGAGCCGGCCCTGCGGAAGGAACGACTCCGCGACGCGCGCCTGTACGTCGTCACCGGGGCCCGCAACGAGCAGGGGGACCTCGCCGAGTTCCTCGACGCGATTCTCGAGGCCGGCGTGGACATCGTGCAGCTCCGGGAGAAGGACGCCGAGGCCGGCGACCTCCTGCGCTGGGCTGAGGCCTTCCGGGAGGCGGCGGAGCGCCGCGGCGCCCTGTTCACGGTGAACGACCGCGCCGATGTGGCGCTCGCTGCCGGCGCCGACGGCGTCCACGTCGGTCAGAACGACCTGCCGCCGGCGTTCGCTCGCGAGATCCTCGGCCCCGATGCCCTCGTCGGGCTCTCATGCCACTCGCAGGGACAGCTCGACGCCGCGGCGCCGGAGGCCGACTACGTCACCGCGGGGCCGATCCACGCGACGCCGACGAAGCCCGGGCGACCGGGCATGGGGCTGGGGTTGGTCCGCCACGCCGCCGCCACGGTCGACCGGCCGTGGTTGGCCATCGGCGGCATCGACCCCGAGACGCTGCCCGAAATCGTGGAGGCGGGTGCCCGGCGCATCGTGGTCGTCCGCGCGGTAACCGAGGCCCCGGATCCAGCCGCGGCCGTCCGGACCCTGCGGGCGGGGCTCCCCGGCTAGGGACGACCGGGGGCAATCCGGGCGGGGCTCTTCGATGGGGATCGGTCGTCGGCCGAGCGGCCGGGCCCGGCGCGCAGATGGCCGGCGAGCGCGACCGCCCCGCCGAGCGCCGCCACGGCCCCCGTCGTCACGATGCCCGGCGCCTCGGCCGGATGGAATCCCAGCTTCGTCGTGACCAGGGCGGCGAGGATCAGCATGGCCGCTCCCACCGTCGGCGCGAGCGACAGCACCACCACCGGCCTGGCCCCGGTTCCCAAGAACCACACGGTCCATCCCAGCCCGGCGAGGCCCAGCACGGCGACCAGCGCGATCGCCTGTAGCACCCCGACCCTCGTGGCCGGGACGACCTCCAGCGGCGCAGGGCTTAGCGGATGGGAATCGGACGGCGGCGGCCCTCGCAGCAGCGCCACGCCCGGCGTTAGTGTCGAAGATCCCCGAGCGAGCGCTCGCCCCCATTCCAGGGGGCCGAGGGCCTGCGGGAACACGATCGGGGCGCCGGAGCGAAGCGCCGCGACGCCGGCGTCGAAGAAGACGCGGTTGTGCGAGTTGAACTCGGGGTTCGGCAGCCGGGTGAACCGCCCGGCCAGGAGGTCGGCCGGCTCCCCCGGGACCACGACTACCTGCTCCTGGTGCTCGGGAGCCAACCCGGCCCGCACCGTCCGTTCCTTCAGGGAGATCGAGATCGGCCCCGACGACCCGTGGGGTCCGACGCCCACCACGACCATCTGTCGGGGCCGCAGCTGGTCGATGTACGCGTCGATGGTCCGGGCCTGGTCGAATGCCCGCTGGTCGAACCACTGCTCCGGCCCGTTGTAGTCCCCGCCGGGCCCGAACCACCAGGCGACCGTGGGGACCGTCAACGCTCCCACGATCACGGCGGAGACCAACACCCCGGCCGGCCTCCCTGCCCGTCCGGCCACCCATCTGCCCACCGTCCACACGAGCGCCGCCAGCGCCACCGCCATTGGCAGCGCGACCAGCAGCCCCAGGAACCGGTGCGGCGGCACCGCGAGCGTGACGGCCGCGACGGCGATCCCCACCAGGCACACGGCCGTCCACCCGCCCAGCATCCGCAGGAACGGGCCTCGCGTTGGCGGCGCAGGCTCGTCGCGCTCCGGGCGGGCCGGCCGGGCCACGAACAGGGCGCCCACGGCCGCAGGCGGCCCCACCGCCCACGCCGCCATGCCCTTCAGGTCCTCACGGAACTTGGGCAGGTACCGGCTGTGCAGCTCGCCGATCTCCCGCGTCCGGAACGTGGACCCCAGCACCGGATAGATCAGCGCGAGCGTGGCCGCCCCGGTGATCCCGCCCGCCGCGAACAGCGCGCCGGACTCGGTCCGCCACAGAGCGGTGCCGGACCGCCGGGACCGCGCCGACGCGGGGAGCGCCAGCACCCACCACCCGGCCATGAACAGCGCGACCACCGGCATGAACAACCAGTGCGACATCGCGGCCGCCACCAGGAGCACCACCGCGCCCGCGAACCCCCGGCCGCCGGCGGCGAACCGGATCAGCAGTAGGAACGCCACGACGACGAACAGCAGGTTCATCAGGTTCGAGACGTTCTCGCCGACCAGCCTGGTGGTCCCGATCGTCACGCCCGAGACCGCGGCCGCCGCGGCCCACCGCCACCACTCCTGCCGGCCGCCGACGGCGACCACCGCCCCCACCGCCAGCGCCAGCATCCCCACCAGCACGAACGGCAGCACGACCTCCATCCGCAGCGACGACAGCCCGGTCAGGGAGCTCAGCGTCGCGGACAGCAGGGGATGGCCCGGCCGGGCGGCCGTGTCCAGCGGGCCCATGCCGACGTGTCCGATGTAGTCGGCGCGCCACACGTACCAGGGCGTGTCCCACCCCAGCGGCAGGGTGAAGCGGCGGACCCGGTAGACCAGGAAGTACAGGACGAAGGTCCCGATGAACACGGCGCCGGCGCCCGCGAAGGCCTCGATCCAGGTCCCGAGGAACTTCCGTGCCCCCCCGCCGCCGAGATTTCCCGCGGGCTCCGAAGGCGCGTCCGCCCGGGATTCCGTCGTCCTCACGGCGGGACCTCCGTGTTCACGTGCCCACGGTAGCAAGCCCCCGACGCCCTCGGGCGGATCGCGAAAACGCGAAAGGCGGCCCGCCGCGGCGAGCCGCCCTCCACGCGGTGTCGAGTCCGAATCAGGCTAGTTGCACAGCCCGTTCGGGTCGGACGTGTCGCACTTGTTCTTGGTGAACGTGTTCCCCGCGCCCTTCTGGTCCCAGAAGATGTCGTTCGGGTGGTTCCGGTAGAGGGCGTTGGCCCGGACCTCGTTGCCCGCAGCGTTCGAGCCGCCGAAGGGCTTCGACGAGAACATCGAGACGCCGGCCGGCGGGATGTCGCTCGTCCCACCCGGTGGTTGCCCCAGACGTTGTTGTGGACGATCGAGTTGTCGTGCGCGCCGGCGATCAGGATCCCCACACCGGAGATCCTGGGAGCCTCGCCGCCGCCGGCGCACACGTTGGTGTTCTGGTAGACGTCGTTGCCGACCAGGGTCCACCCGTGCACGTTGTTCGGTGCCCCGGTGTTCAGCAGCGTCATGCCCGAGCAGTTGCCGTAGGCCTTGTTGCCCTCGGCGCGGCCGACGTTCGAGTGCCGAAGAAGAACCCGTTGTTCCCATTCGCGTACGACACGTTGCCGACCACAAACGCGTTCGCCAGGTGCGTGTCGCCGATGTAGAACCCGGCCTCGCCGGAGCCGGTGGCCTTGCTGAACAGGTTCTGGACCCCGGGACAGGTGAAGCAGGCGATTCCGTACTCGCCGTTGTTCACCGCGAAGTTGTGCTCGAACTTCGAGTCCTTCGTGCCGAAGCCGACCATGCCGAAGGCCGGGAACCCCTTGAACAGGAATCCCTCGACCGTGGTCCCGGTCCGCAGATGGACTCCGCTGTCCGTCTGCTTGCCGAACACGCAGAATCCGGCGGCGCCGTGCAGGCACCGGTTGCTGGACTGCGGCGGCATGATCACGGTGCCCGTGCCCGAGGCTCCCGCCCCGTGCAGCGTCAGATGATCCTTGTTGACGACGACGGACTCGTGGTACACGCCCGGGTGCACGACGATCGTGTCGCCCGGCGACGCGTGGTTGATTGCCGCCTGGATCGACTGGCCCTGATGGACGTCGAGCGTGGCCGCACTCGCCGCAGGGGACAGGGCGAGCGAGGCCGCCAGCACGGCCGGGACGAGCAGGATCCCCTTGAGAGCGCGCTTCATCGAACCTCCCCTGATCGGTGTGGGGACACCGCATCGGGCCGAATGCCCCGAATTGCAAGAAGAAGTCGGTCGAGCTATCGCAGCCAGGTCTGGATGATGGCCTTCGAGAAGTTCCAGCCGTATTTCAGGGACTTCGGCTTCTTCGACTTGCCGCCGGCCCGGGCCTTGATCGTGATCGGGACCTCGATGATCCGGGCGCGGTGGCGGAGCCCCTCGATGAGCAGCTCGCTCGTCCAGAACTGGTCCTGGGTCAGCACGAACTTCCGCAGGACGTCCACCCGCGTGGCCCGGTACCCGCTGGAGGGGTCGGTGATCCGCTGTCCGGTCATGATCGTGACCATCCGGGAGAAGAAGTGCACGCCGATGTGGCGGACGATACTCTCGCGCTCGAAGTCCCCCAGCAGGCGCGAGCCGTTGACCATGTCCGCCTCCCCCCGGAGCACCGGCAGCACCAGCGTCCGCATCTCCTCCGGGATGTGCTGACCGTCAGCGTCGAGCGACACGACCACCTCGGCGTTCAGCCTCGACGCCACGTCGTAGCCGACCCGAAGCGCCAGGCCGCCGCCGCGGCGGATCGGGTTCCTGATGACGATCGCGCCGGCCTGCCTGGCCACGTCCCCGGTCCCATCGTCCGAGGCGTCGTCGACCACGATCGGCACCACCGGATACCCCTCGATCGCTCGGGGGATGTCCCGGATGACGGCGGCCACGTTCTCGGCCTCGTTGAACGCGGGCGACACGGCCACGATGCACGGCCCCGTGGGCAGCCGGTCGCCCAGGCGAGCCTGCTCGGACTGGAAGTCCTTCACCGCGAGCGCCTCGATGAGCAGGCGCAGGGCGCGCTCGTTCGCGTCCGTGTAGACCATGTTGCGGACGATGAGCGCGAAGACGATGAGCAGCCCGAACAGCTCCACCGCGATCAGCCGCCGCCCGCTGCCCTTCTTCCCGAAGTTGAAGAGGTCGAACAGCGGCTGGAACACGACCGGCGCGATGGCCAGCAGGATCACGCCCAGCGCGAGGACCCAGGTGATCAGCAGATTCAGCCGGCTGATCGACCGCCGACGGTAGCGGAGGACCGCGAGCACCAGCAGCGCCGCCGCGAAGATGCCCCCGACGATCCGCAGCGCGAGCATGGTCTTACTTCGCGGGCTCCGCCTCGAGGACCGTCTTCCACTTCGTCGACGGCATGATGCGGTCGGGGATCACCCGTTCCTTGTACTTCGCGAGCTCGTCGAACATCGACTCGACGAGGGTCTCCGAGAGCAGGTGCGGCTTCAGACCGAGGTCGAGGAGCTTGGTGTGCTTCGCGTTGTAGTAGTGCTCCTCCTTCTCGATCCGCGGGTTGTCGACGGTCTCGACCCGCACGTCCAGGCCGTGGTGCTCGCCGGCCCGCCGAACGGTCTCAGCCAGCTCCGTGATCGAGAACTGCTCGGTGAACTGGTTGAAAACGCGGAACTCGCCGGCGTCGGCCGGGTTCAGCGTCGCGAGCTCGATGCACTGGATCGTGTCGACGATGTTCAGGTAGCCGCGCGTCTGGCCGCCCTTCCCGTACACCGTCAGGGGGTGGCCGATGACGGCCTGGAGGCAGAACCGGTTCAGTGCAGTACCGAACACCTCGTCGTAGTCGAAGCGCGTGAGGAGACGGTCGTCCAACTGCGTCTCCTCGGTATGGACCCCGTACACCACGCCCTGGTTGAGGTCGGTCGCCCGCAGCCCCCACACCCGGCACGCGAAGTGGATGTTGTGCGAGTCGTGGACCTTCGACAGGTGGTACCAGGAGCCGGGCAGCTTGGGGAACGGGAGCGTGTCGGTGCGGCCGTTGTGGTCGACCTGGAGGTAGCCCTCCTCGATGTCGATGTTCGGCGTGCCGTACTCGCCCATCGTGCCGAGCTTCACCAGGTGGGCCTCGGGCGCCAGCTCGGCGATGGCGAACAGGACGTTGAGGGTGCCGACCACGTTGTTGTACTGCGTGAATACGGCGTGATCGCGGCCCTTGTGGGAGTAGGGCGCCGAGGGCATCTCGCCGTAGTGGATGATCGTCTCCGGCCGGAACTCGCGGAAGATTCGCTCCACGACCTCGTACTCGCAGATGTTGTCCTCGGTGACGCCGATCTCGAGGCCGGTGACGTCCTTCCACGCGGCGACCCGCTCGGGGAGCGAGTCGCTGATCGGCGTGAGCGAGTCGGTCCCCTGCTCCCTGTGGGCCCGGCGCCGGAGGTAGTTGTCGATCGTGTGGACCTCGTGGCCCCGCTTCGAGAAGTGCATGGCGGTGGGCCACCCGAGGTAGCCGTCTCCGCCCAGGATCAGGATGCGCATGCTCGTCGAGTCCTTTCCCGCTGGATCGTGGCGGCGGGGCGCCGGCCCGCCAGGACCGGCATAGTGTAGCGATCGAACTGGGCCCGGACCGCAGGTCGGCGGTCGGTTCGTTGACGTGGGGAGTGCCCCCCGGTAGCCTCAGTTGGGCGGGTGCGCCAGGCGCTGGCGGGGCGGACCCGGTCGCGCCCGGATGGGCCCGTCGCGCTGCAGGAGCTGTCGCCTGTTCCGGCGGGAGCGGCCGGACCGTGCACACCCACAACCCCAAGAGCGGCGTGCTGGGGCGGGTGGCGGCCCGGATGGCGCGTGTGCCGGTCGTGGTGAACACCGTGCACGGGCTGTACGCGAACCCGGCGCTGCCACGGGTGCGGCGGACGCTGATCTCGGCAGCCGAGCGGGGAGCGTTCCGGGTCTCCGACCACGAGCTGTTCCAGAGCCGGGAGGACTTCGAGTGGGCCGTGGGGCGCCGGCTGGTGCCGCGGAGCCGGGCGACCTGGCTGGGTAACGGCGTCGACCTCGGCAGGTTCGACCCCGCGGCCGTCGACGTCGAGGCGGTCGCGGTGGTGCGCAAGGGGTGGGGCGCCGAGGACGGAACGGTGGTCGCGGTTGTGCGCGGAGGCCGGGCTCGTCCGGGTGGGGATGGTGGCCCTGGACGGCAAGCGGGTCAAGGCGGACGCGGCGATGTCGGCGAACAAGACCCGGGCCGGCATCGAGGAAGAGGTGAGGGCCATCCTCGCCGAGGCCGCGGAGATCGACGCCGCCGAGGATCGGGCCCTGGGCGATGCCCGGGGAGACGAGCTGCCCTGACCGACCCGAGGAGCCGGCTGCACCGCCTGCGCCAGGCCAAGGCCCGCCTAGAGCAGGCCCGCCACGCAGCCCACCAGGAGCGCATGGCCGAGCGGGAGGCCGAGGAACGACGGACCGGAATGCGCCTGCGGGGTCGAAAGCCCTCCCCGCCCGAGCCGGCGAAGGAGCGCCAGGCCAACGTGACCGACCCCGACTCGAAGATCATGAAGACCCAGCACTGTCGGTTCGAGTGGATCTTCGAGAACACCGCCCACAACGTCTTGAAGCTTTGGCGGGCGGGACGCCGCTCCGGCCGAACCCCCACCCGGAAGGCGAAGCGGTCGCAACGTGGACCGAATTCGCGTCATTTCGCTGCGCTGTGCCGCTGCCCGCCTCGCTCCGGTACCGGCTTCTCACCCGGCCAGCGGCTTTAGGCAACAGACTCAAGGGGTAGCCGAATCCGCCCCGGCGACCGCAAGTTACCAGGGCCGGCGGCGTTCCGGCAGCCCCGTCCCGCGCTCCGCAGGCTGCGGTTCAGGAAGCCTTGCGCAGCAGGCGCGACACCACGCCGAGATCACGGACGAAGGCTGCGTAGGCGATGTCGCGCGCCTCGTCGTCCTCCGCGCGGAGGATCGACGAGGGGTGAACGGTCGCCGTGACCAAGGCGGGGAGCGGAGTCTCGACGACCTCCCCGCGCTGCTGGCTCACCCGGAACTTCGGCCCGATGATGGCTTTGGCGGCGGTCGCGCCGAGGGCCACGACCACCTTGGGCTCGACGGCCTCGATCTCGGCGTCGAGCCAGGGACGGCAGGCCCGGATCTCCTCGGCGGCGGGCGTCTTGTGGATCCGGCGCTTGCCGCGTGGGGTCCACTTGAAGTGCTTGACGGCGTTCGTCACGTAGACGAGGGAACGGTCGATGCCGGCCTCCACGAGCGCGCGGTCCAGGACCCGCCCGGCTGGTCCCACGAACGGCCGCCCCTGGCGGTCCTCGGAGTCGCCCGGCTGCTCGCCGACCAGCATGACCTCGGACTTCACGAGCCCCTCGCCGAACACGGCCTGGGTGGCGTTCTCGTAGAGGCCACATCCCCGGCACCCCTGGACGGCCTCGCGCATGTTCGAGAGCGTGTGCCGCTCGGGCAGATACGGCTCCGCCGTGGGAGATTCGGGGCTGCGCTTGGTGGCCATCGTCTTCTCAGAGTTACCCGTGCGATCAGTCGAACAGACCTCGTCGCACGGACTTCGGGGGATCGACGGCGGTATTCGGTGTCCGGCGCTCGCTCTCGCTTGACAGGTCCGAGGCCGGGAGGTACGGTGCCCTACTCGGCTCGAACACACGTTCGATCCTGGATACGAATGGGGAGGGCAGGGCCCCATGGCGAAGCGCTACGACGACGAGATCCGGGTGGACGTGGAGTCCGCGGGGGGCATCCCCGCCACCTTCCGGTGGAGAGGCCGGCACTACGAGGTGGTCGACGTGATCGGCCGGTGGCGGATCGAGGGGCGGTGGTGGGAGGACGGCCGCGACCGCGAGTACTGGCGGGTGGAGGCCCGCGGCGGCGCGGTGTGGGACCTGTACCACGACCGCCATGCCGAATGCTGGCACCTCGAGCGCCTCTGGGACTGAGCGTGGGGCCAAGGCCGGCGGTTGTGCCGGCCGGCACTCCTACGTTCCGGTCAGGCGGCACGCATCACCTCCCGGTGCCGGAAGCACCCGGTGACGTGGTCGTTGACCATCCCCACCGCTTCCATGAACGCGTAGCACATCGTCGGGCCCACGAAGCGGAATCCCCGGGACCGGAGATCCTTGCTCATGGCCCGGGATTCGTCGGACTCCGACGGGATGTCCGCGACCGTCGTCAACCGGTTGCGGATCGGCCGCCCGCCGACGAACGACCACAGGTAGGTATCGAGCGAGCCATACTCGCGCTGCACGGCCCTCGCGGTCCGGGCATTGGCGATCGCCGCCGCCACCTTCGCCCGGTTTCGCACGATCCCAGGGTTCGCCAGCAGCCGCTCCACCTTCCGGGAGTCGAATTTGGCCACCTTCGCCGGATCGAACCCGGCGAACGCCTTCCGGTATCCCTCGCGCTTTCGCAGGATGGTGGCCCACGACAGCCCGGCCTGGGCACCCTCGAGCACGAGCATCTCGAACAGGTGCCGGTCGTCGTGGGACGGCACGCCCCACTCCTCGTCGTGGTATGCGAGATACAGTGGATCGTCGAGGCTCGCCCACGGGCACCGCTTCACTGACATGGCGGCACGCTACAACGAGGGTCCGACACGGAGACCGCGCGCGTCCTCTCAGCCCGGGTACCGCTCGTGGTGGACGATCTCGCCGGGGGCGCGGCGCGAGAGCCCGTGCGGCCGGTCGGCGCAGTAGCCGACCGGGATGAGCCCGATGGGGCGGACGTGCCGAGGGAGACCGAGGACGGCTGACACCTGCTCGTCGTCGAACGCGGCGACGAAGGCCGCGCCGAGCCCCCGGTCCACGGCAGCGAGCAGCAGGAGGAGGGAGGCGAACGCTCCGTCCACGATGCTGTAGAAGCCGGCGCCGCGCTCGCCGTACCGCCGGGCCGACCGCCGGGTGTCGGACACGACCGCGATCACGACGGGAGCCTCCGCCAGGAACATCTGCCCGAACGCCGCGCGACCCAGCTCCTCCCTGATGGCCGGATCCCGAACCACGATGAGCTCCTGCGGCTGGGTGTGACCCGCCGAGGGAAACCGCAACCCGAGATCGAGGATCGACTGAAGGACCTCGTCCGAGATGTCCTCGTCGCGGTAGCCGCGACACATCCGCCGCCGCCGAACGACCTCTGCGAACTCCATGGGCACGTCCTTGGGTTCCGACCCGTGGCGAACATGTACCCGCGGCGGTCAACGCCGAGGCGAGGTCAAGCTCCCTCCGGTGAGCTCCCGGCCGAGCCGGGCTGCCGAGCTCAGAGCGAGGACCACCACGACGATCTCCAGGTGACCTCGGCCAGCGCGGCCTGTCCAGGGAGGCTCGGGTGGAAGAAGTCGAGCTTGCTCACCTGGGACTTCGTGAAGGAGTAGTTGAACACTGCGCCACCGTCGAAGCGGCAGTTCGCGTGCAGCCCGCACTCCTGCGCCAGGATCCCGTTGAACGCGATCTCGCGGTCGAGGACGGCCTGGCGGTCGGCGTCGGTGTTGGCCGTCGACAGCAGCGACTGGCAGATGTGCGCGGTCGACCACACGAACTCCGCGGTCGCGCTGTCGTGGAACAGCTCCCACAGGTGGAACACGTTGGGGATGCTCGACACGAAGATGTGAGCGCCGGCCGGCAGGCCGCTCTCGAGCGTGGACAGCGTCTGTTGGAATTCCGCGCGGAACGTGTCCATCGACGTCATGGTCGACCGCGACGACGTACACACGTCGTTCGCCCCCATCAGGATCGTCACGTACCTCGCCCGTTGGTCGACCGCCGCGGCAGCCTGTCCGGGCGCGTCGGACATGCGCGCTCCGGAGACCGCGTCGTTGTAGTTTCGGCCGTCGATCGTCGGATTGAGCGCCCGGATTCGCTCGTGGTGGCTGGAGATCCCGTCCCACCACGCGCCCCCGGTGCTCCAGGAGTTCGAGGGGTGGTCGCCGTACCAGCAGCACACGTCCGCCGCCCTGGTAATGGAGTCCCCGATCGCGGCCATGCGCCCGGGGAGTGGGACCGACGCTCCGGCGGGTGTGGCCAGGAGGCCGATCGGAACGAGGATCGTGAGGATGATGGCGAGCCGTCTGCGCATCGATGTCACCTCCATGCAGGCGGGCTCGTCGGGACCTTCCTCCGACGCTTTCCCCGGTTCACCTGGGGCAAACGCCACCGTGTCGGGATAGAGAACCCACCGACCGGCCGCGATGCCTTGACCGGGAACTCGGGCGGCCCCTGGCGGCGCCACCGTCGGTGGGTCGCCGTACTCCGTCCACGGAGCGAGGGCGTCCGGACGCTCGCTCACTCCGCACGACGCCCGCGGGCGGAGTGGGGGCAGGGGTGATGGAACGCTCAGGCCCTGGGGGCCATCGTCCTGCTCAGGTGCTCTGGCCCTGCTGTTCGTTCATCTGCGCGATGTTCCGGACGGCGTCCGCTGTCGAGATGTCGCTGGCTTCCGCGGAGGCGACGATCTCGCTCCACAGGATGTTGCGGTCGTCACCGTGGCGGTCCTCCGGGATGCCGCAGCCACAGTTGGCACACATCGGTGGCCTCCTTCCGCGTGAGATGCGTCTCGGTTGCGCTCGTTTTCCAGGGTGGTGCGCCGTTCGAACACGCGCGATGGCTCATCGTACGCCGAACGGGCGACGAGACACTCTCAGCAGGTCACATGGAGGATCGCGTTGGTGTCGGATCCCGCCGTCCGAAGCTGCTCGAGGGCTTGGACCGTTGGAAGGACCTCCAACCGGACACCTCGCCGCGCGGCCTCCTCGGTGACCTCCTCGACCACGGGCAGCGACCCGTTCGCACCGCTGCCCACGACCAGACGATCGCACTCCCATGGGATCTCCTCGGAAAGGGACAGGGGAGTGTGGCCGTACCGGGCGCGCTGCGGCTTCGATGGTCCCTTCTTCCGCTTGCGAACCTTGCCCCGATCGATCACGACGTCGTGCTCGTACCTCGTGCCGTCGATCTCGATCGATCCGAAGTCGAACCGTCCGAACTCCATGCGCAGATCTTTCCCCTGGGCCACCCGGATGAACGGTGAGTTCTTCAATGTCTCGGTCGTGCCCGGCCACTTCTACCGCCTGCACTTCGACATGCAGCCGAAGGACTCGGTGGTCGTGGCCGGCCGGGCGAATCGGAATCATGATCTCTCGAGCGACAACGAGGCGACGATCCGGCCGGCGCGCGGCGTTCGGCGGGCGCGCCTAGGTCTCGCAAGGAGGAGGAACCGGCTTCAGGTCGCGCCGGGTGGTCGCGCGGCCATGCCACACTCCCCCCGGGAGGGGTGGAATGGCCGTGTGGCGCTCGCGGAACGTGCCGCTTCTAGAGCCGTACCTGGGCGGTCTGGGCGCGGGGATCCTGCTGCATGTCTTCGTGCCGTGGAGGCTCGTGCCAACGGAGTGGATCGGCCACGCGGTCGGGTGGCCGCTGGTGTTCGCCGGCGGCGCCCTCGCCCTCTGGGCGGTGACGGCCGCCGGCGTCGTCGACCTGGAGGAACCGGATCGGGTCGTCGTGGCCGGTCCCTACGGGCGCAGCCGGAATCCGATGTACGTGGCCTGGGGTCTCGCCTACGTCGGCGTCTCGTTCCTCGTCAACACCGCATGTCCGCTTGTAGTGCTGCCCGCCGCGATGGCGCTGACGCACGTCACGGTCCTCCGCGAGGAGCATGAGCTGGAGCGACGGTTCGGCGCCGAGTACCGAGACTACCGAAGCCGGACACGGCGGTACCTCTGATGCTCCCGGATCCGGCTTCCTCGAGCGTGTTCCCCACGATAGCCAGAGACGAGCTCCGGATCGGTCCCTGCGAGGATGGCCGCGTGATTGCCGAGCTCGTGGAGATACTGGCGGGGGCCGACCATGAAGAGGACCGGAGTCCGTTCGATCAAGTTGGAGCGCGGTGCCTGCGACGGCATGTTCCCCGTGTACTCGGGCACGCTGACACGGACTCGGGCGTCGTGGGATGGCACGGCCTTCGTCGAGCGGCTCGGTAGCTGGCGGGGGGTGCTAGCAGAAGATGATTTCGAGCATGTGTGCGATCTGCTCGTTTGGCTGGGATTCGAGACGTGGACGAGTCCAGCGCCGGCCACGACGTGCACCGCTCCGAACCGGATCTTCGTGTCGGCGTCGGGGGTTGTCGCCTGCGTCGAGCAATGGAGCGGCGAGGAGACCGAGGTGTTCGGGTTGGTCGCAGCCGTGATCGACGGCATCGCAGGTCGCATCCACTGGGAGGTTGTCCCGGACCGGGAGTGATTTCCCGGTTCGCTCGGTGTCGGTGGGGTGTCTAGAATCGAACATGTGTTCGATCCTAGGAACTTCGTCCATCTGAACGTCCGCTCGAACTTCTCGTTGAAGGACGGGGCGTTCTTCCCCGAGCAGCTCGCGCTGGCCGCCGCCGAGCTCGGCATGCCGGCCGTGGCGCTGACCGATCGCGACGGGCTTTACGGTGCCGCGCGGTTCGTCGAGGCGTGTTCGAAGGTCGGCGTGCGGCCGATCCTCGGGGCAACGCTCACGATCCGGGCGCACGGGCCGCTCGATGATCCGCGCGCCCGCGCGCCCGGCCCGCCCAGGTACGCCGGTGTCCGCGCGTCCGGCCCCGTTGAAACGTCGATCGTGGTGCTGGCCAGGGACGCGGTCGGGTACGCGAACCTCTGTCGGCTCATCACCGACGCGCACATGACCGGGGAGCGGGGAGACCCGGCGCTCGCGCCCGCGCAGGTGCTCGCGCACGCCGAGGGCATGGTGTGCCTGCTCGGGCCGGAGTCGGCCCCCGGACGGCTGGCCCTCGGCGGCCTGCACGACGCCGCGGTCGAAGCCGCGCGGCCGTTCCGGGAGGCGTTCGGCGACGACCTGGTGGTCGAGGTCCGCCACCAGCTGGAACGGGACTCCGAGGGCCAGATCCGCCGGCTGCTCCGCCTCGCGGACGACCTCGGTGTGTGGGGGGTCGCCACGAACGCCGTGCGATACCTGGTCCAGGAGGACGCCTTCTTGGCGGACGCGTTGGAGTGCATGCGCGAGATCGTGCCGATCGCGCAGAACCACGTCACGCGCACGAACGCGGAGGGGTGGCTGAAGCCGGCCGGGCCGATGCGGCGGCTGTTCGCCGGGCGGCCGGAGGTGTGCGACGCCACGCTGCGGATCGCCGAGCGGTGCACGTTCGACCTCGGCCTGCGAACGGTCCACTTCCCGGACTTCCCCACGCCGGCCGGGCGCAGCGGGTCGTCGGTGCTGGCCGAGCGGTGCCACCGCGGGCTCGACCGGCGCGGCATTCGAAAGTCGCGCGAGGTCCGCGAGCGGCTCGACCTCGAGCTGTCGATGATCCACCGGCTGGGGTACTCGTCGTTCTTCCTGACGGTTGCCGACATCGTGGCCGACATCCGCTCGATCGGGATCCGCACGGCATGCAGGGGCTCGGCGGCGGGCTCGTTCGTGTGCTACCTGACCGGCATCTCCGACGTCGACCCGATCCGCCACGGGCTGGTGTTCGAGCGGTTCCTCAACCCACTCCGCGACGAGCTGCCGGACATCGACATGGACGTGGAGTCGGCGCGGCGCGAGGACGTGTACGACCTGGTCCTGTCACGGCACGGCGACGACCGGTGCGCCTGTGTGTGCATGGTCGACACGTATCGTGCCCGCGGCGCGATCCGGGAGGTCGGCAAGGCCCTCGGCCTGCCGGAGGTCGAGGTCGACACCGTCGCGAAGGCCTTCCCGCACATCGGAGCGCACCACATCCGGGAGGCCGTGGAATCCTTGCCTGAGCTGGTCGGGTCGAACATCGGCGCCGGGCAGCTCGAGCAGCTGTTCCGCGTCGCCGAACGGCTGAACGGCTTCCCCCGCCACCTCGCGCTGCACCCCTCCGGCGTGGTGCTGGCCGGCCACGACCTGGTGGAGCGGGTGCCCCTGGAACGCTCGTTCCAGGGGTACCGGATGATCCAGGCCGACAAGGACGACGTCGAGCTGCTCGGGTACCTGAAGCTCGACGTGCTCGGCATCCGGATGCTGTCGACCATGCGCCACGCGGTCGACGAGATCGCCCGGACCGCCGGCGAGAAGGTCGACCTCGACCGGGTCCCGTACGACGACGAGCCCACGTTCGAGCTCATCCGCCGCTCGGACACCCTGGGGTGCTTCCAGATCGAGTCCCCCGGCCAGCGCGAGCTGCTCCAGAAGCTCCAGCCGACGCGGTGGGAGGACCTCATCGTCGACATCTCGCTGTTCCGGCCGGGACCGGTGAAGTCCGACATGGTGTCGCCGTTCCTGAAGCGGCGCCACGGCATGGAACTGCCGGTGTACGCGCACGACGCACTGCGCCCGGTGCTGTCCGAGACGCACGGCGTGGTCGTGTACCACGAGCAGGTCATGCGGACGTTCGCCGCGATCGCCGGGTACGACCTGTCCGAGGCCGACCGCATCCGCCGGCACCTGTCCGACGACCTGGAGGTCGACTCGATCCGGGAGGACTTCCTGCGGCGGGTCCGGGAACGCGGTCTCCCGCCCGCCGACGCCGAGCGGATCTGGAAGGAGCTCCTGTCGTTCGCGTCGTTCGGGTTCTGCAAGGCGCACGCCGCCGCGTTCGCGGTGCCGACGTTCCAGTCGTCGTGGTTGAAGGCGCACTGGCCCGCGCACTTCCTCGCCGGGGTGCTGACCCACGAGCCCGGCATGTACCCCCGTCGCCTGATGATCGAGGACGCCAGGCAGCACGGGATCCCGGTCTTGCCACTCGACGTGAACGTGTCCGACGCGGACTACACGGTCGAGGTGGTTGCTTCGGGGTGGTCGGAGCCGGCTGGAGAGTTGCACGGGGCGGGGGCTTGTTCGCAGGCGGGCCCCCACCCGCTCCCGCAACTTGATCCGGCCCCGGTCCGTGCCTCAGGGGATCGCCGTCCGTACAAGTTGCTCCGCGGGACCCTCCCGCCCGCGACCGCCCCCGCTCAACCGACCTGGTGGACCCAGTCACGCGGGAGGGCGCGCCCCATCGATCACCCGACCATGTTCGCTGGCGCGGACGGAAGCACGGCTGGTGAGGGGGCCCCCGAGGTAGCGCGCCCCAACGAGAGCGAGACCACCGAACGCACCACCGCGACCTATGCCATCCGGCTGGCGCTGAAGGACGTGCACGGGATCTCGGAGGACGAGATCCGGTCGATCCTGGAGGCCAGGGCGGACCGGCCGTTTGCCGACGTGGGGGACTTCGTCCGGCGGACGAGGGTGTCGCGGCCGGTGGTCGAGCGGCTGGCGCATGCGGGAGGGTTCGATGCGCTGCCGGGCGGGGCGAGCGCGCCGGGCGGAGCGGCGAGTACGCCGGGCGGAGTGGCGAGCGCGCCCGGAGGGCCGGGCGGGGCCGGCGAGGGTTCCGGGGACGGAAGGGTGCGGTCGGCGGCGTTTCGGGACGCGTCGTCGGCGAGGGGGAGGACCCGGCGGGACCGGCTGTACGCCGCGATGACGGCGGAGCCGCAGCGGGAGGGGCAGCAGCTCACGCTGGGGCTGGACCAGGAGATCGTGCCGGGGCTCCGAGAGTACTCGGACGCGGAGCGGGTCCGGGCCGAGCTCGAGGTGGTGCAGATGGACGTGTCGCGGCACCTGATCTCGTTCTACGAGCCGCTGCTGGAGGAGCTCGGGGTGACCCGGTCGAGGGACCTGTGGCGGTGCCGGGGCGGCGAGCGGGTCGTGGTGGCCGGGGTGAAGGTGGCCTCGCAGACGCCGGCGGTCCGCAGCGGCCAGCGGATCATCTTCCTCACGCTCGACGACGCCACCGGGCCGGTCGACGTCACGGTGTTCGAGAGCGCCCAGGCGAGGTGCGCCAAGACCGTGTTCCACGCGTTCCTGCTCGCGGTGCGGGGGACGCTACGGCGAACCGGGGTGAAGGGCGTGAGCGTCGTCGCGGAGGACGCCATCGACCTGGCCGCGCTGCACCGGCGACGTCGGCAGCTGCCGCCGACCGACCGGTCCGGCGTGCGCCCCCCGGTGAAGATGTGGCACTCGAGTGGCGGCTCGGCGGGGTGGTGAGCATGGTCGTCGCGCGGTCGCCGCCCGGGCGCGGCACACTTCGTGCCATGAGCGGACCCCCGGACCGGGACCGGGCGAGCGACCGACGCCGGGCGACCGGCCGGGACCGGAACGACAGCCAGGACCGGAATCGGAACGACGGGCGGGGACGGAACCGGCCGGCCGAGCCGATCCTGCACGTCGACCTGGACGCGTTCTACGCCAACGTGGAGGTCCAGAAGGACCCGTCGCTCGAGGGGAAGCCCGTGGTCGTCGGCGGCACGGGCTCGCGCGGCGTGGTGGCGAGCGCCTCGTACGAGGCGCGGGCGCTCGGCGTGCGGTCGGCCATGCCCGGCGTCCGGGCGCGCCGGCTAGCGCCGCACGCGGTGTTCCTGCCCCCGGACTTCGAGGCGTACAAGGCCTACTCGAACCGGTTCCGCGAGATCCTGCTGTCGTACACGCCGTTCGTGGAGCCGATCGCGCTCGACGAGGCCTTCCTCGACGTGGGCGGCGCCACCCGGCTGTTCGGCGAGCCCCGCCGGATCGCCGAACGGATCCGGGCGGACGTCCGCGCCGAGCTCGGGTTCAGCTGCTCGGTCGGTGTGGCGCCGAACAAGTTCCTGGCGAAGCTCGCCTCGGAGGCGTCGAAGCCCGACGGGCTCATCGAGGTGCCGTCCGCGGGCGTGCGGGAGTTCCTCGACCCGCTGCCCGTCGGCGCGCTGTGGGGGGCGGGGGAGAAGACCGTCGACGTCCTGCACCGCCTCGGAATCCGGACCGTGGCCGAGCTGGTCGCGGTCCCGGTGAGCGTGCTCGGCCGGGTCCTCGGGGAGGCGCAGTCCCGGCACCTGTCGTCGCTCTCGCGCGGCGAGGACGAGCGCGACGTCGTCCCATACGAGGCGCCGAAGTCGATCTCCCACGAGGAGACCTTCGACCACGACCTCGACGACGACGGGGAGATCCTCCGCGAGATCCTCGCCCTCTCCCGAGCGGTGGGCCGGCGCCTCCGGGAGGACGGCTACTCGTCCCGAACCGTGGTCCTCAAGGTCCGCCTGGCCAACTTCACCACGCTGACCAGGTCCCGCACCCTCCCGGCCCCGACCGACCTGGCGTCCGACATCAACCACGTGGCCGCCGAGATGTACCGGGCGCTGCCGGGGGCGCGCCGCCGCATCCGGCTGCTGGGCGTCCAGGCAGCCGGGCTGGTCCCGGCAGGGTCCCGGCAGCTGGCCATGCTGGCCGACGGGCGGTGGGGCGACGTGGAGCGGGCCCTCGACCGCGTGGAGGGGCGGTTCGGCCGGAATGCCGCACTCCCCGCCACCCTGATGGGCCGGACCGAGCGGCATGGACCGCCCCGTCCGCGGGGAAATGATCGAAAGGATGACCCGGATGAACGATGATGCCCCTGCCCCGAAGCGACGGAAGGCCCTACAATCCCTAGGGCAGGCAGCCCCATAGAGGTCTGGTGAATGCCCCTCTCCGAGCACGAGCAGAAGATCCTCGAAGAGATCGAGCGGCGGTTGATCGAGGACGACCCGGGCCTGGCCCGGCGAGCCTCCCAGGCGACGCTGCCGGCCCACCTCACGCGGCGCATCCGCCTCGCCGCGGTCGCCTTCTGCATGGGCTTCGTGATGATGCTGCTGATCCTGGTCCCCCGCATCGGCGTCCCGCTGGTGATCGCCGGGTTCGTGATCATGCTCGTCTCGGGCCTCGTCGTGTACCACTACCTGAAGCGCCTCGGCCGGGACCAGATCCAGACCTGGAAGAGCGAGGGACGGTTCACGCTCACCGGGGTCCTAGCCCGCCTCGCCGAGCGTTTCCGGGGAAACCAGGGGCAGGGCAAGGGAACTCCCACGCAGACTTGAGGGTTCGCTCCCTCCGGTAGGGCGCCGTCAGCCCTCGGCCCCCTGACCCTCCATGCCGCGGCCTCCGGAACGCCGCCGCCCATCACCTTCGCCGGACCGCTGTTCGGGCGGGCGCCGTCTCCGTCGCGACACGACGGCAACGCCTCGACGTCATTCGTGTCGCTGATGCGTGAAGGCGTCGTTCGTGCACCGCCCGTGACCACCACACTTGCGACGGGCCTTCTGCCGCTGTAAAAATCGCTTCGCCTTCCCCCGGGTCCCGACGGACGCGCGATGCTGCCCAACATCACGCGGCCGGGGGGACCCAATGGCAGTAGGGGGGCCGCGGTCGAGGCGTCGGGGGAAGGGGTCGATGGAAGGATTCACATCACACCAGGCATCGCGCTTGACGGGGTGCACCCCTCGACAGTTGCGGTACTGGGACCAGATCGGGCTCCTGCAGCCCTCCGTGCAGGGCACCGGGGGTCGCCCCGGCGTCCCTCGGTTGTACTCCTTCCGCGACCTCGTGGCGCTCCGCGTGGTCCGCTCGCTCCTCGACGGCGGCATGTCGCTGCAACGCGTCCGGCGGGCATGGGAGTTCCTGAACTCCAGGGCCAAGCTGGACAAGCACCTCTCCGACGTCAAGCTCGTCACCGACGGGCAATCGATCTTCAAGATCTCCCGCAAGCGCGACGAGATCATGGACGCCCTCCGCCACGGGCAGATGGCTTTCTTCGTGGCCATCGACGACATCGCCCGGTCGGTGAGCGACAACGTGGCCACGTTCCGATCCGACCGCGACCGGTTCATCCGCGCGCTGCAGGAGGCGAAACGCGAGGTCCAGGCGGAGTCCGTCCGCATGGCCGCCGCCGGCCGCGGCACCCCGCTGGCCGGCCCGGGCCGAGCTCCGATCCCGGGTCGAATGCCGCCCCTGCGGTTCAACCCGCCCGCGCGCTGACCCGGCCCTGCGGTTTTGGTCAGATCTGCGGGCGCCACACGCCCGTGATCCGCCGGGCGAGCCCCACGCTCCGGCGCACGTCGCGGATGGCGGTGCGGCCGGCCCGGCCGGCCTCGTGGGCGTCGTCGTCGCTCACCCCGCGCGGGGAATAGGCGGCCGTCGACACGATCCTCGCGAGCCGGTCGAGGTGTCCGTCCGACAGCTGGACGTCACGCGACAGCCTCGTCCGATACTCCCAGGGCGTCTCCCCGGCCGCCCGCCCGAGGCCGAGGTCCCCGGCCCGGGCCTCGAACAGCCGGAAGGCCGCCAGCGTGCAGTCCCGGGTGCCGCGGGCCCGGGCCATGCGGAACCTGCGCACCGAGACCTTCACCACCGGCAACAGCACGAGCGCCAGCGCCGCCAGCACCAGTAGCGCGAGTCCGGCGATCAGGCGCCAGGAGACGGGGTGGGAGGACGGCTCCCGGAGCCCGCCGATGATGATCGGGCCCCCCGCGGACCCGCTCGGCGGGGGCGGCTCGTTCGTGGGGTCCTTGTGCCGCGGCACGCCGTCGGCGCCCCCGCCGCTTCCGGTATTGTCCGACCTCGTCTTGTCGCACGCGCCGTGCGCGAACTGCTCCGTGCCGCACCCGGGCGGGGGCGACACCCCGTTGGGATTCGAGAATTCGATCCGCGCGGTCACGGGGTTGAACCGGGTGGGCGTCGGCTCGAAGGGCACCCATCCGAACCCCGGGAACTCCACCTCGACCCAGCTGTGGGCGTTCGCCGTCGACACGTTGTACCCGCCGACCTCTTCGTCGTACGTCCCCGTCGTGTAGCCGACCGCGACCCGGGCGGGGATGCCCAGCGCCCGCAGCAAGACGCCCATCGCGCTCGCGAACTGCTGGCAGAACCCCTTGTGGCTCCCGAACAGGAACTCCTTCAGCGCGTCGGTCCCGCTGCCCAGGGAGACGCTCTGGTCGTACGTGAAGACCGTGGGGTCGGTGAGGTAGTGCTGGACGGCCAGGGCCTGTTCGAGGGTCGAGTGGGCGTGCGCCCGGGCCACGATGGCCCGCGCGAGCTGCCCGATCGCGGGGGGCAGGTCGCCCGGGAGCTCGAGGTCCCGCCGGTACCGGGGACCCGAGTAGTCGAACCGGTGGTTCAGCTGCTCGTATCTGGGAGCGACCACGCGGGCGACGACCCGGTACGTGAACCCCGGATCGAGGTCGCCCTGGGCCGGCACGGCCGAAGTGTGACTCGCGTCGAACCGGATCCCAGTGCCGGCGGTCACGGAGGACGGCTCGTATGGCGTCGGCAGCCACTTCCCGGGCGCGTGGTCGATGGACACGGTCGCCGTCACCGTGGTGGTGGGGGTCTTCGGCGGGAGGGTCTCGACCGTGAACGGGAGCTGCGCGTCCGGACCGTAGATCTTGCCGTGGTCGACGTCGAGGTCGGCGACGGTCCACAGGTCGCCGTCGAAGCGGTCGAGCGAGAGCAACCGCCAGTACGAGGCGTCCTCGCGGCGGACCCGGACCGTGAACAGGGATAGGGGGGTCCGCATCCGGAGCGACGCGGACACCGCCACCAGCGGGTTGAGCGATCCGTTGTCGGCCGAGGAGCCGAGCTCGAGCACCGGCTTGCCGTGAAGGCCCGGAAGGAGTCCCGGCAGGAGCAGCGCGACGCCGACCACCGTGACGGCGACCCGGCGGGCGCCGCGCGTGGTGCTCGAGGCCACCATCCGCCGGCGGACGTTGGCCAGGCCGGAGGTCCACGGCCGGACCGGTCCCCACTGGCGCACCCGGCGGAGCCCGTCGGCGAACAGCAGGGCCAGCACGCCCAGCAGGAACAACGTCGCGTACCCTGGACGAGGGCCGTCCTCCAGCACGATGCCGGCGAACGCCACGAGGGCGGCCGGCGGCGCGGCCGCCAGCAGCGGGCTCCCGCTGCGCACCGCGAGGGCATGGGTCGAGAACGCCGCCGTCCACACCGCGGTCACCGCCGCCATGAACAGGGGCCGGAGCGCCGGCGTGGGCGCCACCTGGACGTCGGCCTGGTGACCCACACGCGCCAGGGCCTCGCCGATGGCGTGCACGGTGCTCCCCAGCGGCAGGCCGAACCACAGGGTGTCCGGGAAGACCAGGATGCCGAGCGTCCACAGCAGGCCCACGGCGCTGATGAGGGCGGCCAGCAGCGGGCTCCGCCGCTCGAGCGCGGCGGCGATCCCGATCGAGACGAGCCCGACCAGGACCAGCTTCCACGTGGCCGCATGGCCGGTGAACACCCGGCCGAACGCGATCGCGGCAGCCGCCGACACGGCGGCGACGGCCCCGATCTGGATCAGCCGATGACTGCGGGGAGCCTCTTCGAGTTCCCGTGCCATACGTCCTGCAACCTCCCCTTCGGAGGGAGCACGAAGACCTGCCACCCGGCTCGGATCAGCGAGATCCGGGCGGTGGTGGCCTTCTCGACCAGGGTGTTCCGCTGCCCCTCGGGCAGCGTGGCGGGATCGATCGGATGGATGAACGCCGCGATCTTCGGGCCGAACACGGTCCCGATGCGGACCAGCGAGGCCACCTCGGCCGGCTGCGGCGGCGCGGTGACCACCACCAGGGTGGTCTCGGGCACCGCGGAGGTCCGCAGCGGGACGAGCATGCTGCCGAGCGGGCGGGTCGGGGAGTGGGAGACCGCCGCGAGCGATTCGAGAAAGGCGTCCTCCGACACGTGCACCGGACGGAGCTGCCCGGCCGCCAGTCGGAGGGCGAACCCGCCGCGGGAGAGGTGGAGCCCGAGCGACGCCGCCACCGAGACCGCGCGTTCGAACGGCTCGGTGTAGGCCGGACCGAACGCGCCGACCCGGGTGTCGAGCACCACGGTGGCCAGCGACCGCCGGGCGGACTCGTCCTGGCGGATCATCAGCTTGCCCCGCCGGGCCACGCTCGGCCAGTGGATGCGGCGCAGGTCGTCGCCCAGGACGTACTCCCGCATCGTGTAGAACTCCTCCGCGGTGCGGAACAGCTGTCGGCTGGCCGACTCCCCGGCCCCCGACCCGTACTGCGAGGACGGCGTGGTGTCGAGCTCCTCGATCTCCGGGAACACCACCAGGTCGTCGCGCTCGGCGAACTCCAGGCGGACCTTGGTCAGCGCGAAGGGGTCCGAGAGGTCCATGCGCAACGGCCCGATCGAGAACCGGCCGCGGGTCCGGCACGTCATCGAGTAGCTGACGCGCTGGGAGTTCCTGCCCGGGATGCCGGAGAGGACCAGCCGGGCCGGGCGGCCGAGGGTCGGGGGAAGGCGGTCCTCGACCAGGATGAACGAGGTCGCCGTCGGCGCCGTGTTCTCCACCTCGAGCTCGACGGTCACCCGCTGGCCCGGGCGGACCTTCGTGTGCGACAGCCTCCGGGTCACCTGCAGCCGGGCCTTGCTCCACCGGACCATGAGCGCGGAAGCGAATGGCAGCACCGCGATGCCGACCGCCACGATGTGCAGGTCGGGGGACCCCACGAACCGCGCGGCGATCCACAGGGCGATGGCCCCCCCGAAGACGACGAGCCCGCGGCCGGACGGCATTCGCTCAGCTCCCCGGGTGCCTCGCGACGTACGCGAGGAGGCGGGTCACGCTCAGGCCTCTCCCCGGACGGGGACGGACACGTCGCGGCGGGTCGTCTCGGCCAGCGAGACGATGTACCGGCGGAGCGCCGGCGCCACGTGGACCTCGCGGGCCTGGACCGCGAGGTCCGCCACCGCCATGGCATCCGCGACCGGCTCCAGATCGTCGAGCGTGGAGTGGTACCCGTGGGTTGCGAGGATGCCGAACTCGGCCTCCGAGCCGGGATAGCCGACGTGGATCCGCATGATGAACCGGTCCAGCTGGGCCTCCGGGAGGGGATAGGTGCCCTCGTGCTCGATGGGGTTCTGCGTGGCGATGACCATGAACGGGGAGCCCAGCTGGTACGTCTCGGTGTCCACCGTGACCTGGCGCTCCTCCATGCACTCGAGCAGCGCCGACTGGGTCTTGGGGGAGGCCCGGTTGATCTCGTCGGCCAGCACGATGTTGGCGAAGATCGCTCCCGGCTTGAACTCGAAGTCGCCCCGCTCCTGGTTGAACACGTTGACGCCGGTGACGTCGGTCGGGAGCAGGTCGGGGGTGAACTGGATCCGGCGGAACGAGCAGTCGATGGACCGGGCCAGGGCCTTGGCCAGCAGCGTCTTGCCAACGCCCGGGACGTCCTCGATCAGGACGTGGCCCTCGGCAACCAGGGCCACCAGGGCCAGGCGCACCTCGCGGGACTTGCCCTGGACGACCTTCTCGATATTGTCCTGGATGGTGCGGAAGCGCTTGGCGAAGCCGTCCCAGTCGTTCTGGTCCTTCGCCGCCTCCACACCCGCCTCCAACCGGTCGCTGTCCGTCATCTTAGCGGCTCCCCTTTCTGTCACTCCAGGGCCATCTACCCGCCGGGCATGCCGGCGCGGTCCCCCGCGTGCAATACGCAGCGCCGGCCCTCCCGGGTTTCCGCCGGCCGACGGGTGAAGGTGGTTGGACGTGCGGGCTCGCCGATTCGTGCCCGGAAGATGACGCGGGCTGGTCCGCGTTCGGTTCCGGCCGGTCTCGAGGTTTTCCCGTCGTACCGGCGCGCCGTGGCGGGGAGCGACGAGGTCGGCCGGGGAAGGCGAAGGAAACGAAGACGGCGGCCGCCGCACCCGTCATTCGTCGGTACGCCCCGCGCGGCCCCTTGTTCGCTTCAAGGCGCCCTTCATGCTCGGGCGCGACGCGGCCGCCGTCTTCGAGCCATGTAATTACACCTCTGTCATTCGTTCGTCAAGCGCAAACCGGGGGATCCTCGTGGGGGATTCGGCCGCCGGGGCCCGACCGGGAAGGGGCCTCGACCGGGATCCACGCGGCCATCGCGGCACCACGTCGTTCCAATCCCGGTTACGGCCGGTATCCCCGCAGGTCGCCGTATACTCGGCTGCGTCCGGCGACTGATTGCCATGGCTCGAGCACTCGTCCTCAATGCGACCGATCAGCCGCTCGCCGTGGTCCCCGCGCGGCGGGCCGTTGTCCTCGTGCTCAAGGAGAAGGCCGAGATGCTCGCATCCAACGGGGTGGTCTTCCGGGCCGAACGGCTGTCGATGCCCGCCCCTTCCGTGGTCCGGCTGCGGTACTTCGTGCGGATCCCGTACCGGGCCCACGCAGCGCTGACCCGCCGGGCCGTGTTCGCCCGCGACGGCTGGGTGTGCCAGTACTGTGGCCGGGCGGCCGAGAACGTCGACCACGTCATCCCGCGGTCCCGCGGGGGGACCCACACGTGGGACAACGTCGTGGCCGCGTGCCGCCGGTGCAACTCCAAGAAGGAGAACCGGCTGCACACCGAGGTGGGGTTCCGTCTGGCCCGGCTCCCGTTCGCGCCGTCGGACACCTTCCGGCTGGCCCTCGGCCGGCCAGAGCCGGAGTGGGAGCCCTACCTGGCCTGAGCGGCCGGGTGTCGTGATGGCGATCCGATCGCTCTCCGGCAAGCTCGTCGTGGTCGGGGTCGTCGTGCTGGCCATCGGCGGGACGTACCTGCTGAACGTGCTCACCGCCGGCCCCCCCCAGGAGCTCCGGGACATCCTCGCCGCCTCGGGGGGCTCCACGCCTGCGGCGACCGTGGACGTCACGCCCTCCTCGGCGGCGGCGGAGCCGGGGCGAGCCTACCCCGTCGAGATCACGACCGGGTGCGGGTTCGTGGGGGCGGTCGACTTCGACGGCGCGTTCTGGGTGCCCACCGACGGCCGGTCGCTGGCCGCGGTTGGCCGCCGGCTGTCCCGACCGGTGGACCCCGGCACCATCGCGCTGCAGTCGTCCGACTCGGCGCTGTTGCGGACGGCGTCGGGGCAGTCGGTGGCGCTCACCCGGACCACGCTCGGGCACGCCGCGATGCCCGTGTGCGGCTGAGGTCGCCGCCGCGCCACCGGCTGCTTCGACGAGCGGTTCTCCGCCCGAGGTGCGTCACACTCGTTGACACACGCTGACTCCTCGCACCCTATTTACCAGTTCCATCTTGCGCCGGTGGAGTACGAGTGGTAGAAAGTGGCGCCTGAGTGGAGGAGAAGGGGAGTGGGCGTGGCCGATCTACTCGGCACCCACAGCTATCAGCTCGACGGCAAGGGGAGGATCTCGCTGCCCGCGCGGTTTCGCGAGGTCCTGTCCGACGGTGCCGTCCTGACGCTGGGCCAGGACGGCTGCCTGTGGGTGTTCCCCCAGCCGGAGTGGGACCGGGTGAGCGCGCAGATCGACGAGGCGTCGCTCTCGACCCCGGAGGGCCGCGCGTACTCCCGGATCTTCTTCGGCTCGGCCGAGGGGATCTCCCTCGACGGGCAGGGCCGGCTGACGGTCCCTCTCCGCCTGCGCCAGCTCGCTGGCATCGGCCGGGAGGCCGTGGTGCTCGGCGTGCGGGACCGCATGGAGGTGTGGGACCGGGCCGCATGGGAGCGCTACTCGGAACAGTTCGGCGGGGCCTACCAGACGGGGGCCATCTCGCCGGGAGGGAGGCACGCGTGAGCCAAGACGCGAACTGGCCAGAGTCGGTGCGGGTGGTGGGGTTCCAGCCAACCTTGTGGCGGATCGAGCCACCGGCCCCGCCCGAGCTGCCCGAGCATCGCCCCGGCGTGATCCGGCTGGGGCCCGACGCCCGGGTGATGGGCGGCGAGGTCGCCCTGTCCCGCGAGATCGGCCAGAGCTTCTACCTGATGGGACTGATGGCGCTCGCGCTCTCGCTGTTCGTGGGGCTCGGGCTGCTCCTGGTGCGGGTGCTGGCCTGAGGAAGTCGTGGCGGAGCCGGGTGAGGGTTCCGAGGAAGAGCGGAGGCACGAGCCGGTCATGGTGGCGGAGGTCGTGGAGTTCCTGGGACGCGCGCGGACGGTCGTGGACATGACCGTCGGCGGAGGCGGCCACGCCGAGGCGCTGCTCGAGGCGGGGGTGGACCGGGTGGTCGGCGTGGACCGCGACCCCGTGGCGCTGGCCCTGGCGGGGGAGCGGCTCGGCCGGTTCGGCGATCGGTTCCGTCCGGTAGCCGGCACGTTCTCCGACGCGCCCGGCGAGGTCGTCGGGCCGGGCCAGGCCGACGGCGTCCTGTTCGACCTCGGGGTGTCGTCGATGCAGCTCGACGACACCGAGCGCGGGTTCGGCTACCGGACCGACGGCCCGCTCGACATGCGCATGGACCGGTCCGGCCGGGGCCCGACGGCGGCCGACCTGGTGAACGACCTTCCCGAGGAGGAGCTCGCCGACCTGATCTTCACCTACGGCGAGGAACGGCAGTCGCGGCGCGTCGCGCGGGCCATCGTCCGGGCCCGGCAGCGCGGCCGCATCGAGACCACCGGCGAGCTCGCCGGTGTGGTCGCCGGAGCGCTGGGACGTCGACCCGGCCGGGCGCATCCCGCCCGCCGCACGTTCCAGGCGCTGCGGATCGCGGTCAACCGGGAGATCGAGGAGCTCACCACCTCCCTGCCCTGGGCGGCGAGCGTCCTCGCTCCCGGTGGCCGCGTGGTCGTCCTGTCCTACCACTCGCTCGAGGACCGCGAGGTGAAGCGGTTCCTGCGGGACGAGCCCACCCTCCGCGCGCTCACGAAGCGGCCGCTCACCGCGACCGCCGAGGAGGTCGCGCGGAACCCGAGGTCCCGGAGCGCCAAGCTCCGGGCCGCAGAGAAGGTCGATCCGGAGCCTCCCCCCCACTTCCCCGCCGGATCGGCCGGAGGAACCGAGCCGTGAGCGCCGCCCCCCGGACCGTGCGGGAGGCGGCCTCGCGGCGGGCCGCTCCACGGCGGACGGCGAAGGCCCGCACAGCACCCGTGCGCGCGAGCGCGCCGGCCAGGGCCCGCACCGCACCCGTGCGCGCGAGCGCGCCGGCGAAGGCCCGCACGAGACCCGTGGGCGCGAGCGCGCCGGCCAGGGCCCGCACCGCACCCACCACGCTTCCGGTGCGACGGAACCCCCCCCGTCGTTCTCGGCAGGCGCTGCGCCCGGTGCCCTCCCCGCACCGGGCGCGGCGCCACTCTGTTTCGTTCCTCGTGTTCTCCGGCCTCGTGATCGGCGCCCTCGTGCTGGGCCTGACCACGCTGAACGCGATGGTCTCGCAGTCCTCGTTCCGGCTCGACGACCTGTCCCACCGGCTCGACCGGCTGTCGCAGGAGGCGGACCGCAAGCAGCTCGATGTCGCCCGGCTCTCCGCGCCGGGCCGCATCGCGGCGGCCGCGCGCCGGCGCGGGCTGCACCTTCCCGACCCCGGCGCCGTGCAGGTCATCCACGTGCGGGGGTCCCTGCCCGTCGGCGGCGCCGACCACCTTCCACCGACCGATCACCGGCCGGCGGGAGGCGAGGGGTGATCCGGCCCCCCCTCGGACGCATCGGTGCGCTTTTCGTGGTGCTGGCCCTCGCCCTGTCGGTGATCGTCGTCCGCCTGGGGTTCCTGCAGGTCCGGGACGCGGGGGCCCTCGCCGCCCTCGCCGCGCAGCAGCGTCTGCGCAAGATCGACCTCCCCGCGGGCCGGGGATCCATCCTCGACCGCGACGGCGGTGAGCTCGCGATGTCGCTCGACGCGGCCGACGTCTACGCGGACCCGACGCTCGTCCAGGACCCGGAGCAGGCGGCCCGCCGGCTCGCCCCGCTCCTCGGCCGGAAGGCCTCCGACCTGGCCGCCCAGCTCCGTCGGCACGACCGGACCTTCGTGTACCTCGCCCGGCAGGTCGACACCGCGGTGGCCGACCGCATCCGGAAGTTGAACCTCGCGGGCATCGGGTTCCTCGACGACACCAAGCGGTACTACCCGAACGGAGCCATGGCGCCGCAGGTGCTCGGCTTCGTCGGCATCGACGGGTCCGGGCTGGCGGGCCTGGAGTTCCAGTATCAGCAGGAGCTGGCCGGGCGGCCGGGGCGCCGGGTCGTCGAGATCGACCCGGACGGGCACCTCATCCCCCAGGGGGTGAACCGCGACGTCCCCCCACATCCCGGGGAGGACGTCGTCACCACGATCGACCGCGAGATCCAGTACCGGGTCCAGCTGGCCCTGGCCGACACCGTGCGCAGGAACCACGCCCGGGGCGGGACGGTCATCGTCATGGACCCCCACACCGGCGACATCCTGGCCATGGCGACCTACCCGAGCTTCGACCCCGAGCGCTTCGGGCACTACCCGACCGCCCGCCTGCAGAATCCGGCCATCGTCTCCGTGTACGAACCGGGATCGGTGAACAAGGTCGTCACGGCGTCGGCCGCCGTCCAGGAAGGGGTCATCCCCCTCGACGAGCGGATGTCCGTCCCGGACCGCATCGCGCTGTCCCCGGAGAACTGCCCCGAGTGCGTGTTCCACGACGCCCACCCCCACCCGGTGGAGCCGATGACCATCGCCGACGTGATCGCCCAGTCCAGCAACGTGGGGACGATCATGCTGGCCCAGCGGCTGGGGGAGACCCGGATGGCCCAGTACCTGGCCCGGTTCGGACTGGGCCAGCCCACGCGGATCGGCTTCCCCGGGGAGCAGGACGGGATCCTGCCGGCGGTCGGCGACTGGACGGCCGCGAGCATGGGCACCATCCCGGTCGGGCAGGGTGTCGCCGTGACCCCCCTGCAGATGGTCTCGGTGTTCGCGGCGGTGGCCAACCACGGCGTGTGGATACAGCCCCGGCTGGTTCGGGGGATGGTGGACGGCGACGGGAAGTTCCACCCCGCGCCGGCCGCCGAGACCCGGCGTGCGGTGTCGGAGCGAACCGCGGACGTGGTAACCCAGATCCTGGCCTACGCGGTGGACGCCGGGACCGGGACTCGCGCGCAGATCCCCGGGTACTGGGTCGCCGGCAAGACCGGGACCGCCCAGATCCCGAGGGCGCACGGCGGCGGATACACGAACCAGTACGTCGCGTCGTTCATCGGGTTCACGCCGGCATCCGACCCCCAGCTGGTGATCGCGGCGATCATCGACAATCCGGTGACGGAGTACGGCGCCCTGGCCGCCGCCCCGCTGTTCCGTGAGGTCGGCCGGTACGCGCTGGCCCGCCTCCGGATCGCCCCGGCAGCTCGTCCGCCCCTTCCGCCCCGCACCGCCCCCGGGACGGGGTGAGCCGTCGTGCCAACCGCTCTCGGGGAGGGAGCAGGGATGGGGCCGATGCTAGACTCGGGCGGCGTCCCGGTCCCTCCGCGCGGCCCGCGGCCGGAGGGGCCGATCGACGGAATCCCCGATCCAGACCACGCCACGCCCTTGTCGAAGACGCCCTCGGTTCGAGACGCGCCGCGGGCCCTGGCCGACCTGCTCCGGTCGACCCCGGGCGCGCAGGTGCTCGGCGACCCCGCCGTCGGCGTCGGGTCGGTCGTGTATCGCTCGGGGGACGTCGAGCCCGGCTCCCTGTTCTTCGCGGTCCCCGGCACGAAGGCCGACGGGCACGACTTCGCCGAGGCCGCCGAGGAGGCCGGTGCGGCGGCGGTCGTCGTCGAGCGGCGCCTGCCGGTGGAGTGCGCGCAGGTCGTGGTGCCCTCGGTGCGTTCAGCGATGGGCCCGATCTCCGCGGAGTTCTACGGCCGCCCGGCCGAGCGGATGACCGTCGTCGGCGTCACCGGCACGAACGGGAAGACCACCACGACCTACCTGCTGGAGTCGATCTTCCGGGCGGCGAGCCTCGTCCCCGGCGTCATCGGCACCACCGGGGTGCGCATCGACGGCCGGCCGGAGCCCTTCCCCCGGACGACGCCGGAGGCCCCCGACCTCCACCGGTTGCTGGCGCGCATGGCCGACCACGGTGTGGAGGCCGTGGCCATGGAGGTGTCCTCCCACGGACTCGACCAGCACCGCGTGGGCGGGGTGCGCTACGCGTGCGCGGTGTTCACCAACCTCACCCAGGATCACCTCGACTACCACGGCACGCTGGAGGAGTACTTCGGCGCGAAGGCGAAGCTGTTCACGCCCGAGCTCACGGAGCACGGCGCCACGAACTGGGACTCGCCGGACGGCCGGCGCCTGCTGGGGGCGATGATCCCGATGACGTCCTACGGCCTCGAGGAGGGCGCCGACGTGCGGGCGACCGAGGTGGCGACCGACGCGCGGGCGCTGTCGTTCCGAGTCGGCGACGTCGAGGTGCGCTCGCAGCTGCGGGGGCTGTACAACGTCTCGAACTGCCTGTCGGCGTTCACCGCGGGTGGCCTGGTCGGGATCGACCCCGCGGCGTGCGCGGCCGGGATCGGCGCGCTGCCCGGTGTCCCGGGCCGGCTGGAGCCGGTCGAGGAGGGGCAGCGCTTCCTGGTGGTCGTGGACTACGCGCACACCCCCGACAGCCTGGAGAACGTGCTGCGGGCGGCGCGGCCGCTGGCGGCGGAGGGCGGGGGCCGGATCATCGTGGCGTTCGGGTGCGGGGGCGACCGGGACCGCGGCAAGCGCCCGCTGATGGGGGAGGCGTGCACGCGCCTGGCCGACCTGACGATCGTGACCAGCGACAACCCGCGGTCGGAGGATCCCCTGGACATCATCGGGGAGATCGAGCCCGGTGCCCGCCGGGGCGGCGGGCGGTACGTCGTGGAGCCGGACCGCCGCGCCGCCATCGCGATGGCCGTAGGGGAGGCCCGTCCGGGCGACGTCGTGGTGATCGCCGGGAAGGGCCATGAGACCGGCCAGGAGTTCGCCGACCGGACGGTCCCGTTCGACGACCGGGTCGTGGCGGCCGAGGAGCTGCGCGCGCTGCTGGGCCCCGCGGCGGGAGGACGGCCGTGAGGCCCCGCCGCCTGTCCGACGTGGCCGCGGCGGTCGAGGGGCGTGTGGCCGGCCCGGACGTGGAGGTGTCGTCGGTCACCACGGACAGCCGCGCGGTCGAGCCCGGGGCGCTGTTCGTCGCGCGGGTCGGAGAGGCCGAGGACGGCCACCGGTACGTGCCCGACGCGTTCACGGCCGGCGCCTCGGCCGCGATGGTCAAGCAGATTGACGAAATGGAACTGGTCAAACAGATTGACCGTTCCTACGTCGTCGTGGGTGACCCGGGACGGGCGCTGCTCGACCTGGCGCGCGACGAACGCGGGCACCTCCGGGCCACGGTCGTCGGCATCACCGGGTCCACCGGCAAGACCTGCACGAAGGACTTCACCGCCGCCGTCCTGGGCGTGCGGTTCGAGGTGGTGGCCAGCGCGGCGTCGTTCAACAACGAGGTCGGCCTACCCCTCACCGTGCTGTCGGCGTCCCCGACCACCGAGGCGCTCGTCTGCGAGATGGGAGCCCGGCGGGTCGGCCAGATCGCCGGCCTGTGCGAGGTGGCCCGGCCCCACGCGGGCATCGTCACGAACGTCGGCATGGCGCACCTCGGGCTGTTCGGGAGCCGGGAGAATATCGTCACCGCGAAGGCCGAGCTGGTGGAGGCGCTGCCCCGGCAGGGTGTGGCCGTGCTGAACGCGGACGATCCCGTGGCGTTCGGGTACCGCGCCCGGACCCCGGCCCGCGTGCTCACGTACGGGACGTCGGCCGCCGCCGACGTCCGGGCCGAGGGCGTGGAGCTCGACCGGGACGCCCGGGCATCGTTCACGCTGGTCGCGGCCGGCCTCCGCGAGGGCGTCGAGCTCTCCGTCCCCGGCGAGCACATGGTGCCGAACGCGCTGGCCGCGGCGGCGTGCGGGATCGCGCTCGGCGTGTCGCCGGGGGAGTGCGCGGCGGCACTCAAGGATGCGCACGTGTCCGGGTGGCGAATGGAGACCTTCACCACGCCGGACGGCGTGCGCGTCGTGAACGACGCGTATAACGCCAATCCGACCTCGATGGCGGCTGCGCTGAAGGCGGCGCGGTGGATGTCGCGCGGCGGGCGGTGCATCGCGGTGCTCGGCGGAATGGCGGAGCTGGGTGACGCGTCGGCCGAGGAGCACGACCACGTCGGCGAGCTGGTCGCGCGGCTGGGCGTCGAGGAGCTGGTCGCGGTGGGTCCCGACGCCGGGCCCATCGCCCGCGCGGCGCTGCGCGAGGGCATAGACCGCGACCACGTCGTGGAGGTCCCCGACCGCGCCGCGGCGCTCGAGGCGGTGCGCCAGATCGCGCACGACGGCGACCTCGTGCTGGTGAAGGCGTCGCGGGTGAACGGCCTGGAGCGGCTGGCGGAGGCCCTGCGATGAGGGGGTCCAGGGGGAGCAGCAGCTCCACGAACACGGGTGGCTGCCCGTGACCTCGATCCTCATCGCCGCCGCCGTGGGACTGATCATCACGCTGACCACCACGCCGGTGGTCATCCGGCTGTTCCGGGCGTGGGGGTTCGGCCAGCGCATCCGGGAGGCGTGGTACGGCGAGGGCCCCGAGGCGCACCACGGCCACCTGGGGAAGGTCGGCACGCCGACCATGGGCGGCGTCGTGATCCTGTTCGGAACGTGCGTCGCATATCTCGTGGCCCGGTTCACGGGCGCCGCGTTCACGGCGACCGGCGCCGCCGTGCTGGTGGCCATGCTGGGCCTGGGGCTGGTGGGATTCCTGGACGACTACCTGAAGATCCGCCACCAGCGGTCGCTCGGCCTCAACAAGACCGCGAAGATCGCCGGCCAGGCCCTGATCGCCGTGGCGTTCGGCGTGCTCGCGGTGAAGGTGGGCTCGGTCAGCACGCAGCTGTCGTTCATCCGGCTGACCGGCCTGGAGCTCGGGCTCGGGTTCTACGTCTGGACGTTCCTGGTGCTGTCGGCGTCGTCGAACGCGGTGAACCTCACCGACGGGCTGGACGGGCTGGCCAGCGGGTCGTCGGCGCTGGTGCTGGCGGCGTACGTGTTCATCGCGTTCTGGCAGGACCGCCACTCGTGCATCGGCCAGGGCGCCCTCCCCGCGTGCTACCCCGTGAGCGGGCGGGCGGCGCTGGACATCGCGATCGTGGCGGCGAGCGCCCTGGGTGCGGTGTCGGGGTTCCTGTGGTGGAACGCGGCCCCGGCGCGGATCTTCATGGGCGACACGGGCTCGCTCGCCATCGGCGGGTTGCTGGCCGCGCTCGCCATCACGACCCAGACCCAGCTGCTGCTGGTGATCCTGGGAGGGCTGTACGTGCTGGAGACGACGTCGGTGATCATCCAGATCGTGTCCTACCGCGTGTTCCACAAGCGGGTGTTCCGGATGGCCCCGATCCATCATCACTTCGAGCTGCTCGGGTGGCACGAGTTCACGGTGATCGTGCGGTTCTGGATCGTTGCCGGGCTGTCGGTGGCGTTCGGTCTGGGCCTGTTCTACGCGGACTTCCTGGCCCGCGGGGGGACGCAGTGAACGCGTTCGCCGGCGAGCGGGCCGTGGTCGTGGGCCTCGGGGCGAGCGGGATCGCCGCCGCGCGGGTGCTGCGGGCCGAGGGCGCGGACGTCACGGTCACCGAGCGGCGGCCGCGCGAACAGGTGCCCGGCCTGGCCGAGATCGAGGCGGAGGGCGTTCGCGTGCTGGACGGGGGGCACCGTCCGGAGCACCTCGACGGCGCGACACTGGTCGTCACCAGCCCCGGCGTGGCGGATCACGAGCCCGTGCTGGTGTGGGCGGCCGACCGGGGCCTGCCGGTGTGGAGCGAGATCGAGGTGGGGGCCCGGCTGGCTCGCGTGCCGTACGTGGCCGTGACGGGGACCAACGGGAAGAGCACGACCACGGAGATGGTGGCCGCGGCCATGCGGGCCGCGGGCCTGCGCGCCGTCGCCTGCGGCAACATCGGGTACCCGTTCTCGCTGGCGGCGCGGGAGGACCACCAGGCGCTGGTCGTGGAGGTGTCCTCGTTCCAGCTGCGCCACCACGTGTCGTTCCACCCCCGGGTCTCGGTCCTGCTGAACCTGGCGCCGGACCACCTGGACTGGCACGGCTCTTTCGGCGCATACGCGGCCGCGAAGGCCCGGGTGTTCGAGCTGCAGGAGGGCTCGGACGTCCACGTCGGCAACGCCGACGACGCGGCGGCGGCCGCGGTGTCGCGCCGGGCCCCGTGCGCGGTTCGGTGGTTCCGCCTCGCCGAGCCCGGGCGCGGCGATGTTGGCTACGCCGGCGGCGAGCTGGTGCTCCGGGGCGACGTGGACGTGGCGCTGGGTCGCGCGCCGGGCAGGGGCGCGGGATTCCGGGCCGACGCGGCGGCGGCGGCGGCGGCGGCGCTCGCCTTCGGCCTCGACGCCACCGCGGTCCGGGAGGGCCTCGGCTCCGTGGAGCCGCTGCCCCACCGGGGACAGGTCGTGGCCGAGGCCGGAGGCGTGCGGTTCGTCGATGACTCCAAGGCGACGAACCCCCATGCGGCCCTCGCGGCGCTCGACGGGATGCGCGACGCGGTGCTGATCGCCGGCGGTCAGGCCAAGGGCGTCGATCTGGCGCCGCTCGCGGCGGCCATACCGGCGTTGGCGGGCGTCGTGGCCATCGGCGAGGCCGCGCTGCAGGTGACCGGGGTGTTCGACGGGCGCGTTCCCGTGGCCACCGCGGCGTCGATCGAGGAGGCGGCGCGCCGCGCGTTCGCCATGGCGCCCCCCGGTGGCGCCGTGGTCCTCGCTCCGGCCTGTGCCAGCCAGGACATGTTCCGCGACTACGCCGAGCGCGGCGAGCGGTTCACGGCTGCGGCGCGCGAGCTGGCGGCGGCCCGGGCCGGCGCCGGGCAGGCTCGGGCTGCGGATCGCCGGTCGAACGGGAACGGCCCGGGCGTCGATGCCGGCGACCACCGGAAGGGCGCCGCCAGTGCCTAGCCGAGCCGGCGCCAGGAGCGCCAAGGGCGCCAAGGGGGCGGGGACGGCCCGGACCTCGCGGGCACCGCGCCCCCGGCTCCGGGTGGTCCGCGAGGACGAGCGGCCGTCCCGGCGCGACCGGCTCCGCTCCGGGCTGCGCCGCGGAAGGGAGCTGCGCCGCGTGGCTCGGGCCGAGCGGGATCCCCTGCCCCGGACGGTCGCGGTGCTGCTCACGGCGGCGTTCCTGCTGACGGGGATCGGGCTGGTGATGGTACTGTCGGCGAGCTCGGTCTCGTCCTTCGCGCGATACGGATCGAGCTTCCTGTTCCTGAAGCGGCAGGCCGTCTACGCGGCGATCGGCACGGTGGTCCTCCTGGTGACGGTCCGGGTGCCGTATCGCCGGTGGCAGCGGTGGGCGCTCCCGCTGCTGGTGGCGTCGGTCGCGCTGCTCGCGCTCGCACTGCATCCTGGCATCGGCACGATGCGCGGCGGCTCGTCCCGGTGGATCCAGCTGGGGCCGGTCACCATCCAGCCGTCGGAGTTCACGAAGCTGACCATGGTCGTGTTCGTGGCCACGATCCTCACCCGGAAGTGGCGGCGGCTCGACGAGCCGGGGCACCTGGCCATCCCGTTGGCGCCGGTGCTCCTCGTGGTGTGCGGGCTGATCATCCTGCAGCGTGACCTGGGGACCACGGCGATCATCGCGCTGACCACCATGATCGTGCTGTTCGCCGCCGGCGTGCGCCTGCGCTACCTGCTGTTCACGGGGGCGGCCGCGGCCGTGCTCGGCTGGGTGCTGATCATTGGCGAGGGCTACCGGAAGGCGCGGCTCCTGTCGTTCTGGGACCCGTGGAAGGACGCGCACAACACGGGCTACCAGCTGATCCAGTCGCTCATCGGGCTCGGATCGGGCGGACTGTTCGGCGTGGGGCTCGGTGCCAGCCGGCAGAAGTGGATGTACATCCCGAACGCGCACACGGACTTCATCTTCTCGATCCTCGGTGAGGAGCTGGGCATGCTCGGGGAGATGGTGGTGCTCGCGCTGTTCGCCGCCCTGGTGTACTGCGGCATCCGCATCGCGGCCCGCGTCACCGACACCTTCGGCCGCCTCCTGGCGATCGGGATCGTGGGATGGCTCGCGGTGCAGACGACGGTGAACCTGGGGGCGGTCACCGGGCTGCTGCCGGTGACCGGCGTGCCCCTGCCGTTCGTGTCGTTCGGGGGGTCGTCGCTGATCGTGACGCTTGCCGCGGTCGGCATCCTGGCGAACATCGGCCGGACGGCCGCGACCGAGCGGGTGGGCAGGGAGCCTGCTCCGGCGCGGCGGTCCAGGCCTGCCCCCCGGGCGACCGCCAAGGCGAGCGCGCCGCGGGGCTCCAGGAAGCGCGCGGCCACCGATCAGGCGCGCAGCAGGGGCGCGGCCGTGGAGGCGGCGCGCCGGGGGCACCCGGCGGGAACGGGACGCGCCGGAGCCGGTCGAGGCTCCCGCGGCTCGGGTGATGCCGCCCACCGGGGGACCGCTCCGCACCGGCCGGACCCGCCACGACGATCGGCTCCGCAGCGGGCGGGGGAGCAGCCGCGCAGCGCCCGCCCGCCGCGGCGACAGCCGCCCGGCGGAGGACCGCCGGGGAACGGGAGGCGCGGGTGAAGGTGATCATCGCCGGAGGCGGCACGGCCGGACACGTGTTCCCGGCCATCGCGGTGGCGCGCAAGCTCGTCGACCAGCACGGCGCGGAGGTGACGTTCCTCGGCACGGCCACCGGACAGGAGGCCCGCCTGGTCCCGGCCGCGGGGTTCCACCTGGTCGAGACCCAGGCGAAGCCGTTGCTGCGCAAGGCGTCGCTGGCCACGCTCCGGGCGCCGTTCGTGGCGCTGGCGTCGGTCCGCCGGTGCCGCCCGATGGTCCGGGAGGCGGACGTGGTGCTGGGGATGGGCGGCTACGTGAGCGGCCCGCCGGTGATCGCCGCGTGGCGCTCCCGCACGCCGGTCGTGGTGCACGAGCAGAACGCGTTCCCCGGCCTGGCCAACCGCCTGTTCAGCAGGATTGCGAAGGTCACCGCGCTGTCGTTCGCCGAGGCCGCCCGGGCCCTGCCCCGCCGCGCGGTGTCCGAGGTGACCGGGAACCCCATCCGCGACGTCGTGGCGGCGGTCCCGGCCGAGCGGGACCGCCTGGCCAAGGAGGCGCACGCCGAGCTGGACCTCGACCCGGACCGGCGGACGGTCGTGATCTTCGGCGGCAGCCAGGGGGCGCTGCACGTCGACCGGACCGCGGTGGGCGCGGCGACCCTGCTCCGGGGCCGCGCCGACCTGCAGCTGCTGGTGCTCACCGGCGCGGCGCATCACCAGGCGACGGTCCGCGGACTGCCGGAGGGCGGGGCGCTGCGGGTCCGCGCGCTGCCGTTCCTCGATCGCATGGAGCTGGCGTACGCGGTGGCGGACCTGGTCGTGGCCCGGGCGGGGGCGACGACGATCGCCGAGGTCGCCGCGTGTGGCATCCCGTCGGTGCTGATCCCGTACCCCTACGCGACGGCCGGCCACCAGGAGGCCAACGCGCGGGCCCTGCAGGGCGCCGGCGGGGCGAGTGTCCTGCTCGACGACCAGCTGACCGCCGAGGCGCTGGCCGAGCGCATCGAGGCCCTGGTGGACCACGAGGAGCGCCTCCGGGCGATGTCGGAGCGGGCGTCGGCGTGGGCCCGTCCCGAGGCGGCATCGGTGGTCGCCGAGCTCGTCGTCCGGACCGCGAGAGGCGAACGGTGAGGGTGCAGCTGTACACGCCCCCGCCGGGGAGCATCCCGACGCTGCCCGTCCCCGACCTGGCCTCGCTCCGGCGGGTGCACATGATCGGCATCGGCGGGGCCGGGATGAGCGGCATCGCCCGGCTGCTGCTCGCCCGGGGCATCGCGGTGTCCGGTTCGGACCTGAAGGCGTCGGCGGGTCAGGACGACCTGGTGACGCTGGGGGCGGCGATCGCCGTCGGCCACCGGGCCGAGCAGATCGGCGCGTCGGGCTCGCCCGATGCGGTGGTCGTGTCGACCGCGATCCCCGAGGCGAACCCCGAGCTCGTCGAGGCCCGGCGGCTGGGGATCCCGGTGCTGGCCCGCGCCCAGGTCCTGGCCGCGCTGATGGCCGGGAGCAGCGGGGTGGCGGTCGCCGGGACGCACGGCAAGACCACCACGACGTCCATGGTCGCCACCGTGCTGGAGCGCGCCGGGCTCGACCCGACGTTCGTCGTCGGCGGGGACCTCAACGAGAGCGGCTCCGGCGCCCGACACGGCGAGGGCCGGTGGTTCGTGGCCGAGGCCGACGAGAGCGACGGTTCGTTCCTGCTGCTGTCGCCGGACGTGGCCGTGATCACGAACGTCGAACAGGACCACGTGGACTTCTACCCCGACCGGGAATCGACGCGCCGCGCCTTCGCGGCGTTCGCCGCGTCCGCCGGCATGGTGGTGGCGTGCGCCGACGACCCGGGGGTGCGAGACGTGCTCCGCCGGTCCGGCCGCGGGGACTCGAGCGTGACGTACGGGACCGGGCCCGAGGCGGAGGTCCGGGTGACGCCGACGGACGCCTCCGGCCGCTCGATCACCGGGACGGTGGATCTGGGCGGGAGCGCCGTGGAGGTGTCCCTGCGCGTCCCCGGGATCCACAACCTGCTGAACGCCGCCGCCGCCGTCCTGGCCGGGAGGGCCGCCGGCGTCGATCCCGACGGGGCCGCCGCCGCGCTGCGCGAGTTCGGCGGGGTGCGCCGGCGATTCGAGTTCCGGGGAATGGCCCGGGGGGCGGAGTTCTTCGACGACTACGCGCACCACCCGACCGAGGTGCGGGCCACGCTGGCGGCGGTGCCCTCGGACTACCGACGGGTGCTCGCGGTGTTCCAGCCCCACCGGTACACCCGGACGGAGGCGATGTGGACCGAGCTCGGCGAGAGCCTGGCCGGGGCCGACGTCGTGGTCCTCACGGACGTGTACGGCGCCGGCGAGACGCCCATCCCCGGGGTGACGGGCAAGCTGCTCGTCGAGTCGCTGGCCGAGGCCGCGCCGGCGAAGCGGGTGGTGTACCTGCCGCGGCGCTCCGACGTCGTGCAGTTCCTGACCTCGGAAGTGCGCCCCGGCGACCTGGTGCTGACGCTCGGCGCGGGCGACATCACCATGGTCCCGGACGAGGCGCTCGAGCGCATCCTGGAGAGCGGGTGACCGGCGACGAAGGACGCACGGGCGGCGACGGAGTGGGGACGAATGGCGCTGGAGCGCGGATGAGCGGCGACGTGGCCACGCGGGACCGGGCAGCGCTTGCCCGGGCCGAGCTCGTGCTGCGCGCCGCGTGCGGCGACCGCGTGCGGACGTCGTTCCCGCTGGCGCCGCTGACCACGTTCCGGATCGGCGGCCCGGCGGCGCTGTTCCTGGAGCCGGACTCGGAGGCCGATCTGCGGGCCGCGTCGCAGGCCGTCCGGGAGACGGGCATCCCCTTCGCGGTCCTCGGCAAGGGGTCGAACGTCCTGGTGTCGGACGACGGATTCCCCGGGCTGGTCCTGCGGCTGGGGAAGGGCTACCGGTGGGCGGCGCGCGACGGGCATCGGGTTACGGCCGGCGGGTCCATGCCGCTCCCGCGGCTAGCCGGCGTGGCGCTGTCGCACGCCCTGGCCGGCCTCGAGTTCGGCGTGGCCATCCCGGCGACGCTGGGCGGCGCGGTCCGGATGAACGCCGGGGCCCACGGCCATTCGCTCGACGAGGTGGTGGAGCGCGTGGAGTTGTTCCAGCTCGGCGCCGGGGAGACCCGCCCGGTCCCCGCGGCGGAGGCGGGGTTCGTGTACCGGAACTCCGCGCTGCCGGGCGACGGGGTGGTGGTCGCCGCGACCGTCACCCTGCGCGCCGGTGAGCCGGCGGCGATCCGCGCGGGGATGGACGAGGCCCGGGAGTGGCGCCGCCGGACCCAGCCGCTCGCCGAGCCCAACTGCGGCAGCGTCTTCAAGAACCCGGAGAACGGCCACGCCGCTCGCATGATCGAGTCGCTCGGCCTGAAGGGCACGGGGGTGGGCGGCGCCGAGTTGTCGGGGAAGCACGCGAACTTCATCGTCGCCCGGCCGGGGGCTCGCGCCGCCGACGTGGTGGCGCTGATCCGTTCGGTGCAGGAGCAGGTCGCGGATCGCTACGGCGTCCGCCTGGAGCCGGAGGTACACCTTGTCGGCCACTTCGACGCCACGCCGCACTGAGCGAAGAGCGTCGACGCCGCGCCGCCCCACGGGCGCGGTGACGGCGACACGCCGCACCTCGCGCAACGTCTCATCGCCGCGCCGCACCCCGCGCAACGTCTCGACGCCGCCCTGGTCCGCGCTCATCCGGGGAAAGGGGCGCCACGAGTCGGCGGGCGCGAGGAAGCGGGCGACCGCCGCCGGCCGGCGAGAGCGCAGAGGGCTCCGGAAGCGCGCGCTGGCGTTGCGTGCCGCGGTCGCCCTCCCCATCGCGGTGGCCGGGCTCGGCATCGGCGGCTGGTGGGTCACCACGAGCTCGATCTTCCGCGCACACCGGGTGGTGGTGGTCGGCTCGTCGCACCTCGCTCGCGCGGAGGTCCTCCGGGCCGGCGGGGTCGACGGGTCGACGAACGTCATGTGGACGGCTCCGTCGGCGATCGAGTCCTCGCTCGAGTCGAACCCGTGGATCGCATCGGCCGCGGTTACGCGCGACCTGCCCTCCACGCTCCGGATCCGGATCACCGAGCGCACCCCGGCCTCGACGGTCATGATCGGCTCCACCTGGTTCCTGGTGGCGGGCGACGGCACGGTGCTCGGGCCGGCGAGGGGGCGACCCCACCTGCCGGTCCTGCCGACCACGGAGAGCGTCATCGTCGGGGCCAGGTCCCGGGCGCTCGCCGCCCCCGCCGCAGTTGCCGGGTCGATGGACCCCTGGTTGCGGGCCCGAGTGGCCTACGTCACCCCGGCGCACGACGGCTCGATACAGTTCGCCCTCGACGACGGCGCGAGGGTGTTGTTCGGGCCACCGACCGAGGTCGAGGCGAAGGATGAGGCCCTCATGGGCATCCTGCGATGGGCGGCGCACCGAGGGGCTCACCTCGCGACGATCGACGTGACCTCTCCCATCGCGCCGTCGGCGGTGCCGGTCGCCTGAACATCGGCCGGGGCCGCCCGCGCCGACGGAGCTCGGCTCAGCCCTGGAGCGGCTCCCTGACCGTCACCGGAACCCGCTGCACCGCGTTGTTGGCGTAGCCGCCGAGGTTCCAGGGTGCCTCGAGGGGCTGCGTGTTGCCGGACTCGTCAGTGGCCCGGCAGCACAGCTCGTACGCACCCGGCGCGGCGTCCCACCCGAAGCTCCACGCTCGCCACGAAGCCGGTCCGCGCGCGCCGCCCAGCTCCGCGTCGGCCCACGTGCGCCCGCCGTCGACGCTGACGTCCACGCGGCTGATCGGACCCCATCCGGACCAGGCGCGGCCCCGGAGCGTGCAGGGACCCGGCGAGACGAATCGCTCGCGGGTCAGGAATTCGGGAATCCCGGGCGGCTCCATCAGCGACCGGGGGTAGAACCGGGTGACCGGGGTCCCGGGCTCTTCCTCCTCCGACCGGAACCGATAGGCCCGGGTCATCTGGTCGCCGAGGAACGGCGCGTCCACCACCGTGATCGAGCGCAGCCACTTCACCGACGCCATGCCGTACCAGCCCGGCACGACGAGTCGCAGGGGAAACCCGTGCTGCGGGGGGAGGGGGGCGCCGTTCATGTTCCAGGCGAGCAGCACGTCCTCGTGCATGGCGTCCTCGATCGACAGGCTCCGGGCGTAGTTCTGCTCGAGGCCCCCGTCGATCCCGCGATCCATTCCCGCGAACACGACCTCCACGGCGCCCCCGACGGGGACCGCCTGGGCCAGCACGTCCCGCAGCGGCACGCCGGTCCACACCGCCGTCCCCACGGCCTCGAGCCCCCAGGGCTGGCTCACGGCCCGGGGCTCGACCAGCGCCCTGCCGTTGCCGGCGCATTCGAGGGTCACGGCCCGCGACGCCGACGGCATCGTCCGAAGGTCGCGGAGCGACAGGGAGATCGGGCGCCCCACGGCCCCCGCGACCTCCAGGCGCCAGGTCTCGGCGTCGACGTCCGGGACATCGAAGTGGATGAGGAGGTAGTGCAGTCCGGGCGGGGTGACGTCGTACCGGAGGGCCTCGAGGGGCATGCCGTGGTTCCTGGTGGCGAGCCCCAACTCCTCGGGCCGGAACGGGGTCGCGGCGACCTCCTCCCCGGACATCAGGATGTTGTCCCCTTCGGCCTGCCCGGCTGTCTGTTCGACCGTCTCCTGGGCGGCTGGTTCGACGACCACGGTGCACCTCCTGGACGCAAGTGGCGCGCGCGGCCGAAGTGTAGTCCCGGGCTCCGGACAAGGAAAGAAATCGGAGTCGACCGGATGTCGCCGCGTCGCCCGTGCGTGGCGCCGATAGGGGGTACATCTCACCCAATGGTTTCTGTTATGGGATGGAACAACCCGAGAGTTGCCATTGCTTGACGGACCAGCGCATCCGCGCTAAAGTGCTCCTCCTGAAGGTGAGGTTGATATAACAATCAATCTCAACTAGAGGGTAAGTCTCAGGGGATTCGACACGGCGTTTCCCCAGGTAGAGGGGCCTTCCCGCCGGGACCGCCCCGCGAGCGGAGGAGATCCAGCTGATGCAGTCTCCATCGAACTACCTCGCCGTGATCAAGGTCGTCGGCATGGGCGGCGGCGGCGTGAACGCGGTGAACCGCATGATCGAGGCGGGCTTGCGGGGCGTGGAGTTCATCGCGGTGAACACCGACGCCCAGACCCTCCTGATGTCGGACGCGGACGTGAAGCTCGACATCGGCCGGGAGACGACCCGGGGCCTCGGCGCCGGCTCCAATCCCGAGGTCGGCAAGCGGGCCAGCGAGGAGCACCGCTCCGAGATCGAGGAGATCCTCAAGGGCGCGGACATGGTGTTCATCACGGCCGGTGAGGGCGGCGGCACCGGCACCGGCGGGGCCCCGATCGTCGCAGAGATCGCCCGGGACCTCGGCGCGCTGACCATCGGCGTCGTCACTCGGCCATTCGGCTTCGAGGGCCGCAAGCGGGCCACCCAGGCCGAGATGGGGATCACCGAGCTGAAGAAGGCAGTCGACACCCTGATCATCGTCCCGAACGACCGGCTGCTCCAGGTCTCGGACCCACTCACCCCCATGGTCGACGCGTTCCGGATGGCCGATCAGGTCCTGTTCCAGGGCGTGGACGGCATCACCTCGCTGATCATGACCCCCGGCCTGATCAACCTGGACTTCGCCGACGTGAAGGCCGTGATGACGTCCGCGGGTTCCGCGCTGATGGGCATCGGCCACGCGTCGGGAGAGAAGCGCGCCGAGGAGGCCGCGAAGGCGGCCATCTCCTCCCCGCTGCTCGAGTCCTCCATCGAGGGGGCGAAGGGCGTGCTGCTGTCGATCAGCGGACCACAGGACCTGTCCCTGCACGAGGTGAACAAGGCGGCCGAGTCCATCACTCGCGTCGCGCACCCCGACGCCAACATCATCTTCGGCGCGGTCATCGACGACGCGATGGGCGACGAGGTCCGGGTCACGGTCATCGCCGCCGGGTTCGACAAGCTCGTCCCCTCCGGAGTGTCCGGCATGGACTCCCGGCTCTCGCGTCTGCTCGAGGAGCCCGCGGGGGCGTCGTCGTCCGACGAGGCCGCGCTGCCCGCCCTCCTCGACGAGGACGAGGAGGAGGACATCTTCAAGCCCGCGCCGGAGACGGTGGTCTTCGACGCGGAGGAGGACCTGGACATCCCGGACTTCCTCAAGAACTAGCGGGAGCGCTCCCGCGAACCACTCCGCCGGGTGCGTGCGGCAGGCCGGCGGTCATGTGGGGGGCGGAGCGGGCCGGCGACCGAGGCGCCCTTCCCCCGCCTCGGGCCCGCCGCCCGGGACCGCCCCCCACTTCCCTTTCCGAGCCGGCTGTTGAGGCGCCCTCCGCGCCGTGCCATCCTCGGCCGACGCCATGTCCTCGCACTCCTTCGAACACCGGTCGCTCGGGCGCCGCGGCGCCGCGCTGATCTCGGGCTCCCTCGGTCGCGCCGGGTTCCTCGCGGCGTTCACCGAGCGGACCGGCGGGGCCAGCGCGAGGCCCTACGACTCGCTGAACCTGTCGCAGGCCGTGGGCGACGACGACGAGAACGTCCGGAGCAACCGGGCCCGCATCGTCGACGGCCTGGGGCTTCCCCGGCCGTTCGCGCTGCCGGAACAGGTCCACGGCGCGAGGGTCGTGCGCGTGGGGGCGAGGGGCGCCGGCGCCGGTTTCGACGACCCGGCCGGTCGCGTCGCCCACACCGATGGCCTGTTCACGTCGTCGGCCGGCGTCCCGCTCGCCGTCCTCAGTGCGGACTGCCTGCCGATCGCGATGGCGTCGCCTCGGTCGGGCATCCTCGCGGTGGTGCACGCCGGGTGGCGGGGCCTGGCCGCCGGGATCCTCGCCGGGGCGGCGGCGGTGTTCGCCGATCCCGGCGACGTCCACGCGGCCATCGGGCCGGCGATCGGACCGGACCACTACGAGGTGGGGGAGGAGGTTGTGGCGGCGGTCTCGGCGGGCTCCGGGTCGGGCGCCGTCACCCAGCGCCGGGGCGGCCGGGTGTTCCTCGACCTCGCCGCGACCGCCCGGGGCGCGCTGCGGGCGCTCGGTATCGAGAAGGTGGACCTCGCCGGCGTGTGCACCGCGTGCGAGCGGCGCCGGTTCTTCTCCCATCGCCGCGATGGCGGCCGGACCGGCCGCCAGGCCCTCGTCGCGGTCCGGCTGTGAGTTCTGCCCACTGCCGTGCCCGTTGGAAACCCTGGCCCTGTTCTGGGAACTTCTGTGAACTAGAGTGATAGACTCAGTCGCCGCGCTGCACCGGAACCTCGAGCAGATCCGGCGACGGGTCTCGGCCGCCGCGGACGCGGCCGGACGGGACGCCGGCGGGGTGACCGTGGTGGCCGTGGCGAAGGGAATGCCCGGCCGGCTCGTCCGGTGGGCCGTCGAAGAGGGGGTCACGGACATCGGTGAGAACTACGTCAACGAGCTGGCGAGCAAGCGTGCCGAGGTAGACGCCGGCACGACGACCGGCGTGCGCTGGCACTACGTCGGTGCGCTGCAGTCCTCGACCGCGCACCGCGTCGCCGATCTCGCCGACGTCGTCCACTCGATCGGTTCGATGCACGCGGCCGGCCGCCTCGCCCGGCGGGCCCGCCTCGGCGGCCGGCTCCTCCCGGTTCTGATCCAGGTCGACTTCGCCGGCGGGCGGAACGGGGTGGCCCCAGGCGACGTGGAGGCCGCGGCCGAGCGCCTCCAGGGCATGGACGGCCTCGACCTCCGCGGCCTGATGACGCTGCCGCCCATGGCGGAGAACCCCGAGGAGTCGAGGCCGTACTTCCGGCGGCTCAAGGAGCTCCGGGACCGTGCCGAACCGAACGCCGGCGACCTGCCGGAGCTGTCGATGGGAATGTCCGCGGATTACGAGGTTGCCGTGGAGGAAGGCGCTACGATGGTCCGGATCGGGACAGCGTTGTTCGGGTCCCGACCGACGGAGTAGGAGGCAGGGATGCCGGGAGCGTGGAGGAAGACCCTCAGTTACCTCGGGCTCGTCGAGGAGGACGAGGACGACGACGTCCAGGACCTCCCCGACGAGGGCGCATACGCCCCCGCCTCCCATTCGCGGCGCTTCGGCGGCTCCCGCGAGCCGGTAGCCGTGGCGCCCGGGCCCGAGTCCGGCCACGGCGTCGTCCGGACCATCCCGCAGCCCCGCCCCCACCCCGCGACGACGATCCACAAGGCCGAGCCCAAGCGCTTCAACGAGGCCCGCGACCTGGGCGAGAAGTTCCGCGAGGGGATCCCGGTGATCATGAACCTGCAGGGCACGGACGACGCCATCGCCCGGCGCCTGGTGGACTTCGCCTCCGGCCTCGTGTTCGGCCTCGGCGGGAAGATCGAGATGGCCGCGAACCGCGTGTACCTGTTGACGCCGGCCGACGTCGAGGTCTCCGCCGAGGAGCGGCAGCGCCTGTCGGGCAGCGTCTACAACCAGTTCTGACCAGGTGCGAGCCGCGACCGAGCGCGCTGCCCGGCCCCCCCTCCCGGCTCCCTCGGATCCGCCCCACGGGGAACGGCGACCGGTATGAGCGTGCTCGCGTGGTTCCTGCCCCATCGCTGCGCCGCGATCGGGTTGTCGACCGGGCTGCGCGTCGCGTGCATCGCCCTGCAGATCTACACGTTCATCCTGCTGATCCGCATCATCCTGTCGTGGTTCCCCATTCCCCGCTCCGGACCGATGGCCACCGTCGTGGGGGTGCTGTACGACCTGACCGATCCGGTGCTCCGCCCGCTCCGCAACCTCATCCCCCCGGCCCGGATGGGCATGATGGCGATCGACTTCTCGCCGATCATCGTGTTCATCGGGCTGTCGGTGATCCAGCGCGTCATCGGCTGCATCTGACCGGCCGCATCCGAGCGAACGACCGCGCTCTTACGGGCGGCGCGCACGCAATCTCGCCTCGTGTGCCGGGTGGGGGCTCCGTCGCTATCCTGTCCCGGATTCCCGACAGGCGGCGGAAGGATCCGAAATGGCCAGGAAGAAGAACGAGGGAGGCGCGGAGGCGGGCGCACGCCTCTCGCCCGTCGACGTGCAGCAGGTGCAGTTCCGGCGCGCGCTGCGCGGCTACGAGGAGCAGGAGGTCGACGACTTCCTGGACCGGGTGACCGAGGAGCTGACCCGCCTCCTGGACGAGCGCCGGGCGCTCACCGAGCGGGCCGGGCAGCTGCCCACGATCCGCGTGCAGAGCGCGGGCGACGCCGCCGCTGTGTCGCGCCAGGCCGAGGAGCTCGTCGCCCAGGCCCGGGAGCGGGCCGAATCCATCGTGCGCGAGGCCCAGCAACGCGCCGCCGAGATCGTCCGGGACGCCGAGGCGCGGGCGGCGGGAGGACGAGCTCCGGCGGCACCGGCGACGGGCTCGGGCCCGGGCGTCGCCGGGTTCGTGACGAAGGAGCGGGAGTTCCTCCAGCAGCTGGCCTCCCTGGTGCAGGGCCACGCCCAGACGGTGAGGGAGATGGTGGCCTCGGTTCGCGAACCGGCCGCGGCCTCGAGCGCACCGTCTCCGGCCGGGTCCGGCGGAAGATCCGTGGGGACCCAACTGTCTGGCTCCGAGGGATCCGGCGAGGCAGGGGCACGGCCCGTCCAGGAGTCGGGGGGCTCGTCGGGGCCCACGGGCGGCAGCCGGGAGTCCGGTGGGAGTGGAAGCTCCGTCGGGCAGGCGCGGGGGCCGTCCTCCCCGGGAGAGGCCCGAGGAACCGCCGTGTCCTCCGGAGGGGTGGCCGCCACCGATTCGCGCCCAGCGCAGGGGTCACCGCCAGTGGCCGATGCCGCCCAGGATCCACCTTCCGCGGAGACCCACATCCGGGTTCCCGGCCTGCCCGAGTCGGCTCCGCGCTCCGAGCCGGTGGCGGGAACGCTCCCTCCGAGCAGCCGGATCGAGGTGGCCCAGCGGCCTCAGCACCCCGACCGGCCGGCGGGCAGCGGCTATTCGGCCGGTGGCGAGGATGCCTCGCTCCGCGAGCTGTTCTGGGGCGAGGACTGAACGTCGGGTCGGCTGCTCCCGGATCGAATTGAACACGCTGAACCTCGCGCTTCCCGCCTCAGCGCCGCGTGACCGGGTAGGACGTCTCTTGGGCCGAGCCAGCGGTGCCAGGCTTGCCGTTGTCGGTAACGTCGTTGTCCCTGCCCCTGCCCGCTTTCTCGTAGCGATACGCGTACGTATACCTGTAGCCGTCGTATGCGGAGTACCGTGGTGACCACGCGTCGAAGTTGTTGAGGACGGCCCCGACAACCCTGGCTCCGATCTGGTCCAGTTGCTGCCGGACATGCCGGGCTGCGGCCCGCCGCGTCGATTCGGCGTCGGCGACGATGAGGGTCCCGTCGCTCTTCGCGGCTACCTGGAGCGCGTCGGCGACCGCGAGGATCGGTGGCGTGTCGAGGATGGCGATGTCGCTCGCCCGCCGGAGCTCCTCGAGGAGCTCCAGCATCCTGTTCGACGCCAGCAGCTCCGCGGGGTTCGGGGGCACGGGCCCACTCGGCAGGATGAGGACATTCTCGACATCGGGGCGACAGATGGCGCTTGCCACGGCCGCCTGCCCGGACAGCACGGAGGACAGTCCGATCTCGTTGCCGACGCCGAAGAACCGATGCAGGCGGGGTCGTCGAAGGTCACAGGACACGATGATGACCCTCCGGCCTGTCTGGGCGAGGGAGAAGCCCAGGTTCGCCACGGTGGTCGTCTTCCCATCCCCGAGCGACGGGCTCGTGACGCAGAGAATGCGAAGGTCGTCGTCGTGCCCGAGGAACTGGAGATTGGTCCGAAGCGCCCGGTACGCCTCCGCGGGACCGCTCTTGGGCGCGACGCGGGAGATCAGCTCGGGCGATTCGTGGTCCTTCCAGTCTGGTACCCGAGGAACCACAGCGAGGACGGGCGCTTGAACGGTCTCCTCGAGGTCGTCTCGGCCACGCAGCGTATCGTCGAGGCGCTCGCGGAGGAACGCGAGTCCCACGCCGAGAGCGAGACCGAGGATGAGCGCCAATGTCCCGTTGCGCACGTGGTTCGGGCTGGACGGGCTCGTGGGACGGCTCGCCGGTTGCACGACACTGCCGCCGCTCTGGCTGCCAAACGAGATCTGAAGAGCCTGGAGCTGCTGCTGCAGTGCACCCAGTCTGGCGATGAGCGAGTCCCGATCCGCGTTGAGCTGGCCCTGCTTTGCCGGTTCCTTGGCACGGCGGAGGTTGCCCTCGACGCGGGCCAGATCCGCCCGCGTGCTGTCGATCTGACTCTGGATGGGTGCAGCCTGGTCCTGCAGCTGCTGGCTGGCTTGCTCACGACGGAATGTCAGGTATGCGTTTGCGAATCCATTGGCCAGTTGCTGGGAGGTGCGGGGAGCCGGGTCGGTGTACCCGATGTCGAGGATCGCCGTGTTCGTCTCCACGCTGACGCCGAGGTTGCGAAGAAGAGAGTCGGCGGATTGGGAGAGTCCCAGATCGGATCTCACGATGGATGCGACGGAAACGGAATCCACCAGTCCGCGCTCCGTGTCGAGGTTGAGGGTGGTGGTGATTGTCGTGGCGTTGGGCCCGATGGGCGTGACGTAGACCCGTGCGTGGCTCGTGTACACGGGGGTCTGTCTGAACGAGAAGAACAGGGCGGCTCCGACCCCGACGAGCGTGACGAGGAGGATCGTCCACTTCCGATGACGAATGACGGCCAGGTAGGCTCGGATGTCTGTCTGTTCGGTGCTGGTCTGATCCGTCTGCACGGGGTTCCTTGGTCGAGGGGCGTCTACGTTCGCGGCATTGTATCGGCGACGAGCTCCAGGGTCTTGGGCAGCTCACCTTCCGGGACACCGGACGGGGGTTGCGTCTCGATTCGCAGGAGGATCACGAGCCCGGCCAGGCCCAACGCCGCCCCGAGCGAGATCA
>WNFU01000476.1_pt1 | contig 54549 bp, 41 predicted proteins | sample 5400121 | NCBI WGS metagenome assembly WNFU01 (sample SAMN13153360, study PRJNA577476) | soil metagenome | isolation source: 100 cm soil or saprolite under grassland replicate 1 | place: USA:California | collected 2016-06-15 | reverse complement strand
CGGCCCGAGCCGCGCTCGCTCCTCGTCCTCGTCGACGGTGACGTCTTCGAGCCGAAGAACCGATCGCGACAAGCCTGCTCGAACAGCGATCTGGGCTCGAACAAGGCCGAGGCCCTGGCCCGGGTCGCCCGAGACGATGGGCTCGCCGTCCAGGCGATCCCCGAGTTCCTCGACGAGACCAACGTTCGGTCGATCGTCCGCGAGGGAGACATCGTCCTCCTCGCGGTCGACAACCACCGGGCGCGGGCCCTCGTCGATCGGCATCTCGGATCGCTCTCGGACGCGACGCTCATCAGCGGCGGCAACGACGAGACGGACGGCAACGTCCAGCTCGTCCGCCGCCGCGACGGCTGGTCCGTGGACGGCCATCTGACCGAGATCCACCCGGAGATCGGCATGGCCACTGAAGAGGAACCGCGCGGCGACGGCTGCCAGCTGCTGGCCGCCGAACGCCCGCAGCTCCTCGTGACGAACCTGATGGTCGCCAGCGCGATGCTCAGCTGCCTCTGGCAGATCAGTGAGCGCGGCAGCGTCCCCTACAGCGAGGTCTACCTCGACGCGATCCAGAACGCGGCGCGCAGCCGCTCTTGGTTCCGCGTCGCGGCCGGCGCGCAGTAGGGCGTGTGGATTTCAGGTGCACAACCCGGCCGAGGCGGCGCCCACTGGCGTCCCTCGGCCGAATACCACATCAATGCGAGAAATCACGTGAGCCAAGCCGAGGCGAAAGTTCCAACTCAACAGCTCGCGAACCCGTTCCGGCCAGGGAATGGCGTCGCGCCGCCATACCTCGCGGGGCGTGACCCACTGCTCGCCGAGTTCGAGCGCTTCCTGGGCGAGGCTCATCCGCCCCATGGCAATTGGGCGCTCACCGGGATTCGCGGAACTGGGAAGACCGTGTTGCTCGGCGAATTCGCCGCGCGAGGAGAGCGCGGCCGGTGGCTGTGCCTGGAGCGCGAGCTGGGCGACCGGCATCGAGACGAGGGTCGGCTGGCGGACGCGATAGCCGACGACTGCGCAGCGCTCATCCGGCGATGTAGCTCGCTGGCCGGCGTTGGGGATGCCCTCGAACGGGCGTGGCAATACGTTCGGCCGCGGCGCCTGTCGGTCGGCGAGGTCGGCTACGAGCCGGCCTTCGAGACAGACGAGCCCGACGCTGCCGACGCGATCCGGGCGGCGCTCCTCGCCCTCGACGGTGCGGTCGCGCAGACCGACCTATCCGGCGCTCTCCTCCTGTACGACGAAGCACACCTGCTTGTCGACGACAAGCGATCGGGCCAGTTCCCGCTGTCGTCGCCGCTGGCGGGACTCGGGCAAACACAGCGATCGTCGAGCCGCGTTCGGCTGGTCGTGTGCGGACTGCCGACCCTTACGCTCAACCTCAAGCGCGCTCGCACCTACGCCGAGCGGATGTTCCGTCACGTCGTGATTGGCTACCTCGAGCGCGGCGACGCCTGGGATGCTCTCGGCATCCCGCTGTCGGTCGGCGAGCGGAGCTTCGAGGTGTCATTGATCGGCGGGATCGTCGAGCGAACCGGCGGCTATCCCTACTTCCTGCAGTTCTTCGGCGGCTTCCTGTGTAGCCGCATCGGTCGATCGGAAGTCGGGCTCAAGGACTACCTCGCGCTCGAGTCGGGTCTCCTCCACGAGCTCGATCTGGCCTTCTTCGAGGACCGTTATCTGGTCGCCGGCGTCGCCGGACAGCGCGTGCTCGAGGCGATGGCCCGAGCCGGCGGCCGCGTCTCGACCATGAGCCTTCGGCGTGCCCTGGGCGATCTGCCGAACGTCGACGTCGTCGTCCGCCGCCTCGTTGATCGTGGCCTCGTCTATCGGCCGACCCGCGGCGCGTACGACTTCGCGCTGCCGCTCTTCGGTTCCTACCTGCGACGCCGCGCCGAACTAACACAACTAACGGGGCGGTGTTAGAAATGGACCGTCGAAGGCGTGATCCGGCCGATCTGCGCCTGCAGGGACGGATCGGGGCGTTCAAGCTCCACGCTTCGCGCGATCCCCGAGAGACTACCGCCAAGGCGCGGAAGGTCTTCCGGGACTCCTTCGAGCGAATGGCGGATCCTCGCGGCGCACTCCCGCTTGAAGAGCGTCGCCGTCGCGCCGACTACCTTCGCCGAGCACACTACGCTCGACTGGCGAGGCTTAGCCTCTTGGCTCGCAGATCGCGCGGGCAGGTCGACGGAAGCAAGTAGACGCGGTCCCAAAGCAAGTTCGGACGCTGTCGCGGCGGGCTCGTAGCCGTTGTCCATGAAGTGGGTCGGTCACGGGACCGAGGCGCCCGCCGAGCCCGCGTGAGCGGTTCGCGACGGGTGTTCAATCCAGAGAGTCGGCGAGCGACGAGGGGTCATCGTTATCGTCTCTCCACGACAGACGATAACTTGGGCGATTTGGCTCGTCTCGTGCGTGATCGAGGAGCGGATGGCCACTGCGCTCAGCGGCGCATACATGCCATTCAGACGCTCTTCCAGCTGAGCTATAGCCCCACGATTTGTGCTCGATCAGAGCTTCTGACTGGGTGCCGACGGAATCTAGCATAGACCCGATTCCGGACCCACAGCCGATTCCGAGCCACATCGCTCGGAGAGACGTAGACATCGCGGCGTCGGGAGGCCGGTGGGCATATCACGCCGCCTCGCTACGCGCCTCCCGAACGCCATCGCCCTGTTCGATCATCGCGCCGGTCCGGCGCGAGAGCCGGATCGCCTTCGGGCGGAGGGGGACCGGTCGACTCGCGAACCATGAGCGTTACCGGCAGGCGTACCACGTCGGCTGACCCGCCATCAATGCTCGACACGCCGGCCCGGATGAGCCCGGCCAGCCGTTCGACCGCCCATCGACCCATCCTCGCCTTCTCTTGGTGCATGGTCGTGAGCGGCGGATCGAGGTACGCCGCGAGGTCGAGGTTGTCGAATCCGACCACGCTGACGTCCTGGGGGACTCTCCTGCCGTGGGCATGGAGCGAGCGGATAGCGCCCATCGCCGTCATGTCGTTGTAGCAGATCACCGCAGTCAGCTCAGGCGTTCGCGCCAGCAACTCGTCCATCGCTCGCTGACCACCGGAGACGTGTGCGTCGCCCTCGGCGATCGTGAGGCAATCGGCTAGCAGCCCCTGGTCGGAGAGCGCGTCGCGGACTCCTTCGAGTCGCGGGGCGGCGGCAGCATGTGCCGACGGCGCCGTCACATACCCGATCCGCCGATGCCCGAGCCGGAGCAGGAACTCGGCGGCCATCCGCCCGCCCGAGCGGTTGTCCGACAGGATCGCCGGTACGCCGCCGATCGACGCCTCCCAGTTCACCATCACAACCGGCACCGGTGCGTGGGCCAGCCACTCCGCATGTCGATCGCCGATCGCGCCCGTCGCGATGATTATCCCGTCGACGCGTCGCTCGGCAAGGACCTCGAGGTATGCGGCCTCACGGTCGACGTCGTCCGCCCCGTTGCAGAGCACGAGCACGTAGCCCAGCTCGTGGGCCACGTCCTCGATCGCCCGCACGAGTTCGGCGAAATACGGGTTCTCGACATCGGTGATGATCAGGCCGATGGTCTGCGTTCGCTGGAGCTTGAGCGAACGGGCGATGTTCGAGGGGCGATAGCCGAGCTCGCGCACGGCCGACAGGACTCGTTCCCGGGTGTGCGGACGCGCCCGCACTGCCCCGGATAGCACGCGGCTCACCGTCGCGGTGGACACTCCGGCCCGCATCGCGACGTCGGCGATCGTGACGGCCATCAGCCACCCGGCCTACTTGCGATGCGGAAGCGCGGGGCGAGCTGAGGCGTGGTCCGCCTCAGCCGCCCTGCACTCATTGCGGGCTACTTGTACTTGTCGGCGTTGTCCTTGGTGACGAGCTCGGTGCCGGTATCGATGACCGGATCGATCGTGCCACCGCCGACGAGCTTGATCAGGCTCTCGACGCCGAGCTTGCCCATGTTCGCGGGGGCCTGGGCGACCGTCGCGTTCATCGTCCCGGCGATGACCGCCGCCGCCGCATCGGGGTTCGCGTCGAAGCCGACCACGAGGATCTGGCCGGTCTTGCCCGCGTTCTTGATCGCCTCGACGGCGCCGAGGGCCATATTGTCGTTGCTGCCGAAGACGCCCTTCAGATCGGGGTTCTTGGTCAGGATGTCTTCCATGGCCGCCTGGCCCTTCGCCTTGTCCCATTCGGCCGGGACTTCGGCGACGAGGCTGAGGCCGCAGCCCGTCAGACCGGCCTTGGAGCCGGTGGCTCGAGCCTGGCCGGTGCTCTGGGTGATGATCCCTTGCAGGATCGCGACCTTGTCGCCGGCTTTGAGGGTCTTGCACATGAAGTCGGCCGCCAGCTTGGCGCCCGCCTCGTTGTTCGTGCCGATGAAGGTGACGCCCTCGTTCTCGCCCTTCGTGTCGATGAAGACGACCTTGATGCCCTTGTCGATCGCCTTCTGGACCACCGGCTTGAGGGCGGCCGGGTCGGTCGGAGCCAGGGCGATCCCCGTATAACCCTTGGTGATCGCATCCTCGATCTGGGCGATCTGTGAGGGAACGTCCGACTCGGTCGGCGGCGCCTGCACGTCGACCTGGACATTGTTCGCCTTGCCTGCCTCTTCGGCGCCCTTCTGGACCGCTGCCCAGAACGGGTTGCCGCCGCCCGGGCCCTTCATGTCGACGAGGATCTTGACGTTGGCCGCCGCACTCGCGGGGGCCGACGCCGCAGGCGATGCCCCTCCACCACAGGCACCCACCGCCAGCGCTGCTACTGCGGTCAGGCTCAGGATTCGTATCCGGTTCATGTCTCCTCCGTCTTATTGTCCGATCGCCGGGCTCCACCCCCTGATTGGTGGATGCGAAGTCGTTGTCGCTCACCTCCTTTGTCTGTCCGCTCGGAATTCCTCGGGAAGAAGATCGGTTATGGGTGTCGTGCTACTCGGCGGTGACGGCGACGCGCCGCCGCAGGACGTCGAGGGAGACGACGGCGATGATCACGACGCCGATCAGGAGTTGTTGCCAGAACACGGCCACGTTGTTGAGGTTGAGCAGGTTGCGCATCAGCCCGATCACCAGCACACCTGCCAGCACGCCGACGACCGACCCGCGCCCGCCGAAGAAGCTCGCGCCGCCGATGATCACGGCCGAGATCGCGTCGAGCTCCTGACCGAGGCCTGCGTTCGGGAAGCCGGAGTTCGTCCGTCCGGCCAAGAGCAGGCCCGAGAACCCGGCAAGCATCCCGCACAGGCCGTACACCAGCACGAGCGTCCCATCGACGTTGATGCCGCTCACCCGAGCGGCCTGCGGATTGCCCCCGATCGCGTAGATGTGCCGTCCGACCCGGGAGTGCTGGAGGAATGCCCACATGCCTGCGTAGGTCAGCAGGACGAGCGGCAGGGTGACCGGGACGCCAAAGCCGGGGGCCAGCGCGATGTCGCCCGCCCCCAGCCAGTTCACCTGGTCGCCGAGGCCGCTGATCGGGACGCCGCCGGAGATCAGGTTCGTCAGGCCGCGGGCGATGTTGAGCATGCCCAAGGTCATGATGAATGGGTGGGGCAGCCGGAGCCGGGTAAGGCCGAGCCCATTCACGATGCCGACGACGAGGCCGACGAGGAGGGGCGCAACCATGAGGATCGGCCATGGGTAGCCCTGCTTCGAGAGCAGCGCCGTGGTCATCATCGACAAGGCCAATACCGACCCGACCGACAGATCGATCCCAGCCGTCACGATCACCACGAACTCGCCCAGCGAGAGCAGGGCGGTATACGCGATCTGCCGGAAGATGTTGCTGATGTTGCCCCAGGTCAGGAACACCTCCGGCTCGAGCAGATAGGAGATGAAACCCATCAGCAGGACGAGCGCAAGGACACCGAACCGGTCGACGTAAGGCATGATCCGGACCGTCAGCCCGGAGCGTGGCATCTCCCCGATGCCTTTGGCCGTATCGTCTGCCATCTCAGTTCGCCGGACGCTCGGCGCCGGCGTTTGTCGGCCGCCCGCCGTCGCGCTGGCTGCGGTTGCCCATGATCCAGCCGATCACGTCATCCCGATCGACCTCGCCCAGCTGCGCCTCGGCGAAGTTCCGACCGTGGAAGAGGGCCATGACCCGGTCGGAGACGTAGAAGATGTCGTCCATTCGATGGCTGATCAGGATCACGCTGATGCCGTGGTTCTTGAGATCCTTGATCAGGTCGAGGACCTTGCTGACCTCCCTGACCGCGAGCGCGGCGGTCGGCTCGTCCATGATCACGACCTTCGCCCGGAACGCCGTCGCTCGGGCGATCGCGACCGCCTGACGCTGGCCGCCCGACAGCTCCTCGACCCGTTGGCTGACGCTCTTGACGCTGATCCGGAGCTTGTCGAGGTGCTCCTGGGCGAGCCGCTTGTTGGCATCGTGGTCGACCACCGGGATGACGCCGAAGACCCGGCGTGTCTGCTCCCGGCCGAGGAAGATGTTCTCGTCGATCCGCATGTTGCCGGCCAGGGCCAGGTCCTGGTAGACCATCTCGATGCCGAGCTTGCGGGCATCTCTCGGGCTGTCGAACCGGACCGGCTGGCCGTCGACGAGCAGCTCCCCCTCGCTCGGCGGGTGGAGGCCCGAGAGGATCTTCATGAGCGTGCTCTTGCCGGCCCCGTTGTCACCGACGATGCCCAAGACCTCGCCGGGCATGAGCCTGAGGTCGACGCCGCGGAGGGCGTAGACGTGGCCGAAGTGCTTCGAGATGCCTCGTGCCTCGACGACCGGCGTCGTCGAGCCCGCGTCGGTCATCGCACATCCTCCGCGACCGCGACTGGACGCGAAGCCGCCATCGTCAGCTCGAGGCCCGAGATCTCGGCGAGACCGACGATCCGATGCTCTTGAAGCGCGCGCGTGGCCGCCTCGGCCACGCGCAGCGCCTCGAGGCCGTCGCGTGCGGAGCAGGCACTCTCGACCTCGCGCTGCGCAACGCGGAGGAATTCGACGAGCTCGGCTCGGTAGGCATCCTCGAAGCGGACCAGGAACCCGTTCCAGGCGGGACCCTCCGGGGCCGGAACGCCGGGTTCCACGGAACGCAGCGGCATGCGAGGTCCGAGGCCAACGGCGATGCTGTCCTTCGATCCGAAGACCTCCGTCCGGACGTCGTACCCGAGCGGATCGTGGCGGGCGACGGTGAGGACGGCGAAGGGTCCATCCGCGAGGCGCAAGGTCGCGACCGCCGTGTCGACGTCGTCGTACTTTGCAAAGACCTCGAAGCCCCGCACGCCACCGTCGGCGTAGACCTCTTCGACCTCGCGGCCGGTGAGCCAGCGCAGGATATCGAAGTCGTGGATCGAGAAGTCGCGGAACAGCCCGCCCGATGTGGGGATATAGGCCTCGAGCGGCGGCGCCGGGTCATGGCCGGCCATGCGGACCGCGTAGAGGGTGCCGAGGTCGCCACTGGTGATGAGCCGGCGAGCCTCGCGGTAACCGGCATCGAAGCGCCGCTGGAAGCCGAGCTGGAACGGAACGCCGCTCGCTTCGATCTCGCGGGCGAGCGCGATCGTCTCCGCCAGGTTGCTCGCCAGCGGCTTCTCGCAAAAGGTCGGCAGACCGCGCCGGATCGATGCCCGGACGAGCGCTGGATGAGCATCAGTGCTCGCGGCGATCACGACCGCCTTCGCTCGATCGAGGGCGGCTTCGACCGAGACCGCGGCCGTAGCCCCGACCTCCGCCGCCACCTCGGCCGATCGAGCCGCGAGCAGGTCGGCGACCACGAGGTCGGAGACCCCGCGCATCTGCGACAGCAGCCGAGCGTGGAACCGCCCGATCCGGCCGACCCCGAGCAGTGCCACCCTCACGTCGCAAGAGTCCCGTCGGCGTGAGGGTCGGTGGGTCGCTTCGAGGTCATCGGCTCGTTGCGAGAAGCATCCACGGTCAGCCCCATGTAATCGCTTACATGCGGTGGATGACGCGGACCATACCACCCGCCGAGGCGCTGTCAATGGGGGTCTCCAGCGCCGCCACAGACGCCAGCCCGCTCACGCTACCCCGCTCACGCTCCCCGTCATCGCATGCGACCTTCGCTTGAAACGAGCAGCGCACCAATCCACGACAGCGCTTTGAGATCGTCGACCACCACGGTGGCTCCGCTGTCGAGTGCGCGTGGTCCGACGCCCACCACCAGTTCGACACCCGCGGCGCGTGCCGCAGCGATCCCTGTCGCCGCGTCCTCCAGGACGATCGCACGGTCAGGGGGGACGCTGAGCAGGCGGAGCGCGGTCGCGTAGCCCTCCGGGTCGGGCTTGCCTCGACGGACTTCGTCAGCGGAAACCAGCACGGAGGGTTTCGGAAGTCCGGCCGCTGCGAGTCTGGCCCGGGCCAGTGCGGTGGTCGCCGACGTCACCACCGCCCAGCGGCCTGCGGGAAGCTCAGCGAGAAGCGCCGCTGCGCCGGGGATCGCGCGGATCGTCGACGCGTCCTGAAGTTCGCGGAGGTGGATGTCGGCAACGGCCGCAGCAACGTCGGGTGCGGAAACCAGCATCGCGACGGTCTCGCCGGCCGGCCGGCCGTGTACCAGCGACAACGTGTGAACCGGATCGAGGCCACGCTCGACGGCCCAGGCGGTCCAGGCCCGGATCACGCTCGCGTCCGAGTCGACCAGCACGCCGTCGCTGTCGAAGACGACCGCATCGGCGGGCAGCACGAGTGCGTCGGTCATCTGTGGGTCGTCCGCTCAGACTCAGCGCACGGGTCGGTTTCTGTAGCGGTTGACCAGCTCTCGGGCGGCCACCTGCATGCGCACCGGCGGAAGGCCGCGCCTGATCTGATCGAGGTCATCGAGCACCATCTCGCCGATCTCGAGGAACGCCTGGGGGATCCCCCCAGCGCGGTGTGCGGAGAGGATCAGACCGTCCAGCCCACGAGCCGGGTGGTCGGGAGGCACGGGTTCATCCGGCCAGACATCGACGGCCGCGAGGAACCGCCCTGCGGCGACGCGATCGAGGAGGGCAGCGTAGTCGACGACCGCTGCCCGGCTCACCAGGACCACCCGGGCCGAGCCCGGGATCAGGTCCAGCTCCCGTGGCCCGAGCAGGTGCTCGGTCTCTGCGGTGACCGTGGCCAATACGAAGAGGAATGTGCTCCGAGACAGGACCTCGTCCAGGGATGCGGGAGTCACGTCGTGTTCCCGCAGGAAGTTGTCCGGCAGCCATGGGTCGTAGACCCGGATCCTGGCGTCAAACGGCTCGAGCAGTCGATGGAGCGCCCGCCCGAGATTGCCATAGCCCACGAGCCCGATCTCAGCGTGCCGCAGCAGAATGGCGTCCGCGTTGCCTCCCGACACGTACGACTCCCGGCCGGCCCTGAACGCCCGGTCCCCGCGGCTGATCCCGCGCGCGAGGTCGATGGCGAGCCCAAGGGAGTACTCGGCTACCGCCTGCGCATAGGCAGGCCCGCACCCGAGCACGTGGATACCCCGCCCGAAGCACGTCTCGTAATCCACATTGGGGAAGAAGTTACCTTCGACGTTCATGACGGCACGAAGCGAAGGTGCCAGGGCAAGTCGTTCGGCAGGGAGGTCGGGTTGGCCGACGATCGCAAAGGCCTGCGGGAGGGCCGCCTCGAGCGAAGCGTCGGTCGGGTCGTCTTCGAGGTCGACGACGGTGTATCGCTCGTGAAGGCTTCGCAATGCAGCCTCGCTGAAGATGCGGTCCGCGCGTTGGGGCGCCGGCTTGAGGAGGACTACGGGCTTTGTCATCGGGGTGCTCCAGCTACGGGACGTACCGGCGGCTCGTCGACCGGACGATTAGACGCCGAGCGAATCGATGCCGTCTACGCCGTCGTCGATGCAGCCGGACCGCGTCGTCAGTCCCGGGAGGTCGCTCGCGTCGCCGACCAGAGCTCATGCCGGGCGGCTTCCAGCCGATCGAGCGGCTCGAGGGCCCGGTCCGTCAGCTCACGCTCGACGGCGGCCGTGATCTCCCTCCGGAGATGGGCCGCCCAGCGTCGCCCCACCCAGCCGGCGTGCAAGCCCAGGATTCGGGCGAGGGCGTATCCCGCGACGAGCGACACGACCAGAGCGGCCAGCGGCATCGGGATCGGTCCCAGCACGGGCACGTCAACCGAGCCGACCGGCGGCCGGGCGAGGATCCACACCACGATCCAGGCGACCGACAGGACGATCGCCCACGTGGCGACGGTCTGGAGCAGGCCGATCAGCGGCCAGATCCGGCTGGACGGCACCGCCCGCTCCTGGCGGCCGATCGCCGTGTCGACCGCTCGTTCGAGGCTCCGTCGAATGCCGGTGGGCTCGACGCTCGCGGCCAGGGTCGGACGGACCGCCGGAGCCGCCGTCCGTATCGGCTCGGTCAGAGCCTGGCGCAGCGCGTCCACGGCGGCGGCGAGTGAGCCATGTTCTCGCCACTCCACGAGGTAGCGATCCGGGTCCGCGACCTGAGCCTCGCGGCCCGAGAGCCGGTAGATCGTCGAGGTGACCAGGCCGATCGGCCCGGTGCCGCGGGCACGAGCTCGCGCCCGCGTCGCGGCCACGGCCTGCCGCTCGAGGGCGGGCAGGTCGAGCGCCCGAGTCACCGCGGAACTGGCTGCCTCGATCGCCGCTCGCCGAGGCCCGGGCCCGAGGAAGGGCTCGGCTGGCGTCAGCGGATCGATGCCCGCCTGCCGGGCGAGTCCGTCCAGGGTGGCCACGATGGTCGCCAGCAGGCGGTCCCGGACGATCCGCTTGGCCTCGACCTGCGCCGCCACCCAGGCACGCAGCTCTCCGAGCGCGGGCGGGCCGTCGATCGCCGAAGTGACGATGACCGAGGGCTGGCTCCGGCCAGGGACGGCAAGCCTGGTCGCCAGGTCGCCTTCGAGGTCACGCCGCAGGCTGGCGACGGCATCGCGTCCAAGCCGGTCCGACTTGTTCAGCACGATGGCCTGACGATCGAGCCGCGGCATCCACTGGCGCAGGAAGTCGTCGTACAGGACCGCATCGTGGTATTTCTCTGGATCGGTCACCCAGATCACGGCGTCCACGCGGGGCAGGAGACGTTCGACGCGCTCACGATGGACCGCCGTCACCGAATCGATGTCCGGCAGGTCGAGGATGGCCACGTTGCCCGGGCCCGATCTGTCGTGTTCCCGGATCTCGTGGACGTCCAGCCAGGCGAAGAGCTCGTCCAGGTCGCGGCGGGCTTCGCGCGGGACCCAGGCCACGGGTTCGTCCGTGGTTGGACGCCGGACGGAGACCTGGCTGACAGCCTCACCGGCAAGAGCGTTGAGCAGGCTCGACTTTCCCACGCCCGTACCGCCGACCAGCGCCAGGACGTAGACGTCGGCGGGAAAGCCGAGCCGGGCCTCGGCATCGACGCGCACCGCCTCGGCCGCGTCCACCGGGATGCCCAGCGTCCTGGCCGCCTCGATGGCCCTGACCAGCCGGGCGAGAGCGTCCTCGGGCCGGAGCTGGCCTCGATCGTCCGGGCGATCGTCCGGGCGATCGGCCGGGACCGCCTGCTGGCCGATGACCGGCGGCGCGTCGCTCACTCGGGCCTCGGCGGGATCGACTGGTCACGGGTCGCCATGACCGCGCCCAGCTCCACCCGAAGTTCCCTTGGCAGCCCGGCCGGCAGGTCCCTCAGCTCGGCCGCGCCCGCTCGCAACTCGACGGCCAGGTCGGTGAGCTGGCCGGAATCCGGCACCAGGCGATGGAAGCGTGCGAGCTCCTCCGCGAAGCTCGCCGCAAGGAGCTCGTCGAGGTGGCGACGGGCGCCGCCGATCAGCTCGACCATCGCGGCTTCGCCGAACAGCGCGGACAGGAGCTTCTGGTTGAGGAACGCGGTCGCGGCGGCAACTCCGACCTCCGTGCCGGTCAGGCCGCCGGTGTGGATGAACGTCGCGAGCATGACCCCGGTGCCGACGGCGTTGACACCGATCGAGGCACTCTGGGCGAGCAGCCGCTTCGGGCGACCGCTGGCCTGGATGTCGGCTGCGATCCCGTCGATCCAGGCATCGAGGCGTTCGCGCAGGCGCTCGTCGAAGCCGACCGAGGCGCCCCACAGCGTCGGGTCCTCCGATATGACGGCATCGATGGCCGGCTCGTCGGCCCACGCGGTCGCGGTCCGGCGGGCGGCCTCGGCCGCGTGCAGGTGGGCGACGGCGAGCAGATCGTCGATCGTCGCGGCCCGGACCTCGGATACCGGCGCGCGGGCCGGACGGACGAGTGCGGAGATCGCGCCCCGAAGACGGCCGATCCCATGCGAGAAGAAACGGGTGATCTGATCGGCTCCCACGAAGCGTTGCCAGTGGCGCAGGGCTTCCTCGCGCAGGAAGCTGGCCCGCCCGAGCTCCTCGCGCAGGCTCACCAGCTCGCGCTCGTAGTGGTGATTCGCCACTCGATGGAGCGCGTCCACATCGATGGCCTCGTGCTCGCAGTCGTCGGCGATCCGGTCGAGCAGCGGCGCGAGTCCCGCCAACGAGCCGGACAGCGCCGTCGCGGCGAGCTCGATCCGCGCCGTTCGGTCGCGCTGGAGCTCCTCGATGCGTCGGCTGATCGGGGCGATGGCCGCCGCTCGCAGCGCCTCCGTGGGGGGCTCCACGTCGCCCTCCTCGACGGCCACCAGCTCGACGCGCGGCGCGGCATGCGTAGGAGGGCCAGGCGCACGGGACGTCCCTGTCGCGACCGCATCCGCGAGCCCGGCCTCGACGAACAGGCGCTCGATGTCGGCCAGGAGCTCGCCACGCTCGACCTCGCCGGCAGGGATCCGGTTGACGACCACGATCAGCGGCAGTCCGCGCTCACGGACGCGCGACAGGACGGCCCAGGGAACGCGGTCCGCGTAGCGGCTGGCGGTCGTCACGAACAGGCACAGGTCCGCGGCCTCGATGAGGTGGTCCGCCATCTCTCGATTGGCGTGCTCGATCGAGTCGAGGTCGGGCGCGTCCACGAGCGCGATGCCGGAACCGATCGCCTCGTCCTCGACGAGGCGGAGCCGACTGCGGTCGAGACCGGCCAGGGGACCTTCGAGGAGGGCGTCGCGGCCATCCGGATGGACAAGGACGACGGCCTGGCGTGTGGTCGGTCTCAGGACGCCGGTCGGGCTGGCCGCCCGCCCGGCCAGGGTATTGAACAGGGTGCTCTTTCCGGCGCCGGTCGGGCCGAGGATGAGGATGAGGAGCGGCGCATCCAGACTGTTGGCCCGGACTCGGACATGGCCGCGCAGGTGGTCGCGCAGCTGTGAGGCGCGCTCCGATGCCGCGATCGAGCGTGGTCGTGTCGCCAGGCGTCGAACAGCCAGCGGTTCGAGGCGATCCACAAGCGCACGGAGCTTGCGCGGAGCGGGTTCGGTCACATTGCCTCGATCCTAAACGCAATTCGGTTCTGCCAGTCTCCCGCCAGATCCGTTCCCGCGTATCAACCCGCTCGCGGAACAGCCTCCGGTGCGGCACCCGAATCGAGGCAGGAATGGTCACACCGCCGATGTGCCGCTGAAACGTAATGGCGATCTGGCCAATCGGTACGTCAATGTGCCGTGCCTCTGCCCATCCTTGAACCGCCCGCGATGCGGGTGTGAGAGCGTGGAAGGGAGAACAAGGATGGGCGTCTTTTCATGGCTGGTAGTGGGTGCCATTGCCGGCTGGCTGGCCGGCCTGCTCGTCAAGGGCGATGAGTCCTACGGCGTGATCGGCCACATCGTTCTCGGGATCGTCGGCGCGATCGTCGGTGGCTTCATCGCGGGAGCCTTGACCGGCGGCGACTACATCACCGGGATCAACTTCACCACGATCGTGGTCGCCGTGATCGGCGCCGTCATTGCGGTCGTGGCCTGGAACGCGATCAGGGGCCGAAGCCGAACGGGCCGCGGAGCGCTCTGAGACAGGCTCCTGCGGCTCGGGGGGACAGCCTAAAGGACGAGGGCAACTCCGCTGTGGAGTTGCCCTCTTCGATTCGTCCGGGTGGCAACCACGCGAGGCGACAGCCCTCAAGGCGCCGCCCCGATCTGAACCTTCCGTCTCAGACCCCGAGGCGCTCCAGCTCGTAGGGGAGCATCCTCCGCCACCACGGCCAATCGTGGTCCACGTCGGGACCCCAGTAGTCGACGATCGCCGGGATCCCCTTGGCGGCCAGCGCTGCATCGATCGCCCGCGTGTCGGCCAGGCAGTCCTCCTCCCAGGCGCCCTGGCCGACGACGAAGCAGATCCGCGCCGTTCGGATGCGGTCCAGGTACCACGGGTCGTCCAGGCCGGGCAGGTAGAGGAGCGGGCTGTTGAAATAGACCGCCTCGTCGACGTAGTCGCCGACGAAGTCGCGCAGCTGGTACAGGCCCGATATCGCGACGAGCCCGTCGAACAGATCGGGGTGGCGGAACAGGACGTTCGCCGCGTGGTAGGCGCCCATGCTGCAGCCGGTTGTCCAGGCCGTCGGCCAGCCGGTCCGCTCGCGGATCCAGGGCGCCAGCTCGTCGGCGAGATAGCGATCGTAGGCCTCGTGGCGTCGGGCGCGATCGCCCGGCGGCGAGGCGCGATTCGTCCAGGACTGCCAGTCGATCGAGTCGACGGCGACGATCCGGCAGCGGCCGGCCTCGATGAGACCGGCCACGGAGTCGACCATGCCCCAGCCCTCGAAGTCCCAGTAGCGGCCGCCCAGGGAGGGGAAGGCGACCAGCGGCCGGCCGTCGTGGCCGTAGACCTTGAAGGCCATGTCGTGGCCGAGCGCACCGCTGAACCAGAGGTGATCCTCGACGTGCACGGCGCCAGTTCCCGTTCAGCCCGCCCGCGCCTGGATCTCGGCCGCCGCCGCGCGGAGCGGCTCGAGCGCCGGCGCACGGAGGATGTAGCCCTCGTTGCCGATCGCCGCCGCGAAGACGTCCTGGACCCGCTCGTGGTGGACGATCAGGTCCCGGAAGCGGGCCATCACCTCGTCGTGCGGGAGGGCGTATGTCCGCTCCCGCTTGCGGCCCGCCCACAGGACGGCGTACGGCCGCTCATGCGCGATGTCCGCGGTGCCGTGGACCACGACCTGAGCCCACGCTCGATAGAAGTCCGCGTCGTTGGCGTAGTTCCACATGTCGACGGTCAGGCCGCCGGGCTGGCGCATGTTCACCTCGAGCGCCACCAGTCGTCCGTCCGGTAGCCGGAAGAACTCGAAGTGAAACGGCCGTTCCGTGACGTCGAACGCGGCCGCCACGCGACGTCCCATGGCGGCCAGGTCCTCCGGAATCACGCGCTCCAGCCAGTACGTCATGTCTCCGCCGGAGACGGCATCCAGGACGCTCATGCCGTAGGTGATGGAAGCGTCGAAGACCACCCGCCCGTCGCGGTCGATCAGGCCGTCGTATGAGAAGAGGTCGCCCGACAGGAACTCCTCCAGGATGTACTCGACGGTGGGCCGGTCGGACAGGTAGCCGGCGAGCGCCGCCGCGTCGTCGATTCGATAGGTCTTCGCGGCCCCAACGCCGACGTCGGGCTTGGCGATCACCGGAAAGCCGACCTCGTCGACGAACGCCCGCGTCTCCGCCTCCGTCAGGCAGACCCGGCCGCGAGCCACCGGGACCCCGGCTCGCTGGAAGACGTCCTTCATCGCCGACTTGCGCTTGATGCGGTCCATCTGATCGCGCTTGAGGCCGGTGATGTTGAACTCGGTCCGCAAGCGGGCATCCGTCTCCAGCCAGTATTCGTTCAACGACTCCAGGCGATCGATCTTGCCGCGACGATGGGTGAGCCAGCCCAGCGCCCGGATCAGCTCATCGAGGCTGTGCAGGTCGGTTACCCGGTAGTACTCGGCCAGGGAGTCGCGCAGCTCGGCCCGGAGGCGGTCGTATGGCGCGTCGTCGATGCCGAGCACGGTGGCGCCCTGGGCCTGGAGGCGCTGGCAGAACAGCCACATGTTCGGCGGGAAATGGGGCGACAGGAAGACGACGTTCATCGGCGTGCACCACAGCGTACCCAAGCCGGCCCCCAGAAACAGTCCGGGATGGCGAGCAGCCGGCGCCGGCGAGCAGCCGGTCTCCTGGGGACCGCGAGCCGATCCGCTGCGACGGCGACGCATCGCGTGGCCTACAGTGCCGCGGTGAACTCGACGAGGTCTGACGCTCGCAGTCGATCCGCCGCCCTCCTCCTGGCAATCCTTCTTCCGGTCCTGGCCGGCTGCGGGTTGACGTCCGAGCCGTCCGGCGGCCAACCGACATCGAGCTCGATCTCAGTGACCCCGACGACGAGCCCGGCTCCGACCGGAAGCTCACCGAGCGCCGGGCCATTGGCGACGCCGCTGCCGCCGGGCGTGACGCCCTGCCCGGGAACCACTCCGGGCGAGCATGTCACCGGCCGCTCGGCCAGCGCCCGAAGCTCGAACTGGTCCGGCTACGTTGCCCATTCGGTCCAGCCGCAATTCACCTGTGTCGAGGCGACGTGGACCCAGCCGCACGTGCGCTGCCCGACGAAGGGGTCGCGGACGGTGGCGTACTGGGTCGGACTCGGCGGCGTGGGACAGGAGGGTCTGGAGCAGATCGGCACCCAGACGACCTGCACCGACGGCCGCGACCTCGTCGTCGTCTGGCACGAGTCGCTGCCGTTCGAGCGAGCAGAGGTCGTCGAGCCAGTCGACGTTCATGCTGGCGATCGGATGTGGGCCCAGGTTCGCTGGCTGGCGGGCGCCCGCTACCGGCTTGCGATCGTGGACATCACCCACCCGCAGCAGTTGTCGGTCCTCGACACCAACGCCCGGCTCCGACGCACCTCGGCCGAGTGGATCGTGGAGGCGCCGACCGCGGGCTGCCCGAGCAGCTGCCACGTCCTGTCGATGCCGAACTTTGGCCGGTTGCGGTTCAGCGGCATCGTCGTCACCGCCGACGGTGTCCGCCTCCCGCTGGACGGCCCGGGCTTCATCCACGAGCGCGAGACGATGGTGACGCGCAAGGGCGCCGTCCGATCGGTCGTGTCGTCGACCGCCGCCGACGGAACGGCGTTCACCGTGGAGTGGAAGCGCCCCTGACGGCTCCGGCTACCGGTATCACCGAAGGTTTCGGTGTCGCGCCACCGTTCCGCAACATTCGGCGGGCGACGCGTAACCGGGGCGGAACCGAAGGTCCACCGGCATGCCGTCGACGCCGCCCGGCTCCCGGCCGAGACTTCCTGGTGGGTGCCTCTGCACCCGATCGCCAGGCCCGCCCAAAGGAGGACGCATGCACAAGACCCGGTCGACCCTGAGGCGCACCCTTGCCGCCATGGCTGCAGCCCCGGTCATCCTGGCCATCGCCGCCGGCCCGGCTGCCGCTGCCGACGGATCCGAGATCAACTCCGGGGATACGGCATGGATGCTCGTCGCGACGGCCCTGGTCATGATCATGCTGCCCGGCCTCGCCCTGTTCTACGGCGGCCTGGTCCGGAGCAAGAACGTCCTGTCGACGATCATGCACAGCTTCTTCGGCCTGGCGCTCGTGAGCGTCGTCTGGGTCCTGGTCGGGTTCTCCCTGGCCTTCGGTCCGGACGTGACCGGCGTAGGCCTGCTCGGCGGCCTGGATTACGCGGGGTTCATGAACGTGGGCCTGACGCCGAGCGCAACGTACGGCACGACCATCCCCTTCGTGCTGTTCGCGGCCTTCCAGCTCATGTTCGCCGCAATCACGCCGGCGCTGATCACCGGCGCGTTCGCGGAACGCAAGCGGTTTGCCAGCTTCGTGATCTTCACGGTCCTCTGGTCGATCTTCGTCTATTCGCCGATCGCCCACTGGGTGTGGGCCAGTGACGGCTGGCTGTTCAAGCTCGGCGCGCTCGACTTCGCCGGCGGGACCGTGGTCCACGCGTCATCCGGTGTCTCGGCGCTGATCGTTGCGCTCCTCATCGGCCGGCGCGTCGTCAACGGCGATCGGATGGAGCCGCACGACATCCCCATGACGGTGCTGGGCGCCGGGCTCCTGTGGTTCGGCTGGTTCGGGTTCAACGCGGGTTCGGCGCTGTCTGCCGGTGGGCTGGCGGCCAACGCACTGCTGGTGACCAACACGGCCGCCGCCGCGGCGACGATCACGTGGGTCCTGGCGAGCTACATCCACAAGCGCAAGGTCAGTGTCGTTGGTGCAGCCTGCGGCGCGGTGGCCGGGCTGGTGGCGATCACGCCCGCCTCGGGCTTCGTCACCGCGGGTGGCGCGCTCCTCATCGGCCTCGTGGTCGGAGGGCTGTGCTACAGCGCGACGCTGCTGCGAGAGCGGCTCAAGGTGGACGACGCGCTCGATGTCTTCGCGGTCCATGGCGTTGGCGGTACGTTCGGTGCCATCGCCACCGGCGTCTTCGCCACGACCGCGATCAACGCGTTCCCCGGCTTGATCGACGGCAATCCCGGCCAGGTCGTCACCCAGGTGGTGGCGGTGGCGGCCACCATCGCGTACGCGGTGATCGCCACGTTCGTCATCGTCAAGCTCGTCGACTTCATCCTCGGCATCCGGGTGCCCCAAGCGCAGGAAGAGATGGGCCTGGACCTGGCGGTCCACGGCGAGGCCGCATATACGACGTAGGTTCGTTCAGGACGGGGTTCGGGTCCATGCTGACCGCCGCCGGCACATCCCGGCGGCGGTCCGCGTCTGTCACCATCGGCGGGTGAACGCGTTCTCCGAGGAGGCCATCCAGGCGGCCCTGCCCCACGGCATCCTCGCTTACACCCTGCGCCGGTCCGCGCGCGCGAGGCGCGTCCGGGTCGTCGTGGATCCCCGGCGGGGCGTCCTCGTGACCGTCCCCGGCGGCCGCCGCCTGGCCGCCCGGGAGGGTCGCCGCATCGCGGCGGAGTTCGTCCGCGAGCGCGAGCTGTGGATCCGGCGGCATCTCGATCGCCAGGCCCGCCAGCTGGCCGAGCATGCAGCTCGTGGTCCCCTCGGCCCGGGAGCCCGCCTGCGGCTCGGCGGCATCGACCACACCCTGGCCCTGGTTCCTGCCCCGCCGGGAACGCGACGCGCAGTGGTCCTCGTGGACAGCGGCGCCGCGCAGGTCATCGTTCGACCGGCGCCGCGCGATCGGCGGGCACTGGAACGCGTCCTGCGGGAATGGTTTCGGGAGCGGGCCCGATCCGCGATCGAGGCGGCAATCGAGCTGCACGCGGCGGCCCTTTGCGTCCGGCCGGTGGCGATCACGATCCGCGACCCACGCAGCCGGTGGGGGAGCGCCTCACGGGCCGGCCGGTTGTCCTTCAGCTGGCGGCTGGCTCTCGCTCCGCCGGAGGCCCTCGAAACCGTGGTCGTCCACGAGCTCGCGCATCTGCGGGTATTCGGTCATGGGCCGGGCTTCTGGGCCCTCGTCGCCGGCCAGCGCCCGGACCATCTCGTCTGGCGGCGCTGGCTGCGCGACCACTCGGTCGAGCTCCACGCGGTGCTGGAGATGCCGGGCGGCGAGGCCGCCTGAGGTCGCTCGACCGGCTGGCGTACGCGATCGACCGGCGTCGGTGACCGATGGCGTCCGTGACTAGCGAAGAGGCCGGCGTCGAGAACGGTCGAGGGCCTCCCGCACCGCGCCCTCCAGCGATTCGGTGGTGAACGGCTTGGCCACGAACCCCATCTCGTTGTCCGCGGCAGCCGAGGGCGGCAGCCCTTCCTCGGCGTAGCCCGACATGAGCACGATCGGCAGGCCCCGCAGCTTCCCGGCCACCCGCCGGGCCAGCTCCAGACCGGTCATGCCCGGCATGACGACGTCGGCCAGCAACAGGTCGATCTGGGGATGTTCGTCGGCGATTGCCAGCGCGGCGGGCCCATCCGGCGCTTCCAGGATCGTGTAGCCCGTTCGCTCGAGGACGACCCGGATGAGCGCGCGAACGATCGGTTCGTCTTCGACCAGGAGGATCGTGCCGCTGGCCGACGGCAGGGGACGGGACGGAGGGGCCGCCGGGCGAACTCCCCGATCGGCCGCCGATGCCCGAGGGAAGGCAACCCGGAATGTCGATCCCTGACCCGGCTCGCTCCGGACGCGGATCTGGCCGCCGCTCTGCCGGACGGTTCCGTAGACGCTGGCCAGGCCGAGGCCCGTGCCCTGACCGAAGCCCTTGGTCGTGAAGAAGGGCTCGAAGATCTGACGCCGCACGAACTCGTTCATGCCCAAGCCGGTATCGCTGACCGACAGGACCACCTGCTCTCCGGCCGCCTGCATGCCGGGCCCCTGGTCGCCGGCCACCTCGTCGGTGCCCAACTCGTCGCTGCCCACCTGGTCGGCGCCGGCCGCCAGGTTCGCGGTGCCGATCGTGAGCACGCCGCCGCCCGGCATTGCGTCGCGGCCGTTGACGGCGAGATTGATGAGGATCTGCTCGAGCTGCGGTGCATCGGCCATGATGAACGGGTCTCGCGCCTCCAGGTCCAGGCGCAGCTCGACCCGGATGCCGATGAGGCTTCGGAGCGTTGGCTCGATTCGCCGAACTGCGGCATGCACGTCGACGACCTGCGGCTTGAGCAGCTGGCGGCGGCTGAAGGCGAGCAGCTGGCCGGTGATCGCCGCCGCTCGCTGGCCGGCGAGCTGGATCTGCTCTGCGTCCGACCGCCGCGGGTCGCCCGAGGGCAGCGCGGCGAGCAGCAACTCGCTGTAGCCGTTGATCGCGGTGAGCAGGTTGTTGAAGTCATGGGCGATGCCACCGGCCAGGCGACCGATGGCCTCCATCTTGTGCGCCTCGCGGAGCTGCTCCTCGAGCCGCCGCCGGGCCGTGACGTCGAGGGCCATGACGACCCGCGCCGGCCGGCCGCCCACGGTGAGGCCGTGGCCGGTCATCTCCACCTCGATGACCGAGCCATCCTTGCGGATATGGCGAAAGATCGCGCCACCCGCGATCCCGGTCCCGAGGCTGGGCACCGTGGCCATGAGCCGGTCCCAGTCCGCGGGGTGCACCAGGCGGTCAATCGTGAGCCCGGCGATCTCCTCTCGGCTGTAGCCGTACTGAACGATGGCCGCGTCATTCGCGTCCAGGATCCGGAGGCTGGTCGGGTCCCACACGGCCATCGCGACGGGATGGCTGGCGAACAGCTCGCGATACCGTGCTTCCGACAGGCGGATGGCGTCGGCGGCCCGGCGTGCCGCGCTCACGTCCCGCGCCGCGACGTAGGCGACGGAGGTCTCCGGATCGACGGCGGTCACCCAGTCCAGCCACCGCGACTCGCCGCCCCGGTCGCGAAGGTGGAGCTCGGCCACGGCGGGCCCGTTCGAGTGGGCCGCCTCCAGCGCGGCCCACAGACGATCCCGGTCGTCCGGCTCGACCAGATCGGCGATGGCCGTTCCCTGGAGCTGGTCTGGCGGGAAGCCGAGAATGGTCTCCCAGGCCGGGTTGGCCCGGCGGATGATGCCGTCCGGGCCGATCTCCGCCAGCAGGTCGTGCGTCAGGCGGAAGAACGGGTCGCCCGGCTGTGGCCCGTACATGAGATCAGGAGGTGGCTCGTGCCGGGTCGCCGGCGGCGGGCCTTGCGGTCTCCGGGGGCCTCGGCGCCGCGACGGGCAGGTGGAGCGCGAAGAAATCGAGCATCCGTCGCCAGGCGTCTTCGGCGGCCGCCTCGACGTAACCGGCGTGCATCGGGCTGACCCGGCCGATCCAGCCGGTCAGTCCCGATCGCCGGTTCATGAAGCTATGACCCGCCTCGTCATAGGTCCGGACGTCGTGCGGGATTCCGAACGACTGAAGGGCCGCCGCCAGCCGATCGCCGGCTCCGGCCAGCGAACGGTCCCGACCGCCATAGCTCGCGACAACCGGACAGATGCCCTTGAGGGCATCGATGTCGCGTGGCAGGTGGGCGTAGAACGGGGCGATGACCTGGACGTCGTGAGCCTGGCTCGCATACAGGATCGCGAAGCCGCCGCCGACGCAGAAGCCGGCCAGGCCGATCCGCTCCCAGTCGACGTCCGGTCGGGCGGCCAGCCACGCTCGAGCGGCCGACAGATCGCGGTAGGGGAGGCCCGAGCCGATCTCACCCAACCCTTTGAAGAACCGGGCGATGCAGATCGGCTTCGGAGCCCCACGGCCGACGAAATCGGGGGCGAGGGCAACGTAGCCGTTGTCTGCGAACCTGGCGGCGATCCGGCGGAGGTCGTCGTTGAGGCCGAAGAGCTCGTGGAGCAGGATCACGCCGGCTCGCCTGCCGGGCGCTGGCTCCCCGTTCGTCTCCGGCGGTCGTGCCAGCGCCGCCTTCAGGATCCTGGCGCGTCCGTCGGCCGCCGTCTCGATCTGGACGTCCTCGACCGTGGCCACCCGGCAAGCGTACACGTGAACCGAATCGCCACGCCCATTGGCCTGGTCGGTCTCCTCGCGGCTGCAAAACGAGGGCCCCGCCTCGCGGCGGGGGCCCCCTCGAGAGATACCTTGGCGTTGGTCGACTCGGGACGGATCCCTACTCGCCGGCGGCCTCGCGGCGCTTGAGCTCCTCGATCTGCTGCTCAAGGAAGCTCGGGCCGTCGCTGCTGAAGAAGTCAGAGATGCCGTCGACGATCGCGCCCCCAACCTCGCCAACGACCTCGGCCGCCCCCTCGATGGCCTCACCCGCCACCTCGACGGTGCCCTCGATCAGCTCGGCGCCGACCTCGACGACCCCCTCGATCACCTCGCCGCCGACCTTGACCACGCCGCCGGCGATCGCGATGCCGGCCTCGACCCCGAGCTCGAGGGCCTTGTCGATGTCGCCCTCGCGCAGGGCCGTGCCGGCGTCGAAGGCCTTGCCCAGGACCTCACCGACGGCCTTCGTGGCCGTTCCGGCGATCTCGCCGCCCATTTCGACGACCTCACCCACGATCTCCAGGCCAGCCTCGGCGGTCTCGCCGGCGACGCCGGCCACGGCCTCGGCGGTCTCGCCGACGATGCCATCGCCGAACCAGCCCCGGGCGGCGTCCTCGGCCACCTCGCCGATGCCCGCGCCGGTCTCCCCCACGACCTTGCTCATGTCCGACATCAGGGTCCCGACCGAGCCCAGCTTGTCGGCCATCGAGTTCTTGTCGCTGGCCCAGGCGTCGGTGAACTTGTCCCAGGCCGCGTCGACCTTCACGTCGGTCTCCTGGGCCAGCTGGTCCATCGTGGTGTCGCCGGATTCTGGATCGCCCATGCCCAAGCTCCTCCTGTCATCTGAGCGGCTCGTCGATCGAGCCCTCGGTCGCGGTCGATGGTTCGCCGCGGACCTCATCGTCAACGGTGGCGCGGTAACCGGACTGTCGCATGGCCGACAGGGCTGCTGACGAGCGGCTGTCGCCGCTCACCAGCTCGATTTGCCCCGTGAGGCGCTACATCCTGAGGTCGCGGCGACCGAAGCCCCGCGCCCCGACGGCGACTCCGCCCAGCGCCAGGACGACCGAGGCGACGATCCCCGCGAGGTCCCAGCGGCCGACCATCGGCGCCCCGTAGTGAGCCGACAGGGCCAGCTGGTGGACGACGTCCGGGAGCCTGAGCGCCGGAGCGACGGTATCGACGAACCACGTGAGGATCGTCGCGAGCGCGGCGGCCGGCGCCGCGTAGCCGGACCCGAAGACCCCGCCGATCGCCACGCCGATGCCGGCCATCGCCAGGGCGAAGAGCCCGAGGACGACCGCTCCGGCCATCGGGGTGGTGATGTCGCCGCCGGTGATCGACGCGCCGATCCCGATCCCGGCGATGGCCAGCCCGATGACCACGGCGGTCCCCACGAGGATCCCCGCGCCGCCCGACACGACCCACCGAAGGCGACTCAGCGGTGTCGCCAGCAGGAACTCGAGACGACCGGAGGTCTCGTCGGATGCCCAGCCGGCGACGAGCGTGGCGCCCGCCAGTCCGGCGAGCACGAGACCGAACTGCAGGTAGAGGAGCTGGAGGAAGCCTCCGACGTTCGCGACGTCGATGTTCGGGAAGACCGTCTGCAGCAGCCGGACGAAGTCCGGCGACTGAGCGAGCTGCTCCACGAACGACCGGCCGGAGCCCGCGAGGACGAGCCCGAAGAAGCCGAGCCCGATCCCCCACGCGAGCGCCGAGGGCAGGTTGTGACCGACGACACGTCCCGTCGGCCCCCTCAGCCCGACGACGGAGCGTGGCAGGCTGGGCGTCGGGATAGTGCTCGTGACGCCGATGTCCCGGCGGGCGAAGGCCTCGATTCCGACGACAAGCAGCGCAACCACGACGGCGGCGACGAGGAGAAGCGATGGCCAATCGTAGACCCCCGCGAGCGGGATGTGATTGGTCGTCCAGCCGAACCAGGTGAGGTTCGCGAACGGCGCGAGGGCCGGGATCGCGCTCTGGTAGCCGTTGATGATGAAGCCACCGAACATCACGGCGCCGGCGATGCCGGCGGCCGCCCCCCGGCCCACGAACGGGCCGAGGGCGAACGCGAGCGATCCCGCAGCAAGCGCCAGGAGCGCCAGCCAGATCGTGTAGCCCGCCGCGGCCTCCAGCGGGATCTCGTCGCCCGGGAGCGTGGCGAAGGAGCCGACGATCGCGATCGAGACGAAGATCAGGAGCGCCGCGATGCCGAGCATCGTGACGTGCCCGAGCAGCTTCTGGACCGCCAGGCGGCGCCGGCTGATCGGCGTCGCGGCGACGAATTCCAGGCTGCCCCGGCGAGCCTCCGCGGCGAGCGTGCCGGACAGGGCGAGGATCGACCACAGGCCGGCGACGAGCGGGAAGAACGTTCCGTACTTGTACTGGACGTATCCGCCGAGCGTCTCGACGTTGACGACCTTGCCCGCCAGGCCCTGGAGGATCGGTGGGACGGCGCGGATCACGTCGCCGAGCTCGACCCGCGACTGGGGCGTCGCGAACTCGGACACGATCGCCTTGCTGACGCCGATCAGCGTCAGCCCGAAGATGAACCCGACGGCGAGCGTCGCCCGCCGCGAGTCCCTGATCGTCTTGGCGAAGACGCTTCCGAAGCCATAGATCCGCTGGAAGAGCGGAACCGGAGAAACGACGGCCGCAACGTGGGGCCGCCCGATGTCAGACGCCATGTCAGGCCGCCTGACCGGCCTCGCGGCCGTACTGCGCGAGGAAGGTCTCCTCGAGCGACGGCTCGCGGCTGACGAAGTCGAGAAGCTCGTAGCGGGCCGCCTCGCGCACGACCGGGGTGATCGAGCCCGCGACGCGCATTCGGAGGACGTGATCCTCGGTCGAGACGTCGCTCACGCCGGGCAGCGCCGCGAACGCGTCGACCGGCACGTCGCCGGTGAAGCGCAGCTCGACCTGGTGGTGGGCGAGATCGCGCAGCGCTTCGACCCGGTCGACCTTGACGAGCTGGCCCTCACGGATGATCGCGACCCGATCGCAGGTCTTCTCCACCTCGGAAAGGATGTGGCTCGACAGGAAGATCGTTCGGCCCTCGTGCTTTGCCTCGCGGATGACCTCGTAGAAGGTCTGCTGGACCAGCGGGTCCAGACCCGAGGTCGGCTCGTCGAGGATCAACAGATCGGGACGGTGCTGGAGAGCCACGATGAGCCCGATCTTCTGCTTGTTGCCCTTCGAGTACTCCCTGAACCTGCGCGAGAGATCCACGTCGAGGCGGGCGACGAGGTCGGCCTGGTAGAGCGGATCGATGCCACCCCGAAGGTTCGCGAAGTACTCGATCGTCTGGCCGCCGGTCAGCTTGTCGTAGAGCGTGAACTCGCCGGGGAGGTAGCCCACCCGGCGGTGGATCGCCACTGGATCCACGGTCGTCTCGATGCCGAAGACGAGCGCCCGGCCGCGCGTCGGCCGGATGAGATCGAGCAGCACCCGGATCGTGGTCGTCTTGCCGGCGCCGTTGGGCCCCAGGAAGCCGAATGCCTCGCCTTCGTCGACCTCGAGGTCGATGTCGGTGACGCCGCGGTGCGACCCGTAGGACTTCGTGAGCCTCTCGAGCTGGATGATTGCCGTCATGCGATTCCCTTCTGCCGGCACGCGCCGGCGTCGTCGCGATGGACAATGCCGAAGTCGGTCATCCGGCGAGACCTTCTCGTTTCGCCGCCCGCTGTCTGACGAACTCAGCCACGACGATCGGCACCTCGACCTCGACGAACGCCATGACGTCCCGGAATTCCTCGAGACGTGCGCGCGAGGCCGGCGTGTGGTCTGCGATCGCGGCCAGTCCGCGTTCGGCGATCTCGCCGAGCCGGTGGTACATCGCCCCGGCGCTGGCGAGCAACGATTCGAGGCCACCCGGCGGAGCGCTGAAATACTCCCGACGATCGCCCGGGCGCGTCGACCGTCGGATCATCCCGGCGTTGGCAAGCAGGCGGGCGGTACCACTGATCGCGCCGCGACTCGCGTGGAGCGCCTCGGCAATCTCCGCCGCGGTCTGCTCCTGCGGCTCGCAGATGAGCAACCAGCCCCACATCCGGCCGGACATCGGCGTCATGCCGAGCGAGCCGAGGAACTGCCCCATCTCTTCCACGAAGGCAGCCTGGCCACTGGTCATGCGAAGATGCTAGATAGTTCTGATCATTCAGTCAATACTGAACGATCAGTATTGACGAATTCTTGAGGCAGGCGTGGCGGACATTGGCTCTGCCGGGTAAGGTCGGGTCGCGCCCACCCCGACGCTCGAGGAGACCCAACCATGACGACCCGGACGACGATCCGCGGGTTCGCCGGCGACATCGTTCAGCCCGGCGACGCCGAGTACGACGACCACCGCGAGGTCTGGAACGCCATGGTCGACCGACGTCCGGCCGTCATTGCCCGCTGCACCTCGGTCGACGACGTCGCCGCGGCGATCCGCCACGGTCGTGACGGCGACCTCGAGATCGCGGTGAAGTGCGGCGGGCACAGCGTCCTCGGCCTGTCGGTTCCCGAGGGCGGCCTGATGATCGACCTCACGCCGATGGGCGACGTCCGCGTCGATCCGGAGCGGCGGCGGGCGTGGGTCCAGGGCGGTGCCCTCCTGCGGGCCCTCGACCGCTCCACCGAGCCGCACGGGCTGGCGACGACGGCGGGCAATATCTCGCACACCGGCGTCGGCGGGCTGACGCTCGGCGGCGGGATGGGCTGGCTCGCCCGGCAGTTCGGCCTTGCCTGCGACAACGTCGAGGCCTACACGGTCGTCACGGCCGACGCCGCAACCGTCCGCGCGACCGCCACCCAGAACCCGGACCTCTACTGGGGCCTCCGTGGCGGCGGCGGCAACTTCGGCGTCGTCACCGAGTTCGAGTTCCGCCTCCATCCGACCACGGGCCAGGCGCTCGTCGTCGACCTATATTTCGATCCCTTCGATCCGGCCGCGGGTGCTGCCCTCCGCGCGTGGCGCGACCTGCTACCCGACGCTCCCCGCCAGGCGACACTGACGAGCGACACGATGACCGCCGGTCCGGCACCGTTCCTGCCGGCACGTTTCCACGGCCGCCCGGTCGTCACCGCCGGTTTCGCGTGGGTGGGCGATATGACCGACGCGCGTCGCTACCTCGAGGCCTTCCGCCGGGCGATCCCGGCGCCCGTCGCCGAGAGCATCGAGGAGATGCGTTACGTCGAGCTCCAGAGCATCGGTGATGCGCGGCACGTCCACGGCCTGCGGCGGTACTCGGCCGGCCATTACCTGACCGAGCTGAGTGACGCGGCGATCGACGCGTTCCTGGCTCGCGGGATTCCGGCCGGCGGCGCCGAGCCGAACTGGGCCCTGATGCCCGGCGGCGGCTTCCAGGCCTACGGCGGGGCGATCGCGGAGGTGGGTGAGGACGAGTCGGCCTTCAGCCACCGCAGGACGCTCGTCGAGTACTTCGGCGGCGCGACCTGGGCCGATCCGGCCGAGGACGCCGATCGCATGGCGGCGGCGCGCGCCTGGGCGGCGACCCTCGCGCCGTTCTCGTCCGGCATGTATGTCAACGTCATCGCCGACCCCGGCGACGAGGGTGTCGGCCGCGCCTACAATGCGGCCGGGCTGGCCCGGCTCGCCGACCTCAAGCGCACGTACGACCCCGACAACGTCTTCCACCTGAACCAGAACATCCGGCCGGCCGTCGCCGGCTAGACGCGCCGGACGGGCGAGGCGGGCCAGGGCGACCGGCGCGCTGCGGGGCCATCGGTAGTACGGTTGGCGCCACTCTACGCACCACGCATGGCTGACCGCCCGATTCGATCGGCGCACCGGCGGGGGACAGCGTCCGGTCACCACTCCTTGGGCGGTCACGCATGCCCATAGGAGGAGCGTCCCCGTGAGAACCCGCACCGCGCTCGGCGCTGTCTTCGTGGCCATTGCCGTCCTGGCACTGGCCTTGCCACCGGCCATCGCCGCCTCACCCACGTACGACATCACGACGCTTGCCGGCAAGGTCGCGGCCCTGCGCGGGACCGCCGGCCTGCAGGTCCGGTTCTCGGCCCTCATAGAGGAGGAGGCCGGCGAGCCCGAGATTCCGCCGCCCGGCCCGACCGCCCCGATCACCCCGAACATCGTGCTGTCCAGCCCCCTCGATGGGCAGTCGATCCTGCCGCCCAACGTCCTCGTCAACCAGGACACCGCCGCGGCCCCCCAGAACGAGACGTCGATCGCGGTCGACCCGAACAACCCCAATCGCGTCGTCGCCTCGGCCAACGACTACGTCAGCCGGACCTGGAGCTGCACGATCGACGGGACACCGTGCAGCGCGCTCGGCGACGCCTATTCGGGGACCTACTTCTCCAACGACGGCGGGCAGACCTGGTGCTGCACTTCGACCGACCCTGACCATCTCGGGACGCTGATCCCCGGCGTGACGCGCCTGACCGGTGGCGTCTACGACGCGGGCGGCGATCCGGCCGTCGCGTTCGACAGCCGCGGCCACGTCTTCTACGCCGGCCTCGGGTTCAACCGGACCTCCGCTCCTAACACGGTGGCCGTGAACAAGGGCACGTTCGACGCCGGGGGTGCCCTGTCCTGGGGCGCCCCGGTCTTCATCAACCCGACGACATCGCCTTCCACCCTGAACGACAAGGAGTGGATCGCGGTCGACAGCCACGTGTCGAGCGCCTTCCGCGACAACGTCTACGTCACCTTGACCCGGTTCAAGTTCAACGGCCACAGCGGCGCCTACACCCAGTCGCCGATCTTCTTCGTCCGCTCGACCGACGGCGGAGCCACGTTCAGCACGCCGAAGGCGATCTCCGGCAACGTCCTGTATGGCCAGGGTTCGCGCCCGGTCGTCGGGCCGGACGGGACCCTCTACGTCTTCTGGGATGGGTCCACCCGGCTCGCGTCGCTGAACAGCACGTACGTCGTGAAGTCGACGGACGGGGGCGCCACGTTCAGCAGCCCGATCGCCATCTCGAAGCTGACCGACAGCGCGCTCCTCAAGAACACCATCTTCCGGAACAACAGCTTCCCGGCGGCGGCAGCGGCCCCCAATGGCGATCTGTACGCGACCTGGACCACAGAGCTCCAGAACGCCGGAACCCCGAACTACGCGGGCGATCCGACGTGTGCCCCGTGGCTTGGCGCGAGCACCGCCACCTGTCACTCCGTTGCCGTCTACAGCAAGTCGACCAATGGTGGATCGACGTGGACGGCGCCCGCACCGGTGTTCGCGTCCGCGACCCAGGTCCCGGACGGCTACCCGGTCACCCAGCCGAACGGCGACGTGCTCCAGGAGCCCGACTCGGCCCTCCCCGTCGAGCAGATCTTCCCGGCCGTCGCGGTGGCCCCGAACGGTCGCGTCTACCTCTCCGCCTATTCGGCCGACATCGTCTCGCCCTGGCAGACGTGCGCGGCCGGACCGCCGCCACCTGTCGGACGGATCACCTGTGACACGCTCGGCAACTACATCCACAACGCCCGCCTGGACTACCGGGTCCGGGACCTGACGACGAACGTCACGAACAACGTCAACACCCACCCGATCAACACGCGGAACGGGTTCGGTGGTGGGTTCTTCGGTGACTACACGGACATCGCCGTCGGATCCGACAACGTCTTCCACGCCCTCTGGACGGACAGCAACGATCTCCAGACCGTGGTCTGGTTCTATGGGTTTGAGTTCGTCCCGACCGCGATCCACCAGGAGGACATCGTCACCGTCAGCGGCAGCTTCTAGCCCTCCCACCCGGCGGTCGCTGCGCCCGCGGCGACCGCCACCTCTGTCGTTCGCAGAGCTTGCCGCGTGCCTCAGGGCCGCTCGGCTACCCCCGGCTGACGCCGATGAGATGGTATCGTGATACTCGTGGGTATCACGTTACGCCTCCGAACGGTATTCCGAACTGCGTTGATTCTCGGTATCGCGGCACCTGCTGTGGGTTGCTTGGGTGGGCAACTCGTCGAGGAGACGCCTCGGCAGATCACCCTCGAAGGCCGCCTCGAGTCAGGACGCATTGGCGAATGGGACTGCGTCTGGCTGGTCGATGCGACGGGTCGTAAATTCGATGTGATATACCCGAGCGGGTGGCACGTCGAGTCGAATCCTGTCCGACTCCTCGATCCCTCTGGAGCAGTGGTCGCGGCACAAGGCCGTGCTGTCGTCGTCAGCGGCCCGGAAGGAATCGGCGAATCGGTCTGTGGACCGAACGTCTTTGCCGCCGAGACGGTAAGGGTATTGGCCCCCGGTCCTACCCGATCCCCTTGACCGAATGGGCTTCCCGGGCCGCGCTGTCGGCCGTCTCGCCCTATCAACCGTTTGTCTCACCCTGCTGCCGAACTCAATCGACACTGAGACCGGCTGCCTGCGTTGGTAAGTCGTGGTCGGAAACGCCCGGCCCCGGCCAGGGTGCTCGGGCCGCGGCGGTTCCTTTTGGCCTCGTGAAAAGCAGTCAGAACCTCTGATCAGCAGACCTGGGGGGCACCCCACCAGGCAGGAACGCCGCTGCCCTGCTCGACCGAGCCATCGTCGCCGATGGTGATCCACAGCGAAGGCGCCTGCGGCTCCTGACCGCGGGTGTAGATCGCTCGAACCCCATGTGCGCCTGGCTGCGCTGGGGAGCGGTCGAGCAGAACGAGGCGCGACCCGGCAGGCATCGGGTAGCAGCCGACACCCATGCTCCCGCCCCAATAGCCGCCATTGTCCATCGATTGCCCCGCGACCTGGACGGCGATCCACGCCTCGACGGCGGTGTCGTTGCGGACGTAGAGCACGACGTGCTCACCTTCCAGCCCCGTCGTGGCGCGCGATGGTGCGACCTCGACGGGGAACGTCGGAACGGTTGCGGGATCAACGCCCGCAGGGATGAACCCTTTGCCCGGGACCATCTGGCCGACGACCGTCCGCAGGTCCTCCCCATAGACCGGGAAGGGCGCGTCACCAGGCGCAAGCACCATCTCCTTGCGCGCGTAGCCGGCGATCCCGCGATCGCGCCCTGCGACCGCGATGAAGTCTGGCGCAGATGACGCATCCACCTGCCCATTCGGCCCGGGCGGCGGCATGGTCCCCTTGCTGGCGAGCGGCGAGCACGATGCCACGACAGCCGTGACCAGAAGACCGACCCCTGCGATCAGGAACGCTGGCGCACGACGCCTTCGCACGTGCTTTCCCCCGGGAGCAGCGCTTCGGGAATCAGGAGTGGTGGAGATGAGGGGACTCGAACCCCTGACCCCCGCGATGCGAACGCGGTGCTCTTCCAGCTGAGCTACATCCCCACGCGATGCGCCGGTCGGGCCATGCAGGCGACCCGGCGACCGGTCGCAGGATAGCACGCGGACCTCCCGAATCAGCCCGGCAGGCTGAACCAGAATCGGGTCATGCCCCCGCCCGATTCGGCCCCGACGCGACCGCCGGCGGCCTCCACCAGCTGCTTGACGATGGCCAGCCCGATGCCCGCCCCGCCGCGTGCCCGATCGCGCGATTTGTCCACCCGATAGAAGCGCTCGAACAGGCGTGGGACGTCGTCCGGCGGGATGTCGTCGCCCGAATTCGCGATCGAGACGAGGATGTCCCCTCCACGGCGCTCCGCCCGAACGCTCACCGCTCCACCAGGCGGGCTATAGCGGACCGCGTTCGACACGAGGTTGTTGAGCACCTGCGCCAGCTGGTCCGGGTTGGCCCGGGCGGGCAGGCTGAGCGGCACCTGCGTTTCGAGGTGGAGCGCGGCCCGCTCGAATGCCGGCTGCGCCAGCTCGAGCGCCAGCCGGATCGCCGCCGCCAGGTCGACCTCCTGCAGAGACGGCGGAAGCGCCGCCGCATCGCCCTCGGCGAGCGTGTCCAGGGAGCGCGACAGCCGGACGAGGCGGTCCGCCTCCTCCCACAGGGACGCATAGGTCGCGCTGTCGGCGGAAATGACGCCATCCCGGAGGGCCTCCAGGTAGCCCTGCAGGTTGGTCAGCGGCGTCCGCAGCTCGTGGGCGGCGTTGGCGATGAAGTCGCGGCGGATCCGCTCCTGCTCGGCGAGCGCGGCGGCCATCTGGTTGAACGAATCGGCCAGGCTGACCAGCTCCTCCGGCCCCTCGCGCGGGACCCGAGCGGCATAGTCGCCGGCAGCCACTCGGCGGGCCGCTGCGCCGACCCGCTCCAGCGGTCGAGCCAGGCGACGAGCGAGCGCCATGGCCAGGCCGAGGCTGGCGAGCACCGCCACGGCGGCCGCGAGCGCCACCACGACCGTCACCGACGCATCGAACATCGCCTGCGCCTCGTCCGCCGCGCTGCCATGGGTGACCATCAGCCGGCGGAAGATGTCCGCGCCGACCACCTGGACCCCGACGACGAGAATCGCGAGGCCCACCCCGGCCGAGGCCACGGCCGCAAGCGCGACGCGGCCGGCGATCCGCCCGGTGATGCGGCGGGCGAGGTCGCGCCCGATCATCCGTCACTCGAGGTGCTGGGGTTGGCGCTCCGGTAGCCGACGCCGCGAACGGTCATGACGTAGCGCGGTTGCTCGGCGTCGTCGCCCAGCTTGTCGCGCAGCCGGCCGATATGGACATCGATCGTCCGGTCCAGGACGTCGGTCTGATCCGCTCCGTAGATGGCGTCGAGGAGCTGATCGCGGCTCAGGACCCGCCCGTCGGCCTCGAGCAAGGTCGCCAGCAGGCGGAACTCGACCCGGGTCAGGGAGATCGGGACGCCGTTGCGGGTCACCTCGAAGCGGTCGCGATCCACGACCAGGTCGCCGTGGACGAGTGGCGGCCGGGCCGGTCCGGCCTGGCGGGCGGCTTCTCCGGCGGCCGTCGCACGCCGAAGAATGGTCTTGACCCGCAGGACGAGCTCGGCGGGCGAGAAGGGCTTGGGCAGGTAGTCGTCGGCGCCGTCCTCCAGGCCCGCGATCCGGTCGCCGACCGAGCCCCGGGCCGACAGGATGAGCACGGGCGTGCCGGAGAGTCCGGCTCCCAGCGCCGCCTCGTCGCGGCGCAGTGCGCGGATCACCGCACGCCCGTCGAGCTCGGGGAGCATGAGATCGAGCACGACGAGGGCCGGCTGGTGGCGCTCGATGGCGGCCAGCGCGGCACGTCCATCGGCGGCGGTCACGACGTCGAAGCCGTCTCGTTCCAGGTAGGTCCGGACGAGCCGCACGATCTTCTCGTCGTCGTCCACGACGAGGATCGGCGAGGTGGCGCGGGACGTCGCGGTCATTTCGGAGTGGCGGGCATACGTTGCATCGTAGCCAGGCAGACTAGCCCGGCTTCTTGACGGTCCCATGACGGCGTGGCGGGGCGGTATGCGGTGCGCGCCCGGGTGCGCGAGCGCGCCCGGAGGCCTTGACGAGTAGAACAGATGTTCTATAATCGGCGTCGTGCCCGCTGTTTCCCCCGATGTCACGGCCGCCCTGGCGACCCTCCGGGATCGCTGGGGTACGGCAGCTCCGCGCCGGCTCGGAGTGGAGGCGGCGGGTGGGCACGGTGCGGTCGTCGGAGCACTGGCGACGGTACCGGAGGTGGTCGAAGCTCCGCTGCCGGTCGAAGCTCCGCCGGGGATCGACCCGATCGGCGCCATCGTGCCCACCGGCTTCGCCGCCCTTGACGCGATTCTCGGCCCCGGCGGCGTCCCTCGCCAGGCCAGCCTGGCGGTCCGCGGCGATCATTCGAGTGGCAAGACCACCCTCGCTCTCCGGCTCGTGGCGGAGGCACAGGCGACCGGATCCATCGTGGCCTGGCTGGACCTCGCCCGGAGCCTGGATCCGGTGGAAGCCGTCGCGCGCGGTGTCCGGCTGGAATGGCTCGTGGTCCTGGCACCGGAGACGCTCGACGAAGGGCTGGCGATGGCCGGTGCCCTGCTCCAGGGTCGAGCGGTGGACCTCCTCGTCGCGGATCTGCCGGCCGCCCGCGGGGTGGGGACGGCCTCACGCGCCGGTGGCCATTCCCCCAGCGCGGCGGACCGGCTGCATCGCCTGGCAGCCCTCGCCCGCCGGGCGGGCGCCCTGCTCGTCCTCCTCGAGCCGCCGGAGCTGTCCGGGCCGGTGGCCGGTGCGCTCGCCGAGGCAGCGGGCCTCCGGCTGGAGCTCGTCCGAAGATCGTGGATTCGCCTGGGCCGCGACGTCGTGGGCCAGCGGACGGAGGTGGTGGTCGCCCGGAACCGATTCGGCCCGCCGGGCCGGCGGGCCGAGCTGCGGATCCTGTATGCGGAAGGCGGCGAGCGCGACGGCTGCCTGGCCCGCGAGTCGCTCCTCCTGGAACTGCCCGCTCCGCCCGGCCGGCCGGCCGCGACCACCTCCGAGTCCACCGTCATCCTCCCGCTCGCCGAGAGCCATACCCATGCGACTCCTCCATCTCCACTGGCCACACCTCCTCCTCCGGCTCGTCCGGTCGCACTCCGGGTCGTTTCCGCGGAGCCAGGTCCTGGGACCGATCGTCCTGGGCGGGCAGCCCTGGACGCTCGGCGTCGTCCTCGACGCGAGCCCGGCCGCCCTGGCACTGGGCATCCGCCGCGGGATGGCGCTCGGCAGCGCACATCGGCTGGCGCCTGAGGCAACGTTCCTCGACCCAGATCCCAAAGCCGACGGCGCGGCCGTGGAGGCGGCCCTGGACCGGCTGGCGGCGTTCAGCCCGGGCATCGCCGGCGAGACGGATGCGACCCATCCGGGATTCGGCCGGCTGGAGGTCCAGCTGGACGGCCTGGAGCGGCTGTGGGGGCCAGAGGCCGTCCTCGTCGAGCGGATCCGGACGGAGCTCGCGCCGATCCTGTCGGGCTGGCCCCGAGCAGGGATTGCCGGGACGCGCTTCGCGGCCATGGCGGCGGCCGGCATGGCAAACGAGCCGGCACAACGTCCGGGGCTTCTCGTCGTGCCGCCGGGCGAGGAGGTCGCGTTCCTCGCCCCTCTGCCTGCCGCGCTGCTGACCGCCGACCCGGACGTCCGGGCCCGGCTCGCGCGGTTCGGCCTGCGCCAGATCGGGCAGGTGGCGGCGGTGTCGCGCTCGGCGCTCGTCGCCCGGTTCGGCGCGGAGGGCGAACGGCTCCATGCCCGAGCTCGCGGCGAGGAGACGAATCCCTTCCGGCCGCGCCGGTCGCCGGATCGGATGAGCCTGGCCCTGCCGGTCGAGCCGGCGGTGGACGATCTCGAGCCGCTGCGCTTCCTGCTCCACCGGTTGGCCGCCACGCTCGCCGATCAGCTCGCCGGCCGGGGCATGGCCACGGCCCGCGTGCATCTCCGCCTCGCGCTCGACCGGACGTTCGCCGTTCCCGGCACTCCGTCCGCCATGGCCTTCGAGCAGCGCCTTCCGGAGCCCACGCAGGAGGCGGAGGCGATCGAGCGTCTCCTGGTCGCCCGCCTCGAACGGACGCCACCGCCGGCGCCGGTCGCCCGCCTGGAGCTCGAGCTGGCCGACGTGGCGCCGGCCGCCGGCCAGCAGCTGGCGCTCTTCGTCCCGCAGGCAGGCCGGGCCGCGCGGCTCGGCTGGCAGCTCGCCCGGCTGGCGCTGACGTTTGGCGAGGATCGTGTCCGGCGGGTCGAGCTGGCCGACCCGGAGGCGCCGCTGCCCGAAGCGCGCTGGCGCTGGGTGGCCGTGGAGTCGGGCGCGACGACGCCATCGTGAGACGGCATCTCCGATGACCCGACTCCTGCGCGAGCACCCCGCGATCGAGGCGGAGCTGGATGGCCTCGGTCGTCTGGTGGCGATCAGGTGGAACGGCCGGCGGGAGCCCGTGGAGGTCTGCAACCGCTGGCGGGTCGACGAATCGTGGTGGCGCGAGCCGATCGCTCGCGACTACTTCAAGGTGGTGGGGCCCCGCTGGCTGGCGCTCGTCTACCTGGATCGCATGAATGGGACGTGGCACCTGGAGCGGCTGTACGACTGACCCACCCGAGTCCGATCAGCCCGGGCCCGATCAGCCCGGGTCCATCGCGGATCAGCGAAGCGCCGGCGACCCCAGCGTCAGGCTGACGACGAGGAGGATCGCGAACATCCCGATGACCAGGACGAGCGCTCCGAGATCCCGGGGTCGCGCCGACTGCATGTCCGTGCCCATCCCTGGAAGGCCGATTGCCGCCGATCCATCGATCGATCGACATCAGCCTAGACGGCCGGCGTCGCCGATTCGTTTCAATCCGGGTCGCCTCATCGCAGGCACAGATCAGAGCCGCAGCGACACGTCAGCGGAAAGGGCAGGACGCTCCGAAGTAGATCGTTGCGATCGTGGCCGTGCCCTGCCTGGCCAGCGTCACCTGCACGCGGCAGCCGGGCGCCGTGCCGGTCGCGTCGATGACGTAGCCGCCATCCTCGTAGGGGCCGGATGTGCCTTCGATGCGATACCCGGCGGCGGATAACGCCGCGGCATACCAGGCGGCCGTCTCCTGCGTCGTGGCGGGAACGATGAGGATCGCCGAGGCCGGCCCGGCTCCCGTCTCCGTGGGTTCAGAGCCCAGTTTTCGCGGGAAGCGCGACGGCAGGTCGTCCCAGATGACGCCCCACTCGGTCTGCGTCGTGCCCGGCAGTCCCGCCGTGGGCAGTCCGGCCGTGGCTGTCGGGGATGGTCGGGCCGTCTGGCTCGGGCTCGACGTCACCGCCGGCGATCCGCTCGACGCGACCGATGCGGATGGGCCAGCGGCCGCCGGCAATGATGCCGCCGGCGTGCCGGTCGCCGGCCCGCAGGCCGCCATGCCCAGCGCCAGCACGACCGCCATGATCGTCGCCGGCCGCCTCGCGCGGCGAGCGGGGATGAAGGGTTGGATTGGTGTCACGGATTCAGGTCTCCGAGGGATGCGGCCGGAGATGACCACATCGTAGCGGGGCGGCCCGGCCTGGCCGTCGAAAGGTGTCAAGGGGCCCCGCCATCCCCGACGGCGGGGCCCCCCTGGCTGCGATCGCCCGCTCACCAGGCGTCGCAGCGGGCGGGCGGCCGGCCGTGCGACGGTCGGCGCCGCCAGAAGCATCCCGGCCCCCAGGCACGGGACGTCAGGAGTCAGCGCGGCGGCCCAGCCTGGGCCGTGAGGAGAATGGGCAGGAGCACCTCGATCATGAGCGCGCAGGCAGCCAGCAGGATCAACGGTCGGATGAGCTGGACGAGCACGGGCCCCATCTGAATCATCGTGGCAATCAGACGCCGGCTGCCGGCAATTTGTTGCGCGGGAATCGTCTATCGATCAGGCGCGGCCGGCCAGGCCCGCGTCAGTACGGCTGGTGGAAGGTCGTGGCCAACCCGACGAATACGCCGCTGGAGGCCGTGAACCTGGAGACCACCTGGTAGGTGCCGGCCGGCAAGCGACGCGCCCACCCCAGCAGGATGCCCTTCTGGACCACCCGCGAGGACCTGCCGGGGTAGATCAGGAGCGTCCTGGTCCCGTGGATGTAGCCCGTGCCCAGCCGGTCGCGGATGCCCCACCAGACCGTTCCCCGCTCCGGCACGTTGCCGCGGTTCCAGACGGTCGACCACACATCCACGTAGACGCGGCCGTATCGGACGGTCACCCGGGAGACCCCCGCCTGGACCGTGATCTTGTGGACGGGCGCGAAGAATTTCGATCGAATGACGTTCCAGAGCTTCGGATACCCGGCGTCGTTGCCGAGCGTCCAGATGCCGATACCGGCCAGGTTCTGGGCGATCGCGTAATCGTCCTTGGCGGCAACGCTCTGCTCGTCCTCGAAGTACACCTCGCGCCAGGTGCTGTGACTCGAGTTCCAGTACGTGAACCAGCCGCTGCCCTGGACCGTGTCCTCGTGCCGGACGACGTTGGGATGGGCGGCCAGCCAGGCCATGACCGATGCATAAGTGACGCTCCACACGCCGCCATACGCGGCCCGATCCGAGCGCACCGTCGCATATGGCACGTTGGCGGTCACGGGCCAGTCGTAGCCGTAGTAGCCGATGCCCATGACCAGCTTCGAGGCCGGCACGCCGCGCGCCAGGAACCGGTTCATGTGGATCTTCACGGTCCGCGTGGTGTTGTCGAGCGGGGCGATCGGACCCGCGATACCCGAGCCGGACCAATGGTAGTTGTACGTCATCACGAACATGAGGTCGACGAGCGAATGGAGGCCCGTCGTCAGGACCAGGCCGGCGCCGGCGGAGGTCGCGACGGTGAGCTGGGCCGTCGGGAAGCGCGCACGCATTGCCGTCCCGAAGCGCCCCACGAAGGCGAGGAACGCCGGAGCGATCGTGTCGGGCAGCGGCTCGAAGTCCAGGCTGGCACCGTCGGCCGAACGGCGCTGCATGAGATCCAGAGCCTGGGCGATGAATCGGTCCTGGGCGGCCGTGCTGTTCAGGAACGCGCTCATCTTGGTGAGCGAGCTCCTGTCGAAGAGCTGGAAGGTCGGGACGACTCGGACGCCGGCGGCATGTGCTGCGTTCGTCACGGCGACCGCGTTGTCACTCAGGTAGGCGGTGTAGCCGCGCCATGCCGTGTCGATGTTGCCGTCGGCCTTGATGCCCAGGCCGAAGAACGCGATCGTGGAGATGAGGTCGTACTGGAGGCGGCCCGCAATCGCGTCGTCCAGGCGCCAGTAGGGAAGGTAGCCGTAGACGACACGATTCAGCGCGCGCGCCTGGACCACGAGGGGGTTGATCCCCGGATCGATCGGGACGCTTGCCTCCACCGCGGCCGCCAGCTGGGTGGCTGCCAACGGCGGTGCGGTCGTGGCAACGACCGGTCCGGTGGGCAGGAGAGCGGCGACCAGCACCAAGGTCGCGACCCCGATCGGGGCGCGACCTTGCCGAGACGGAATGGCTCGGTGGGCAGCCTGACTGGGCGCGGTGACGGACGCGGACATGACCCAAGTAGACGATACGGGGCCCCGCAAGCCCAGTCGTACGAAGGGGTCAGCCGGACCCGGTCCATATGGGCCCACGTTCCGTGGTCTGCCGCGGAGGCATCGCCGTCTGGCGTGGTGGATGCACTCGCCGATAGAACAGACGTTCTATCATGGTCGGTCCGATGGACCGTTCTCCAAGGCCGTTCGCCGAGCTGCATTGCCACTCCAATTTCTCGTTCCTGGATGGGGCATCCGATGCGGACGGGCTCGTCCAGCGAGCGGCGGCGCTCGGGCTGACCGGCCTGGCGATCACCGACCACCAGGGGCTGTACGGCATCGTCCGCTTCGCCGCCGCGGCGGAGGCCGCGGGGATCCGGCCGGTGATCGGCGTGGAGATCGAGCTCATCGACGCGGCCGGCCCCGATCCCGCGGGCCTGGTGATCCCGGCGCGACGATCTCTCCGGCGAGGCACCCGGCGAAGGATGGGACCGGCGATTCTGCCGGACGGGCAGCTGGTTGCCGGCGAGGGTCGCCCGGCACGACCACGGCCCAACCGTAGCCGGCTGCCCGGTCACCGGGAGCCGGTCAAGGAGGATTTTCGGGGCATCGGTCAGCCCCAGCGCGGCCCGCACCTCGTCCTACTGGCCCGCAACGGAACCGGCTACCGGAGCCTCTGCCGGCTCGTCTCGCACGCCAACCTCGCGGGCTCGAAGGGAGCGCCCCGCTTCAGCCAGGCCCTTCTCGCCGAGCATGGGGAGGGGGTCGTGGCATTGTCGGGATGCCGCAACGGGGAGATCGCCCGGCGCCTGCGAGCCGGCGACCGAGAAGGCGCGCGAGCGGTGGCCGAACGGTATGCCCGGTGCTTCGGCACGGCCACGCCGTCCCGTGGCGGATCCCCCGTGGCGAGCGCCGGCTTCGTCCTGGAGCTGTCCCATCACCTGCTCCCGGACGACGACTGGCTCGTGGCGGAGACGGCTGCCCTCGCCGCGGAGGTGGGACTGCCGGTGGTCGTGACCAACGACGTCCACTACGCGCAGCCGGACGACCGGGAGCTCCATGACGTCCTGACGGCGATCGGCCACGGCCGGACGCTGGAGACCCTGGCCGACCTGCGCACACCGTCCGGCGAGCACTACCTGAAGTCGGCCGCGGACCTGGCCGCGCTGCCCCCGGGCGATCCGGCGACGGCGGTCGAGGATCCACGGACGGCCCACGCCTGGGCGGAGGGGATCACCGCCTCTGCAGAGCTGGCCGCCGCCTGCTCGGTGGACCTCGGCTTCGAGCGGTATCGGTTCCCCGGCTTCCCGGTCCCCAAGGGGGAGACGCCGTTCAGCCACCTCCAGCAGCTCTGCCACGAGGGCGCCCGGCGGCGCTACCACCCCGTGACGCCGGCGGTCGTCCAGCAGCTCGCCCACGAGCTGGGCGTCATCGAGCGGACCGGGCTGGCCGAGTTCTTCCTCATCTGCTGGGACCTCATGCGCTTCGCCCGGGAGCGGGGCATCCCCGCCCAGGGGCGGGGCAGCGCGGCGGATTCGATCGTGGCCTATGTGCTGGGCATCACCCGGGTGGACCCGATCCGCCACAACCTCCTGTTCGAGCGGTTCATCAACGAGGGACGGACGGCCTATCCGGACGTGGACATCGACTTCTCCTCCGAGCGGCGGGAGGAGGTCATCCAGTACGTCTACGGGCGCTACGGAGCGGAGCACGCCGGGATGGTCTGCAACCTGGTGACGTATCGGGCCCGGTCGGCCGTTCGGGAGGTGGGCTACGCGCTGGGGTTTCCCCGGCCGCTCGTGGACCGGGTGGCGAAGGCGCTCGAGACCTACGACAGCGTCATGGTTCGCCGAGACCTGGAGGCGGAGGGTGGGTTCGCCGAGTTCTTCCGACGGCCCGAGGAAGGGGAGCGGCCGGAGCCGGCCCTGGCCGAGGCGCGCGGGTTGACCGATCAGATGGGCCAGCTCAACCATGCCCGCGGCGGCCGCATGACGACCGGCCGGGCACATGCCCAGGCAAACGCCCAGTCGGCCCCGGTATCGCTGTCAGCGCTACAGCCGGGGTTGGCAGGGCCGCAAGCCGATGAGCCACCGGCCTCGGACGGCCGCGACATGGCCGATCGTGCGTGGCCGGATACCGCTGAGGGGACCGTCGACCCGCTCGACCTGTCTTCGGGCCGGTCCAACCGTCCCTATAGCTCTGCTGGCGATATCGGCCGTGGCAAGGCGCCGGCGCGAGAGCTGGAGCGAAAGCGCAATGCGATCGAGTGGGCTGGGCCATCCGCCGGGCCATCCGCCGGGCCGTCCACCTCCGGGATGTGGGAGGAAGCGCCCGAGTCCCCGCCGTCGATCAGGCCCGGTGGCCGGACCGACGATGAGGGCGGGCCCGGCGACACGCCGGCGAGCGTGGCGTGGCTGCGGACCGGGAAGGGGACGGGCTACGCGGCCGACCGGGAGCGGTTGCTCCCACCGGCGATGGTGGCCGGCCGGGAGCTGGATCCGGAGAGCGGCATGCCGCTGCCTCCGCCACGGGCCACGGACAGGCTCGGCAGGCCGAACCACTGGGACACGCAACGCACGACCGTGGAGCGGGCACCCGAGTCTGCGAGGCGCCCTCCGAGGTCCGAGGCGGAGCTCCGCGACGCCATCGGCCCGAGGATTGGCGGCAGCACGCGCGACCTGTCCGACTGGGAGCGCTGGCTCGAGTTCTGCGCCCGCATCGACGGCTTCCCGCGCCACCTGAGCATCCACAGCGGCGGGATGCTCGTCACCGCCGCTCCGCTCATCGACATCGCCCCGCTCGAACGGGCCACGATGCCCGGCCGGGTGGTCGTCCAGTTCGACAAGCGCGACGTGGAGACGCTCAAGCTCATCAAGCTCGACCTGCTCGGGCTGGGCATGCTCGCCGCGATCGACGAGACGCTCCAGCTCATCGAGCACGATTGCGCCGTCTGCCTCGACCTCGATCGCCTGCCCGAGGAGATCCCGGAGGTCTTCGAGATGCTCCAGGCGGCCGACACGGTGGGCGTCTTCCAGGTGGAGAGCCGGGCCCAGATGCAGACGCTGCCGAAGTCGCGGCCCGAGAGCCTCGACGACCTCGTGGTGGAGGTCGCGATCATCCGGCCGGGGCCGATCCAGGGCAATGCCGTCCACCCCTACCTGCGCCGCAAGCAGGGCCTGGAGCCCGTGGCCTACCTCCATCCCAGCCTGGAGCCCGTCCTCCGCGACACGCTTGGGGTCATCCTGTACCAGGAGCAGGTCATGCGGATCGCGATCGAGGTGGCCGGCTTCTCACCGGCCGACTCCGACGGGTTCCGCCGGGCGATGGGCACCTGGCGCTCGACTCGCGAGATGGAGAAGCTCCACCAGCAATTCTTCGAGGGCTGCCTCCGCCAGCCGGGAATGTCGGTCGAGACCGCCGAGGAGCTCTTCCGCCAGGTCGCGGCGTTCGCCAGCTTCGGATTCGCCAAGAGCCATGCCGCGGCGTTCGCCCGGACGGCATACGAATCGGCGTTCCTCAAGCTCTTCTATCCCGCCCAGTTCCTGGTCGGGCTCGTCAACGCTCAGCCGATGGGCTTCTACCCGGTGGAGGTGCTGGTCAACGACGCCAAGCGCCACGGCGTGGCGGTCCTGCCGGTGGACGTCAACGCGTCGAGCTTCAAGACGACGACCGAGTGGGTCGGCCGCCCGGGCTGGGCGATGGCCGGCCCGGCAGGGGATGACGGTGCGGTCGACGCCGAGCCGGGCGAACCGCTCCCGCCCGGTGTCGGGATCGATCGCCGGCCGGCGCCGGTCCGGACGGCCGCCTGTTTCATGCCGTCGGCGTCGGGACGGGAACGATGGGCGGCAGAGAGCAGCACCGGTTACGGGGTGCGGCTGGGGCTCGGGCTCGTGAAGGGAATCGGTGAGGAGCACGAGGAGTTGCTCGACGCGGAGCTCGCCCGCGGGCCATACAGCTCGCTGGCGGATGTCGTGGAGCGGACGAGCCTGTCCGAGGAGGTGATCGAGCGTCTCATTCGTGTTGGGGCGCTCGACTCGCTCGGGCGACCCCGGCGCGAGCTCCTCTGGCAGCTTCGCGAGGTGGCCGGCGCCACGAAGGGCCGGGCCGCCGCCCGGGTCGCGAGGAGAGCCGCCGGACGGCCGCTGGATCTCCGCCTGCCGGCCACCCCGGCGCCGCCCTTGCCTGGCCTGTCCGAAACGGAGCGCCTGGGCGATGCGTACGCGGTCATCGGTCTGGACGCCCGGCGCCAGGTGGTCAGCCTGTTCCGCCCGGCGCTCGAGCGCCTCGGTGCGGTGACCAATGCGGCGCTCACCGAGCGTGCACCGGGGCGAGTGCGAATCGGCGGGCTGGTCGTCACCCGCCAGCATCCGATGACCGCCCGGGGAACGGTCTTCCTGGCCCTGGAGGACGAGACGGGGATGGTCAACGTCACGCTCTGGCCGGATACCTGGGCCCGGATGCGCAGCATCGTCCGCCGCCACGCGATCCTGCTGGTCGACGGCGAGCTCCGGCGAGAGGCCGACGTGGTGAACATCGTCGCCCACCAGGTGCAGTCATTGCCCGAGGCCGCCCAAGCCGTCGGCGGCCCGCCGCGACCAACGGGCGTTCACCACCTCGGCTACGCCGGCATGCGGCGCCTCGGATGAGGGCTGCCGTTTCCAGCGAGAGCCGGTTTGCCAGGACGACCCGCTAGCGCCGACGGCCGGTCGCCCGACCTCGGGCCGGCGCTGGCCGGCTGCGGTTCGGGTTCATGAGACGCAGGAGCCGCCGGTAATAGCCGAGGGCGCCACCAAGCAGGACGCCGAAGATCGTCGAAGTGACGATCGCCTGCGCTGCGTAGGCGGCCCGGACGTCGGTGATCGCAGCGTCCACCGGCACCGAGTACAGGACCGCCGTCAGGCCAACCGCGCCGAGCAGGCCGGCGATTCCACCGGCGAGGTATGACGATCGCTTCGCCAGGACCGCGGCCGCATAGATGGCGCCGATCGGGGGCACCTGCAGGAAGAGCAGGGACAGGAGCGAGGCGACGATACCGAGTGGCTCGTTGGTCCGGCCTCCACCCGTGGATGCCGCTCCGGATGGCGCGGGTCCGGCCGACGATGAGGCTGCCGCGCTGGCGGCCGAAGGAGCGGCCGACGTGGCCACCGAAGCCGACGGGTTCAGAGTGCCGCCGGTCGCATCGAGGTTTCCGGCATTGATCGCCGCGATGAAAACGACCGTGCTCGCGAGCACGAGGAGAGCCGGGACGACGATGGCCCGGCTACGCAGGAGCTCCGGCAGGGCGGCCAGGTCGTCGCGTACATGGGCGGGCTCGTACGCGCCTCGCAGGGCGGCCATGAAGCCCAACCGCTCCGGTGGCTGGCCGCGAGGCGCCGATCCACGACGACCGGCGGGCGCTTCATTGCGGGCCGTCGCAGGCTGAGTCGACTGAGGCTCGTCGTCCTCGGGCTCGGCGGAAGAATCGATCGATTGCGAGGCGATCTGGGCTCGATGTCGGCGGCGCGCCTCGGCGCGGTCGGTCCTCTTGGCGCGAGCCACTACTTCTCCTCTGAGGGTCGGGGTCCCGCGCATCGTAGTCGAGGCGAGACGGCCGCGCATCTGCTCTCCAGGCGATCGAGCGGTGGTCGTCAGGTGATCGCCAGGTGATCCCCCGGTGATCCCGGGTGAGCGGCGGATCATCGCCTGGCAATCGTCGGTTAACCCGGCGATGACCTCGATGCGACTCGGGTTGAGCGGCAGATGAGGAGCCCGATCCATTCCTGAACGGGGCGTTGACTGGTTGATAAGCGCGACCTGACGAAGGCCAATCGGCGAGAGATGGGCCGCTGCTACAACGGTCAGAGCCCGCCGGCCACCCGTATGCCCGCCGGGAGGTCGCTCGATGAATCGCGCCAGGCCGGTCAGTCTCGGCATCGCCGTTGTGCTCGTCGCGCTGGCCGGCGTGGCAATGGACCGGGCTGCCGGTCGGCCCTATCCAGCCGGTCTCCAGCCAGCCAACGCGGTCGCCTGGCCCGTGTCGACGCTCCTCGTGGCCGAGGTCGTGACCGGAGGCGCCACCGCCTCGGACGAGTACTTCGAGATCTCGAATGCCGGGCCGGCGCCAATCGACCTCAACGGCATGGAGCTCGTGTACATCACGTCATCCGGGGCCACCGTCACCAGGAAGGCGAGCTGGTCGACCAGCCGGTCCCTCGCCCCGGGCCAGCACCTGCTCGTCGCCAACACGCTCGGTTCGTTCGTGGGCCTGGCCGACGCCTCCTACAGCGGTGGCCTGTCGGCAACCGGCGGCTCGATCGCGCTCCGAATCGTCGGCGGGTCGGTCGTGGACGCCGTCGGCTGGGGCGATGCCGCGAACGGATTCGTGGAAGGCGCCGCGGCCCCGGCGCCGGCGCCCGGCTCGAGCCTGGAGCGTCGCCCGGGCGGAAGTGCCGGCAACGGAGACGACTCCAACGACAATGCTGCTGACTGGTTCATCCAGTCGTCGCCGCTGCCCCAGAACCTGGATGCGGCACCGACGCCCGGACCGACGGTCAGCCCAAGCCCGTCCCCGAGCCCCAGCGCCGCGCCGACGGCAACGCCGATGCCTGTGCCGACGCCGACGCCGACGCCGACGGCATCGCCGACGCCGACGCCTGTGCCGACGCCCGTGCCGACGCCCACCGCCGCGCCGACGGCAACGCCGACGCCGACGCCGACCCCGGTGCCCACCGCCACGCTCAGCCCGACTCCCACAGCCTCGCCGACGCCGATGGCGACAGCCAGCCCCACGCCGACCGCGGTCGCGATGCCGATCGCGCTCGCGCGCCTGCTCGTCGACGGGTCCGCGGTGACCGTCGAAGGCGTGCTCACGACGAATCTCGGAGCGTTGGAGGACGGTCGCAGCGCCTTCATCCAGGACGACACGGCTGGCATCGGGATCTACCTGGATGCCCCGGCGATCGAGAACCCGCCAGCCGGCACGATCGTCCGGGTCAGCGGAACGATCTCGGACCGCTACGCGCAGCGGACGGTGCGGGCCGCTCCCGACGAGGTCGTGTCCATCGGCACGGCCGAGCTGCCGGCGCCCAGCGTCAGCTCGACCGGAAGCATCGGTGAAGGCGCCGAGGGCGCGCGGGCCATGGTGGCCGGCCTCGTCGTGGAGGCGCCCACCGAACTTGCGGACGGGACCGGCCTGTCCGTCGATGACGGAAGCGGCGCGGTGCGAGTGATCGTGGCGACGGCCGCACTCGGGACGCTGCCGGTTGCTCACGGGACATCGGTGGTCGCGGTCGGGCCGGTGGGGCAGCGCGACAGCTCGGGTACGGGCATGGCCGGATACCGGCTGTTTGCAACGCTGCCTGGTGAGCTGGCGATCGTCCAGGCGAGCCCTTCGCCAACGCCGGAGGCGAGCCCAACGCCTACGCCCACCGCGAGTCCTGCCCCAAGTCCGACACCGAGCACGGTGCCGAGCCCCGAACCGACCGCCACCGCCGCTCCGACACCGACCGCCGCTCCGACGCCGGCGCCGACCGGCCAGCCGGCCGCCGTTGCCGAGGCCAGGTCATTTCCGATCGGGACGCGGGTCCGAACCCTCGGGGCCGTGACGGCCGAGCCGGGCCGCCTTGGCTCGCCCGCCCTGATGGCTATTCAGGACGCGACGGCCGGCATCGTTGTCCGCCTGCCGGACGGGACCGGGCCCATCGCGCGTGGTTCTCTCGTCGACGTCAGCGGCCCGCTGGCGGCGCCATACGGCCAGCTCGAGATCAGGCCGGCGGCGGGCGGCGTGGCGGTACTGGGACCCGGCGTGGTCCCGGCGCCGACCTTTGTCACTTCGGTGACTCTCGGCGAGTCGACGGAGGCAAGCCTCGTCCGTTTCGGCGGGCTGCTCGACCAGGCCGTCCAGCGCTCGACCAGCGGCGACCTGAAGGTCAGCGTTCTCGACGCGGCCACGGGCGGCCGGATCACGGTCATGGCCGACGGGTCCTCACGGATCGTCTCGGCCGACCTGCCCCGCGGCAGCCGCGTCAATCTCGTCGGAGTGGCGGGCCAACGGGCATCGCGGCGGGGTCAGCTCGACGGGTACAGGGTCTGGCTGCGTGACCGGGCCGACATCGTGGTGACCGTTCCGGCGCCGGGTCCCTCGAGCGGGCCGACCGGCTCCGGCGGCGGCCCGACCGTCGTCCCGATCGCCCGGGCGCTCCTCCAGGCGGGCCAGGACGTGCGCGTCGTGGGGACGGTCACGGCCGGCGGGGCATCGCTCGGCGACGTCGTCCGGCTGGTCACGATCCAGGACTCCAGCGCGGCGATCGAGGTGCGGCTGCCAGTTGACGTCCGGGCGCCGCGTGTCGGCCATCGACTGGACGTGGTGGGCGAGGTCGGCCGGGCGTACGATGCGCCCCGGCTGAACGCCACGGCAGCGAAGGACCTGGGCATCGGATCGGCGATCCTGCCGCTCGTCCTGCACGGCGCGCCCGGACCCGCCCATGAGTGGCGGCTCGTGCGCCTTGACGGTACGGTCGCGGAGCTGCACCGGACTGGGGAGCGCTGGCGCGCCGAGGTGATCGTCGGGCGGGAGCGGGTGGTCGTCGTCGGCACGCCCGGCTCGGGCGTCCCGGCGAGCGCCATAGTGGAGGGTCATCGCGTCACGGTCGTTGGCATCGTCCGGCGTCCGTACCCGACCGCGTCGGACCGGCGGTTCACGATCGACCCGCGGACGCCATCGGACGTTCGCTCGGGAGGACCGGCGGCGATCGGAGGGGTTGACGGTGCAGCATCCGATGCGGTGGCCGCCGGTGGGCCCGGATCCCAGGTGGGTACGGCCGGGCCGATCGACCTGGATCTGGCGGACCTCGCCGATCATCTCGGCGCCATCGTGCGGGTGGGCGGGTCCGTCCAGGCGATCGACGAGACGGGCTTCACGCTCGACGACGGCACGGGCATCGGCCGGATCGTCCTGCTGGACGACGCGGCGGCGTATCTGTCAATGATGGCGCCGGGCGACGTCCTGAACGCAGTCGGGGTCGTCGCCGGAACAGCCGCGGCACCCGAGATCCGGGTCTCCGATCCGGCCGGGATCATCCGCGTCGACGATGTCGGCGCGCCGGCCGAGCAGGTATCGGGCGCCGACGCGCCGGCGGCCGTGGCGTCGGCTCCCTCGACGACACGCGCCGAGGGGCTCGGCGCGCTGGGACCGAACGGCCCGATTGGTCTCGCGACGCTCCTCGCCCTCTCGCTCGTCTCGGCCGCCGTCACGATCGCCCGGCGTCGCCGCGGTCGGCGGGCGCTGGCGCTCCGGATCGCGAGCCGGCTTGCGGCGATCGGCTCCCCTCGGCCGGTCGGTGACGGACCCGGCCGGACAGGGCGCTGATCGGCCGCCGGGGCCGGATGGAGGCCGCCGCCAGCGGTCCTCCATGCGTGTCGGGAGGCCGTCTCACGCACGGCCCACGCTCAGCCCGAGTTGACTCACGCTCGAAGGCGGGACTATCCTCGCCCGAGTTTCGCGCCAGCGAAGCGGCACCATGAGCGAGGAACGAGGTTTTGCCGACGAGCGCGGACCACCGCGTCGCCCTCCCTGTTGGAGAACGGCAGTACCACATCGGACTCGGACGGGGGGACCTGGCCGAGTACATCCTCCTCCCCGGTGACCCTGATCGGACCGCCCGGATCGCCACGCGTCTCGACTCGATCGAGCTGGAGCGGCGCAACCGGGAGTTCGCGACGGTCACCGGCTCGTACCGGGGTCAGCCGGTCTCGGTGGTCTCGACCGGGATCGGAACTGACAATGTCGAGATCGTGGTGGCGGAGATCCTGGCGATCACGGAACGGCCGACCTTCATCCGTGTTGGCTCCTGCGGCTCGCTCCAACCGGAGATCGGGCTTGGGGAGCTGGTCATCACGAGCGGAGCAGTCCGCCTCGAGGCGACCACGAGCTTCTTCGTCCACGATGGGTATCCGGCGGTCGCCGATTATGAGGCGGTCGTCGCGCTCGTCGAGGCCGCGGATCGGCTCGGACACCGGGCGCATGTCGGGATAACGGCGACGGCACCGGGGTTCTTCGGGGCGCAGGGGCGCCCCATCCCGCAGTTGCCTATCCGCTTTCCCGACCTGGCCGAGGAGATGGCGCGCCAGCGCGTGCTCAACTTCGAGATGGAGGCATCGGCGCTCCTCGTCCTGGCCGGCCTGGCCAGGAGTCGTGCGGGGGTCGTCTGCGCGGTCTATGCGCAGCGATCGACGGGCGATTTCGTCACCGGGGACGAGAAGGAGCGGGCCGAGGCGGCCTGCGTGGAAACGGGCCTGGAGGGGCTCGTGATCCTCGCCGAGATGGACCGCCAGAAGCGTCAGGCGGTGGCGGAGCGCTGGCGACCGTCACTCTGGGTTTGAACGTGAGACACGGACGCGAGACGAGTGTCTCGTGCCGACACGGCTAGTAGAGGAGGTCCGTCCCGAATGGCCGAAGCCTATTGCGTCAAGGACAAGCGGAAGGTCGAAGTCGTGAACCCGCAGCGGATCACGATGAAGAACGGCAAGCCGGCGCTCCAGGGCACCTGTCCGATCTGTGGCAACAAGGTTTTCAAGATCGGCGGCTGATCCGTCGCCCTTCGTATCTGACGACCCCCGCCGGCGAGGCGGGGGTCGCTCTTTGTTCGCCGCCTTGCGGAGCACCTGCCGATGCACGTTCGTGCAGCATGGGCCTCAAGCGTCTCGCGTTCCCGTCAACCCGATCCGACACCTGTTCCGCTCTCTCTCTGCCGGTGGTATCACCACGAGCGCTAGATCGGGGGTTGCGCGGGCGATAGCGGCTGATCGCCAGGCCCGGATCGCCCTCGCATGCACACCAACGCCCAGCCCGCGCTCGCTCCTGACCGCTGGACGTCGCGTACTGCCCGTGCAATGCCGTACATAGCGGTGGCAGCGATATCCAGCGTCACGCGCATGGGGCCGACGTCCTCGGAGTGCGGGTCCAGGTGATTACCGCCACGTCCCGCTCGCCCTCCCTCGTGCCGGGTCGGGAGGGTGCCGGGTCGGGAGGGTGCCGGGTCGGGAGGGTGCCCGGCCTTTGCTAGAATGGCGGCACATTCCCCGAACCGTGTGTTGCCGAACCAGCGAGGGCCGTCGCGAGCGCGGGCGCCTGACGGCCGCCGGCCGTCGTGTGCCGCCGGCAGCGTCCTCGGCCCTACAGGAGGCTCACGAGTCATGGCCATCCGTGTCGGAATCAACGGCTTCGGCCGCATCGGTCGCCAGTCGCTCAAGGCGCTGATCGAGCGCACGCCGGACGTGGAGGTCGTGGCGGTCAACGATCTCGTCGACACCGAGATGAACGCGCTCCTGTTCAAGCATGACTCGACCTACGGCGCCTACCCGGGCACCGTCGACCACACGGCAGACGCTCTGATCATCGACGGTCGCGAGATCAAGGTCCTCCAGGAGCGGGACCCGGCCGCCCTGCCATGGGGCAAGCTCGGCGTCGACGTCGTCCTGGAATCCACCGGGCTCTTCACCGATGCGGAGAAGGCCAGGGCGCATATCGAAGCCGGTGCCCACAAGGTCATCATCAGCGCACCGGCCAAGAACGAGGACATCACGATCGTGCTGGGCGTCAACGAGGCCCGCTACGATCCGGCCAGCCACCACATCATCAGCAACGCGAGCTGCACGACGAACTGCCTCGCACCGGCCGCCAAGGTGGTCCATGACCTGCTGGGCATCGAGCGCGGCCTGATGAACACGATCCACAGCTACACCAACGACCAGCGCATCCTCGATGTCGCGCATAAGGACCCGCGCCGAGCGCGCGCCGCCGGCCAGAACATCATCCCCACCACGACCGGCGCGGCCAAGGCGCTCGCGCTGGTGATCCCCGATCTCAAGGGCAAGTTCGACGGGTTCAGCCTGCGCGTGCCGACGCCAACGGTCAGCGTCGTGGACTTCACTGCGGATGTCAGCCGCGAGACGAGCACGTCCGAGCTGAACGACGCCTTCAGGGAGGCCGCGGCCGGTCCCCTCCAGGGAATCCTGGGCGTGTCCGACGAGCCGCTCGTCTCGACTGACTTCCGCGGCGACAGCCGCTCATCCATCATCGACGCCGACTCGACGATGGTCCTGGATGGGACGATGGTGAAGGTCATCGCCTGGTACGACAACGAATGGGGCTACAGCTGCCGCGTCGCGGACCTCATCGGCTACGTCGCGGCCCGGCTGCCAGCCGGGGCCCGCGCCTGACCGCCGCCGGCGTCCCGAGCGGCATCGCCTGGCTGCCATGGACAAGCTGACCGTCCGCGACGCCGACGTCGCCGGCAAGCGGGTGTTCGTGCGCGTCGATTTCAACGTCCCGCTCGCGGACGGAAAGGTCACCGACGATCAGCGCATCCGGGCCGTACTGCCGACGATTCGCTACCTTTTGAGCGCCGGGGCCAGGGTGATCCTCGCCAGCCACCTCGGTCGCCCCGACGGAAAGGTCCAGGACGGGCTCAGGCTGCGTCCCGTAGCCGAGCGGCTTTCGCAGCTCCTCAACCGCAACGTCCCGGTGACCGGCGATGCCCTGGGCCTCGGCACGGAGGACGCCATCCGGCGGCTGCGCAGCGGCGAGGCGCTACTGCTCGAGAACCTGCGCTTCCACGCCGAGGAGGAACGGAACGATCCGAAGTTCGCGGCGACGCTCGCGTCGTATGCGGAGATCTACGTCAACGATGCGTTCGGGACGGCCCATCGCGCCCATGCTTCCACGGTCGGGATCGCCAAGCTGCTGCCGGCCTACGCCGGCCTGCTCATGGAGGCGGAGATCCGGGCGCTGAGCGGCCTCCTCGAGAATCCGGCGCGCCCGTTCGCGGCCGTTGTCGGCGGGGCCAAGGTCTCCGACAAGATCAAGGTCCTGGAGCATCTCCTGACGAAGGTGGACCTGCTCGCGGTGGGCGGCGGCATGGCCAACACGTTCCTGCTCGCCCAGGGCAAGTCGATCGGCAAGAGCCTGGCCGAGCCGGACCGGGTGGATGACGCGCGCCGAATCATGGCTGCGGCCGAGACGCAGGGCGTGCCGGTCATCCTGCCGATCGACGTAATCGTTGCCAAGGAGGTCACCCGGGGCACCGAGTACAAGACCCTGCCGGCCGAAAAGATCCCCGCCAGCTGGCACATCGTCGACGTCGCGATCCAGAGCCGCCAGCTGATGGAGGAGGCGCTCGCGCCAGCCAGGACCGTGTTCTGGAACGGCCCGTTGGGCGTCTTCGAGATTCCGTCGTTCGCCCACGGCACCAACGCGATGGCGCGCTTCCTGGCGGCCAAGGCGGAGTCGGGCGCAACGGTCGTGGTCGGCGGCGGCGACTCCGTGGCAGCCATCGAGCAGCAGGGGCTGGCGTCCAAGTTCACCCACATCAGCACCGGCGGCGGCGCATCGCTGGAATTCCTCGAGGGACGCGAGCTGCCCGGCATCGCCGTCCTGCTCGATCGTGAGCCGGCGGCGGCCGCTGCCGCCCCGCGGGGCGGCGGTCCAAAGGGCAGGGAGCCCAAGCGGTGAGCGCCGGCGGCGTGGACACGACCATCGTCGCCGTCGACGCGCGCGAGATCCTCGATTCGCGGGGCAACCCCACGGTCGAGGTCGACGTCGTCCTCGCGGACGGCTCGGTTGGCCGGGCGGCGGTCCCCTCGGGCGCCTCGACCGGCGCCCACGAGGCCGTCGAGCTGCGTGACGGCGACAAGGCACGGTTCGGCGGCAAGGGCGTCCGGCAGGCGGTCGCCAACGTGACCGACCGGATCGGGCCGGAGCTCGACGGGCTCGACGCGGCCGACCAGGGCGGCGTGGACCGGCTGCTGGTCGAGCTCGACGGCACCCCCAACAAGGCATCCCTGGGCGCCAACGCAACCCTCGGCGTCTCATTGGCCTGCGCCCACGCGGCCGCGGCCGCCCACGATCTGCCCCTCTACCGGTATCTGGGCGGAGTGGGTGCCCGGATCCTGCCGGTCCCGATGTTCAACATCCTCAACGGCGGCAGACACGCCCAGGACTCCACCGACTTTCAGGAGTTCATGGTCATGCCCGTCGGGCTGGACGACTATGCCGAGGCGCTCCGCGCTGGTGCGGAGATCTTCCAGGCACTGCGCGGGCTCCTGCATGAGGCCGGGCACGCGACCGGCCAGGGCGACGAGGGCGGATTCGCGCCGAGCCTGCCGTCGAACGAGGCTGCGGTCGAGATCATCCTTCGGGCGATCGAGCGCGCCGGCTACCGGCCGGGCGAGCAGGTGGCCATCGCCCTGGACCCGGCCACCACCGAGTTGCTGCAGGATGACGGCGGCCGAATCACCTATCGCCTGGAGCGCGAGGGCAGGTCGCTGGAGTCGGCCGAGCTCGTGGACCTGTGGACCGACTGGTGCGATCGCTACCCGATCGTCTCGCTCGAGGACGGCCTGGCCGAGGACGACTGGGCCGGCTGGCGGTTGCTCACCGAGCGGCTGGGAGCTCGCGTCCAGCTCGTGGGCGACGACCTATTCGTGACGAACACGGAGCGGATCGCCAGGGGCATCGCCGAGTCCTCCGCCAACGCGGTGCTCATCAAGCTCAACCAGATCGGCACGCTGACCGAGACGATCGACGCCATCGCGCTGGCGAGGCGAGCCGGCTGGGCGTCGGTGGTCTCGCACCGATCGGGCGAGACCGAGGACACCACGATCGCCGACCTGGTCGTGGCCATGGGCACCGGCCAGATCAAGACAGGCGCCCCGTCGCGGTCCGAACGCGTGGCCAAGTACAACCGGCTTCTGCGTATCGCCGGAGAGCTCGGCGACGTGGCGCAATATGCGGGCCGAACCGCGTTGGCGCGGTCCGCGGCGACGGTGGGCGTGGTGGCATGACGCGTCTCGTCGACCGTGGCGCGATCGTCGCGGCCTACGTCGGGATCGGGATGGCGCTTGCCATCGGGGTGAGCTTCCTGCTCGTCATTCCGATCGAGCCTGTCTACTGGCTGCTGGCCCCGCTGTCGGGCCTCCTCATCGGCTACTACGCCAACGCCCGCGCGGACCGACGGTCGGGGCCGTGGGCGCGCATCCTCGTCAACGGCGCCTTCGCCGGCGTCGTCACGGGCCTGGCCCTGGCCGTCCTGCTGCTCGCCGTCAAGGCGCTCTTCTTCGCGGCGGACAATGGCTATCGCGACGTGACCTCGGGCGCCTCGCTCTCGTGCCGGCCGGGCGCGGACTGCGTGTACGCCCGGTACCTCGCCGTCGAGGGCGGCCCTGATCGGCTGGCGGGCGCCGGGATCACCGACGTCGCCTCGTTCACCAGCTTCTACTGGTCCCAGCAGCTGAGCACGGCGGGCATCCTCCTCGCCGTGACGGCAGGTGGCGGGCTGGGCGGTGCGATCCTGTTCGGGCTCGCCGGGCCGCGACGGAACCAAACCGTTCGGCGGGACAATCCGCCCGAACCGCAACCGGAGATCGGAGGCCGGCCGGCCTGACGATCGTGCCGGCGGCGATCCGACCCTGGCAGAGGAAGGGGAGGCCATGGACACCATCCTGTGGATCGCTCAGGTTATCCTGGCGCTGCTCTTCCTACGATTGGGCCTGACGCACGCCACCCGTCCCGAATCGATGAGGGACCGGATCCCCTGGATGTGGGCCCTGCCGCGTGAGGCAATGCTCATCATCGGGATCCTCGATATTGTCGGCGCCGTCGGCCTGATCCTGCCGGCGGTCACCCGGATCCAGCCCTGGCTGACGCCGCTGGCGGCCCTCTGCCT
>WNFU01000473.1_pt1 | contig 54571 bp, 60 predicted proteins | sample 5400121 | NCBI WGS metagenome assembly WNFU01 (sample SAMN13153360, study PRJNA577476) | soil metagenome | isolation source: 100 cm soil or saprolite under grassland replicate 1 | place: USA:California | collected 2016-06-15 | reverse complement strand
GTCTCCTTCATGCGCGGCGCCGACGCCTCCGCCGGGACGATCAAGTCCGGCGGCAAGACGCGGCGCGCCGCGAAGATGGTCGTGCTCGACGTCGACCACCCCGACGTCGAGGAGTTCATCTGGTGCAAGGCGCGCGAGGAAGAGAAGGCGCGCGTGCTCGAGGCGGCGGGCTACGACATGACGCTCGACTCCCCCGACTGGGCCTCGATCCAGTACCAGAACGCGAACAACTCAGTGCGCGTGACCGACGCGTTCATGCAGGCGGCGGCCGACGGCGGCGAGTGGAACCTGACCGCGCGCACCGACGGCACCGTGGTCCAAACGGTCGACGCCCGGGCGCTCTTGCGCGACATCGCCGACGCGGCCTGGCGCTGCGCCGATCCCGGCGTCCAGTACGACACCACCATCAACCAGTGGCACACCTGCCCGAAGTCGGGCCGCATCAACGCCTCCAACCCGTGCTCCGAGTACATGCACCTCGACGACTCGGCGTGCAACCTCGCCTCGCTCAACCTGATGAAGTTCCGGCGCGACGACGGCGAGCTCGACGTCGAGGCCTTCGAGCACGCGGTCGACACAGTCATCCTCGCCCAGGAGATCCTCGTCGGCTACTCCTCGTACCCGACGCCCCAGATCGAGCGCAACGCGAAGGCCTATCGCGAGCTCGGCATGGGCTACGCGAACCTCGGCGCGCTGCTGATGGCGCGCGGACTGCCGTACGACTCCGACGAGGGCCGCGCCTACGCGGCCGCGATCACCGCGCTCATGACCGGACGCGCCTACCGCAAGTCGGCCGAGGTCGCCTCCCGCATGGGCCCGTTCGCCGGCTACCAGCGCAACGCCGCCGCCATGCTCGGCGTGATCTCCAAGCACCGCGCGGCTGTCGGCAACATCGAGCACTCGGGCTCGGTGCCCGACGACCTGCTCACGGCGGCCCGCACGGCGTGGGACGACGCCCTCGACGCGGGCGAGGTGCACGGCTTCCGCAACTCGCAGGCGACCGTGCTCGCTCCGACCGGGACGATCAGCTTCATGATGGACTGCGACACAACCGGGGTCGAGCCGGACTTCTCGCTCGTCAAGTCGAAGAAGCTCGTCGGCGGCGGCGAGATCACCATCGTCAACAAGACCGTGCCGATGGCGCTCGAGAAGCTCGGGCACTCACCGGACGAGATCGACCAGGTCGTGGCCTACATCGACGAGCGCAACACGATCGTCGGCGCGCCGTTCGTCAAGACCGAGCACTACCCGATCTTCGATTGCGCAGTCGGCGAGCGGGCCATCCACTACATGGGCCACGTGAAGATGATGGGCGCCGTCCAGCCCTTCATCTCGGGCGCGATCTCGAAGACGGTCAACATGCCCGAGACGGTCACGGTCGAGGACGTCATGAGCCTCTACGCGGATGCCTGGAGGCTGGGCGTCAAGGCGATCGCCATCTACCGCGACAACTGCAAGGTCGCGCAGCCGCTCTCGTCCTCGAAGGACAAGTCGCTCGTGGCAGCGCTCGTGCCGGGCGTGCAGCTGACCCCGCAGCGGCGGCGCCTGCCGGAGGATCGCGTCGAGGTCGGGCGCAAGTTCAAGGTCGGCGACTACGAGGGCTACATCCACGTCGGCCTCTACGAGGACGGCACCCCGGGCGACGTGTTCGTGGACATCGCCAAGGAGGGCACGGCCCTCGCCGGCCTGATGAACTCGTTCATGATCGCCGTCTCGATCGGCCTCCAGTACGGCGTGCCGCTCGAGGTCTGGGTCTCGAAGTTCTCGCACATGCGCTTCGAGCCGTCCGGCCCGACGAACGACCCCGACATCCGCGTGGCCAAGTCTATCGTGGACTACGTCTTCCGGTGGATGGGCAAGAAGTTCCTCTCCGCCGACCAGCAGGAGGAGGCCGGGATCCTCTCGCCCGAGGTGAAGGCCCGCATGGCCGAGCGCTACGCGAACGGCAGCGAGGGCCACAGCGTCGCGGCGCCGTTGCTCGAGCCCGCTCCGCCCGGCCAGACCGCGCTCTTCAACTCGTTCGAGGACGCGGTCGAGTGCGCCAAGTGCGGCGGCCGGATGATCCGAACGGGTAGCTGTTACACGTGTAGGGACTGCGGCACCAACACCGGCTGCTCCTAAGTCAGGCGACCTGACTCGTCTCGAGGGCGCCGCTAGGCGGCGCCCTAACCACGGTTGCTGATTCGGCGGGCGTCCGCGACGATGCTCGCATGAAGCAGTTCGAGATGGACCTGGCTGGACAACGCGTACGACTTCATCAATGAGTCGCTACGTGCGGCGCGCAGAGCCGAGCAGTCTGCGCGGGCATGGAAGTTCGCAATGGTTCACATCGTTCAGGCAATAGAGCTGCTACTAAAGGAGCCGCTCCGTCGTGAACATGCTGTGCTGGTCTGGGAGAACGTCGATAGACAGAAGAACACCGTGTCTCTCGGGCTCGCAGTGGCGCGGATCACGGGCGCGCTCGGGATCGAGCTGTCCCTTAGAGAGCTCAGCGCCATCGACAAGGCGCGGAGATGGCGCGACCTCATGATCCACTATGAGTTTGGGCTGCGGGTGCAGGAGGCGAAGGCGGTTTACTCCCGGCTGTTCGAGTTCGTGACGAGCTTTCACGCGAACCATCTTGGCTGGGACCTGCACGCGCACGTCGATCAGGAGCTGTGGCGAAAGGAAGCAGAGCTGATCGACTTCTTCCGGCGAGAGTTCGTCGCGTACAACGGAACCGAGGTTCACCGCACGATCCCTCGCCAAATCGTCGAGGCTCAAGCCGTTCTCGCGTACACCATTTGATGGTCAACAGTTCCCTCGTATCGCGTACGGCTCCGAAGAGCACTGGCAGCACGATTGGCTGGCTGCCTGCGGCGACTGTGCCGTCCGTGTCGGCGAATTGCATCTTCTCGGCTGTGATCTCGAACAGTGCCCCGCTGTGGTCGACAGGCACCTGTGGCTGCCTCCACGAAGAGCGGCCGGAGCAAGTCCCGCTGTTCGCGATGTGACGCTCAGAGTGAAGAGGGCCGAAGCCTCTCGCGCCGATAATCCCTCGCGAAGGTCGGCTCTCGGTGTGTTCGACTGATATGCCGTAGGCGTGGAGTTCTCCGCTCACGACGCACTCGTCCTACTCGCGCTGCTGGCGGCCGGCGCAGCGCTGCTTGCACTGGCGCCGCTGCTGCGGCTGCCGTACCCGATCCTGCTCGTTCTCGGGGGCCTGGCCATCGGCTTCGTGCCCGGCATCCCGCACGTCACCCTGGAGCCACAGATCGTGCTCGTGGCGATCCTGCCGCCGCTCCTCTACTCCGGAGCCTTCTTCACGTCGCTGCGGGATCTTCGCAGGAACGTCCGCCCGCTCTCACTGCTCGCCATCGGCCTGGTCCTCGCGACGATGCTGGCGGTCGCGGCCGTCTGCCACGTCGCGATCTCGGGGCTGTCCTGGCCGCTCTGCTTCGTGATCGGCGCGATCGTCGCGCCGACCGACGCCGTTGCTGCCACGGCGATCGCCTCCCGCCTTGGCATCCCGCGCCGGCTCGTTACGTTGATCGAGGGCGAAGCCCTGATCAACGACGCGACGGCACTCGTGGCCTACCGGTTCGCGGTCGCTGCGGTCGTGACCGGGAGCTTCTCGCTCTCGCATGCGACATGGCGCTTCGTCGTGAACGTCCTCGGAGGCATCGCCATCGGCCTCGCGGTCGGCTTTGTCATCCGGCAGATCCGGCGTCGGCTCGATCACTCGCCCACCGAGATCGCGATCGCGATCTTCTCCGGCTACTTCGCCTATCTCCCGGCGGAAGCGGCGGGCGTCTCGGCGGTGCTCGCCGCCGTGACGGTCGGCGTCTACGTCGGCTGGTACACGCCCGAGCTGACAACCGTCCAGACCCGGCTGCAGGGCGACGCCGTCTGGGAGATCCTCGTCTTCCTGCTCAACGCGCTGCTGTTCGGGCTCGTGGGCCTGCAGCTGAGGCCGATTCTCGACTCCCTCTCGGGACGCTCGCCCGCGTCCCTGATCGCGGACGCCCTCGTGGTCAGCGCAGCCGTCATCGTCACGCGATTCGTCTGGGTCTACCCGGCCACCTACCTGCCGCGGCTGCTCTTCCGGCGGATTCGCGAGCGTGACCCCTATCCGCCCTGGCAATACCCGACCCTGATCGGCTGGGCCGGCATGCGCGGCGCTGTCTCGCTCGCGGCCGCGCTCGCGCTGCCGCTGACGACGGACGCCGGCCTTGCGTTCCCAGAGCGCAACCTCGTCATCTACCTCGCCTTCTGCGTGATCCTGGCAACGCTCGTCCTACAGGGACTGACGCTCCCGCTGTTAATCCGCCTGCTCGGTCTCGAGGAGGACGGGATCGCCGCCAAGGAGGAGACGAAGGCGCGCATCCACGCCGCCGAGGCCGCACTGAGTCGCCTGGAGGAGCTGGCCGGGGAGGAGTGGGTCAGGGACGACACGCTGGAACGGATGCGCGGCCTCTACCAGTTCCGCCAGAGCCGCTTCAGGGCCCGCTTCGACGACCAGGACGACGGGATGATCGAGCAGCGTTCCCTGAACTACCAGCGGCTGCGCCGCGAGCTGCTCGACGCCGAGCGTCAGGCGATCGTCGAGCTGCGCCGCCAGGGACGGATCAACGACGAGGTGATGAACCGCGTCCAGCGCGATCTCGACCTCGAGGACGCGCGGCTCGACGTCTAGCGACGAGTCCGTTTCCCCGTGCCGGTGGCGGGCACGACCACGTCATGAAGTCGAAGCTGCTGCACGAGCAGGAGGGGCTTCGCACTTACGCGCTCGTCTTCGATGGCGGCGACTCCGTCATGAAGGAGCTCGAGACCTTCGCACGCGGCGAGCAGCTCGGCGCCGCCCACTTCACGGCCATCGGCGCGCTCAGCGAGGTCGTGCTCGGCTATTTCGACTGGGAGCGCAAGGACTACACCGAGATCCCGCTTCGCGAGCAGGTGGAGGTCCTCACCCTCGCCGGCGACGTCGCGCTCAGCGGCGACGAGCCCAGCGTGCACGCGCACCTCGTCGTCGGCCGCTCGGACGGCTCGGCCGCAGGCGGTCATCTCATCGAAGGGAAGGTCCGCCCCACCCTCGAGCTGATCCTGACCGAGACGCCTGCCCACCTTCACAAGCGCAAGGACGCCGAGACTGGCCTGGCGCTGATCGACCTCGACGCCTGAGGCTCGGTCGGCCGCCCGCTACGATTGCGCCATGCCATTCTGGCTGCTGCCGTTTGTCATCCTCGGAGGGCTCCTCGTCCTCTTCGGCGTGGTCTTCGTCCTCGGGCGCTTCCGCGGCGGGCGCTACCTGCGGCCGATCGTGCAGGCGCTCCTCAAGGCGCCGCTGCTGGGCAAGCTGCTCCAGCGCATGTCTCGCGCCGCGCTCGAGCGCTCGAATCCGGAGCTCGCGAGCGCGATCCGCAAGATGGAGCGCGCCGGGGTGCAGCGCGATCCGCGGCGAGCGCAGCAGGCGCTCGCCAACCTCTCAGCCGCCGAGCGCGAGGCATTTATGAAGGCGGCGGGAGAGGAGTTGCAGCAGAAGGGCCCGGAGCCCGTGAACCGCGCGCAGCGACGCCAGCTCGAAAAGCAGCGCAAGCGCCGCTAGCCAACGCGGACGTGCCAGCCGTGTCACCGGTTTGGCTACACGCCCGCATGGCCAAGCTGACAGCGGGTGCCCTAGGCTCGTTTGGTTTCTAAACCGGGCCGTGACACGAAAACGGCGCAAATTGCGAAGCCTTTGTCCCCGCTGGGCGGTTTGCGCCGGGGCGACGGGTAGGGACGGAGTGGCGAGAGAAAGGAGGCCCCATGCCACAAGATCTCGCCGAACGCCGTTCCGTCGCGCCTCAGCGATGGGAACCGTTGCGCGAGTTCGAGCAGGCGACGGAGCGCATCCGTCGGATGCTCGACGAGACGTTTGGAGGGCTCAGCTGGCCCTCGAGCCTCACCGAGGCGGACGGCTGGTCGCCGCTCGTCGACATCGAGGAGACCGACGACGCCTACGTCGTCGAGGCCGAGCTACCAGGCGTCAAGCGCGAGGACGTGAAGATCGAGGTCGTGGGCAACGAGCTAACGATCGCGGGCGAGGTGAAGGAGCGTGAGCGCAAGGGCACCCTGCGGAAACGAACCCGCCGGACCGGGCGCTTCGATTACCGCGTCGGCCTGCCCAGCCAGGTCGATCCCGACAAGATCGAGGCGAAGCTCCACGAGGGCGTCCTCACCCTTCAAGTTCCGAAGTCCGAGCGCGCCCAGCGCCGACAGATCGAGGTCAAGGCGTCCTGAGGGCAACCGGGGCCGGGCATCCAGTCCGGCCCCGCCCCTCGCTCTTGATGGCCAGCGACATACCGATCGGGCAGCGGTATCGGCCAACCACGGTCATCGCCCGGCCGTTCACTGCCATGCGCAGCCGGGCAGCGAGGCGGTGCATGGCGGTGGCCGCGCGAGCGCGCTGAGGATGGCTGCGCTCGCATTCCTGGCTGGGCGGTACGACCGTCTACTTGGGGCGTCGTCGCGATCGCGCTGGCGGTGGCAGTCGGGCGGGTGCTCCGCTGGGTCGTAGGCAAGCTCGACCAGCGCCGCCCGGTCGAAGAGCGGAAGCTGAGACGGCTGCGAGGTGGAGAGACGGCCATCGTGCTGGTCGCGACGGCGATTCCGTACGTGACGGCCGTCGTCGTCATCATCGTCGTCGCCTCGCTGTTCCTACCGGTGACTGCCACCGCGCTCGGCGGCTCGGCGTTCGTCGCGGTCCTCGTCGGGTTCGCCGGCCAGCGCTTCCTGATGGACATCGTCGCCGGCGCGCTGATCGCATTCGAGCGCTGGTACGGCGTCGGGGCGTTCGTCACGCTGGAGCCTGCGAAGGCGACCGGGATCGTGGAGCAATTCGGCCTGCGGACGACTGTGCTCCGCTCGCTGAACGGCGACCGCGCCTATGTCCCCAACTCCCAGATCATCGCCGCGATCCGTAGCCCGCGCGGCTACCGGCGCTACAGCATCGAGATCCTGACGAGGAAGCCAGAGGAGGCGCGCCGGGCGATCGAAGGGGCCGAGCGCCGGGCGCCTGTCGGCGAGGCTCGCTTCCTCCGCACGCCACACGTCGTCGAGGAGCGCGAGCTCGGGTAGGGCACATGGCTCGTGCGCGGCCGGGCGGACGTCGCGCCCACGATGGAATGGCTCGTCGAGAGCCTCTCGTGGGCGTGCTCAGGTCCGAGCTCGCCGGCGAATCGCTGCTTGCCGACCCGATCGTCTACACGCTCGACGAGGGAGCGCTGTCCCGCTATGAGCGGCGCGTCCTCGTCTCCTAACGAGGAGGTTCCAATGGCGGGCGCGCCTCGTCGAAGCGCGGCAATCCGTCGTCCGGGATCGGCTCCCACGGAGCCGCATACGCGACGTACTGGCGGTACGAAGGACGGACGCCCGGATCGGCGTCGAACGTCCCCATGCGGACCCCAATCACGGGGCGGTCGCCCTGGGTCCGGCTCCAGAGCGCCCCGCCGCACGCCGAGCAGAAGACCTTCCCCGCGCCGTCGTCCGGCGGCTGGTACTCGCGGATGAGCTCCTCGCCGGCGAGAATCCGCAGTGACCCATCCGCGATCCTCGCGCTGGCCGAGGCCGCGCTCCCCGTCCGGCGCTGGCAACGGGTGCAGTGACAGTAACTCGCCCAGAGCGGCGACTCCGTGACCTCGAAGCGGACACGGCCGCAGAGGCAGCGTCCGGTCAGCGGCAGCTCGGACACAGCGGAAGCTTAGGGACACGCAGGGGCGGGCACGTCGCGTGCCCGCCCTGCGCTCAGGCGGCTACCGGTCGAACGAGGTGAGCGGCTCGCCCGTCTCGAGGAGCGTCTTCAGGCCGCTCAGCACCATCATCCAGCCCGCGCCGGAGACGCTGGCGGCCGTCTTCGGCGCGCCCTCGAGCTGATCGTGTACGACCACCAGCTTCGCGTACCCGCCCTCCTGAGCCTCGATCTCCCAGGTGACGCGGCTCGGTTCCTCGGCTGCGAGCTCGGGGTCGTAGAGCGACCGCCACTCGTGGACGAGCCGGCGCGGCCGATCGTACTCCAGCACCGCGCCATCGCCCCAGCTCTCCGAGCGATCCGGTGACCAGGACCGACGCCGTTCCGGCGTGATCTCGATCTGCGCCCCGTAGAAGTACTTCGCCGTGAACTCCGGCTTCGTGATCGCCTCCCAGATCTCCTCCGAGGTGGCCCTGATGAACACCTGGTAGACCTGCGTCGTCGTCTGGGTCATCGTCGTCATGCACTCTCCTCCAGTTCGTGCTTGAGGCCTGCAAGCGCGGACACGCGGCGCTCGGTGTACTTGTCGATCCACCGATCGTGGATCAGCCGGATCGGCATCGGGTTCAGAAAGTGCAGCTTCTCCCGGCCCGACCGGCGGGTGACGACGAGCCCCGCGTCCTCGAGCACCCGGAGGTGCTTCATGACTCCGAAGCGCGTCATCTCCAGCTCGGACTCGAGCTCGCTGAGCGTGCGGCCGTCACGCTCGAAGAGCCGGTCGAGCAGGAACCGACGTGTGGGGTCTGCGAGGGCCTTGAAAACTCGCTCGTCACCGCCCATGCCCAGACCAATATGTGACTAAATAGTCATATGTCAACCCGAATCTTCTCCGCGACACGCCCAGGTCGGCTACCATGCACGGAGTTCCAGAACGAGTATCGGTTGCGCTCTACGGCCTTCCTTACCGTTCGTAATAAGCAAGGGAGGTGTTTTCATGGCAACCGGAACCGTCAAGTGGTTCAACGACGCGAAGGGGTACGGCTTCATCACGCCCGACGAGGGCGGCGCTGACCTCTTCGTCCACCACACGGGCATCTCGGGCAGCGGCTTCAAGTCGCTGAGCGAGGGCGCGAAGGTGGAGTTCGAGTCCGTCGAGGGCCCCAAGGGCCCGCAGGCGACGAACGTCGCTCCGACGAACAACACCTAATCAGGCTCCAGGGCGGTCCGCAGAGCGCCCCGGCCGACTCGCTTCGAGTCGGCGGCGCGATGCGGGCCGCTCGTCATGTAAGCCCATCGCTCGAGAAAGGGGATCGGCATCGCCGAGAGAGAAGAGAAGATCGAGCTCGAAGGAGAAGTCGTCGAGTCGTTCCGCAGCGGCATGTACAAGGTCGCGCTCGACAACGGCCACGAGACGCTCGCGTACACGGCCGGAAAGATGCGGCGCTACCGGATCAGGATCCTTCCGGGCGACCGCGTCACAGTCGAGCTCTCGCCGTACGACCTGACGCGCGGCCGCATCGTCTACCGCCAGCGCTGACCCGGCCGGGCCCCGCGGCCCGTGTAAGCGCGTCTCCTGCGTGGAAGAACGTCGCTCGAGATGCGGCGCGGGATCCTTGCTTCACTGCTTGCCGCGCTCGTCGTAGTCCCGGTGGCCGCCGCGGTACCTGGTTCGGTACCCGGTATCGCAGGCACCGTCGCGCCGCTGCGATGGAGTGTCCACGGCCCCGACGGCGGGACAGTCTCCACGCTCGAGGTCGATCCGTCGCGGCCCTCGATCGTCTACGCAGGGACCCTGGGCGCGGGCGTCTTCAAGAGCACCAACGGCGCCAGGACCTGGCGCCGCAGCAGCGAGGGCCTTCCCCCCGACACGCTCGTGCTGGCACTCGAGCTCGCACCCTCCAGCCCGGCCACCCTGTACCTCGAGTCGTACGCCGGCCAGCGTCTCTACCGCAGCACCGACGCAGGCGGATCGTGGAAAGCGCTCACGCCGGTCATCGCCGGCATCTCCGATCTCGAGATCGACCCGGCCCGTCCACAGACGCTATACCTGGGCACGCACGAGGGCCTACTCCGCAGCATCGACGGCGGGTCCGGCTGGAGCCGCATCGGCGGGAACCTGCAGTACCCCTCGCACGTCGCCATCGCTCCGTCCGCGCCGAACGTGCTCTACGCGGAGGACGCCGGGCGAGTGATGCGGAGCGGCGACGGCGGTGCGAGCTGGTCGCAGCAGTCGTCGTGGACCGAGAACTTCGACGTCTTCACGGTCGATCCACACAATCCCGCCGTCGTCTACGTGTCGACCGCCGAGAGCCTCTACCGCTCGACGGACAGCGGCCGCAACTGGTCCCGGCTCCGGAAGGGAGACCCGGGCGTCAACATCTTCACGCTCGCGATCGATCCGCGCGATCCCCGGAAGCTCTACTCCGGGAACGGCTGGACGGGCATCTTCCGCTCGACAGATTCCGGCGGGAGCTGGGCGCACGTGGCGCGCCTCCCACACGAGCGCGTGCGTGACCTCGAGCTCGGTCCGCGCGGCGCCTTGCGCCTCTACGCGGGGCTCGAGCACCGCGGTCTCTACGTCAGCTCAGGCGGCCGCTGGGCGGCCGCGAACCGGGGCCTCGTCGACACCGAAGCGCGCGCGCTCGCCGTCGATCCCGCCTCGCCGTCGACGGTCTACGCCGGAACGGTCGGAGGCGGTGTGGCGCGCACGACGAACGGCGGTCGCAGCTGGTCGGCGCGCGGCCTCGCCGGGCTGATCGTGGACACGATCGCGGTCGACCCGGCGGCCCACCGAACCGTGTACGCCGGCGGCGTCGGGCTCTACCGGAGCACGAACGGCGGCCGCACCTGGCGCAAGGCGCGTGGCATCCCGCGCAACGACGTACGCGCGATCGCAATCGCGCCCTCAGCCCATCGCACCGTCTACGCGGGCACCTTCGAGGGCGGGACGTACCGCTCGAGGAACGGCGGTGCGACGTGGAACCGCCTGGGTCTGCCGGTGCGCGAGACGGTGTTCTCGCTCGCCGTCCACCCCCGCCGGCCGGGGACGCTCTGGGCCGGCACGCGCGAGGACGGCGTCGTGCGCTCGACTGACGGCGGCCGCACTTGGCAGAGGGCGGCCGTGCCCATTCCCTCCGACATCGTCGCGATCGTCGTGGATCCGGCGCATCCGCGCGTGCTCTATGCCGCCGTCGACGCCGGCAGGACCTGGGTGCGCACGATCGCCGGGCTGCCTCTCCCGTCGATTCTGGGACTGACGATCGACCGTCGACGTCCCGCCATCCTGTATGCGGGCGGACTCGACCCGAACGGCCACGGCGGCGTCTACCGAAGCTCGAACGGCGGGCGCACCTGGACTGACGTCACCGGCGCCATGACCACGACCTGGATCGCCGCGCTCGCCCTGACGCCGTCGGGCCGGGTGCTCTACGCCGGTACGACCGCCTATGGCCGTGAGACCGGGGGCGGTGTCTTCGTCGCCCGGGTCCGCTAGTTCGCAAATTGCGCACGATTCTCGTGCGCGACCTCTTGCGCGGGCGGGCGCAGGAACGTAGTCTCCTCTCTGCGCCGAGCACGGAGCGCGAGTAGACCGAAGCTTCACCGGGTGGTCGTACGTAGAGCGGATCCTTCGGGAGACGCCGAGCGGAAAGTCAGCCGGCGAGGTGGACGAAAGCGCAACCGGCTCGGCGAATTTTTTTGCCGTCGGAAGTCCGCTTCGCTTACGCGTCGGACTTCCGACGGGAATGAGTCCCTCGCAAGGCCCAACCGGCTCGGCGAACTCCTGGTCCGGGTCAGATGATGTAGATCCGGGTGCCGACCGGGACCACGTTGTAGAGCTCCTCCACGTCCGGGATGGACATGCGGATGCAGCCGTGTGAGGCTGCCGTTCCGAGCGACGCGATGTCGTCGGTGCCGTGGATGCCCGCCCCGTCGTAGATGCCCAGCCAGCGGGCCTTGATGGGGTTGTCCGGCGAGCCGCCGGGGATGATCCTCCCAGCCAGCGAGCCCGCCCAGGCCTTCTTGGGCACGTACCAGGCGGGATTCACCGCCTTCGATCGCACGTGGTAGAAGCCGGCCGGCGTCTCCAGGCCGATGCGACCGACCGCGATCGTGTACGTCTTGGCGAGCTTCAGCCGCCGGAAGAGGCGCAACCGCTTCTCGTCCCGGTTGATGGTGATGAAGAAGGCGTTGCGGGTGATCAGCCGGTGCTTGGTCACGGGCGGCCGCACGATCTCCGTCGGCACGCGCAGAACGCCGGGCGAGCCGGGCCGCACGAGGCGCTCGACCAGCTCACGCCGCAGCAGCGCCGTGCGCACGCGGATCCCCCAGCGGTCTGGCACGAGCTGCAGCGAGGTGACTGAGACGACGAGCCGGGCGTTCCGCGGCCGCCGGTCGATGCTGCGCTGGATGCCGTGGACGATGTAGTCGACCTTGCTCGCCGAGTAGCCCATGTCGACCGAGACGTCGGCGTCGAGTCCGTCGCCGAATACGTCGCGCCACGCCCGGGAGAGAAAGCTCCCGCGCGCGGACCTCGCGAGCGCCTTCTGCACGGCCGGCTCGACGTCCGGCCGAACTGCGAAATCCTTCCGGTGGAGAACGAAGCGGCTCCGGACCGAGCGCACGACGATCGGACGCCTCAGCCCGGCCTCGAGCGCGTGCCGCAGCCTCCGATCGGCCCCGCGGGCGTCGAGACCGCCGACGTCGACGCCGCCGATGGACACGCCGTTCGCGATCACACCGTCGCGAGAGCGCTCGTAGCCGTACGCACCGGCGATTCCGGCACCGGCGAGCGCCACGACTGCGGCCAGCAGCAGGACGAGCCGGCGAGCTTTCATGTCCCTCCCTTTCCCTCCTCGGAAAGCTGGAACACGAGCTCGTGGCCGTGCTCCTCGTCCCATTGCTTCCCCGTACGAACGAAGCCCAGCTTACGGACGACGCCGAGCGAAGGCTCGTTGCCGGAGGCGACCGAGGCGATGAAGTCGTGGACACCGTGCTTGCTCCGCGCCCAGTCGATGAGCGCCGAGACTGCCTCGGTCGCGAATCCTCGGCGACGGAACGCTGGGAAGACCGTGTAGCCGATCTCGAGCGCGTCGGCCTTCCCGATCCCATTCTTGCCGGGCGGACCGTGGAAGCCGGCATGCCCGATCATCTCCCGAGTGTGACGGTCGACGAGAGCGCGCACGAGCCATTGCCCGGTCTGCGGCCGATCGCGCATCTCCTTCAGGCGAAGTCGCAGGAACCCCTCGTCGTGCTCGTCAGGCCACCACTCGGGAATGTGCGCCCCCAGGCACGCAGCAGCCTCCCCTCGCCGTCCGCTCAGCAGCGCGTCCAGGAAGGCGGGCGACATGGGGACGAGGTCGAGGCGAGGGGCCGAGATCCGCATGGCGTGCTCGATCATGTAACTCTCTGAGGGTGGGAGACGGTTGTAGGCCGAGGAGGGACGATGGCTGATGTGACGGTGAAGAGGATCGACGACTTCGAAAGCTACGGCGGGCAGTTCTTCTATGCCGGGAAGGGCCTCGGCGTGAGCTCGTTCGGCATCAACGTATCGCGGCTCCCGGGGAACTGGGCCAACTACCCCGATCACGACCACGCCGAGGAAGGCCAGGAGGAGGTGTACGTCGTCCTCGAAGGCACGGCGACGCTCACCGCCGGTGACGAGAGCTGGGAGCTCGAGCCCGGCATGCTCGCCCGCGTCGGTCCCGAGCAGAAGCGAAAGTTCGTCCCCGGCGAGTGGGGCGTGACGCTCCTGTCCATCGGCGCCACCCCGGGCGAGGCCTTCGAGCCGAAGAGCTAGTGGCTCCGTCCCGGAGCACAAGGGCAGGAGTCCGCAAATTGCGCACGATTCTCGTGCGCGACCTCTTGCGCGGGCGGGCGCAGGAACGTAGTCTCCTCTCTGCGCCGGGCACGGAGCGCGAGTAGACCGAAGCTTCACCGGGTGGTCGTACGTAGAGCGGATCCTTCGGGAGACGCCGAGCGGAAAGTCAGCCGGCGAGGTGGACGAAAGCGCAACCGGCTCGGCGAACTCTTTGGACCGAATCCGCCGGAAGTCCGACGCGTAAGCGAAACGGACTTCCGGCGGCTGGAAAGCGCAACCGGCTCGGCGAATTTTTTTGGTCCGATTTCGGCCGTCCGCGGCGACCCCGCCCCACGTCGCTCAGCCAGAATGAGTGCATGCCGCCGTTCTATCGCTCCGACGGTCCGGAGGCACCGGACAAGCCGCAGGGCGACGTCCGCCGGCTGGTCCCGCGCGTGGTCCGGCTCTTCCGCCCCTACCGGCGGCGCGTCTCCGTTCTCGCGCTCCTGATCCTCCTCTCGTCGGCGATCGGCGTCGTCAACCCCCTGCTGACGCGGAACGTCTTCGACAACGCGCTCTTCCCGGCGAGCGGCGGGCCGGATCTGAGTCTCCTCTACGTGCTGGTGGGGACGATGATCGCCGTGGCGATCCTCGGCGGCGCCATCGGCGTCGGGCAGACGTACTTCGCGAGCGTTGTCGGTCAGCGCGTGATGCAGGACCTGCGCGATCGGCTGTATTCCCACCTGCAGCGAATGTCTCTCCGCTTCTTCACGGGTACGCGCACAGGGGAGATCCAGTCGCGGATCGCGAACGACGTCGGCGGCATCCAGAGCGTCGTCACCGACACCGCCTCGTCGATCGTCGCCAACTTCGTCATCATCCTCTCGACGATCGTCGCCATGGCGATCCTCTCCTGGCAGCTGACGCTGCTCTCGCTCGTCGTCGTCCCCTTCTTCGTCTTCATGACGTACCGGGTGGGCCGCGCGCGCCGCAGGATCCGGGCCTCGACGCAGCGCTCGCTCGCGGAGATGAGCGCGATCACGGAGGAGACGCTGTCGGTGTCGGGGATCCTGCTGACCAAGGTCTTCGACCGCTCGCCGGACGCCATCCGCCGCTACTCCGAAGAGAACCGCCGCCTGGCCGAGCTCCAGGTCCGGCAGCAGATGGTGGGACGCACCTTCTGGGGCCTGGTGCAGGCGTCCTTCTCGATCGCGCCAGCGCTCCTGTATCTCGTAGCCGGGTTAACCATCTCGGGAGACTCGCGCCCGAGCCTCACGGCCGGAACGCTCGTGGCCTTCACGGCCCTCCAGACGCGGCTCTTCTGGCCGGTCGGGCAGATGCTGCAGACCTCAGTGGAGGTGCAGTCCTCACTCGCGCTCTTCGAGCGCGTCTTCCAGTACCTCGACCTGGAGCACGAGATCGTCGACTCGCCGAACGCGCGCACGCTTCCGAAGGCCCAGGTGCGTGGCGACGTCCGCTTCCGCGACGTGCACTTCCGGTACGACGTGGACGGGGACGGCGCGCGCCCGTGGACGCTCGATGGCATCGACCTCGAGATCCACCCGGGGCAGCTGGCCGCGCTCGTCGGACCGAGCGGGGCGGGCAAGACCACGCTCTGCTACCTGATCCCGCGGCTCTACGACGTGACCTCGGGCGCCGTCGAGATCGACGGGAGCGACGTGCGCCGGCTCGCGCTCTCGTCCCTGGCGGACGCGATCGGCATGGTGACGCAGGAGACGTACCTCTTCCACACGTCGGTCCGTGAGAACCTGCTCTACGCCAGTCCCGAGGCCACGCAGGCGGAGATCGAGGCGGCGGCCCGCACCGCCCTCATCCACGACCGCGTGATGGAGCTCGACGAGGGCTACGAGACGCTCGTCGGCGAGCGAGGCTACCGCATGTCGGGCGGAGAGAAGCAGCGCCTCGCGATCGCGCGCGTGGTCCTCAAGGATCCGCGCATCCTGATCCTCGACGAGGCGACGTCGGCCCTCGACACGACCAGCGAGCGGCTCGTCCAACGCGCGCTGCGGCCGTTGATGCAGGGCAGGACGACCATTGCCATCGCCCACCGGCTGTCCACGATCCTTTCCGCCAACGTCATCTTCGTCGTCGATCGCGGTCGCATTATCGAGCGCGGGACGCACGAAGAGCTGATCGACCACGATGGCCTCTACGCCTCGCTCTACCGCGAGCAGTTCGCCGGCGGGCTGGTCGAGGCCCGCTGTGACGACGGTCTCGTCCTCTCGAGCGGCGAGGTGGTCGAGGTCGCCGCCCCGGCGGCGTGACGCCGTTGCCTGCGGCTACGTCGCCCGCACCGCCGCGCTCGTGAAGACCGACCGCCGCGCTCGGTTGGTCTCGGCACGCAACTCGACCACGTAGCGGTAGAGGCCGGGAACGAGTCCTGTGCGGGGCAGCAGCAGCTCAACCGTCCTCCGCGGCGGAAGCGGCCCCGACCGCTGGAAGACGGCGCCCCCTTCTCCAACCCGTACGAGCCTGGCGGTGACCGTGGTCGCCTCCGCGGCGCGGACGCGTATGACGGCCGAGAGTGGCGTTCCCGCGAGCAGGAAGCGAACCTTCGCACCAACCACCCTCGTGGTGTGCCGCCACGCAGCGGCGCTCGCACACGCCGCGGCTCGGGCGATCGTGTCCTTGACCAAGTCGAAGGCGGGCCGCTTCGAGCCGTCGATCCGCAGGAGGCCGCTCTGGAAGCGGTCCAGGTCCGGCTGGTCGACGAAGCGGAAGAGGAAGACGTCCGTGACGGCGGGATCACAGCGGAGCATCGAGAGCGCGACGGCGTAATACCGCGCCTGGACGCTCTCGGACACCAGCGGGACATTCTCCGTGCCGAAGTACTGGTCGCGGAGCGCAGGGGGAATCCGAACCTGCCAGGCAAGCTCGTCGATGACCAGCGTCAGGCCTCGCCTCGCCCGGCGGCCCGCCTCCGCGAACGTCGGCTGGGACGTCCCGTGGAACGCGTCCCAGACCGCCTGCTTGATTCGCCCGAGATTGGGGACGCCGGCGTTCGGCCACGCGTAACCCTTGGCAGGTGCGTCCGTGTTCAGGTTCGGATAGGGATGGAACGCGAGCTGGTCCATGAGCGGTCGGGTCCGGCCGCTCGAGCGGTACGCGTCCCCGAGCGCCTTCAGGAACCGGACGGGCGAGGTCGAGATGTTCTCCGGCGCGTGCGGGTTGTCGTTGCCGCGCGGCGAGAGGGCCACGCCGATCACGTTGACGCTCGGGTTCTCCGACTTCAGCGCGTCGTAGCCGGCCGCGAGCAGCCGCTCGTACCTGCCGGCGGAAACCTGCTTCCCTCGCCTGCCGAACTGCGGGCGCATGAACCGCGGCTGGTTGGGCTCGTTGCCGACGATGTAGTCGGTCACCTCGGGGTAGGTCCGCGCGACGAGCCTGAGGAAGCCCGAGAACGATGCGATTCGCGCGCCGGTGTTCCGGGCGAGAACGAGAGCGTTGCCGGGGTAGACGTGGAAGACGACCTTCACGCCCGCCTTCTGGGCGACCGGCAGCAGGCGGTCGAGCTGCCGCCGTTCCTTGATCGTCGCAGGGCTCGCGGAATTCCAGTGGATCGACACCGCGTCGACCGTGAGGCCCGCCTCCTTCATGGTCGAGAAGAGCGAGGCGCCTCCATCCTCCGCATACTTGGTTGCGTCCTCAGACGCGCCGAACTCGACCCGACCTGCTGCCGCAGCCGGCGCGAACGCCGTCGCGGCGAGCACCACGCAGACCAGGGCTCGCTTCACGGCTCCGCTGTACCCAGGACTGCGCGGCCTTAGACGGGTTTCGAGAGCACACGTGGGGGCAAGAGGTAGCGGACAACGAACCTCGCTCCCTGTTCTTCAGGAAGGAGGGACGCATGCCATTGCTTTGGCTACTGGTGATTCTGTTGCTTCTGTTCGCGATCGTCGGCGGCGTCGCGGTGACGAAGTTCCTGTTCTTCTTGCTCATCGCCGCGGTCGTCCTCGGCTTGTTCGGCGTCTTCGCCCGGGCATAGGCCCGCGGCAGAGAAGGAGGTAACACATGGGTATGGGAGTCGGACTGATTCTCGTGGCGGTCGGGGCGGTCCTGGCCTGGGCTGTCAGCGTCGATACCACGGGCTTCAACGTGAACACGATCGGCTACATCCTGCTCGTGGTCGGAATCGTCGGCTGCCTGCTCTCGCTCGCCTTCTGGTCGAGCTGGGCAGGCCCGGGCTACTTCAGCAGGCGCCGGGTCGTCGAGGATGGTGGTGGAGGCGGCCGCCGGCGGGTCTACGAGGAGGACATGGGCTAGCCGAGACCGGGATCGCGGTCCCTGCTTGACAGGGTCGCGAGCCCGTGAGAGGGTTGCAGCGTCAAGTCCTCGACGGTCTTCGGGCCGGCGGGGACTTGGCGTTTTCGGCACCCGTTTTCCAGGCCCACGGCCACGGCGTGTAACACTGCAGAGCCTCGAAGGGACCGACCGGGAACCGAGCAGGAGGTGGGCATGAGCTTCGTCTCGCGGGGGTTCAAGGGCAGGCGGCGGCAGGTCGCCGACGAGAGCGGTCGAGTTCCGCCGGGCCAGTACGTCACCGACGACTTTCCAGTCCTCTCCGCTGGGCCGACTCCGCGCACACCGCTCGAGGAGTGGACGTTCTCGATCACGGGCGGCGACGAGCGGGTGTCCTGGAGCTGGGACGAGTTCCGGGCGCTGCCGAGCGAGACCGTCACGACCGACGTCCACTGCGTCACGACGTGGTCGAAGCTCGACACCGAATGGGAGGGCGTCTCCGTGGACAGGCTGCTCGACGGCGTGAAGACGTCGGCCGAGTACGTCCTCGCCTTCTGCGACGGCGGCTACACGACGAACCTGCCGCTCGAGGACGTGTCCGGCGGCAAGGCCTGGGTCGCCTTCGGTTATGACGGCGAGCCGCTGGAGCCTGAGCACGGCGGCCCAGCCCGTCTGCTCGTCCCGCACCTGTACTTCTGGAAGAGCGCCAAGTGGGTGCGCGGGCTGGCGCTTCGCGACGAGGACGAGCCGGGCTTCTGGGAGTCGAACGGCTACCACCTCCGCGGAGACCCGTGGCAGGAGCAGCGGTACTGGGGAGACTAGAGCCCCGCCTCTCGTGGCAGGCGGCCGAGGTCGTGGGCGCCGTCCAGGAGACCCCGCGGGTGCGAACGCTCCAGCTCGAGGTTCCCGACTGGCCAGGCCACCAGGCGGGACAGCATCTCGACGTGAGGCTGACGGCGGAAGACGGCTACCAGGCGTCCCGGAGCTATTCGATCGCCTCGGCTCCCGGCGAGCCGCCGGCGATCGGCGTGGAGCGCCTCGACGACGGCGAGGTGTCTCCCTACCTGGTCGACGAGGTCGTCGTCGGAGACAGATTCGAGCTGCGCGGCCCGGTGGGCGGCTACTTCGTCTGGGAGCCTGCGGACGGCGGGCCGCTGCTGCTGGTCGCCGGCGGCTCGGGAGTCGTGCCCCTGCAGTCCATGATCCGCCATCGCGCAAGCGAGGGCAGCACGGTTCCCACGCGCCTCCTCTACTCGTCGCGCACGCTCGAGGACGTCGTCTACCGCGAGGAGCTCGACCGGCTGGCGGCCGCGGAGGACGGACTCGAGGTCTTTCACACGCTAACCCGCGACCAGCCCGCGGAGTGGAGCGGGTTCGCGCGCCGGGTGGACGACGAGTTGCTGGCCGAGACGGCCTGGCCCCCCGAGGACGCTCCGTTGGTCTTCGTCTGCGGTCCGACAGGCTTCGTCGAGGCCGTCGCGGACGGCCTGGTCCGTCTCGGGCACGCGCCTGAGCGGATCAGGACCGAGCGCTTCGGAGCAACCGGATGAGCACCCTTCCCGACGAGAGCCGCCTCGACGGCAACGCGATTGCGGGCCTGGCGGCGGAGATCTTCGGTCGCGAGATGACGCTCGCCACGGGCGTCTGCGGCTCGTGCGGCGCCCGGTGGCTGCTCGCAGAGCTGCACGTGTACCGGCGCGCCCCCGGGACCGTCGTCCGCTGCCGTGGCTGCGGCGCCGTGCTCATCCGGGTGGTCGAGGCGCCCGGCCGCATGTGGGTCGACCTCAGCGGGCTGGCCACACTCGAGATCCAGCACTGACAGAAAGCGCCGGCGTCCGAGCGACGGCGCAGCGGCGCGGATCTCCATACGATCGAGCCGTGACGCCTCTCGTCGACCATGACGCCGTTGCCCGCGCCCTCGTCTGGGGTGCCGTTGCAGTGGGCGTCGCAGGTGAGATCGTCGCGACCTACGTGAGCCGGCTCGGCGGCGGGGGCAAGGCGGTCGCATCGTCCGACCGGGGAACAAAATACGTCGTCGTCGTCGCAACCGTCATCGCGCTCGTGGCGGCGTGGTCGATCGGAAATTACGCCCCTGAGACCTACGCGGGGGCGTCCGGGTGGGCGGCACTCGTGGTTGGAGTCGCGCTCGTCCTGATCGGCGGCGGGCTTCGCGTCTGGGCGGTCGCCGTCCTCGGGCGCTTCTTCCGGCGGGAGGTGACCATCATGGAAGGCCAGGCGATCGTGCGGCGCGGGCCGTACCGGCTGATCCGGCACCCCGCGTACCTCGGCACGATCATCCTCGTATTCGGGCTCGGGCTGGCGATTGGCGGGTGGATCGGAGCCGTCGTCGCGGCCGCGATCGAAGTCGCGGGTCTCCTGCCGCGGATACGCGTCGAGGAGGCCACGCTCGCACGTGCATTCGGCGACCGCTACGGCGACTACGCGAACGCGACGGCCCGGCTCGTGCCCGGCGTCTGGTAGCGGCTGGACCCCGGCTAGGCCCTATCCTCCAGCGCATGGGGGTGCCCGAGCGGCTTGCTCGCGCCTGCAGCCGTCATCCGTGGCGAACCGTCGGCGCCTGGGTGGTCACCATCGTGGTGGCGCTCGGGCTCCTGGTGGTGTTCCTGCCCGGCAACCTGACGACGACCGGCCACGTCACGGGGCATCCGGAATCCGAGCGGGCCGAGAGCGCCTTCTACCAACGCTTCCCGCCCGATCCGAACACCGTCGACGAGCTGGTGGTCGTGCGCTCGTCCAGGTACGCGGTCGACGCCCGTGCGTTCAAACGCTTCGTCAACGGGCTCGTCCGGCAGGGCGCGGCCACGGGTGTGGTGGCGAACGCGTTCTCCTACTACGCGACCGGCGACCGCTCGCTCGTCTCGGCCGACCGGCACGCCACCTTGATCGGGATCCAGCGGCAGGGGGACGTCGATCCGCTGCTCCCCATCGTCGCCCGAAACAACGAGCACGACGGCTTTCGCGTCACGATCACAGGCGAGGGGACGCTGGACCACGACTTCACGAGCCTCTCCGAGCACGACCTCAAGTCGGGGGAGCTCCAGATCGGCCTGCCTGCAGCGCTGCTGATCCTGCTCTTCGTCTTCGGGACGGTCGTCGCAGGTGTCGTCCCGCTGCTGATGGCCGTCATCGCGATCGTGGTCGCACTCGGCCTGACGGCGATCGTGGCCGGCGTGTTCACGGTCTCGATCTACGCGGTGAACATGCTTACTGGGATGGGGCTCGCGCTCGGAATCGACTACTCCCTCTTCGTCGTCTCCCGCTACCGGGAGGAACGGGTCGGAGGAAGGGAGAAGCTCGACGCGATCGCGGGCGCCGGCGCCACCACAAGTCGCGCCGTGCTCTTCAGCGGCTCGATGTTCGTGGTCGCGATGATCGGAATGCTGCTCGTCCCTTCCAACATCATGAAGAGCCTCGCCGTTGGCGCGATCGCGGTCGGCCTCACCTCGGTGATCGCGGCGCTGACGCTTCTCCCTGCCCTGCTGCGCCTTCTGGGCGATCGGGTCAACTCGCTGCGGGTGCCCTTGCTCGGGCGCAACGTCGGCCGCACCGAGTCGCAGGAGAGCCGCTTCTGGGGAGCAATCGTCCGACGCGTCATGCGCCGCCCGGTGACCAGCCTCGTCCTGTTCGCGGCAGTGCTGATCGCCGCCGCCTCCCCGGTGCTCGGCCTCCGTCTCGGCGCAAGCGGAGTCAGCACCCTGCCCGACCGGCTGGCCAGCAAGCAGGGCTTCGAGGCGCTGGCCCGCGACTTCCCGCGCGAGAGCTCGAGCCCCGTGCTGATCGTCGTCGACGGGAACGCGCGCTCTGCGCCGGCGCAGGCGGCGATCGCGCGGCTGCGAGCCGAGCTGAGGCAGGATCCCGCCTTCGGAGGGGCGGGAGATCTCCGCGTCGCTGCAAGCGGTGACCTCGCCGCCATCGCCACTCCGGTGGCAGGCGACAAGACCGGTGAGCGAGCGCTCGACGCCGTACGGCACCTACGCTCGGTCGACATTCCCCGCGCCTTCGCGGGCGTCAGCGACACACGAGTCCTCGTCGGCGGCGACACGGCCGACAACGTCGACTTCATCGACGCGATGAACTCGTGGCTGCCGATCGTGTTCGCGTTCGTCCTCGGCCTAAGCTTTCTCCTGCTCACGGTGGTCTTCCGCTCCATCGTGATCGCTGCGACCGCGATCGTCCTCAACCTGCTCTCCGTCGGGGCCGCGTACGGACTGATCGTGCTCGTCTTCCAGCACGGAGTGGCCTCGGGTCTGCTGGGTTTCCAGCAGATCGACACGATCGAGGCGTGGGTGCCGCTCTTCCTCTTCTCGGTCCTCTTCGGCCTGTCCATGGACTACCAGGTCTTCCTGCTCAGCCGGATCAAGGAGCGGTACGACCAGACCGGATCGACCGCCGATGCAGTCGAGCACGGAATTGGCTCCACCGCTCGCCTGATCACGGGCGCGGCGCTGATCATCGTCGCCGTCTTCCTCGGCTTCGCGATGGGCGATCTGGTCATGTTCCAGCAGATGGGCTTCGGCGTCGCCGTCGCGCTCTTGATCGACGCGACGATCATCCGCTCGGTGCTTCTCCCCGCGGCGATGACGCTCCTCGGTGACTGGAACTGGTACCTGCCGCGGTGGCTCGAATGGCTGCCCAGGATCGAAGTGGAGAGCACGCGCCGCGCGGCGGCCCGGCCGGCCACGAGTCCCTAGGAGAAGCGCTCGACGAAGGCGAGCACGCGGCCCCAGGCATCCTCGGATGCCTCGGCGTACTCCTCCTGACTGCGGTCGAAGAAGCCGTGGGGAGCGCCCTCGTAGGTCACGAGCTCGTGCTCGACGTCCGCGGCGCGAAGCGCCTCCTCGAAGGCGGCGTTCTCCTCGGCCGTGATGTGCTCGTCGGCCCCAGCCTGCAGTGCCAGGATCGGTGCCTCGATCTCTCCGGCCCGCTGGAGCGGCCCGGGAGTCCCGTCCTGTGCGAGCCCGGGCCGGCCGTAGAAGCCGATCGCGCCCGAGAGGCGGTGGCCCGCGGCCGCCTGCAGCCATGACTGGCGGCCGCCCATGCAGAAGCCGACGGTGAAGATCGAGCGGCAGCCGGCCGAGCGCAAGTGCTCGACGGCGGCGCCGACATCAGCTTGGATCCCTTCGGCCGTCGCCTGCTCGACGTGCTCCATGTACGGGAAGTCGTCGCTCCGCTTGCCCACGCCGGCCGTGCGACCGAAGTAGTCGATCGCGACGGCGGCGTAGCCCCGCTCGGCGAAGCGGAGGGCAAGCTCCTCGTAGAAGCGGTAGAGGCCGCGGACGTCGGGCAGGACGACGACACCTGTGCCGCTCGGTTCGTCCGGCGAGGCGGCGAAGGCCGCAAAGCGGTTGCCGTCGCCGGCCTCGAGGACGAGGTCCTCGTGGGAGACAGCGGCACCCGCGATGACCGGGATCGGCGGCAGCGAGTCGAGATCGAAGCACATCGCGGGGCCGAGGATACCCCCCCGGCCGGCGCCGGCTCCCTCGGTCGAGTGACGTGCAAACCCCGGCGCCCCGATCCGTGAAGGATGCTGAAGCTCGGAGTTGCCGTGGTCGCCGTGCTCGGACTGGGGTTCTTCTTCCTCCATCGCCCGCACGACAGCAGGGCTGAGAGAGCGAGCTCATGCCTGGAGAAGGCGGGCGCGAGCGTGGACCAGTCGTCCTTCGTCGAGGATCTCTTCGCCTCCGGAGCGGCCGGGCAGGGAGCGGCTCTCCCGGAGCCGCTGCGAAAGGCCGCGGCCGAAGTGGACAAGCACCTCTACGAAGTCGACTACGGCGGCTCTTCGGCGCTGCTCATCTTCACCAAGGGCGGGCGCCAGGCCGACACGATCGCGCTGCAGTTGGCCGAGTTGAGCGAGCTCTCAGACATGGGGCCCTTCAACGCGCTTCGGCAACGTCCTGGTTCTCTGGCCAGAATCGCCGACGGACGCCGCCTCGGCCGCTGTCGAGGGCTGTCTCTCGTAGCTCGAGAGAGGCACGGGGCATGAGCGGGCACTGGTCAAGGGACTTCGGTGACCCGGACGACTGGCGGCGGCCCCACTCCTACCCACAGGACACGAACGGCTACGCGGTCGCGTCGCTCGTGCTCGGGATCATCTGGCTGTGGTGGATCGGATCCATCCTCGCTCTCGCGTTCGGCTATGCGGCGAGGAAGCAGATCGCGGTGTCGGGTGGCCGGCAGGGAGGGGATGGGCTTGCAATCGCCGGCATCGTCCTGGGCTGGGTCGGGGTCGGCACGTTCGTGTACTTCTGGTTCCTGATCGGGAGCCTGGCTCAGATCGTGCCCTGATCGCTCACGCGCGCGGCTCCCACCGCCAGGTGGAGGTGTCCGCGTGCGGCATGCCACTTGTGCGGAGCGTCTCGATCACCTCTCGATGGTCGAACGGGACCCTCCGGAGCGCGATCTCGGTCGCGCCGCCCTCGTCCGTCTTCAGGAGCGCGTATGCGGCCCAGGCGTCGAAGCGAAAGTCGTCCTCGGGCTGGGCGTGGTCGTAGCTCAGGCCGACGCTGCCGGGATTCACGTACAGACTCGCACCCAGCCGGCGAAGCCACTGCACATGGACGTGGCCACCTGCGAAGACATCCGCATCGTAGCCGGCGAGGAGCGTGCGGTGGCTCTCCTCGTCGATCGAAGGGAGGATGACGTCGTCGAACGAGCCGGGCGAGCCGTGGAAGGCGAGCAGTGTTCTCCCGCCGCCTAGTCCCGCCTCGAGTGTGGGTGAGAAGGTACCGATGAAGTCGAGCCGCTCGTCGCCCAGCTGCGCGCGTGACCACTCCCGCATCTCCAGGTGCCTCGGTGTCGGCTCCGAGCTGGCCTCGGGGTCGAGCAGGAACGCGTCGGCGTTCCCCATCACGACGCGCCAGCCCTGGGCCCGTACGGCGTCGGTCACCTCCGAGGGGCTCGGGCCGCCCTGCGCCACGTCGCCCAGGCAGACGACCTGGTCGGCCTCTCGCCGCTCGAGGTCGGCGAGAAGCGCGCGCAGCCCGACGGCGTTGCCGTGGATGTCCGAGACGAGCGCCGTCCGCAGGGCTTACCAGCGCTCCCAGTGCACCATCTCGTCGAGCGGCCTGCGCCGCGCGGGCCGAAAGTCGGTTCCGAGCGTGTAGGCGACCGGAATCAGCGCAGCCTGCATGACCTCCGCGAAGGGAATCCCGAGCAGCTCCGCCGCCTCTTCCTCGTACTGGAGGTGGAAAGTCGTCCAGACCGTGCCGAGGCCCCGCGAGCGCGCGGCGAGCATGAAGCTCCAGGCGGCCGGGACGATCGTCCCCCAGCGCGAGGCCTGCGCAGCGGCCGGCTTCCCGTCCGTCCGCCCCTCGACGCACGGAACGACGTGAACCGGCACGTCGCCGATGTGCCTGACCAGGTGTGCGACCGAGCGCAGCAGCCGCCGGGTGTCGGGCAGCAAGAGCCCGGCGGCCGACTGAGGCCGTCTCGCCAGATAGCGCCGAGCCGCCTTGCGCCACAGGTCTCCGAGCGCGGCCCGCGTCCCCGGGTCGGTGACGACGACGAAGTGCCAGTCCTCCCGGTAGGCGGCCGTCGGCGCCTGCTGCGCGACGCGCAGGCATTCCTCCAGCACCTCCCGCTCGACCGGGCGGCTGAGATCGAGGCGGCGCCGCACCGCCCGGGTCGTCGTGAGCAGCTCGTCGGGCGTCAACGGCAGCTCCATCGGGGGAGCATGCCAGTGGTCGCCGGAGCGACCACAGTCAAGCAGCGCAGTCAACTCGCATCCGAGGGATGGCGTGAAGTGGCCCACAGAGACGACGATCAGGTGGGGCCAATCCGGGCCGAGCGCTCCTGCGGCGGCGCTCGGCCCGGTGCTATTTTGCGGTGCGGCCGTAGTACATCTGCTGAGCCAGCGGGCTCAGCACGTGGCCCGGCTCGACGGAGTACGTCAGCACCGAGTTCATTCGCGGCGTATGGCCCTCGACCGGTGGGACGCGGTGAAGCGAGTAGCGGCCGCGGAAGAACGCGAGCGTGCCGGGCTCGGACGCCAAGAGCTTCACGCGATCGCGCTCCCCGAGGAGCACCGCACGGACATCGTCGTAGCGCTCGTCGTCGGGCGTGCGCACCATCGGCACGTACTCGAAGTCACCGCCTCGTTCGGCGCGCTGGATCATCAGCGTCACCGAGAACTCGCTTTGGTCGAAGTGCCAGCCGAGCTCGTCGCCCTGCTCGTACACGGTCATGTTGCAGCCGTCGAGCGGATCGGCGCTCGGGTGGAGAGCGTCCTTCTCCAGCGCGGCGGCGACGAAGCGCGTGGTCGTGCCGGAGTCGTAGAGCCGACGCGCGCCGAACTCGGGCGGGAGCAGGTCCATGGCCACCGCCTTCTGGGCGGAGCGGACGAGGATGCGCCGCGGATGGTCCGCGGGCAACGAGTCGTCGATATCGTCGTCGAAGTAGCAGTTGTGCTGCTCGTCGTTCGGGTAGCCGTGCTGCGCCGCCTTGTTCGCCTGGGCGACGAGCAGCTCGACCGCTTCGGGCCGAAGGAAGCCCTCGAGCTTGACTGCGCCGTCCGCTCGCAGCTCGTCCCGGCAGCGCTCGACGAGCGCCCGTGCCTCGGCGCTCTCGAGCTCGTTCACGGGGTAGCGGTCGAGGTCGACGAGATCGGCGATCGAGTCCACGCAGGGCGACTCTACCGGCCCTCCGCCGATCTCCAGGGACAGTCACTGGGACTGTCCCTGTGACTGTCCCTGTGACTGTCCCTGTGACTGTCCCCACCACTCTACGATCTGGACATGTCCACCGTCTCGAGCGAGCTGATCGAGGAGTTCCGGCGCGACGGCGCCGTCTGCATGCGCGGCGCCTTCTCGCCGGACGAGGTCGCCCTGGTCGAGCGCGGCATCGATCGCAACCTGGCCGAGCCGAGCCCCCGCGCACTCGTCGCCAGCCGCCCGGACGACCCCGGGCGCTTCTTCGAGGACTTCTGCAACTGGGACCGCATCCCCGAGTACGAGGAGTTCGTGCGCATCTCGCCCGCGGCCGAGATCGCGGGCCGGCTGATGGGCTCACGACATGTCCGCCTCTTCCACGAGCACGTCCTCGTCAAGGAGCCGAGCACGCGGCAGCCCACGCCGTGGCACCAGGACCAGCCCTACTACAACATCGAAGGCTCCCAGACGTGTTCCATGTGGATGCCGGTCGACCCGGTCGACCGGGCCTCGACACTCGAGTTCGTGGCCGGCTCGCACCTGGGCCCATGGCTGATGCCGAGAACCTTCATGGACAACCAGGCCAAGTGGTTCCCGGAGGGGAGCCTCGAAGAGCTACCCGACGTCGAGAGCGACCGCGGTGCCTACAAGATCCTGGCGTGGGAGCTGGAGCCGGGAGACGCCGTCTTCTTCCACATGCTCACCCTGCACGCGGCCGGCGGCGCCGAGCGGCGGCGCCGCGCCTTCTCGGTGCGCTTCCTCGGCGACGACGTGACCCACGCGCCGCGGCCCTGGAAGACGTCGCCCGAGTTCCCCGGCCTCGCCGAGGAGCTGCCCGCCGGCGCGCCCATGGAGCATCCGCTCTTCCCGCTGCTCTGGGACGCCTAGTCCATGAACTCGACCTCGGCGAGCGGGCTGCGCGCCACCCACTCCTCGAAGTCGCCGGAGCGCCCGAGAGCCTCGAATATCCGCCTGATCACGGCGCGACGCTCGCTCTCGTCGACGATCGGTCGGGCCCGGGCCGGAAGGTCGGCATGCACGCTCCGCTTGAGGTGGAGGACGAAGTCGGGATTCGCGACCAGGTTCGCGTACCAGTCCCGCCGGCCCGGCGAGCCGGTCAGGTACACCTGCCCGTCCACCACGTACGACCAGGTCTCGATGCGACGAGAGCGCCCGCTCCGGCGCCCGGTCGTGGTGATGTCGATCGTGCGGTCGCGCTCCAGCGCGGCCTGGATCGCCTCGTCCAGCCCATGCTGACCCCTCCTCGTGGCCATGAATGCTCGAACGAGGCGCCCGCTCGCGCATTCCCGTCCCCCAGGCGAGGGATGCGCGCGGGAGCTGGTGGGAACGACGTTCCACGTGTGAGGCGTCTGCTTCTCGTCCTTGCCGTACTGGTCGCAGTAGGGGCGACGGCTGCAGTCGCAGCGAGGAACCCTCACGCGGAGAGGCAGCATCTGACAGCCGCGGGGAACAGGCTGGCCAAGCGGGCGCTGCTTCGGCCCTCAGACCTCCCCGACTGGACACGGATTGCAGCCCCCTCCGACGACTCATCCCCGACCTGCCCCGGCTTCGACCCCGACGTCTCCGCCTTCACGGTCACGGGCAAGGCTGCCGTGTCCTTCGTGCACTCGGCCCTAGCGCAGATCGGCTCGACCGCCGACGTCTTCGCCTCTCGCGGGCAGGCAGCCGGCGACTTCAAGGCTGGCGCGAAGCCACAGCTCGCGGGCTGCCTGCGCTACCTCCTCGAGCGGGAGTTTCGCGCATCCGCGGGGGCTGTCAAGGCCGACGTTCTGTCGGCGCGCATGGTGCGGGCCCCGCGGCTAGGCGAGCGCTCCGCCGCGTACCGCCTAGTCTCGAGGGTGCGGGTGGGCGGGCTCTCGCTACGCGCCTACACGGACTTGCTGGTCATTCAGCGCGGCCGCACGATCGCGGCGCTGATCTTCACCGGGATCGACAGCCCGGTCCCGAGCCGGACCGCCTACGGCCGCATCGTGGCCGCGCGGATGCGCTAGGCAAGAGGTGCCGGTTAGCTGATCTTCTGCCCGCACTGCGGGCATCGGTACGGCTTGAACGGCGTACCCAGCGACTGGATCGCCCAGAAGAGCCCCGGCGCCTTGAACACCGGGACCTCCTTGACTCCCTGAACCGAGCCGTGCGTCGGGCACGTGCCTGTCTTCGTCTTCTGCGTCGTCGGTTGTGCCATTCCAATCCTCCGTTCGCCGAACTTCTACCAATCCCTGCCCGAAGGGTCCGAGCTAGAGAGCTGCAGCCTCGCGATCGTCCACGGCCCGATCCGCTAGCCCAGCGACAGCGTATGCCTCTTCCTGGTCGAGAGTCTCCTGCTCGAGCAACGCCTGCGCCAGGGCGTCGAGCTTGGCCCGGTGCTCGTGGAGCAGGGCCAGCACGTCGTCGTGCGACTCGCGGACGATCCGCCGCACCTCGTCGTCGAGGAGCTGCTGGGTCTGCTGCGAGACCTCGGGTGCACCGGGAAAGAGCGGTCCCTGGCCGTCGCTCGGGATCACGGCAACCGTCCCGACCCTCTCGCTCATGCCCCATCGGCCGACCATGTGGCGCGCGATCTGCGTCAGTTGCTGGATGTCCGACTCCGCGCCGGTTGTCAGGTCTCCGAAGACGATCTCCTCGGCGGCGCGGCCGCCGAGCGCCACCTTGATCCTCGCCAGCAGCTCGTCGAGCGTGTAGTTGAAGCGGTCGGCGTCGGGGGCGGAGAAGGTGACGCCGAGGGACAGACCACGGGGGATGATCGAGATCTTGCGTACCGGATCGGCACCGCGCGTCAGCATCCCGACGATCGCGTGGCCCGCCTCGTGGTACGCGGTCCGCCGTCTGTCTTCAGGCAACATCATGATCTTTCGCTCTGCGCCCAGGACGATCTTCTCCAGCGCGTCGCTGAAGTCCGCCTCGGTAACCGAGTCGTGGCCGAGCCGGGCGGCGAGGAGAGCAGCCTCGTTGACCAGGTTCGCCAAGTCGGCCCCGACCATGCCGGGGGTGCTGGAGGCGATGCGGCCCAGGTCGACGTCGGACGCCAGCGGCATCCCGCGCGTGTGCACGGAGAGAATCGCCTCCCGGCCCGTCTTGTCGGGCGGCTGCACGGCGATGCGCCGATCGAAGCGACCGGGGCGCAAGAGCGCCGTATCGAGCACGTCCGGCCGGTTCGTGGCGCCGATGACGATGACGCCGGTCGACGAGTCGAAGCCGTCCATCTCGGTGAGGATCTGGTTCAGGGTTTGCTCGCGTTCGTCGTTGCCGCCGCTGAACCCGGCCGCGCCGGAGGTCCGCGAGCGGCCGATCGCGTCCAGCTCGTCGATGAAGACGATCGCCGGGGCGGCAGACTTGGCTTTCTGGAACAGGTCGCGAACGCGCGACGCCCCGACGCCGACGATCGCCTCGACGAACTCGGACGCGGACATCGAGAAGAAGGGAACGTCCGCCTCGCCGGCCACCGCACGGGCGAGCAGCGTTTTCCCGGTGCCGGGCAGGCCGCTGAGCAGGACGCCGTGCGGGATGCGGGCGCCGAGCTTCCGGTACTTCTCGGGGTGGCGCAGGAAGTCAACCACCTCCACGAGCTGCTCCTCGGCCTCCTCGATGCCGGCGACGTCGGCGAAGGTCACGCGCTCGCCCGACGGCTCGTACAGGCGGGCCCGCGAGCGGCCGAAACCGCCGAGCAACCCCTGCGCGCCGGCTCCGCGCCTCATCGCCCAGATGATGAGAGCGACGAAGAGGATCGCAGGGCCGAAGCCGAAGAGGAGGTTCTGCCACCACGGAGACCCTCTATCCAGCGGCTGCGCGTTGACCACGACCCCCTTTCTCTCGAGCAGCTGCGAGAGGGCGTTCGTATCCGCGAAAGCGGGAATCTCCGTCTTGAAGCGGGTTGTCCGCTTCGAGCCCTTGTAGCTCAGAGGCTCCTTGAAGATCCCCTGCACGGCGGTTCCCTTGGAGGTGATCTCGGCCACGTTCTCGGCCTTGACCTGCTGGAGGAAGAAGGGGCTGTACGGGATGCGCTCTCGGTGTGGCCCCTGCGTTGCGCGCGAGGCGACCCAGTAATTGAGGACGAGCAAACCGGCCGTGAGCAGAATCACCACCCGTAGGACTCTGCGTCGCGAGGGCGTCTCCGGACCGGGCTGCAGGCGAGGAGGCTCGCGCGCCGGGGCCGGTCGCCTGCGCTCGTCCGGGCTCACGCCTCGAAGCATGACAGCGCCGACACGACGGCGCCACAGAGCCTGCTACCGGCTATTCGGGATGCGGACCCGGAAGGTCCGCACGGGGGTGTAATTGCCGCTGTTGTTGTCCGCATCGACCGCCGCCACTCGCCAGTAGAAGACCGTGCTCTTCGACCAACTCCCGCTGCGAAAATCTGGCGCGAAGCTCGTGTTGTCCGTGCGCTCGTTCTCGATCGTGTGGCCGAAGTCCGGGCTCGTCGCGATCTGCAACAGGTAGTGATCCGCGCCGATCTTCGGCTGCCAGGAGAGCAGGACGCTGCGGCCACCAACGGCCGCACGTGCACCACTCGGTGGCCTGATCGTGCGCGTAAAGGTGATCGGGCGCGTGTACGGACCAACCGCCGTCTTACCTCCGCGCGCTTCCGGAAACTCAGCCCGAACCTGCCAGCGGAAGACGCCGGTGCCCGTCATCTTGGTTGCCGTGAACGCTGTTAGGAGGTCGTTTGAAAAATCCCGGTCGGTGCCGTTCGGCAAGTCGACGTGAACGTCATACGAGAGCGCGCCCTGCACGTGCCTCCAGACCCAGGTCGGGATCAGGTCGCCGCTCGCCGCGTTATCGGGCGCGAGGGCTGGCCGGGCAAGCGTGTCCCGGAAGGCTCGAGGAGTTGACCAGGTCAGTCCGACCTCGTTCTCATCCTCGGCCCGCACGCGAACATACAGAGCTGAGTTCGCCGGATACGTCTTCGAGGCCGAGTACGACGTCGAGTCCGTAACGACGTCGTCGAGAAGGTTCCCGAAATTCCGATCCTGCGACACCTGGAGCCGGTAATCACGGGCGCCCAAAGCAGGTGTCCACCTAAACGTCGGAGGGCCGACGATGAGCTGTCCCCTTCGCTCAGGTTGCACAATTGTAGGTGGCTGCGAGAGCTTCTTGAAGTTCGCCGGCAACTGAGATAGCGGGTCACCCGGAGCTCCGGCTCCGTCACCCTTGCTCGCCGGAAGAACAGCCCAGTAATAGAGCGTCTGCTCGTCTGTGTACGTCATTGGATCCTGCCCTCGCCGCGGGGCGTACGCCGGCACGTTTGTCAACGCGTAGTCGACAACGGTCGTAAACGACGGATCCTTCGACACGAGCACCCAGTAGCTCGCCGCACCGGGGATGCTGGCCCAGGTGAAGAGCGGAGTCTGGCGTTCGAGCGTGCCGCGGATCGGCCCGAAATAAGTGTTTGAAGTGGCATTGGGGCTACCAAAACCGGCGGCGTATCCGGCAAACCGGAAGGCATTCGACAGGTACGTGTAGTCGCCAAACACGTCCCGGCGCGCGGCATCGCGATCGGTCCGCGCCCGAACGCGCACGCAGTAGGCTTGGCCGGCCACCAATTTCCTACCCTGGTCGTCGGTCGCTCTGATATTCCGCGCAGGATATGGCTCCTGACCGTGACGTGGTGCGAGGGGCGTCCATGCCGGAACGGCGGTGTCCACCTGCCATCCACGTGCGGTCCAGTCGCAGTCATTTGGTCTGGTGGGTGTGCTGAAAGGTGCCACGTCGACCTGGTAGCCCGAGGCGCCCGGAACCGGGTCCCACACGACCACTGGCACCGGCGTAGACCATCCGGCCGGCTTCGGCCCTCCGTCCCCGGCGTTGTCTCGAAGGTGCAAACTCTTCACGCTGGGCGCGGCGAGTTGGCTGCCCTCGACGTTGTCGAAAACCTTCGTGAACGAAGGCCCTTCGTTCCACCGCCCGGCATTGCCATCAACGTTGATCGCACGGACGCGCCAGTAGTACTGGTTGTTCGCCAGCAACTGGGTCGGAGCGAATTTCGTTGTAAGGACGGGGTCTCTGCAGCAAACTTTCGACCCGATCGCCCACTCGTGCGACGGGTTGATCTCGATCTCGTACCGAGCCGCCCCGGCGACAGCCTTCCAGCTGAACTGCGGATCGTGGTGCTCCTGCGCAGCCACGAGGTCGCGCACACTGGGCGTCGTCTGCGAGCGCCAGACCCAGCGGAACGAAGCCGTTCGCGAGCGTTCTCCGCGGTTCCCTTCCGCGTCGACCGGTGTCACGGCCCAGTAGTAGTTTCCGATAGCCAGCGTTACCGACGGCGAATACGTCACGCCCGCGGTTTCGATGGGCTTGCCCCCGACGAGCGTGCCGAGGTCGCGATCGGTCGCCAAGTACACGAGGTACTTCGCCGCATACGCAACGGGCGACCAGCCGAGCACGAGCGGTGTCATCGGGAAGCGGATCTCCGCCCCGCTCGACGGAGAGAGCAGCCGGGGCAGGTAGCTCCACTGCTTGCGAATCGTCCGCGCCCGCGACCAGCCCGAGACGCCGCCGGACTTCGACACCGCCCGGACGTGCCACCAGTACTTCCCGTTCGGAATCGTCTCGTCCAGCGTCGCCCAGGTGTTGCGCGTCGCAAACGAGTCGCGTCCACGGCCGAGGACCGGCGAGTTGAAGCTCGCGTCGGCGCTGATCTCGAACTCGTAGTGGTCGGCACCGCCGACGCCTCTCCACCCGAACGCGGGCAAGGCCTGGAAGCCCGCACCCGCAGCAGGCGCCACCAAGGACGGAGCGGAGAGCGCCGCCCGCTTCGAGGCGGCGCCGCCCACCCCTGCTACGACGAGAGCTCCGAGGGCAACGATGAATGCGGCTCTGCCACGTAGCACGAGCCGACCATAGCCCGGCTGCCGGGGCGTGCCTACCGCCCGGAACGGTAGTTTGGGCTACCCGAGCGTCCTGATCGGGCAGAGCCAAGTGAGACCCGCCCGGCGAGGGCGGCGACTCCGCCCGAATGGGTGTCGTCGTGGCCTGAGCACAGCTCCTACATTGCTGCCATGGCGTCAACCGACGTGTCTACCGTTGCGCGCGCACCCGGGCGGTCGCGGCTCCTCGCGATCCTGGAGCGAGAAGGGCTCGTGGTCGGCGTCGTGATTCTCTACGCGGCCAGCGTCGCGTACCGGCTGCCTTCGCGGATCGGGCAGGATGCATGGCTCGCGCTGCTCGGCGGCCGGCAGGTTCTGCACCACGGGCCGCCGACAACGGACAGCCTGACCTACTGGACGGCGGGCCAGCACTGGGTCGACCAGCAGTGGATCTCACAGGCGATCTCGTACGCCCTCTACAACGCCGGCGGGCTGAAGCTCTTCGCTCTCACCCACGTCGCCCTCGTCACGTTGGCGCTGGGCCTCGCCGTTGTCGGCGCTCGCCTTAGGGGAGCGAGCCCTAGGGCGGTCGCTTGGCTAGCCATAGGTGTCATGTATCTGCTCGCGCTAACCGCCGGCCACGTGCGGACGCAGAGCTTCGCCTACCCCCTGTTCAGTCTCGCACTCATCCTCCTTCTCGCCGACGTCCGCCGGCCCTCTAAACGGGTGCTCCTCGTCCTGCCGGTGCTAGCGCTGTGGTCAAACGTGCACGGCTCGGTCGTTCTCGGCGCGACGCTCGTAGCGCTCTACGGAGTGCTGCTTCTTGCGCGCCCCGACTGCCCAAACGCGCTCCGAGCTCGCGGTGCGCTTCTCCTTGTCGGAAGCGGACTGGCTCTGATCGCCACGCCCTGGGCGTTCGACACCCTCAGCTACTACCGTGCGACCCTCTTCAACGCCGCGTTCAAGACGGTCGTCTCGGAGTGGCGCGCCCCGACGCTGTCGATGACGCTCGCACCGTTTTTCCTTCTCGCCGGGCTCGGCCTCTGGCTGCTCGGACGGTGCCACCGCCGCTTTGTCGCGTTCGATGCGCTGGCCCTGTTGCTGCTAACGGCTCTTGCCTTCGCGGCGCAGAGGAATATCGTCTGGCTGGCCCTCGGCGCGATTCCGCTGCTGGCCCCGGCGTTGGACGACGTGGTCCCGCATCCGTCCCGACCCGCGCGGGCCCAGGTGAACGTCGGCTTTGGCCTCGTCGCAGGAGCATTCGCGTGCTTCGCGCTCTCAGCGGCGATCGTGCGTTCCGAGAGCTGGTACCTCGGGCCGTGGCCGGCACATGCTGGGGATGCCATGGGTCGAGCTGCTCAGCGCGATCCCACAGCCCGAATCTATGCGAACGAACGATATGCCGACTGGCTGCTTATGACCCATCCGGAGCTCCAGGGCCGCATGGCCTACGACGTTCGCTTTGAGCTCCTCTCCTCCAAGCAGCTGATGGCCGTCGCTCGGTGGCGAAACGAGATCGGCAACGGCTGGACGGGAGCGGCAGACGGAGCACGATTGATCGTCCTCGATCTGCCGAGTGAGCGCAATAACGAGCGCGATCTGCTCGCCGAGCGCGGCACCCGGATTCTCTATCGCGATAGCCGGATCTCCGTGCTGCTGCGGCCGCGGCCGAGCGCCTAGGCGAGCTGTCACCGCCCCTCCGGACCACCCGAAGCGGCGATGCGGACCGCCCAGGTGGCCGTTCCAAGTGAACGCGCGCCGGAATAGAACGCGTTGGTAATGACAACTCCGGAAGGGAGGTGGGTTTCATGAAGGAGCGCCTCATGGCGATCCTCGTGCGCGGTCGCGGTCTGCGGGATCGGGAGGAGGGCCAGGCGGCAGTGGAGTACGGCGTCCTGGTCGCCCTCATCATCGCCGTCTGCATCCTGGTGATCACGACCCTCGGCACCGACGTCAGCGGCGCTTTCCAGAGCGTCGTCGACGCGCTGTAAAGGGCCACAGGCCTTGGCACACGTTCTCTGGCAGGGGGACGGACAGGCGAGCGTCGAGTACGCAATTCTCGCCGTCCTGGTGTCGATCGCAGCCGTCAGCGTGATGGCCGCTCTCGGCCTTCAGGTCCAGGGGCTCTTTCAGAACTTCCTGGACGTCTTTCCGTGACCTCCCCAGCCAGTGGACTTCCCGCCCGGAGGCCGACCGCCTCGCGGCCGGCCTCCGGGCAGGGCCAGGGCTAACACAGCAGAGCCCATCCAGAAAGCACCAATGACTTCAGCGAATCCATCCAGTGAGAAACCGCGAGTTGCGTCGGCCGTTTTCGGCGTCGTTTCCGCGGCTGCGAAACGCCAGACAGGTGCTGCAGTCGTCGAGTTCGCCGTTCTCCTCCCGGTCTTGCTCCTGATCGTGTTCGGGATCATCGACTTCGGGCGCTCGATGAACTACATGAACGATGCGACTCATCTCGCGAGCGAGGGCGCCCGTTTCGCGATCGTGAACAAGAACCCCGGTGGTGGGACTTCGCTGCAGGACTGGATCAAGGCTCAAGCGGACACAGACGAGCTCAAGGACAACGCCCAGGTCTGCATCGCGTTTCCATCCGGAAGCACCCAGGTCGGCCAGCCGGTCAAGGTCACGGTTGCGTTCACGTTCGGGTGGCTGAATTACCTCGCGGCCAAGCTGGGCGTCGTCAGCTCCAGCTTCTCCTCAACATCCACCATGCGCCTCGAGCAGCCTCCGTCCAACTACGGGCAGGGGTGCTCCGCGTGAGACCCAACGGCCTAGGCAGCGAGCGAGGCGCCGTGGCGGTGATGGTGGCAGTCATGCTCCCGCTTTTCATGATTCTGCTGGTTTTCGCGGTCGACGCGAGCAACGCCTGGGTGCACAAGCGCCACCTCCAGGGACAGGTAGACGCGGGCGCCTTCGCCGGCGCTTTCGGGCCGTGGTTTCCCAGCTGCGACGACACTGAAATCGAGACGAAGGCCCGCACATACGGGGGCGACGAGAGCTCCGTCGATCCCGCAGCAGGCGCCTCGAACAAGCTCTCGGTGTTCACGAGCAACACGGGCAGCGTGACTCTGCTGATCAACTCCGACAAGTTCTTCAACGAGGGGGGTACCGACTACAGCGATGGAGGCACGCCGTGTGAGACGCTGGCGGCCGGCGACGGCCACCTCGATCTAAAAGCGACGGAGTCCGACGAGCCGCTCTTCTTCGGCAGCATCCCGGGCTTCAGCACCGTACCGGCGATCAACGCGCACGCGCGCGTCGAGCTCCGCCAGGTCACCGGTTCCGCTGGCGCACTGCCCGTCGCCGTACCCGATCCGAATCCGGTAGACGGCGCAGTGTTCTTCATCGACGAGGCCGATGGAAGCATTCTCGCTCGCGCCCACCTCGACCGCGGAGCTTTCCAGACCCTCAACGGAAAGTACCTCGTCGAGTGGAGCACCTCCTCCACCGACGTCGCCATCCACGAGCAGACGGGGGTCGTGATCGCCTTCACCGGAAACGCAGGTTGGACGTGGACGACGGGCGCTCTGTCTACTGTCTGCGCACAGGCACTCGTCGAGTGCTACGAGGGACTTGATACCGGTCCGTACAAGGGACTTGGCTTCGTCCGGAACTACCCCTCCACGATCGGGCAGGTCACGGTCGGCGACGTGCAGGTGACGAATTCCGGCTGCACGGACGACTCGGCGCCCTATTTCGTCCTCAACGCGAATTGCGGCATCACGTTCAAGGCCGAGGTCACCTTCCCCGCGGGGGCGACGCAGACTAGCGTCTCCGTGCAAAACAGCGGACTCGGTTGTAGCGGCGGCCAACCTCCAGGTTGTCCCCTCACCCCCCCAGGGGCGAGCTCCAGCTACTGGACCAGCGGCACCCTGACCGTGCCGGCCTCAGCAGGCGCACTGGACCTCATGCTGAACTGGCGCTACAGGGCCGTGGGAGGCGGTCAGCCGATTTCGGGTTCGTTACGGGTCGGCCGCGTCTACAGCGCCTCCGACGATCCCACGAAATCCGGACCGATCGAGTACCTCCGCGTAGTCGAACCGACCACGGGTGACGATAAGCACTCCAGCGATCCGGGCCCGTTCGTCGTCAAGGTCGGGATCCAGGGCAGCCTCGAGTACGAGTCCACAGTCACGGGCAACCCGCCGACCAGGCTGCGCGTGATCGGGGGCAGCCAGAACCAGTCGCTCGACTGCGACCCGGACTACCCGAATCTCGCCGACGAGTTGGCCAACGGGTGCCGGCCGCGGTACGCGATCAACGCGGGCTCACCAGACTGCCGCCTGTTGAGCCGCAAGGCGTTGTGGAACTCGCAAGAGCCTTGGAAATGCGTCGCAGTGCAGACAGGCACCGCGAAGAACCAGGTGCCGAAGGGCATGAACAAGCGCGTGCTCGGTGACGAGCAGCCGTCCACGTGCCCTGCGCCCGGCGAATTCGGCCACAACAACTGGAATCTCGACGGCGACAGCGTTCCGGACTACCTGCCGGGCGACCCGCGGCTGATGTTCAGCTTCGTCACCCCCTTCGGCTCCTTCACGGGGAGCGGAGAGGACGTCAAGACGGTGACGAACTTCGCCATGTTCTACGTCACCGGCTGGACGGGCCAAGGGCAGGGCTTTGCAAACCCGTGCGAGGGAAACGGCGACGATCCCGTCCCCGGACCCGCCTACATCGTGGGCCACTTCGTCAAGTACGTCGGAGCCCTTCCCGGTGGAGAGGGCTCCGAGCCTTGCAACGTCACCATTCCGAGCGTAATCGCGCCGTGCGTAGCGGTGCTAACGGACTAGGAACCAAGGAGGCAAAGGATGGAATTCGCACAGAAACTCTTCTCGACCAGGGGCGGGACGATGGCCCTGGCCGGCATGGCGGCCCTGATCGCCGCCATCGCAGTCTTCGCATACGTGAAGCACTATCGCAACAGCGTGGAGAAGGGGGGCGAGGCGGCGTCGGTCATGGTTGCTCCCAGCCTCATTACGAAGGGCACGCCTGGAACCGCGATCGCGACGAGGCGCCTCTTCCAGGTGCAGTCGATTCGCCAAAGCCAGCTCCGCGAGGGCGCGATCAGCGACCCGGCGAGCCTGCGCGGGAAGATCGCCAAGACCGACATCTTCCCAGGGCAGCAGCTCACGCTCGCGGACTTCACGTCGGCCAAGGGCGGACTCTCCAGTCAGCTGGCGGGCACTCAGCGGGCCATCACGATCTCGATGGACAGCGCCCGCGGGATGATCGGCCAGATCGGGATAGGCGACCGCGTCGATGTCTACGCGGGCTTCAACATCTCGCCGGTCGACGCCCTCGGCCGCCCGACGGCGTCCGGGCAATCGCGGCCGGTGTTGCGGCTGATCATGCAGAACATCCCCGTGCTCGCGGTCGACAAGTCGAAAAGCTTCGGAGCCTCGAGCGCCACGCAGGTGACGGTGCGGACCAGTGCCTACCAGTCGGAAAAGCTGGCTTTCGCGTCTGATAACGGCAAGCTCTGGTTCGTCCTCCGGCCTCCGACGGGGGCCCGACCGTCCCCCCCGAACCTCGTCACGGCCGAGACGCTGCTCCTGGGCATCCCGCCGGTTGCCGTGCTTCGCTCGTTCGGAGGGAAGAGATGAGCACGATCCGCGCTCTCATCGCCCTCGAGGAGGGCATCGGGCCGGAGATGGTCGAAGGGGCCCTGCCGCTAGCCGGGATCGAGGTACTCGAGTGGATCGACGGTGCGTCCACCGAGCCGAGGGCGAGACGCGACGCCGACGCTGACCTCCTGATCGTCGCCTGCTCGTCGAAATCGAACGGTTCGATCCCGATCATCGAGAACGCTGCCAAGTTGCAGTTGGAGCGGCCCATTGTCGTCCTTCAGATCGATCCGGCCGAATCGAACGGATTCATGCACGAGGTCTTCGCCGCGGGCGCCGACGACATCATCGTCCTTCCCGAGACGCCCGAGGGAATCCGCCACGCCTTGCAGAAGGCGATCGCGCGCAAGCGCGGCGCCACGCTCGCCGGGGGAGCAGCACCTGGCCGGCTAATCTGCGTTCTCGGCCCGAAGGGCGGGACCGGAAAGACGGTCACGGCGTGCAACTTGGCCGTAGCGCTGGCGGATGAAGGGCGGCGCGTCGGCCTCGTCGATCTCGATCTGCACTTCGGAGACGTGGGGCTTGGCCTCCGCCTCACGCCGGAGCGCACGATCTACGATCTGGCGCGGTCTGGTGGAACACTCGACGCGGAGAAGCTCGAGGACTACCTGACGACTCACCCGTCCGGCGTACGCGCGCTTCTCGCGCCGATCAGACCGGACCAGGCAGGAGCGGTCTCCCCTGGTTTTATCGCCGAGGTGCTCGCGCTGCTGCGCTCTATGAGCGACGTGGTCGTCGTCGACACCTCTGCGGGCTTCGGACCCGAGGTAATCACGTCGATCGACAGCTCATCCGACGTCTGCGTCGTTGGGATGCTCGACGCCTTCTCGCTCAAGGACACCAAGCTCGGGCTCGAGACGCTCGACCGGATGGGCTACGACCGAGGCTCGATCCGTCTAACGCTCAACCGGGCAGACACACACGTTGGCATCAGCCACGAGGACGTCAAGGCAATTCTCGGCCGCGACCCCGACATCCTCATCCCCAGCCAACGCGACATTCCGCGGACGGTCACCCAGGGAACCCCGATCGTGACCGCTCAGCCGAAGTCCGGCGCGGCGAAGGCGTTTCGAACACTGGCGTCGCTGTACGCAATGGAACCGGCCGAAGCGCCGGAGCTCAAACCTGAACAGTTTCCCAAACCACGACGTAGGCCGCTGCTGAGGAGGGCGTAACGATGGAACTACACGAGCGCATCAAGTCGGCGCAAGCGGCGGAGGCCGAAATCGGCGGTGAGCGTGAGGACCCCTTCGCTGAAGTCAAGACGCGCCTGCATCTGGCGATCATCGGCGAGCTCGGTCCGCAGCTCTACAACTCCGCCGGCGACCAGCAGCTCATGCGCGACCGGGTCGTCACGTCGATCAAGGAGCGTCTGGCGCAGGAGCCGGGGCTGTCCAGGGACGATCGCGTCCGCCTCGCCGGCGAGATCGAGGCTGACATCCTCGCGTACGGCCCGATCGAGCCTCTGCTCGCCGACGACACGGTGAGTGAAGTGATGATCAACGGCCCCTACGACATCTGGCTGGAGCGCGAAGGCCTGCTCACGAAGACGCCGTTCGCCTTCACGGACGAGTCACACCTGCGCCGGATTATCAACAAGATGGTGGGCCAGATCGGCAGGCGAATCGACGAGTCCTCGCCGATGGTGGACGCCCGGCTTCCCGACGGCAGCCGCGTGAACGCGATCATCCCGCCGCTGTCGCTCTCGGGACCGCTCGTCACGATCCGCAAGTTCCAGCACAAGCGCTTCTACCTCGAGGACCTGGTTCGGATTGGCACGGTTTCTGAGCAGGCCGCAGAGTTCCTCAGGCTCTGTGTAGAGGCAGAGCTGAACATCCTCATTTCCGGTGGCACCGGCGCCGGCAAGACCACGCTCCTGAACGCGCTCTCCGAGGCAATCCCCGACGACCAGCGCATCGTCACGATCGAGGATGCGGCGGAGCTGAGGCTGCGGCAGCGGCACGTCCTCCGGCTCGAGGCCCGCCCGAAGAACATCGAGGGCGAGGGCGAGATCGCCATCCGCGATCTCGTTCGGAACTCGCTCCGCATGCGGCCCGATCGCATCATTGTCGGCGAGGTCCGAGGCGCCGAGTCGCTCGACATGCTCCAGGCCATGAACACGGGCCACGACGGCTCGCTCTCGACCGTGCACGCCAACGCGCCTCGTGATGCACTCGCCCGCGTCGAGACGATGGTGCTGATGGCCGGCTACGACCTCCCGATGCGATCGATCCGGCAGCAGGTCGCCTCAGCCCTCGAGCTGGTCATCCACCTCGAGCGCATGGACGACGGCTCACGCAAGATCACGACCATCACCGAGGTGCAGCGGATGGAGGGCGACGTGATCATGCTCCAGGATCTCTTCACCTTCCGTCTCGAGGCGATCACGCAGGGCCGCGCGGTGGTCGGCGAGCTCCAAGCATGCGGCCTGCGGCCGACGTTCGAGAGCAAGTTCCGCAGGCACGGACTCGAGCTGCCCGCGGATCTGTTCGGACCGCAGCCGCTCGCGGAGGCGCTGGCGCGATGAGACGGGTGCGAATCGCGCTCCTCATTGCCGCCGGCGCCGCCGCAATCGCCACAGCTGCGCAGGCAGCGAGCGCGCCAGGCTTGAGGCTTACGTCACTCAGCAGCGTTCGCTTCCCAGACCGCGCCTTCGTGCTCGCCACCGCCAATCGGACGGCGCTCACAGGCAGGCACCTGCATGTGACCGAGAACGGGCAGCTCGTTCACGGGCTCTCCCTCGTTCCCGCGAGCAGGACGTCGGAACGAACGTTCGGAGTCATCCTCGTCCTCGATGCGAGCAACAGCATGCGCGGCGAAGCGATCAAGGGCGCTGTCGCGGCGGCCCGCGCCTTCGCAGCACACAGCGCCCGCAGCGAAGGGATCGGCCTCATGACCTTCAACCGGACCATCCTCGTCGTCGCCAGGCCGACGACTGACGAAGGGAAAATCGCGGCTTCGCTCCGCGCGCTGCCGCCGCTCAAGGAGGGAACGCATCTCTGGGATGCCGCCGACCGCGCGATCAGCGTGCTGAAGGCCGAGAAGGTCAAAGCCGGCTCTGTCGTCCTGCTCACGGACGGGCGCGATACGGGCAGCCGCATCGACCCGAAGCAGCTTGCGTCCAAGGCGCGGACCGCGGGCATCCGCATCTTCGCCGTTGGCCTGCGCTCGAGGCAATTCCAGCCCGGGCCGCTCGAGCAAATCGCGCGCAGCACATACGCTGCGTACTCCGAGGCGACTTCTGCAGCCAGCCTCGGTGCGATCTACAGCTCGCTTTCCGAGAAGCTGTCCCGAGAGTACCTGCTCCGTTATCAGTCTCTGGCCCGCCCCGGACAAACGATCAGTGTCGCGGTCAGCGTGGCCGGAATCCCGGGAACTGTCCACTGGCGCTACCTGACGCCGGCACTAGCGAACTCAGCCCGGACCCCGTTCCATCGCTCGCTACTCGACCGATTCGTCTCCTCGCCCGGATCGGTTGCGCTCCTCGCCCTTTTCGCCGCGGCACTCGCCTGGTTCTGCGTCAGTTCCGTCCTCAAAAGGGGCCGTAGCACAGTCAGGTACCGAGTGGGTGAGTTCGTCTCCACCGGTGGCACGACCTCGGGAACCGACGACGTGTCCTTGAAGGTGCGCGAGCGCTTGCTCAGCCATGTGCTCCTCACGACCGAGCGAGCCTTCCAGCGAACGGCCTGGTGGGAGCGCTTCAAACAGGAGCTCGAGATCGCGGAGTTCCCCATCGATCCCGCCCCGCTGATCGCCGGCACGGCGGCCGCGAGCATCTTCCTGGCGTTGTTCGGGTTCATCGTGCCGGTGCTCGCGCTCATGGCGGTCGCCCCTCCGCTGCTCGTTCGCGCCTTCTACAAGGAGAAGCTCAGAAAGCGACGCTTGGCGTTCGAGGAGCAGCTTCCGGACAACTTGACTGTGCTCGCCGCATCGCTCCGCGCCGGACACAGCTTCGTCGGCGGGCTCTCCTCCGTGCTCGAACAAGCCGAGGACCCCTCTCGGAGCGAGCTGCGCCGGGCGGTAGCAGACGAGCAGCTCGGCGTACCGGTCGAGGATGCGCTCCTTCGAGTTGCACAGCGAATGGCGAGCGTGGATCTCGAGCAGGTCGCCCTGGTGGCGTCGCTTCAGCGACAGACGGGCGGTAACACAGCCGAGGTGCTGGACGCCGTCGTGGACTCGATTCGCGAGCGCTCCAACCTGCGCCGTCTCGTGAGGTCGCTCACGGCCCAGGGGCGCCTGGCCCGCTGGATCCTGACGGCGTTGCCGGTGGTGACGGCAGCTTGGATTGCTCTTATCAACCCGCATTACCTGAGCCCACTGCTGCACACCGGCTTCGGCCAGATCTTGCTCGTCCTCGCCACCCTGATGGTCGTGGCGGGTTCCTTTGCCGTCAAGCGCATCACCGACATCGAGATTTAGGAGGCGCTCGTGATCCTCGTCCTGCTCATCGGTCTCGCCTTCGTCGCAGTCGCATTCGGGCTCTTTGCCCGGACGCTGCTCTTCTCCCGGTTGCGTGCAGCAGAGTCCCTGCGCGAGATCGACGTGTACGGCTGGTCACCGGGAAGCGTCGCGCAAGGTCAAGACCGCCGCAGCCTGCCGAGGCTCCATCTGCGGGAAGGGGTCGACGCCGCGGCCGGGCGGTTCGGAAACATCCTCTTCCGCCGCTCCAAGAACATGAGCGAGGAGAACCTCAAGCGTCTGCTTCTGAGCGCGGGCTTCTACACGTTGCCGCCGCGGCGCTTCGTCGGCTACCAAGTACTCGGCACGCTCGGGCTCGGAACGATCTTCCTCTGGCAGGCGCTCGCCGGGAACGGTAATCCGCTGCTCTCGATCCTCACGGTTGTGATCGCACTTGCCGCCGGCTGGAGCGTCCCGCTCATATTCGTGAGGCGGCGCGCCCGCTTGCGCGCGGAGCGCATCGACTACGACATGCCCGAGTTGATCGACACGCTCGTGGCGACGGTCGAGGCCGGTATCGCCTTCAGCGCATCTCTGCAGATCGCATCGAGGCGCTTTCGCGGGCCGCTGGGCGATGAGCTCCGTCTGTCATTGCAGGAGCAGAGCATGGGGCTCAGCCTCCACGACGCACTGAACAACATGCTCGGGCGTCAGGACACGAAATCCATTCGCGCGTTCGTTCGCTCGCTGATCCAGGGCGAGCAACTCGGCGTCTCGGTCGGGCAAACGCTCCGCAACCTCTCCCACGAGATGCGCGCGCTTCGGCGTCAGTTGGCCGAGGAGCGGGCCCAGAAGGCCCCCGTCAAAATCGTCTTCCCGGTCGTGCTCTTGATCTTTCCGGCGCTGATGATGGTCACGCTAGGGCCCGCGGCAATTCGAATTCACTCGATCTTCCATTGACAGACGCCGCCCACATACACGCCGTGGAGCACGAGCCGGCAAACCACACCCGGATGAAGAAGCTCGTCCTGATCGCACCAGACGGACGGGTCGTCTGCGATGTCTGTCATCTGGCAGACAAGCCGCATACGCGGTTACGTGGCGTGATCGGCTGGAAAGAACTCCGACGAGGCGAAGGCGTGCTTCTACGCCCGACGTTCTCGATCCACACCTCGTTCGTGCGCTTCCCGATCGACGCAGTTTTCCTCGACGACGAGATGACCGTGCTCTCGATCGCGCAGGAGATGACGCCGTGGCGGCTCGCAGCGGTGCGAAAGGCGAGAGCGGTGCTCGAGCTCGCAGCCGGTGAGTGCAAGCGGCTCGGCGTGAAGCCGGGCGATCGGCTTGGCTGGGGGTTGATCTGATGACGACCGCCGCCGAAGCCCCGGTGACCACAGAAACTGCCCATCCCGCGGTGCGGACCTTTCCGATACCGCCCGGCGTCGTCGCCTTGGTCTCAATTGGCCTCGCGGCCGCTGCTCTGATCAAATTCGACCTGTCCGGCCGGTCCTTCGTCGCCGCCTGGTTCTGCGCCAGCCTGGTGATGCTCTCTGCAATCGACCTCGAGCGACGCATCATCCCCAACCGGATCGTCGTTCCGGGAGGGCTCGTCGTCCTGCTCGGAGATATCGCGGCTGAGCCCCATCGGGCGAAGGAATGGACGATTGCCTCCTTCGCGACGATGTTCGGAGCGCTCGCGATTTTCCTCGTCACACGCGGGGGGGTCGGGATGGGAGACGTCAAGCTCGCCTTCCTATTGGGAGCAGGTCTCGGCTGGAACGTCCTCGGAGGCCTTGGTCTCGCCATGGTTGCCACCTTCGTCGTGTCAGTGGCCATCCTCGCCCGGCGCGGCCTCGCTGCTCGCAAGGACACCATTCCCTTCGGACCGTTCCTCGCGCTCGGGGCGGTGCTCGCCCTATTCCTCTCCTAGGCTGCCCGTGACCGACATATCCGTCGAACACTCGCGCGATCTGAACGAGGCCGCCCCCTCGCGGCTCGAAACGATCGCAAGCCCGAGGCTCCGCCACCTCGGATCCAGCGCGCTTGGTACCACCTTCTGGTTGTTGTTTGCCTATGCCAACCTCAAGGCGTCAATTGAGTCGCACCGCGTCATCGGACTGGGGATCGGCGTCCTCGGCCTATGGGCGGCTCTTCTGTTCCTAGTCCGACGGCCGCCGGAGCGAGTGAGCCGGAGTGTCCCGGTATGGATCGTGGCCTTCTTCGGGACGTTTGGCGCCTCGTTCCTCCGGCCAGGCGGGGCGAGCGCCGGATGGATCGATCCCCTCGGGCTCACGCTTCAGGGCTTCGGAATCGTCCTGGGAGCCTTCGGGTACTTGGCCCTGGGTCGCTCTCTAGGACTCGTTCCGGCCCATCGAGGGCTGGTCACCTCGGGTGCCTATCGAGTCGTAAGACACCCGCTCTACGCGTCCTACGTAGTTGCGGAAGTGGGGTACCTGATCCAGAGCCCCCGGCTGTGGAACGTCGGGGTGTTGGCCCTCGCCTGGGCATGCCAGGCCGTGAGGCTCTTGAGCGAAGAGCGGCTCCTCTCCACGGATCCGGAATACCGCGTGTACAGTGCACGCACTCGCTGGCGGGTGATCCCGGGTGTCTGGTAACCGCACCAGCCAAGCCCTCACTTAACTGTCAGGCGCAGGGGTACCGTGCCGATAAGGCAAGGACATGACCCCGGTAGAACTGGCTACGACGGTCTTGGTCGGAGCAGCGGTGCTCGCGCTCTGGCTCGACGTGCGTCTCGGTGAGCGGACCCCTCAGTCGATCGTGAAGGTCCTTTTGCACGGGGCCGGCGCGTTTATCGTGGTCCGGGCCATCGCTGCGCTTGCTCCCGGCCTCATACACCAGGGATCAACAGCGTTGACGATGCTCGCGCTATTCGTGCTCGTTCTACCTGCGTGGATCTATGCGTTCCTCGCGTCGCTCTGGGCCATGAAGTTGCTTCGCGCCGCGATCCCGCGCTAAAGATCTAGTGCCAGCCTCGACGTGGCGCCCGAGGATGCGCGCCTGGTCGATGCGTGGTGGCGGCGGCCCCAGAGAGTGGTAACCGGAAGGCTCGCACCCGTTCGCGGCTGTAGCGGGGATCCGAGCGGCGGCTCTCTGCCCGGCAGATCGCCCGCGTTTCTCACGCACGCGCCGCTTGCGGACGGCGGGCGGCAGGTCACGGTCGATCACCAACGACGTGCCTCGGCCAGCAGTGGAATCGGCCCTCGTTCCGAGAAGGTCTGCTCGGAGCCGGCAGCCGCACGGTCGCCGTCACCGCCGACCGCCGCCACGACCAAGGTCACGACTGCGGGCACAACCAAGGCACGGGAGGAAATAGACACCCTCCCCTTCAGCGCCGCTGCATCAGCGCTTACCCGCGCTCCCGTTCGCGGTTGGCGACCAGGCGGGTAGCACAGCGGAAATCACCGTCGGTCCGCTGGGCCGGCTGTCGATCTCGAGGTGCCCCCCGAGCAGCCGGACGCGCTCGCCCATCGCAGCCAGGCCGATCCGGTGGTCCCGTTCCGCGTAGCGCATCGCGCGCGCGACATCGAAGCCACGACCGTCGTCGACGACGCAGAGCCGCATGGCGTCAGCGTCGCGCCTCACCGCCACCTCGACGTGGCTCGCGCGGGCGTGCTCGCGGATGTTGGCGAGTGCCTCCTCGACGACCCGCGTGACGGCGATGCGCTGGGACGCCGTCGTGCGATCGACGTCCCCTTCGACCACGAGCTTCGTGCGAATTCCAGTGCGGCGCCCGAAGTGCGCTGTCTCGCGCTCGAGGATCTCGCGCATCGGTAACGCGACACCTCGCCCCGCCGCGATCGCCAGATCGCGCAACTCCCGCTCCAGCTCGGTCACGATCTCCGCGACATGAGCGACCCGTCGCTCCACGATCCGGCAGACATCCTCGTCCTGCACGACAGCCTGAAGCTCGCGCTGGAAGGCTGAGAGTTCGCCGGAGAGGACCGAAAGATCCTGGAGGGGGCCGTCGTGGATGTCGAAGCCGAAGCGGGCGATTCGCCTCTCCGCAGTCTCCAGCAGCTGCCCACCCGATTCGAGAACCTGCCCGAGCAGCAGCTGCCGCTCGACGACAGGCGCAAGGAGTCCGGCGGCCTCGGCCGCGTAGTCGAGAGCACGTTTGATACGCCCGCGCTTGACCTGGACGACGAGCGCACCCATGGAGCTGTTCAGCCGAGTGACCGAGAGTGCGCGCAACGCCGATCCCGGGCCCGACGGGCCAGGCCTGTTGGCCACAGCTTCGCGGGCAGTCGCTCTTAGGCGACGGGCGTGCACGCGCTCCCCTACCTTCGCGACGCACAGCTCCCCGCCCGGATTTATCAGCCAGAGAGACGCATGGGTGATCGGAGCGAAGCGAAGCAGCGCGATCAGGTGCGCCTCGAGCGCAGCGGCCGGCTCCACTGAACCAAGCCTGGGATCGCGGATCAAGAGCGTGTAGAGGCCACGGGCGGCTGCGTTCTCGGGTAGTCCGGTGGTCGCCGCCGCCTCACGCACGAGCCGAGCGACGCGGTCGCCGGTCGCAGCCCCTGCGAGCAATTCGCCTGCGAGCATCTCCGCGACGGAAACGAAAACGGGCAGCGCGAAGCGGTTCGAGCCTCTCCCTCGGACGAGCGGATTTATATGCACAGCCTCTGTGTGAACGCCTGCCGCAGTCATATGCCCCCAGCTACACCCTCGTTGTTCTCTCAGGTGTCTATATCCGGGACTCTTTGTCAACCCCTCCGTCAGCGCAGAGATGCAGCAGCCACGGCAGGCGCCTCCGCCAGCCCGTGCTCGAACGCGAACTTCGCCGCCTCGGTGCGATTGCTGACGCCCAGCTTGCGGTAGATGTTGTGCAGGTGGAACTTGACAGTCTGGTCTGAGAGCCAGAGCTCCTTTGCGATGGCACGGTTGGAGAGGCCGCGCGTAACCGCCTGCAGGATCTCCACCTCCCGCTCGCTCAAGCCGGCTCCGTTGCCGTTCTGCCCCGCCTGGGCGACGTCGAGATTCCCGAGGCAGAAAAATGCCCCTGAAATCGTCTGCCTGATGGCCGCGGGAAGATCTGCCGTGTCGATGCTCTTGACGATGTAGGCGGAGGCACCCTCCTCGAGCGCTTGAGCGATCTGCTCGCGATCCGAAGAGACCGACAGCATGACCACCCGGATATCCGGGTAACGCTCCCGAATGCGTCTCAGGCAGGACAGCCCGTCGAGCTCGGGCAAGCGGACGTCCAGCAGCACCAGGTCTGGCTTGGCATGGGCAATGAGCGGGAGCACCTGGGCGCCCGACGTCGCCTCACCGACGATCTCGATATCGCTTTGGCTTTCGAGCGCCCCCCTGATGCCGGCAAGCATCAGGGGATGATCATCCGCCAACAGAACTCTGAGTTTTTCCAACCTCTCTCCCCAATCCTGACGACTCGTGCCACGGGGCACTTGTCGCAGTGAGTTCGGATTGTAGGTTGGTATTCCGAATTAGGGAATAGGCCGGAAGTCCTAAAGGAAGGATGAGGGCGGTTCGCGAGAAAACCGCCCTCATCGCTTGTCTCAGCGCGTCGCCGCGCGGGCCGCGACCTCGAGCGCCAGAACCTGGTAGCGCTCGACACCGGTGATCGTCTCCCCGCCTGCGTCGGCTGCGTCCTGTCTGAGCTGCTTCGCAGCCTCTTCGCTCGCCTGGCGCGCCTCGACCGTGTCCCACAGCGTGAAGACTGCCGTCTTGCCCGTGCTGCGGTCGACGAGGTAGAAGACGCCCGCCCAGCCGTCGAGCTGCCGTGCTCTCGGCAGGACGTCGTCCTGCCCCTTCCGGATGCCTTCGTCGATCTTGTCGGCAGGCCCTTCGAGCCAGCTGACGCGCGCTGCCGTCGGCTCACCCACGACCTCGTGCACTGCGACCTCGTACCTCTCGACGGAGGTCCGGCGACTGTCCTTCAGCTCGTCCGGCGGCGACATGGCGTCGAGCTCGCGGTCGCCCGCCTCGAGCGCCTCCTCCGTCTCGAACAGAACGATCCCGAGTCCCGTGCGGTTGTCGGAATCGCCGAGCATCGCGTAGCCGGCAAAACCGTCGAGCTTGCGGAGCTCCGGCAGGAAGCGTTCCTGCGCGAGTCTCCCTGCTACCTCCGCGGTCTCGGGACCCCCGCCTTCGAACCTGGCGATACGTGCGTACATCGGAAATCCCCCCTTTGTCGTTGGCCCGTCGAGTTTCAGGGTGACGCCCCCTTGCTGTCAAGCGCCCGCGTCGTGCGAGGATCGGGAGGGCGAGCTCGAGCGGCTCGCCGCATTCACGACGCGATGAAAGCGGGGGGAGAGGGAATTCCCCCTCCCCCTGTTGATCCCGCTATCCGCCCGACGCTGCCTCGTAGCGGCGCGCGACCTCGGGCCAGTTGACGACGTTCCACCAGGCACCGAGGTAGTCCGGGCGCCGGTTCTGGTACTTGAGGTAGTAGGCATGCTCCCAGACGTCGATGCCGAGGAGCGGCGTGTCGCCGTCCATAAGCGGGCTGTCCTGGTTCGGCGTGGACACGACCGCAAGCCCCGTGCCGTCCCAGACGAGCCACGTCCAGCCGCTCCCGAAGCGCTTGACACCGGCGTCGTTCACCTGCTCCTTGAGCGTGTCGACGCTCCCGAAGACGTCTGCAATTGCCTCTGCGAGTGCCCCTTCCGGCTCTCCGCCGCCGTCCGGGCTCATGATCTCCCAGAACAGGGAGTGGTTCGCGTGCCCGCCCGCGTTGTTGCGGACGGCGGTGCGGATCTCCTCGGGAAGGATCTCGAGTTCTGTGATCACGGCCTCGGCGGAGCGTTCGGCCCATTGCGTGCCGTCCAACGCCTTGTTGGCGTTGTCGACGTAAGCCTGATGGTGCTTGTCGTGGTGGATCCGCATCGTCTGCTCGTCGATGTGCGGCTCCAGTGCCGCGTAGTCGTAGGGCAATGGCGGAAGCTCGAATGGCATGAAGCTCTCCTTTCTTCCGTAGCCTCGATTCTAGAATCGCGGCGGCATGCTGATCTTGAACGAACGCGAGGTCGAGGAGCTGCTCGACCCGGAGGGCTGCCGGGAGGCGATGGCCGAGGCGCTCGCCTCCCTCGCCCGCGGAGAGGTTTTCGTCCCGCTTCGCCCAATGGTTCGCCCCCCGGGGGAGCAAAGCTTGCTGGGGCTGATGCCCGTCCACCGCGCCGGCGACACGCCAATGTACGCGCTGAAGACGGTCGCGGTCGTGCCGGACAATCCGACGCGCGGGCTCGATCCGCACCAAGGCACGGTCAGCCTCTTCGACGGCCAGACCGGCCAGACACTCGCGGTTATGAACGCCTCGCCTATCACCGCCATCCGTACGGCCGCCTGCTCGGCGCTGGCCACGCGCGTCCTCGCGCGCGAGGACGCGCGCGTGCTGGCGATCGTCGGCGCGGGCCACCAGGCGAAGGCACACCTGCGCGCGCTCACGGCCGTGCGGGACTTCGACCGGGTCCGCATAGCGGCGCGAAGCCCGGAAGGCGCCGAGGCGCTCGCGGCGACTGAGCCGCAGGCCGAGGCGATCGCCACGGTCGAGGAGGCTGTGCGGGGCGCCGACGTGGTCGTGACGGTGACCAGCTCGGCCGAGCCCGTCGTCCGCCGAGAGTGGCTGAAGGAGGGAGCGCACGTGAACGCCGTCGGCGCCTGCTTCCCACACACGCGTGAGCTGGATTCGGCCACGGTCGCCGACGCTGCCTTCTTCGTCGACCGTCGCGAGTCGGCCGAGAACGAGGCGGGTGACTACCTGCTTGCGCTCGAGGAGGGCGCGATCGAGCCGGGCCACATCCGGGCCGAGCTGGGCGAGGTCTTGATCGGTGCCGAGCCGGGCCGCACGTCGCCGAGCGAGCTGACCGTTTTCGAGTCGCTCGGCCTCGCCGTCGAGGACCTCTTCGCAGCGGAGTACGTGGTGCGGCGGGCGCGGGAGACCGGCGTGGGCACGACGCTCGACTTTTGATCCCGCTCGAGCGCATTCAGGAGGCCCGCCAGCGGATCGCCGGCGCGGCCCTGCGCACGCCGCTCGTGCGGCTCGAGGTCGACGCGCCCGGCCAGATCTGGCTCAAGCTCGAGTGCCTGCAGCCGATCGGCTCCTTCAAGATCCGCGGGGCGGTCAACGCGGTTCGCTCGGCGCCGCCCCAGGCGATCGCACGCGGCGTCGTCACCGCAAGCGCAGGGAACATGGGCCAGGGCCTGGCGTGGGCGGCGCGCGAGGCCGGCGTGCCCGCGACCGTGGCCGTTCCCGAGCATGCACCCCAGACCAAGCTCGCGGCGATCGAGCGCCTGGGCGGTCGTATCGTCCGCGTTTCCTTCGACGTCTGGTGGCGCGCGATCGAGGACTCGCGCCTGGAGGGCGTGGACGGCGTCTTCGTCCACCCTGTCCAGGACGAGCCTGTGATGGCCGGCAACGGCACGATCGGGCTCGAGCTCCTCGAGGACCTCCCGGAGCCGGACGTCGTCGTGGTGCCGTTCGGGGGCGGTGGCCTGGTGACCGGGATCGGCAGCGCTGTCAGGCAACTGGCCCCAGGGGCGCGGGTCGTGGCCGTGGAGCCGGAAACCGCCGGCCCGCTTGCCGTCTCGCTGGCCGCGGGCTCGCCGCACGAGATCGACTACCAGGCCTCGTTCGTGGACGGCGCGGGAGCGCGGCTCGTACTGCCTCGCATGTGGCCGCTCGTCCGGGAGGTCGTCGACGAAGCGCTCGTGGTTTCGCTCGAGGAGACGGCGGCGGCCGTCCGCCTCCTGGCAGAACGGGCTCGTGTGGTCGCCGAGGGCGCCGGCGCGCTGGCCGTCGCGGCCGCGCTCTCGGGGACAGTCGGATCGGGTCGCATCGTCTGCATCGTGTCCGGCGGCAACATCGACGCGAGCGTCCTGGCGCAGATTCTCGCGGGTGAGACGCCGTAGTGCTGGACCTGCAGAGGATCCGCCTTCGACCCGGCCGGTCGGGAGCACGCCTGCCGGAGGGCCGGCAGGGGCTGCTCTACGTCGTGACCGGGAGAGGCGCGCTGCATCTGGACAGGGGCGAGCATGCGCTCGAGCCGGAGACCGCGGCCCTGCTGCTTCCGCGCGAGAGCTACGAGATCGAGACCGCCTCGGAGCTCGAGCTCGTCGTCGTGTCCGCGCCGATCGACCAGCGGGTCGTGCGTGACCGCGTCACCGTGCGCCTCGCCGACTGCGAAGAGCAACGGGCCGACGAGCACCGCACCTTCCGGGTGCTCTTCGAGACGGATGTGACCCAGTTCGTCGGAGTCGTAGGCCCGGGCCGTGCGCCCGATCACAGCCATCCCTACGACGAGGTCGGCATGATCCTCGAGGGCGGCGGCTTCGCCCACATCGGCGGGACCTCGGTGCGAATCGGCCCGGGATGGTGCTTTCATCTGGCCCCCGAAGAAGTGCACTGCATCGAGAACGCGGGCCCTGGGCCGATGCGGATCCTCGGCGTCTTCTATCCGTCGGGAAGCCCCGCCCAGCGTTCGTGACCAGTAACCTCTCGGCCGCACTGACCCAAGGAGGATCGATGTCCACTGAAGCCAACAAGGCCCTCGTCCGCCGCTTCTACGAAGAGATCGACCTGGGCAACATCGAGGCGATGGACGAACTGGTCGCCGAGGACTACGTCGATCACAATCCGCCGCCGTTCCCAGGGCTCGGTACCGGCCGCGAAGGGCTGAAGCAGGCATTCGAGATCTTCTGGAAAGCGACTCCGGGACGCCATCTCATCGAGGACCAGGTCGCCGAGGGCGACAAGGTGGTCACCACCCGGATGACGGCGTACGGAAGGCACGAGGACGATCTGCCCGGGATTTCACGTACGGGCGCGGAACTGGAGATGACGACGACGGTCATCCACCGCGTCGAGAATGGAAGGCTGGCCGAGAAATGGTCGGACAAGGACCTGCTCGGCTTCCTCCAGCAGCTGGGCGTGATGCCGCGGCCGGATCGCTAGCTCGTGGGGAAAGTCGGCGGTGCGATCCGCGCCGAATTTCCGATCCTCGAGCGGCTCGTCTACCTGAACTCCTGCTCGCAGGGGCGCTCTCTCAGCGCGTCGATCGAGCAGATCCGGCCTTGCCGTGTGGCCACTCGAATGCAGCGCCCTGGGGGCAGCAAGCACACTGGGGCCTACGAGGCCAGCTCGAAGAGCAGGACCTCGTAGGGTTCGATCGACCGCATGGTTCCACCGGTCGCGGCTTCCACCCGAGGCCGGATCTGATCGGCGCGCGCCTCGCTTGTCTGCCTCACCTCCTCGCTCTCCCAGAGCGTCACCCCGAGCGCCTTGCCCGTCTCCCGGCTCCCGAGCACCAGATAGCCGCGAAAGCCCTCCTCACCCCGGATGCCCGGGAAGACGACCTCGCGCACGACCCGGGCAACGTCGTCGATACGGTTTGGTGCGGCTTGAAGCGTGTTCACCCTCGCGTACACCTGAACCTCCCTTGGCCGAGACCGGGGCACCCACGCTACTGGAGCGCAGAGGCGACGTGAGCCTGCCGGATTCGATCCGGGCTCGCTTTCCGATCCTCGAGCGGCTCGTCTACCTGAACTCCTGCTCGCAGGGGGCTCTCTCGCACGCGGTTCGCGAGTCCTACCGGCGCTACCTGGACGACTGGGACGAACGCGGCTCCCCGTGGGATTACTGGGTGGAGAAGGTGGAGGCGGCGCGCGCCACGTTCGCGCGCCTCGTGGGCGCCGAGCCCGACGAGGTGGCGGTGACGACGTCGCTCTCCGCCGGGGTGAGCGCTCTGGCCTCGGGTCTCGACTTCGGCGGGCCACGCTCGAAGGTCGTGCTCAGCGACTACGAGTTCCCGACGATCGGGCAGATCTGGCACGCGCAGGAGGGCCGCGGCGCGCGTGTCGTGCACGTGCCGCCCTCAGGCGACGGGACGATCTCGCTCGAGCGCTTCGAGCAGGCCATCGACGACGAGACCCTGCTCGTCTCGATCACACACGTCTCCTACCGAACCGGGTCGATGCTCGATGTTCCGGAGATCACGAGCCTGGCCCATGAGCGAGGCGCGCTCGTGCTGCTCGATGCGTACCAGACCGTGGGCTCTCTGCCGGTCGACGTCGAGGCGCTCGGCGTCGACTTCCTTGCCGCCGGCGTGCTCAAGTACCTGCTCGGCTCCGCGGGACTCGCCTTCTTCTACTGCCGGCGCGAGCTCGTGGAGCACGCCTGGCCGACGGCGACGGGCTGGTTCGCGGACCGGGAGATCTTCGCCATGGACCACACCGACTACTCGCCGTCGCCGACCGCGCGCCGGTTCGAGTCCGGTACGCCGCCGATCCCCTCGATCTACGCCGGCATCGCGGGAATGGAG
>WNFU01000471.1_pt1 | contig 54602 bp, 60 predicted proteins | sample 5400121 | NCBI WGS metagenome assembly WNFU01 (sample SAMN13153360, study PRJNA577476) | soil metagenome | isolation source: 100 cm soil or saprolite under grassland replicate 1 | place: USA:California | collected 2016-06-15 | reverse complement strand
ATCTCCGCAGCGTCACCCAGCCGTGGCCCGAGCTTGACGATCCGCGTGTAGCCGCCGGGGCGTTCTGCGAAGCGCGGGGCGACCTCGGCGAACAGCTGGTGGACGACGTCCTGCGAGCGCAGCTCGGCGAGCGCGAGCCTTCGGGCGTGAAGGTCACCGCGCTTGCCGAGCGTGATCATCTGCTCTGCGAACGGCTTGACCGCCTTGGCCTTGGCCTGGGTGGTCTTGATCCGGCCGTGCTCGATCAGCGCGCCCGCGAGGTTCGAGTAGAGCGCCCGGCGGTGCGCCGAGTCGCGCCCGAGCTTCTTTCCGGCCCGGCGATGGCGCATTAGTGGCCCTGCCGGTCGCGCTCGTGGATGCCGCGGTCGCGAGCACCAAGCGAGACAAGGACGCAGGGAGCGCTCGGGCTGTGTTGCCCGAGTGCGACTGAGGACGCAGGATCGCGCCGCGTGATCGCGGGCGCGGCGCCGCGAAGTGCGGCCGGCAGGGCCACTTAGAGGGCGCCTCCGCCGCTCTCGTCGCCGCGCAGCGTCAGACCGTGCGCCGACAGAGTTTCCTTGACCTCCTCGACCGACTTCTTGCCGAAGTTCGGAATAGCGGCAAGCTCGTTCTCGGTCTTGACGACCAGGTCGCCGATCGTCTCGATGCCGACGCGCTTGAGGCAGTTGTACGAGCGCACGCCGAGCTCGAGCTCCTCGATCGGGAAGTTCTCCATCCCGTGCGCGAGCGGCATCTCGGCCTGTGCTCCGTCGCCGCCCGGAGCTGCGGCGGACTCGCCGTAGCCCTCCATGCGATCGAGGTCGGTGAAGATCGCGAGCTGCCTGATCAGGATCTCCGACGCCTGCCCGATCGCGTCCTTCGGACTGATCGAGCCGTCGGTCGTCACGTCGAGACGCAGCTTGTCGTAGTCGGTGCGCTGACCGACGCGCGCCGCCTCGACGTCATATGCAACCCGCCGAACGGGCGAGAAGATCGAGTCGATCGGAATGACGCCGATCGTGTGCTCGGGCCCGCGGTTCATCTCGGCCGGGACATAGCCGCGACCGCGACCGATCGTCAGCGTCATCTCCAGCTTGCCCTTGTCGGAGAGATGCGCGATCTCGAGGTCCGAGTTGAGGATCTCGAGCTCCGCCGGAGCCTCGATGTCGGACGCCTTGACGGCACCGGCGCCCCGCTTGGCAACGTGCACTTCGATCTCCGGCGATTCGCCGTGCAGGCGGCAGACGAGGTTCTTGAGGTTGAGGATGATGTCCGTGACGTCCTCACGAACACCCTGAAGCGTCGTGAACTCGTGCGAGATCCCCTCGATCTTGACCGAGGTGACCGCAGCGCCCTCGAGCGACGAGAGCAGAACGCGACGCAGCGAGTTGCCGAACGTGTAACCGAAGCCGCGGTCGAGCGGCTCGATCTCGAAAACCCCGCGCTGTTCGTCCAACTCCTCGTGGACGATCTTCGGGATCTGAAACTCCATCAAACTTGAGCGAGTAGCCAATGCGATTCCTTCCTTACTTCGAGTAGAGCTCGACGATGAGCGATTCCTGGACCGGCGTGTCGATCTCGTCACGCGACGGCCACTTGAGGATCTTTCCGGTCAGCCCGTCATGGTCGGCCTGCAACCATGGGGCTACTGAGGCGGTGAGGTCGGTCGCGTCGCGGATGACCTGCTCCGCTGACGAGCCCGGCGCGACGGTGATGATGTCATCGGGCTTGACCTGATAGCTGGGGATGTTGACCCGGCGGGCGTTGACGTGGAAGTGGCCGTGGCGAACCAGCTGTCGCGCCTGGGCGCGCGACGCGGCGAACCCGAGGCGGTAGACGACGTTGTCGAGGCGCGTCTCGAGCATGCGCAGCAGGTTCTCGCCCGTGACGCCGGTGCCTTTCGCCGCCTTGCTGTAGTAGGTGCGGAACTGCTTCTCGAGCAGGCCGTAGTACCGGCGCGCCTTCTGCTTCTCGCGCAGCTGCAAGAGGTACTCGGACTGCTTGATGCGGCCTCGGCCGTGGTCGCCCGGCGGATACGAGCGGCGCTCGATCGCGCACTTTTCCGTCAGGCAGCGCTCTCCCTTGAGGAAGAGCTTGAGGCCCTCACGACGGCACTGCTTGCACTTGGGGGACGTGTCTCGGGCCACTAGACTCGCCTTCGCTTTCGGGGGCGAACGCCGTTGTGTGCCTGGGGCGTCACGTCCTTGACACCGAGAATCTCGAGTCCTGCGGCCTGCAGGGAGCGGATCGCCGTCTCACGGCCCGAGCCTGGGCCCTTCACGAAGACCTCGACCTTCTGCAGCCCGTGCTCCATGCCCTTGCGCGCGCACGAGTCGGCGGTCACCTGCGCGGCGAACGGCGTCGACTTGCGCGAGCCCTTGAATCCGGCCGAGCCGGCGGACTCCCACGCGATCACGTTTCCGTCCTTGTCGGTGAGCGCGACGATCGTGTTGTTGAACGACGTCTTGATGTGCGCCTGTCCGATCGCGATGTTCTTGCGGACGCGGCGACGCGTGCGGCCCCTGGCCGCTGTTTTGCGAGGAGGCGCCATTAGCGGTCACCTTTCGTGGCACGCGTGCTCTGCGGCCGCGAAAACCAAGTCTGGGAAGGACGCAGGGAGCGTTCGTAGCCGGAGGCTACGGGCGCGACTGAGGACGCCCCCAGACGCAGGTTTGCAGCGCCCCGCAGAGTGCGCGGGACGCGGAAGGTGGCCGCATCCATCAGGTTTTCGCCGTCGCCTTCTTGCCGCGGCTCACAGGCTTGGCCGGGCCCTTGCGGGTGCGCGCGTTGGTGCGGGTGCGCTGTCCGTTGACGGGAAGCCCGCGGCGATGGCGGATGCCGCGGTACGAGCCAATCTCACCCAGGCGCTTGATCGCCTGCGAGCGGTCGCGACGCAGGTCACCTTCCACCTGGAGTTTCTCGTCGATGTACTGGCGAAGCTTCGTGACCTCCTCGTCGGTGAGGTCCTTGATCTTCGTGTCGGGATCGAGGCTCAGTGCGATCGCGACCTTGCGGGCCGTCGACTGGCCGATGCCGTAGATGTAGGTCAGCCCGATCTCGAGCCGCTTCTGGTTCGGAAGATTGACGCCTGCGATTCTTGCCACTCAGTGCTCCTTCCAGTGATGCTGTCGAGTCCCTGGGTCGTGAGCACCAAGCCAGAGGCCGCGCTCGTCCGCGGCCAAGGCCGGATGCCTTGGCAAGGGCGAGGGTGGGCTCTGACGCCGCGTGATCGCGGGCCAGAGGCCGACACGTATTGCTGGGAGGAGCACTAACCCTGCCTTTGCTTGTGTTTTGGATCTTTGCTGCAGATGACCATGGTGATGCCGTGCCGCTTGATCACGCGGCAGCGGTCGCAGATGGGCTTGACTGAGGCTCGTACTTTCATCGGTGTCGGTAAGTGATTCGGCCGCGAGTGAGGTCGTAGGGCGAGAGCTCCACTTTCACCTTGTCGCCGGGGAGAATGCGGATGTAGTGCTTGCGCATCTTCCCGGAGATCGTGGCGAGCACTGATGGCCCGCCTTCTAGCTGCACCCGGAACATCGTGCTCGGGAGCGCCTCGGTGATCTCGCCTTCCATCTCGATCTTCTCGTCTTGCTTGGTCATCGCCTTTCTTGTCAACGCACGAAAAGACGGCGGGACGCCCCGCCGCGAACCGATTATGGTACCAAACCAGCCTTTTCCCTCGACTTGGCGGCAGTGAGGATCCTGGGCGGGCCCTCCTCGGCGACCGCCACCGTGTGCTCGAAATGGGCGGCCAGGGAGCCGTCCGCAGTCGAGATCGACCATTCGTCGTCGTGGAGGTACACCTCCGGGCCCCCGGCGGTGATCATCGGCTCGATGGCGAGGGTCATGCCGGGCTGGAGCTGCGGCCCCCGGCCCGGCTGGCCGAAGTTCGGGATCTGAGGCTCCTCGTGGTAGGAGCGGCCCACCCCGTGGCCGACGAGGGAGCGGACGACGGAGAAGCCGGCGCCTTCCACAACCCTCTGGACGGCATTGGAGATGTCGCCGACACGGTTACCCGCGCGCGCCTGGTTGATGCCGGCCGCGAGAGCCTGCTTGCCCACCTCGAGCAGCCGCTGGGCCTCGGGGTCGATCTCTCCGATCCCATAGGTGTAGGCACTGTCCGCGACGAGCCCGTCGAGAGTGACCCCGACATCCACGGAGATGAGGTCGCCGTCCTCGATGCGGTGCCGGCCGGGGATGCCGTGGACGACCATTGCATTCGGCGAGATGCACGTCGCCGCGGGAAAGCCGCGGTAACCCATTGAGGTCGGGACGCCGCCATGCTCACGGATGAAGTCCTCGGCGATCTTGTCAAGCTCGCCGGTGGTGATGCCGGGCTGAGCGTGCTCGCCCATGAGCGCGATCGTTGCAGCGACGATCTGTCCGGCACGCTCCATCCCCTCGATCTCGGCAGCGGATTTACGAATGATCACGTTTCGGGTCTCCCGCTGGGGGAACCTCCCGATTCCCCCAGACCCCTCCACTGGTCCGCTTCGCGGACAGGCGACTACGTCGCCTCACGCCGGCACCTGCTCGAGAGCACGCTGGATCTCTGCGAACACTTCGTTCTCGCTGCGATTCCCGTGGATCGGGACGAGATTTCCACGCGTGCGGTAGTACTCGATCAAGGGCTCCGTCTCGCGATGGTAGTTGTCGAGCCGCCTCTGGATCGCCTCGTCGGTGTCGTCCGCACGGCCTTCGACCTCGGCGCGGAGGTGCAGCCGGTCGAACGCGACTCCGTCGGGAATCTGGAGCGCGAACGTGACGCTGAAGTTCCGTCCGATGTCATTGAACATCGACTCGAGCGCCTCCGCCTGCACCGTCGTCCGGGGGAAGCCGTCGAGAACGAAGCCCGCCTCGGTGTCGGGTTGCTCGAGCCGGTTGCGGATCAGCTCGATCATCAGGTCGTCCGAGACGAGATCGCCACGGTCGTAGACGTCCTTCACGCGCCTGCCGAGCTCGGTGCCCGCGTCCATCTCCGCGCGCAGGATCTCGCCGCTGGCGATATGAGGAATGCCGTACTCCGCAGAGATCCTCTTCGCCTGCGTGCCTTTGCCGGCCCCCTGCGGGCCGAGGAGCAGAACGTTCAAGGGCACTATTTAAGCCGCCCACCTGTTCGCATCGTGCGCGCTGGCCGCGAAAAGCCCGCGTCGCAAGGACGCAGGGAGCGTGCGTAGCCTGAGGCTACGGGCGCGACTGAGGACGCGGCGAGGCGGAGCTTTGAAGCGCCCCAGCGCGTGCGAGGCGGGCAGGTGGTCGGCGTCACTTAAGGAAGCCCTCGTAGTTGCGCATCATCATCTGGGACTCCATCTGTCGCATCGTGTCCAGCGCGACGCCGACGACGATGAGGACCGACGTGCCGCCGAGGGCTCGCGATGTTGCCTGCGAGAACCCGCCGTACTTGATGAAGATGCTCGGCAGCACCGCGACGGAGGCCAGGTAGAGCGACCCGGGCAGCGTGAGCCGCGTGAGCACGCGGTCGAGATACTGCGCCGTGGGCGCGCCCGGACGGATGCCCGGGATGTAGCCGCCGTATTTGCGCAGGTTGTCGGCCTGGTCGACCGGGTTGAACTGGACCGCGGTGTAGAAGTAGGTGAAGACGATGATCAGCACGCCCTCGAGGACGATGTAGAGCAGCGAGCCGTATGAGAAGTGCGCGTTGATCCAGCCCTGCGTCGCCGGGAAGAACTGCGCGATCGTCGGCGGGAACGCCATCACCGCGGCGGCGAAGATCACCGGAATGACCCCGGCCATGTTCACGCGCAGCGGCATGTACGTCGAGCCGCCCGCGGTCTGGCGGCGGCCGACCATCCGCTTCGCGTACTGGATCGGGATGCGGCGCTGGCCTTCCTGCATGAACACGACCGCTGCGACGATCGCCAGCGCGACGAGCGGGAAGAACAGCCGCTCCATCGTGCCGCCGTTGTACCAGGCGGTGATTCCGGTGGGTGCGGACGAGAGGATCGACGCGAAGATCAGCAGCGAGATGCCGTTGCCGACCCCACGCTTGGTGATCAGCTCGCCCAGCCACATCAGCAGCGTCGTACCGGCGGTGAGCGTGACGACGATCAGGACGATGCGGCCCGTGTTCGCGTCGAGGTTCCCCGCCCGCTTGAAGAGATACGCGTACCCCGTCGACTGCGCCGCCGCCAGCGCGACCGTGAGGTAGCGCGTGTACTGGTTGATCTTGGCGTACCCCGACTCGCCTTCCTTCTGCAGCTGCTCAAGCTGCGGGACGACGACCGTCATGAGCTGCAGGATGATCGAGGCGGTGACATAGGGCATGATCCCGAGCGCGAACAGCGCGAACTGCGACAGCGCGCCGCCCGAGAAGACGTTCAGCAGGCCGAGGATCGTCCCGCCCTGGCCGTTGAAGTAGTCCTTGATCGTCTGCGAGTCGACGCCCGGAGCCGGTATCCACGACCCCAGCCGGTACAGGGCCAGGATCATGAAGGTGAAGAGGACCCGCTTGCGAAGCTCGGGGACGCGCCAGGCGTTGGCGAGCCAGGACAGCATTAGCTACTCCGCCTCAGGAGCTTGTTCTTCGGTCGAGTCGGGCTCGGGCGCAACGTTTTCATCCACTGGGGCGGCCTCGGGCGTCTCGGCTTTCTCGGCAGCTTCCGGCGCGGGGGCCGCGGCCGCCGGCTTCGTATGCTTCTTCCGCTTCTTGACCTTCGGCTCCTTCAGGAGCGAGACGCTTCCACCCGCCTTCTCGACCTTGTCGCGCGCGGTGGCGGAGATCCCGTGCACGCGGACGGTCAGCTTCTTCTTCAGCTCCCCGTTGCCGAGCAGCTTCACATCGGTCTTCGTGTTCTTGAGCAGCCCCTTCTCAACCAGGCTCTCCGGCGTGACCTCGGCGCCGTCGTCGAAGCGATCGAGCGAGCCGACGTTGATGGGCGCGGTGGAAGTCCGGAACGGGCCGATCGGCATCGCATCCTTCGACGTCGCGCCGCGCAGCTTGCCCAGGCGCATGTAGATCGGCATCTGGCCGCCTTCGAACCCGGCGCGCATCTTGTGTGATCCCGCGCGGGACTTTTGGCCCTTGATGCCGCGGCCGGAGTACCGGCCCTTGCCAGAGCCGATCCCGCGACCGACGCGCTTCCGGTCCTTCTGGCTCTGCGCAGGCTTCAGCGAGCTGAGGTTGAGGTCTTTAGGCATCGTCGACTTTCACGAGGTGGCGAACCTTTCGCAGCATGCCTGCGAAGACCGGGCCGTCGTCGTGCTCGGCGGTCTTGCCGATCCTGCCGAGCCCGAGCGCCCGGAGCGTGCCGCGGTGCTTCTGGCTCTGGCCGATCTGGCTACGAACCTGCGTTATCCGCACTTTCGCCATCGCTTCCACTTAGTGGCTCTGAGCCACTAAGTCCCTTCTCCTTCAGGGGCCTCGATCACGGCTTGTGGCTCTGAGCCACTAACTACGGCTTCGTCCTGCTCCGGGGCCTTGTACGGCAGAACCTGGCTGATCGTGAGCCCGCGCGCCCTCGCGACGTCCTCGGGGCGGCGGAGGTGCTTCAGCCCGTCCACGGTCGCCTTCGCCATGTTGATCGGGTTCGTCGTACCGAGGCTCTTGGCGAGGATGTCGCGAATGCCGGCGAGCTCCAACACAGCGCGAACGCCGCCGCCGGCGATCACGCCGGTTCCTTCGCTCGCGGGACGCAGGAGCACGCGTGCCGCGTCCGAGCGGCCGAGGATCTCGTGCGTGATCGTGGTGCCGTGTTTGGGCACGGTGAAGAGGTTCTTCTTCGCGTCCTCGACGGCCTTCGTGATCGCGAGCGGTACCTCGCGCGCCTTGCCGTAGCCGACGCCGACGCGGTCAACCTCGTCGCCGATGACGACGAGCGCCGTGAATGAGAACCGCCGGCCGCCCTTGACGACTTTCGCGACACGGTTGATCTCGACCACGCGCTCCTTGAGCTCGCGGCTCTCTTCGCGCTCGATCACTGCGCGCTCGACGCTCGTGAACTCGGGTCTAGTGCTCAAAACTTCAGTCCTCCCTCGCGTGCAGCATCGGCGAGCGCCTTGACGCGCCCGTGGTACAGGTAGCCGCCGCGGTCGAACACGACGCTTTCGATCTTCGCCTGCTTCGCGCTCTCGGCCAGCAGCTTCCCGACCTCGGCCGCCTGGGCCTTCTTGTCGCCCTTGAAGGTCTTCTTCACCTGCAGCCAGGTGGCGGACGCGAGCGTGCGCCCTTCCATGTCGTCAACCAGTTGCGCGACGATGCCGCGGTTCGAGCGCGTCACGACGAGGCGAGGCCGCTCGGCCGTTCCGGACACCTTGCCGCGCACACGCTTGTGGCGGCGCTCACGCGCTTTGCTGACGGTCAGGGTTGCCACTAAGCCCTCTTGCCAACCTTCCTGCGCACGTACTCGCCCTCGTAGCGGATGCCCTTGCCCTTGTACGGCTCGGGGGGGCGCACCTTCCGGATCTCCGCCGCGGTTTGCCCGACCTGCTGCTTGTCGACGCCCTTGACGACGATCTCAGTGTTCGTCGGCACCTCGAAGGAGATGCCCTGCGGCGCCTTCATCACAACGGGATGCGAGTAGCCGACGTCGAGCCGGAGATCCGAGCCCTGCAGGGCAGCGCGGTAGCCGACTCCCTGCAGCTGGAGACGCTTCTCGAAGCCTTTCGTGACGCCCTCCACCATGTTGGCGATCAGGGTCCGGGTCAGACCGTGCAGCGCGCGATCGTCCCCGCGCTCGGTCGGACGCGCAACGGTGATCGTCCCCTCGGCGTGCTCGATTTTCATCCGCGCCGGTACCTGCTGCGAGAGCTCGCCGAGCGGGCCGTTGACCATCACGCGGCCAGGCGACAACGAGACGTTCACGCCTGTCGGAAGTTCAATTGGTTGTCTACCGATTCGACTCAATCTTGTTCTTTCGCTTGTACCTTTCTACCCGAAGAAGATCGTGAGATCTTCCCCGGCTTTACCAGATGAAGCACACGACTTCGCCGCCGATCCCTTTCTCTTCGGCGGTGCGTGACGTGATCAGACCCGTCGACGTGGACAGAATCGCCACGCCCATTCCACCCAGCACGCGCGGAAGGCGGTCCTTGCCCGCGTAGACACGGCGGCCGGGCTTGGACACCCGCTTGAGGTCGGTGATGATCCTCTCGCGGCTCCGGCCGTACTTCAGCTGGATGACCAGGGTATCGAAGCTCTCGCCCTTCTTCACGTGGAAGTCCGTGATGTAGCCCTCCTCCTTGAGGATGCGGGCGATGCCCTCCTTGAGACGGGAGGTCGGCATCTCGGCGTGCTCGTGCAGCGCCTTGTTGGCGTTGCGGATTCGTGCCAGCATGTCCGCTACTGGATCGGTAAGCATCTCGTCACCAGCTCGATTTGGTCATGCCCGGAATCACGCCCTGGTGCGCCAGGTCCCGCAGGCAGATCCGGCAGAGGCCGAATTTGCGGAAGACGGCGCGCGGGCGCCCGCAGCGGTTGCAGCGGGAGTAGGCCCGCACGGGATACTTCTGCGGGCGCTGCTGCTTGATCCGGAGTGATGTCTTTGCCACTACTGTTGCTCCCTTCCGTCCGCCGCGAACGGCATGCCGAACCCGCGCAGAAGCGCGAACCCGTGCTCGTTCGTCTTCGCGGAGGTCGTGATCGCGACATCGAGGCCGCGAACCTGCTGGATGTCGTCGTAGTCGATCTCCGGGAAGATGATCTGCTCCCGGAGGCCGAGTGAATAGTTACCGCGTCCGTCGAACGACTGCGGGCTCAACCCGCGGAAGTCACGGATGCGCGGGAGTGCGATTGCGATCAGCCGGTCGAGGAACTCGTACATGCGAGTGCCGCGCAGCGTGACGCGCGCACCGATCGGCATCCCCTCGCGGATCTTGAACTGGGCGATCGACTTGCGGGCCTTGCGCACCTGGGCTCGCTGTCCGGCGATGATCGAGAGCTCCTCGATCGCTGCGTCGAGCTGCTTCGCGTCGGTCTTCGCCTCTCCGACGCCCATGTTCAGCGTGATCTTCTCGAGGCGCGGAACCTCCATCGGCGACGACAGGCCGAGCTCGTCCTTCAGCTTGGCGCGTAGCTCACGCTCGTAGAGCAGCTTCAGACGCGGCTGGTAATCAGCGCGCGCGGCTTCCTTGCGAGCTTCGCGGACCCTGGTGCTCATCGGTCGATGTCCTCGCCGCAGTCGGCGCGCTTGCAGACGCGGACCTTCACGTTCTGCCCATGGGAATCCTTGTCTCTCACACCGACACGCGTCGGCCTGTTGCAGACGGGGCACACGACCATGACGTTGCCGACGTGGAGTGGCGACGGCTTCTCGATCACGCCGCCAGGCGTCATGCCGGCAGCCCCCATGCGGCTGGTGTTCTGGATTGGGCGGGGCTTTGTGTGCCGCTTGACGATATTGATGTTCTCGACGATGACCTTGCGGTCCTTCGGCCGTGCGTCGATGACGCGGCCCTGCTTGCCGCGGTCCTTGCCGCTCAGCACATGGACGAGGTCGCCCTTGCGAATTCGCATGGTGTGAGACATAGCTAGAGCACCTCCGGTGCGAGCGAGACGATCTTCATGAAGTTCTTCTCACGCAACTCGCGGGCGACCGGTCCGAAGATGCGGGTGCCGCGCGGGTTCCGCTGAGCGTCGATGATCACTGCCGCGTTCTCGTCGAACGCGATCGACGTGCCGTCGTTGCGGCCGTACGCCTTGCGCGTGCGGACGACGACCGCTTGCACGACTTCGCCCTTCTTCACCGCGCCCTGCGGAGCGGCCTGCTTGACGGTGGCCACGATGATGTCGCCGACGCGCGCGTAGCGACGGCCGGTCCCACCCTTGACACGGATACAGAGGATCTCGCGGGCGCCGGTGTTGTCGGCCACTCGCAGTCTGGATTCCTGCTGGATCACTTGGCGGCCTCGACGATCTCTACGAGCCGCCAGTGCTTCGACTTGGACAGCGGCCGCGTCTCGACGATCCGGACGATGTCCCCGACGTTGGCGGTGTTCTGCTCGTCGTGCGCGTGGAACTTCACGTTGCGGCGGATGACCTTCTTGTAGCGACGGTGCGCCTTGATCGCCTCGACCTTGACGATGATCGTCTTGTCCATCGCGCTCGAGACGACGACGCCGCGACGCTCCTGCCGACGGCCGCGCTCGGACTCCGGCCTCGGCAGCCGGGAGATCGGCTTGCGTTCAGCCGGACGCTCGCGGCGAACCTTCGGCCGCTGACGTCGTTCCGCCCGGGGGCGGGGCTTGCGCTTCTGCTTCGGCTGCGACTGCTGCGGAGGCTCTGCAGGCGGCGCTTCCTCGGCCACCGGCGCTTCAGCAGGAGCTTCGGCCACTTCGGCCTCGGCAGCGGGAGCCTCCGCGACCGGCTCGGGCTCCGCCTCTGCGACGGGCTCGGCCGCCGGCTCTTCCGCGGGTGCTTCTTCGACAGGCGCTTCGGCGACGGGCTCCTCGGTCGCGGCTTCGGCCACAGGCTCTTCTGCGGGAGCTTCTGCAACAGCCGCCTCGACTGGAGCCTCGGCGGCGACTTCCTCGACGACCGGCTCTTCAACCTCTTTCGGCGCAGCCTTCTTCGCAGCCGGCTTCTTCTCGGCTGCAGGCTTCTTCTCCGCCGCGGGCTTCTTCGCCGCTGCCGGTTTCTTCTCGGCGGCGGTCTCCTTCTTGGGGGCGGACTTGCGCTGTGGCTTCTCTTCGGCCACGGCTTCGTCGTCCTTCTTCTTGCGTGTGGGCTTCTTCTCGTCAGCCATCAGTGCTGCCCTGCCTTTGCCTCGCGTTCAACACGCACGGTCAGGATCCGCGCGATCTCGCGTTTCGCGAGCTTCAGCCGCGCGCTGTTCTCGAGCGCTCCGGTCGCCGACTGGAAGCGCAGGTCGAACAACTCCTTACGCCGGTCGTGCAACGCGTTCTCCAGTTCTTCGTCGGTCATGTCCCTCATGTCTCTAGCTCTCAAAGAGATCCGCCTCCCGCTTCACGAACTTCGTCTTGAGCGAGATCTTCGTGCCGGCGAGACGAAGCGCTTCCTTGGCCAGCGGCTCCGGCACGCCTGCGAGCTCGAACATCACCCGGCCGGGCTTGACAACCGCGACCCAGTGCTCGGGGGAGCCCTTGCCGGAGCCCATGCGGGTCTCGGCCGGCTTCTGCGTCGTCGGCTTGTCCGGGAAGACGTTGATCCAGACCTTGCCGCCGCGCTTGATCTTGCGCGTCATTGCGATGCGAGCCGCTTCGATCTGGCGGTTCGTCACCCAGCCGGTCTCGAGCGCCTTCAAACCGAAGTCGCCGAACTGCACCGTGGTCTGTCCTTTCGCGTACCCGCGGCGGCGCCCACGCTGATGCTTGCGGTACTTCATTTTCTTTGGCAGCAGCATTAGGTGTCACCCTTTTCCTGTTTCGTGGGATCCTCTGTCTGTTGCTTCGGCGTCGTGCTGTCCGGCGCATCTGCGACCGGAGCCGGAGTCGTCTCGACCTGCGGCTCGATCGGGGGCTGCTCCCGGCCTTCGGCCGACGTCGCGACCTCGTCCGTGCGCGGCCGCTCGACGTTGTCCTGTTCCCCGGCACGGTTGCGCGGTGCCGGCCGGCCACGGCCCTGACCGCCACGCCCGGTCGCCTGGCCCCCACTGCCCCGTCCCTGGCCGCCGCCGCGCCGTTTCGGGCGCACGGGGCCGAGACCTTCACGGTCGCGCTGGCGATCGCGGCCGCCCTCGCGCGAGGCGCCGAGCCCTTCGACGTTCGCCCGTCGGCGGCGCGCCTGGTCCTGCTCGCCGAGCCGGACGTCCTTCTCGGTGTCGAGCCCGCCGTAACCCTCCGGCATGATCTCGCCCTTGTTGATCCAGACCTTCACGCCGATGCGGCCGAAGGTCGTCTTCGCCTCGACGAAGCCGTAATCGATGTCCGCGCGAATCGTGTGCAGCGGGACGCGGCCTTCGGAGTACGCCTCGGAGCGGCTCATCTCGGTGCCGCCCAGCCGGCCGCCGCACTGGATTCGGACACCCTTGGCGCCCGAACGGATCCCGGAAGCGAGCGCGCGCTTCATCGCACGCCGGAAGCTGACACGGTTCTGCAGCTGCTCGGCGATCGACTGCGCGACGAGCTTCGCGTCGAGCTCCGGCCGCTTGATCTCGTTGATGTTGATGTGGACGTTCTTCTTGGTGATCGAGTGCAGCTCTTTGCGCAGCGCGTCCACCTCGACGCCCGACTTGCCGATCACGATGCCGGGGCGTGCCGTATAGATGTCGACGGTGACCCGCTGCTTGTCCTTGCGGATCAGGATGTCGGACAGTCCGGCATGCGAAAGCTTGTTGGTGATGTGCTCCCGGATCTTGATGTCCTCGATCAGGTAGCCGGGGAACTCCTTCTTCCCGGTGTACCAGTTGGACTTCCAGTCGTGGATGACGCCGACGCGCATCCCGCCGGGATGGACTTTCTGGCCCATTAGCTGGCCACTCCCTTCTTCTTCGCGGGACGCTTGGACGCTGTCTTTTTCTTCGACGCGGCAGCAGTCTTCTTCCGGGCCGGCGCACCCGCTGCCTTTGGCGCCTCGGCGGCCTCGGCCTGCACGGGCTCCACAGTTGGTGCAACCTGCGGCCGTTCCGCAAGCTGCACCGTGATGTGGCAGGTGCGCTTGCGAATCCGCGCGACGCGGCCACGCGCACGTGCGCGCCACCGCTTCATGACCGGCCCGCCGTCGACGTACGTCGCCTTGACGTACAGCCGCTCCTCGGCGATGCCGTGATTTGCCTCGGCGTTCGAGACCGCGGACTGCAGCACCTTCTGCAGCACCCCTGCGGCCTCGCGCGACGTGAAGGCGAGGACGGCACGCGCCTCGGGCACGCTGCGACCACGGATGTGCTCCGCGACGAGCCGCGCCTTCCGCGGTGACATCCGCACGTACTTCGCCTGTGCGCGCACTTCTCTGGGTGTCTCGACGCTGCTCACGCTCGCTTCTTCACCTCGGTCTTGCGGTCACCGGAGTGGCCGCGGAAGGTTCGCGTCGGGGCGAACTCGCCCAGCTTGTGGCCGACCATCTGCTCGGAGATGAATACCGGCACGTGCTTCCGGCCGTCGTGGACGGCGATCGTGTGACCGACCATGTCCGGGAAGACGGTGGACGTGCGCGACCAGGTGCGGATCATCCGCTTCTCGTTCTTCTCGTTCATCGACTCGATCCGGCTCATCAGCCGCGCTTCGACGAAAGGCCCTTTTTTGGAACTGCGGCTCATTTACTTACGCTTCTCCTTCCCGCGCCTGCGGCTGCGGACGATCAAACCGTCGGATTCCTTGTGCTTGCGGCGCGTGCGCTTGCCGAGTGTGGGCACGCCCCACGGGGTGACCGGATGGCGGCCGCCCTTCGACTTCCCCTCGCCGCCGCCGTGCGGATGGTCGACGGGGTTCATCGCCGAGCCGCGCACCGTCGGCCGCTTGCCCCTCCACCGGCTCCGTCCTGCCTTGCCGCCGGTGATGTTTTCGTGGTCCACGTTACCGACCTGTCCGATCGTTGCGCGGCAGGCCAGCGGCACGCGGCGCATCTCGCCCGAGGGGAGCCGGAGCACGCCGTAGCCCTCGTCCTTCGCGACGAGCTGTACGCCCGAGCCGGCGCTGCGGGCCATCTGGCCGCCCCTGCCAGGCTTCAGCTCGACGTTGTGGACGAGCGTGCCGGTTGGAATGTTCTCGAGTGGGAGCGCATTGCCCGGCTTGATGTCGGCTGCCGGGCCAGACTCGACGGTCACGCCGACGCGCAGCCTCGCCGGGGCGAGGATGTAGCTCTTCGCGCCGTCGGCGTAGTGCAGCAGCGCGATCCGGGCGGAACGATTGGGGTCGTATTCGATCGCAGCAACCTTGGCGGGAACGCCGTCCTTCAGACGCTTGAAGTCGATGACGCGGTAGCGACGCTTGTGACCGCCGCCCTGGTGGCGCGTCGTGATGCGGCCATTGTTGTTGCGGCCACCCGTCTTGGTCAGCTTCTCGGTCAGAGCCTTCTCGGGCTTGGACTTCGTGATCTCCTCGAAGGTCGAGACAGTCATGAAGCGGCGCCCGGGCGAAGTCGGCTTGTAACGGCGGAGGGCCACTAAGCGTGGACCCCCTCGAAGATCTCGATCGAGTCGCCGGGCCGCAGCTGCACGATTGCCTTCTTCCAACCGGGCTTGCGCCCGCTGATCGCGCCGCGTCGTTTCGGCTTCGACTGCACCTTGGAGACGTTCACGCGTAGCACCTTGACGTCGAACAGCTCCTCGACCGCCTGGCGTACCTGCGTCTTGTGCGCGTCCGGGTGGATGCGGAACGAGTAGGTGTTGCTGCCCTCGATCTGCGCGTAGCTCTTCTCCGACACGACCGGCGCGAGCAAGACTTCGTTCGGATGCAGACTCATCAGGAAGCCTTCGCCTTCACGAGGTCGAGCGCATCCTCCGTGACGAGCACGGAGCGCGCCCACACGAGCGCCGCGACCTCGAGCTCGCCCGGCGTCGTGACGACGACCTTGTCGATGTTCCGGAACGACTTGACGACGTTCTGCTCGTCCTTCGTGACGACGACGAGCGGCAACTCCATGCCGTGAGCCTCGATGAGGCTCATGGCCAACTTGGTTGACGGTGCGTCGAACCCGGAGGAGTCGAGGACTGCGAGCGTTCCCTCCTGGGCGTGCACAGTTAGCGCGCCGCGCATAGCGGCGCGCCGGGTCTTGCGATTCACCTTGACCTCGAAGTCGCGCGGCGTCGGTGGGAACGCCACGCCGCCGCCGGTCCAGTGCGGCGCACGTGTCGTGCCCGCACGGGCGCGGCCGGTGCCCTTCTGGCGCCACGGCTTCGCGCGCCCGCCGGAGACGAGCCCGCGGCTCTTGGCCGCACGCGTCCCCTGGCGAGCGGAGTTCAACTCGGCGCGGACGGTCTCGTGCACGACGTGTGGCTTCAACTCGGCAGCGAAGACGGACTCTTCGAGCGTCACGTCCTTGGCCTTCTTGCCGGCCGAGTCGAGGAGAGGTGCTTTCGGCGCGGCCATCAGTGGCTCGCCTCCCGCACTTCGACGAAGCCGTTCTTCGGGCCTGGCACCGCGCCTTTGACGAGCAGGAGGTTCTCCTCGGGGCGCACCTCGTGGACGACCAGGCCGGTCTGCGTGACGCGCTTACCGCCCAGGCGGCCCGCCATCTTCATCCCCTTGAACACGCGCGAGGGAGTAGCCGAAGCTCCGATCGAGCCCGGCTTGCGGACGTTGTGCGAGCCGTGCGAGGTCGGGCCGCGGTGGAAGCGGTGCCGCTTGATCGTCCCCGCGAACCCCTTCCCGTGCGCGACGCCGGTCACCTTGACCTTCTCGCCCGGCTCGAACACCTCGACGGTGACGTTCTCACCGACGATCGCCTCGCTCTGCCCCCGCAGCTCGAGGAGGTGCCTATAAGCACCGTTGACGTTGTTCTTCTTCAGGTGGCCGAGCCCGGGCTTCGTGACCTTGCGCTCGGCGGCTTCGTCGTACGCGATCTGGACCGCGTCGTACCCGTCCACGTCCGCCGTCTTGACCTGCACGACGGGACACGGCGCAGCCTCGATCACAGTCACGGGCGTGACGACGCCCGTCTCCGCATCGAAGACCTGCGTCATGCCGAGCTTTCTGCCGACGATTCCCTTCATCGCGCTACAGCTTGATCTCGATATCGATGCCGGCCGGGAGGTCGAGCCGCATCAGCGAGTCGACCGTCTTCGGTGTCGGCGAGTGGATGTCGATCAGCCGCTTGTGCGTACGCACCTCGAAATGCTCCCGCGAGTCCTTGTCCTTGAACGGAGAGCGGATCACGCAGTAGACGTTCTTCTCGGTTGGTAGCGGCACGGGACCGGTGATGGTGGCGCCGGTTCGCTGCGCAGTCTCGACGATCGACTGAGCCGATTTGTCGAGCTGATGGTGGTCGTAGCCCTTCAGGCGGATACGAATTTTCTGAGCCAACGAACCGGCGCCCCTCTACTTGATCACTTCGGTGACGACGCCTGCGCCGACGGTGCGGCCACCCTCGCGGACGGCAAAGCGCAGACCCTGGTCCATGGCGATCGGCTGGATCAGCTCGACCTCCATGTTCGTGTTGTCGCCCGGCATGACCATCTCCTGGCCCTCCGGGAGCTTGATCGCGCCCGTCACGTCCGTCGTGCGGAAGTAGAACTGCGGGCGATAGTTGTTGAAGAACGGCGTGTGGCGGCCGCCCTCGTCCTTCGAGAGGACGTACACCTCGGCCTTGAAGAGCGTGTGTGGCGTGATGGAACCGGGCTTCGCGAGCACCTGCCCGCGCTCAATGTCCTCACGCTTGATGCCACGGAGCAGCGCGCCTGCGTTGTCGCCTGCCTGCGCGTAGTCGAGCGTCTTCTGGAACATCTCGAGGCCCGTGACGACGGTCTTCTCGACCTTCTCGTGGATACCGACGATCTCGACCTCGTTGCCCGACTCGATCTTGCCCTGCTCGATGCGGCCGGTCACGACGGTGCCGCGGCCGGTGATCGTGAAGACGTCCTCGATCGGCATCAGGAACGGCTTGTCGACATCGCGCTCCGGCTCCGGAATGAAGGAGTCGACCGCGTTCATCAGCTCGATGATCTTCGGGACCCACTCGCCGTCGCCCTCCAGCGCCTTCAGCGCCGAGACCTGGACAACGGGAATGTCGTCGCCGGGAAAATCGTACTTCGAGAGGAGCTCACGCACTTCCATCTCGACGAGCTCGAGCAGTTCGGGGTCGTCGACCATGTCGGCCTTGTTCAGCGCGACGACGATCGACGGCACCTCGACCTGACGGGCGAGCAGGATGTGCTCGCGCGTCTGCGGCATCGGGCCGTCAGCTGCAGACACGACCAGGATCGCACCGTCCATCTGCGCGGCGCCCGTGATCATGTTCTTGATGTAGTCGGCGTGCCCCGGGCAGTCGACGTGCGCGTAATGACGGGCCTCGGTCTCGTATTCGACGTGCGACGTGTTGATCGTGATGCCGCGCGCCTTCTCCTCGGGTGCGTTGTCGATCTCCTCGAAGCTCTTGATGCCGGTCGTCGACGTCCCCTGCTCCGAAAGCACCTTCGTGATCGCCGCGGTCAGCGTCGTCTTGCCATGGTCGATATGACCGATCGTGCCGACGTTGAGATGTGGCTTGGTGCGCTCAAACTTCTGCTTGGCCATGCTTCTCCTTCCCTATCTCTTACGCGTCGCTCGTGGCCAGCTCGGCCAGGATCGATTGCGGAACTTCCTCATAACGTTCGAATTGCATCGTGAACTCGGCTCGACCCTGCGTCATCGAACGCACGTCGGTCGCGTAGCCGAACATCTCCGCGAGCGGGACGATCGCCTTGATCACCTGCGCGTTGCCGAGGGGCTCGAGGCTCTCGACGCGCCCGCGCCGGGAGTTCAGGTTGCCCATCACGTCGCCCAGGTAGTCCTCGGGAGTGATCACCTCGACGGCCATCACGGGCTCGAGGAGCTTCGGCTTGCCCCGCTTCATCGCCTCTTTGAACGCCATCGAGCCGGCGACCTTGAAGGCGATCTCGCTCGAGTCGACGTCGTGGTACGACCCGTCCACGAGCTCGACGCGGATGTCGACGACCGGATACCCCGCGAGCACCCCGGATTCCATCGCCTCCTGAATGCCGAGGTCGATTGCCGGGATGTACTCCTTCGGGATCTTCCCGCCGACGATCTTGTCCACGAACTCGTAGCCGTCGCCCGAGCTCATCGGCTCGGCGTTGATGACTGCGTGTCCGTACTGGCCGCGGCCGCCGGTCTGGCGGACGAACTTGCCCTGAATCTTCTCGACCGCCTGGCCCATCGTCTCGCGGTACGCGACCTGTGGCCGGCCCACGTTCGCGTCGACGCTGAACTCACGCTTGAGACGGTCGACGATGATCTCCAGGTGCAGCTCGCCCATGCCGGCGATGAGGGTCTGGCCGGTCTCGTCGTCGGTGCGCACACGGAAGGTCGGGTCCTCCTCCGCAAGGCGCTGGAGGCCTACTCCGAGCTTGTCCTGGTCGGCCTTCGACTTCGGCTCGACTGCGACCGAGATCACCGGGTCCGGGAAGATCATCGACTCGAGCTTGATCGGCGCCGTGTCGGTCGCGAGCGTGTCGCCGGTGGTCGTGGCCTTGAGGCCGACGCCCGCCGCGATCTCGCCTGCGCCGATCTCCTCGCGCTCCTCGCGGTGGTTCGCGTGCATCTGGAGGATACGGCTGATCCGCTCCGTCTTGCCGGTGTTCGTGTTCAGGACGCGGTCGCCGGCCTTCAGCCGGCCCGAGTAGACGCGGAAGTACGTGAGCTTGCCCACGTACGGATCCGACATGACCTTGAAAGCCAGCGCGGAGAACGGCTCGTCCAATGCGGGCCGGCGTGAGAGCTCGTTCTCGGTGCGCGGGTCGATCCCGTGCACCGGCGGGATGTCGATCGGGCTCGGCAGATAGTCGATGACCGCGTCGAGCAGCGGCTGCACGCCCTTGTTCTTGAAGGCGGAGCCGAGCAGCACCGGCGTGATCTTGTTCTGAAGCGTCCCGCTGCGCACTGCGCGCTTGATCATCTCCGGCGTCACGGAGTCTTCGTCCATGAGATAGGTCTCCGTCAGCTCGTCGTCGAACTCGGCGACCGAGTCGATCAGCTGATGGTGGTACTCCTGCGCCTGCTCCGCGAGCTCGGCCGGAATCTCGCCCATCTCCATTTTCGTCCCGAGGTCGTCGGACCAGGTGATCGCTCGCATCTCGACGAGGTCGACGATGCCGCGGTGATGCTCTTCGAGACCGATGGGAAGCTGGATCGGCACGGGCTTCGCCCCGAGCCTGTCGATCATCGACTGGATGGAAGCGAAGAAGTCCGCGCCCGTGCGGTCCATCTTGTTCATGAAGGCGATGCGCGGAACGCCGTACCGCTCGGCCTGCCGCCATACGGTCTCGGACTGGGGCTGGACGCCGGCAACCGCGTCGAACACCGCGATGGCGCCGTCGAGAACACGGAGGCTGCGCTCCACCTCGACCGTAAAGTCCACGTGCCCGGGCGTATCGATAATGTTGATCCGAAAATCGCGCCAGGACGCCGTCGTCGCAGCAGACGTGATCGTGATGCCGCGCTCCTGCTCCTGCGCCATCCAGTCCATCGTCGCGGCGCCCTCATGGACCTCGCCCATCTTGTGGGTGCGGCCCGTGTAGTAGAGGATCCGCTCGGTCGTCGTTGTCTTGCCAGCGTCGATGTGGGCCATGATCCCGATGTTCCGGACGCGGTCGAGAGCGATGCCGCTCTTGGTGTCGATCGCCATAGCCGCTACCGACCGCGCAGCGGTCTGTCCGCGCAAGCGGACCAGGGGAGGGGGCGCGGGGGCACCGGGAGGTTCCACCGCCGGACACCGATCGTTCTCAGACGCACGGCTACCACCTGTAGTGCGCGAAGGCCTTGTTGGCCTGCGCCATCCGGTAGACGTCGTCCTTGCGCTTGAAGGCACCGCCCTGCTGGTTGAGCGCGTCCAGGATCTCGGCGGAGAGCTTCTCGATCATGCCCTTCTCGCGCCGGCTGCGCGCAAAGTCCACGAGCCAGCGCACCGCAAGCGTCCGCGCACGGCGCTGCGGCACCTCGACGGGCACCTGGTAGTTCGCGCCGCCGACACGGCGGCTCTTGACCTCGAGCACGGGGGTGACTGTCTTCACGGCCTGCTCCAGGACCTCGACCGGCGGCTTACCGGTCTTCTCGCCGATCCGCTCGAGCGCGCTGTAGACGATCTGCTCGGCGGTCGACTTCTTCCCGGCGGTCATCACCTTGTTGATCACCTGCGTGACCAGGGCAGAGTTGTAGACGGGATCCGGCTCGATCGGCCGGGCCTGTACGTCAGCACGGCGCGGCATTAGTGGTCTCCCCGGTGACGTTCTCGCGTCTCTGGCGTGCGAGAAGCAAGCCAGACAAGGACGCAGGGAGCGCTCGGGCTGGTTTGCCCGAGTGCGACTGAGGACGCGGCCTGGCGCCGCTTATCGCGCGCCAGAGGCGCACTGAATGTGGCCGGGGAGACCACTATGAGCCTTTCTTGGCGCCGTACTTGGAACGGCCCTGCTTGCGGTCGGACACGCCGGCCGTATCGAGCGCGGCGCGGATGACCTTGTACCGGACGCCCGGAAGGTCCTTGACGCGGCCCCCTCGGACGAGGACGACGGAGTGCTCCTGGAGATTGTGGCCCTCGCCGGGGATGTAGGTCGTGACCTCCATCTGGTTCGTCAGGCGGACGCGCGCGACCTTCCGAAGCGCCGAGTTCGGCTTCTTCGGGGTATGCGTGAACACGCGCGTGCAGACGCCGCGCTTCTGCGGCGCTCCGCCGAGAGCAGGGGTCTTCGTCTTCCCCTTTTGGAGAGCGCGACCCTTGCGGACGAGTTGGTTGACGGTGGGCATGAACCTCCTGGAAAGTCTCTTCTCACACAGCAACGGTCGGCGGGGCGCTGGCCCTGCCAACCGGACGAAGCATGGTAGCGAAAGGCGAGAAGGCCCGCAAACCTCGAAACCCCGCTTCTGGAGCGAAACCAGAAGGGTTCTGCCCGCGTTTTTCCAGTAACCGCGGGGGATGGATTTTCCTATTTACAAAAGCTAGTGAGACGAACCGAGCGCAACTATTGTGAGCCGGCGGGTTTCTTTCTCCCTGCGGCGAACGAATGACCACCATTCTGATCGGTATCAGTGTGGGCCTTGGCGCTCTCGTAGTGCTTCTACTGGCCCTGCTCGTTGTCCGCTGGCGCTCGGACAACTCGACCGATGAACGGGTGGCGGAGGTCGTTGCCAGCCTCAACGCCCGGATGGACGAGCTCGGCCGCGAGCTGGCCGGGGCGCTCGAGCGGGCAGAGGAGGAAGGCCGGCGGAGCCGGATCTTCGGGGAGCTCGCCGGATCGATCGACCTGGACGAGGTGCTCTCCCGCACCCTCGAGGCAGCCGGGGCGCTCGAAGACGCCGACGCGGCGCTCGTCATGCTGCCTGATGCTCAGGGAGGCAAGCCGCTCGTCGCGACGCTGGGCCTGTCCGTCGAAGAGGCGGAACGGCACGCGATCACGGGCCCGCCGGACGGAAGACTCGCGCGCTCGATCACGATGTCCTACACCTACCCCGAGCTCGAACGGGAGGCCAAACCGGGTGAGGGCGTCATCCATGCCGGCCTCGCGGTCCCGCTTCCCGGCGACACCTCGACCCTCGGCTACCTGACCGTCTTCACGCGCAGGAACGGGCACGACTACTCCGACGAGGATGTGCGCCAGCTCGAAACGCTGGCTCTGCGAGCCGGTCCCGCGATCGAAAATGCACGCCGTTTCCGCGAGGCGCGCCAGCTCGCCGACCTCGATGCGCTGACGGGCCTGCACAACCGGCGCTATTTCCACGAGACGCTGGCCCGCGAATGCGCCCGCGCGCATCGCTACGAGCGCAAGCTGGCCCTGATCGTGTTCGACCTGGACGATTTCAAGGAGATCAACGACCGCATCGGCCACCTGGCCGGTGACACGGTGCTGGCGGAAGCCGCGGAGCGCGTCCGCGACGTCGTGCGGACGGCGGACATCGCTTGCCGCGTCGGCGGCGACGAGTTCGCGGTCATCCTCCCCGAGTCGTCGCTCGAGGATGCCGACCAGCTTTATCGCCGGATCCAGAACGCGATCTCGTCACGGCCGCTCGGCCAGGGCGGCAAGCTCTTCCTGTCCGCGGGCGTCGCTGAATTACGCGCGGAGGACGATCCCGTCGCGTTCTTCCAGCGTGCGGACGAAGCGCTCTACCGCGCGAAAGAAGCCGGTAAGGGTCGGGTCGTGTCGGCGAACTCGCCGCGTCTCGGCCCCGCTTAAACCTCCGGGGTCAGACCCATGCAGTTCGGGACGTGGTCGTGCGGCTGGGGTCAGACCCTTGCCGTTTGGGACCGGTCCGCCTAGGACGTCAGCGCGAGGAACGGCAGGTAGTTCGTGAGATCGACCTCGCCCTTCTCCGGCATCTGGTCCCGCCAACAGATGGCCTCCGGGAAGGCGGCCTGCTGCGCTGACGAGAGCCAGGTGGGGTAGCGGTCTTCGCGGGCCTGCGCGATGAGTGCCGCGCGGATTGCTTCGCGGACGTTCCCAACCGGAAGTGTCCCGAGCGGGAGCGGCGGGCCGAGCGGCCGCACCTGCACTGTTCCGAGCGGTGACCAGACGGAGCTCCAGCGACCGGACAAGAGGGTCATCAGCCGCGGCGGAGCCGCCGACTCGACCGCATAGCCTGAACGGCGGCCGCCCAGCCAGGGAGCGTCGGCCTTGGCCTGCACGAGGCGCGCCTGCAAGTCGCCGTAGGTGTCGTGGAAGTCTGCGATCTCGCGTGCGTTCGGGCCACGCACATGGAACTTGCTCTCGATCCGCGCGCGCCTCAACTCGTCGCCGATGATGCCGCGCGCCACCGAGAGGTTGGTCCGAGCGTCGGCAATCGCCGTTAAGTATGCGCCTCGGGAACCGCCGAAGCGGGCGCTGATGATTGCACGCTCTGCGGCGAGAATGTCGCCGTACCCGACCGGCGCTGAGCGCTGCGCAACGGCACGTGCGAAAGCGTTGGAGAACGCCAGCTCCGGATCGCCTGTGAGCTTGAGAATCGGATTGATCTGCGACCAGCGCACGGCGGCGTGACCCAGCTGGCAGCGTAGGCCCGGCGAAAGGATCAGCTGCCCTTCGGTACGCGAGCGCACGAATCCCTTTCCGGCGGCAGAGGGACCGTTGCACAGGCTCGGGCTCCTGGTCCAGAGATAGACGCACGCCGCCTTTGGCTTCGCCGGGTCCTTCTCGCCGGGTGTCGTCGTCCATTCGGCCCAGCCCCAGGACCAGATGGAGCTGAAGTTCATCTCCTTGGCGACGTACCGTGCGGCGAGCGCCTGCCACTTCACAGTCCGGAACCAGGCCTTCGCCTCGAGGCCTTCACGCCCGCCGGTGCCTTTCGACGTCTGGAAGCCGAGGAAGATGCCGAGCTTCGAGACGGGAATACCCACCTTCGTGAAATCGAGGACGCCGTTTCGGAACGCCTGCCGTAGCGTGCGGCTGCCGCGAATCGGGCCCTGCTTGTAGATCAGCGGCGCAGGGAAGTAGACCTCGCGGACGATCCCCGCCACGTCTGCCACCTGCCGCCACCAGTCGCCGGCGGTGCCGTCCGTGTACGGCGTGCGATTGACGAGCAGCCAGGGCTGCGCGCCGCGCTGACGCAGCGTCTGCAGGAAGAGGAGCACGTTCGCTCGGTACTGCTCGTTCGTCTTCGACCACGGAACCGCGAGCCAGGACCCGAAGAGCTCGTTCTCGGCAATCACCGGGTTCGAGCAGTCCATCGACTGTGCGGCGTACTCGTAGAGCTTGTTCGCCTTGTCGACGATCGTCGCGGGGTCAGCAGGTGCGCTGGTCGTCCCGACGCGCCGGTTGAGATAGAGGTCGAAGTACGCGGTCTGGGCGCCGCCTTCACGCAGCTTCGGCGGGAAGATCAGGTTGGACGCAAGCGCCGTTACGCCGGGCCTGGCAAAAAGATTCCAGAAGGGAACCGAGCCGTCGGCGAAGTCGAGCCACAGCGGCGTCTTGGTGAACAGAGAGCAGTTCGCCTGCAGCTGCTGCGCGGGCGCGCCCTTTCCGCCGGCGAGCGCAAGCGCAACGACAGCGGCGACGAGGACCCCGAGCCTCTTCACGCGCCTAACAGTAGCCGCCTCTTCGGAGAGCCTCAGCGCGGCTTACAAACGCTTTACCAATCTGCCGACTGCACCGAACATTCATAAAGCGAGGCCGGGCTCTGCCCGGCCTCGCTACCAAACGCTGTTCGTAGCGTGAGAATCATCATGGCGCCGAAGGCGCCGGATTCTTACGCTTTCAGAAGGCGCCGGATTCTTACGGTTCCTTATCAAGGGGAGAGTCCACTTCCGGGATCTCCTCGGCCTCGATGTCGCTCTTGCCGGAGCTGCCGCCGTCCTCGACGTCGGGCTCGCCGCCGAAGTCGAGCCCGAGCGAGTCGAGGCCGATGCCGTTGCCACCGTCGGAGTCGATCTCCTCCAGGGCAGCGAGCAACTGCTCTTCGGTCGCCGGCCGCATGTAGGCGGACGCGGGCACCTTGTCGGAGGGACCGATCTCGATCCCGCGGTACTGCTTCAGGCCGGTGGCCGCCGGGATCAGCTTCCCGATGATCACGTTCTCCTTCAGCCCGAGCAGCCGGTCGACCTTGCCCTCGATCGACGCATCCGTCAGGACCTTGGTCGTCTCCTGGAACGACGCGGCCGAGAGGAAGGACTCGGTGGCGAGCGACGCCTTCGTGATCCCGAGGATCAGCGGCTCGAACGTCGCCTGGTCCTTCTTCTCCTTCTTGATGCGCGTGTTCTCGCGGTCGAGCACCGTCTTGTCGACGAGCTGGCCGGGCAGCAGATCGGTCTGGCCCGCGTTCTCGACGCGGACCTTCTTCAGCATCTGGCGGACGATCAGCTCGATGTGCTTGTCGTGGATCTCGACACCCTGCGACTTGTAAACCCTCTGCACCTCGCCGATCAGGTACAGCTCGGTCTCGGTGTAGCCCTTCAGGCGCAGGAGATCGGCCGGATTGAGCGAGCCCTCGTGCAGCGGATCGCCCGGCTGCACCTCCTGGCCCTTGGTCACGAGCATGCGCGTGCGGCGCGGCAACTGGATCGCCTTCGGCTCCTCGTCCTTCTTCAGGTCGAACGGAATGATCGTGACCTTTGGACCGCGGTCCGTGTTCTCGATGTCCACCTTGCCGCCGACCTCGGCCAGCGTGGCCGCGCCCTTCGGGTTCCGCGCCTCGAAGATCTCGACGACGCGCGGGAGGCCGTGCGTGATGTCCGCGCCGGCCACGCCACCCGTGTGGAACGTCCGCATCGTGAGCTGCGTGCCCGGCTCGCCGATCGACTGTGCGGCGATGATGCCGACCGCGTCGCCGATCTCCGCCATCTCGCCGGTGGCGAGGAACGTGCCGTAGCAGTGGCGACACACGCCGAACTCGCTCTTGCACTTCAGCACCGAGCGGACGGGCACCTTCACCTGGTCGACGGTGTCGCCGAGCGCCTCGATGATCTCGTCGAGGACGAGCGGGGTCAATTCCTCACCCTTCTCGGCCACCACGGTCTTGCCCGGCTTGCCGCTCGCGAGCGGCTTGTGCATCTCGGCCGCGAGCGTTCGCCCGAAGAGGCTCTTGTTGATGCCCTCCGGCACGTGGATTGGAAGCTCGATGAAGTCCTTCGTCTTGCAGTCTTCCTCACGGATGATCACGTCCTGCGAGACGTCGACGAGACGCCGTGTCAGGTAGCCCGAGTCGGCCGTGCGGAGCGCCGTGTCGGCGAGACCCTTGCGGGCGCCGTGCGTCGAGATGAAGTACTCGAGCACCGACAGGCCTTCCATGAAGTTCGCCTTGATCGGGCGCTCGATGATCTCGCCCTTCGGATTCGCCATCAGGCCGCGCATGCCGGCGAGCTGACGGATCTGCTTGGAGGAACCACGCGCGCCGGAGTTGGCCATCATGTAGATCGGGTTCAGCTCGAAGAAGGTCCGCTCCATCGCAGCCGCGACGGTGTCGGTCGCCTCGGTCCAGATGTTCACGATCGACTCGTGGCGTTCCTCGTCCGTGATCAGCCCGCGCTCGTACTGAGCAACGACCTTCGCCACGCGCTCCTCGTACTCGGCCAGGATCTCTTCCTTGTCCGGCGGGATCACGATGTCGTTCTTCGAGATCGTCACGCCGGCCTGCGTCGCGTACTTGAAACCGAGAGTCTTGATCATGTCGAGCACGCTGGCGATCGAGTGCGCCCCGTACTCGTGGACGAGCTCGGCGATGAAAGCGTCGAGCTCACGCTTCGGCAGGGTCCGATTGATGTAGTCGTGCAGCGGATCCTCGGGGTTGTAGTCCGCAACGGCCTCGGCGAGCGCACGCTCGACCTCGGAGTTGAAGATCACCCGGCCCGGGGTCGTCAGCAGCAGGTCGCCGTTCCAGCGGAACTCGATCGGCTGCTGCAGCGTCACCTGCTCTGCATCGATGGCGTGCTCGACCTCTTCCTCGCTCGCGAACCGCTTGGGGCGCGGCTCGATGTCCTCCAGCTTGGTCTTGTCGAGGTCGGTCTCGCAGTACGTCAGGTAGTACGTGCCGAGCACCATGTCCTTCGTCGGCGTGGCCAGCGGACGGCCGCTCGCCGGCGAGAGGATGTTGTTCGACGACAGCATCAGGATGCGGGCCTCGGCCTGCGCCTCCGCCGAGAGCGGGAGATGCACGGCCATCTGGTCGCCGTCGAAGTCCGCGTTGAACGCGTGACAGACGAGCGGATGCACCTGGATCGCCTTGCCCTCGACCAGCTTCGGCTCGAACGCCTGGATGCCGAGACGATGCAGCGTCGGCGCGCGGTTCAGAAGAACGGGATGCTCCGCGATGACCTCCTCGAGGACATCCCAGACCTCCTCGGTCATCGAGTCGACGTACTTCTTCGCCGCCTTGATGTTCTGCACTGACTTGCGCTCGACGAGCCGGCTCATGATGAACGGCTTGAAGAGCTCGAGTGCCATCAGCTTCGGCAGCCCGCACTGGTGCAGCTTCAGGCCGGGACCGGAGACGATCACCGAGCGGCCCGAATAGTCGACGCGCTTGCCGAGCAGGTTCTGACGGAACCGGCCCTGCTTGCCCTTGAGCATGTCGGACAGTGACTTCAGCGGACGGTTGCCCGGCCCGGTCACGGAGCGGCCGCGGCGGCCGTTGTCGAACAGCGCGTCGACGGCCTCCTGCAGCATGCGCTTCTCGTTGTTGACGATGATCTCGGGCGCGCCGAGGTCGAGCAGCCGCTTGAGGCGGTTGTTGCGGTTGATGACACGCCGGTAGAGGTCGTTGAGGTCGCTCGTGGCAAAGCGGCCGCCGTCGAGCTGCACCATCGGTCGCAGCTCCGGCGGAATCACCGGCACGGCCTCGAGAACCATCCACTCGGGACGGTTCTCGGAGGTGATGAACGCGCTCACGACCTTGAGCCGCTTGATCGCGCGCTGCTGCTTCTGACCCTTCGCCGTGGCGACCGTCTCGCGCAACGAGGCAGCCTCGGCCTTGAGATCGAGATCCTTGAGCAGGTCACGGATCGCCTCCGCGCCCATGCCGCCGCGGAAGTAGACGCCGAACCCGTACGGAGAGCCGAACCGGTCCTTCAACTCGCGGAAGAGCTGCTCGTCGTTGACGATGAGCTTCGGCTCGAGGTCCTTGAACAGGAGCCACGTCTGCTCGAGACGGTTGACGGAGTCGACCGACGCCTCGCGTGCGTCGCCGCGACGCGACTCGATGTCGAGGTACATCTCGCGGACCTTCAGGGCCCACTGGATGATCGCGTCGAGGTCTTCCTTCCGGATCTTCCCGTCTGTCCGGAGGCAGAGGTCGTTGGTCAGCTCGCGAATGTCCTGCTCGCCGTCCCACGTGTCGACCACGTCGGCGAGGAGCCCGTTGCCCAGCTCGCGCGAGCGGTCGAGGTTCTTCATGTCGACGCCTTCGACGAACTTGGCGTCCTCCTCGGCGATCTCCTCGCCGTCGAGGAGCGCGTCCAGGATGCGGTTGATGTGCTTCGAGATCGCGCCCTTCTTTGCACCGGTCGCCTTCGCCTGCTGCTTGAAGAGCGGCTCGAGACCCTTGAGGATCTGCTCGCCTGCGGAGGCGACGTTCTCGAGCTCACGCGGGGTGAGCTTGCGGTCGTCGCGGATCGCCGCGTTGCGGACGAGCTCGCGGATCTTCTTCGAGTCCTCGGTCGTGATCTGCCCGACGAGGTCGGGGAACATCTTGCCGGCGAGGCCGCGCGCTTCCTCGAGCGGCGGCATCGCCTGCTCCTCGGCCCAGTTGGACAGGCCGCGTGCCCAGAAGTCGTCGTCCTCGTCGAAGCCCTTGTCCTTGCCTTTCGCGAAGTAGTCGCGGCGCCGCTTGAGGCGGTCCTCGAGCGCGGCGAGCGCCTCCTCGCGGTCGACCTCGATGCGCTCGGCCTCGGCCTTGACCTTGTCCTCGAGGTCGTTCAGGTCCTTCTTCCGCGCGGCGACGTCAACCGCGGTCACGATCGAAGCGGCGAAGTAGAGGACCTTCTCGAGCTCGCGCGGGGCGATGTCGAGCAGGTAGCCGATGCGGCTCGGCACGCCCTTGAAGAACCAGATGTGCGAGACGGGCGCGGCCAGGTCGATGTGACCCATGCGCTCGCGCCGGACCTTCTGCCGCGTCACCTCGACGCCGCAGCGCTCGCAGATAATGCCCTTGTAGCGGACGCGCTTGTACTTGCCGCAATAGCACTCCCAGTCCTTCGTCGGACCGAAAATGCGCTCGCAGAAGAGACCGTCGCGCTCGGGCTTGAGCGTGCGGTAGTTGATCGTCTCCGGCTTGGTGACCTCCCCGGAGGACCAGTCGCGAATCTGCTTGCTGGACGCAAGCCCGATGCGAATGGCGTCGAATTCGTTGATATCGATCATGCGCTTTCGCCTCCGGCGAAATCGCTAACTGTGTTTGTCATCAATCTCCCTGTTCGTTCCCTTAGAGCCCGTTCAGTTAGAGGAATGAGCGCCCAGCTCATTCCTCAAGTTCCAGTTCTGGTTCTGCAAGTGCAGGTGCTTCTTCCGCATCGCCGTCGCTGTCGCCGTCGCTGGTGGCGCCCTCGGTCGACACCTCGACGTCCGTCAGGTCGCCGAGCGCCTCGTCGTTCGGAAGCGCCAGCTCGCCGTCCTCATCGACACGCTCCTGACCCTCCTCGGCCTCCTCGGCCGTGGGCTGGCGCCCGACAGCGCGGAGCGAGCCGGGCGAGAGATCGATGCCGAGCTCTTCTGCAGCGCGCAGGAGCTCGTCGTCCTCCTCGCGAACCTCCACGGTCGTGCCTTCGTCGGAGAGCACGTTGACGTCGAGCGCGAGGGACTGCATCTCCTTCAGCAACACCTTGAAGCTCTCGGGGATGGACGGCTCGGCGATATTCTCGCCCTTGACGATCGCCTCGTACGCCTTCACGCGCCCGACCGTGTCGTCGGACTTGATCGTGAGCATCTCCTGCAGCGTGTACGCGGCGCCGTAGGCCTCGAGCGCCCACACCTCCATCTCACCGAACCGCTGGCCGCCGAACTGCGCCTTGCCGCCCAGCGGCTGCTGGGTGACGAGCGAGTACGGGCCGGTCGAACGGGCGTGGATCTTGTCGTCCACGAGGTGCAGCAGCTTCAGGATGTACATGAAGCCGATCGTCACCTTCGACTCGTAGGGCTGGCCGGTCTTGCCGTTGAAGAGGCGCACCTTGCCGGACACCTTCCGGCCGACGGGTCGGTTCTGGTCGACGTTGAACTTGATCGGCGAGTCCGGGTTCGCGTTCACCCACGAGACGAGCGCCTCGTCCACGTCCTCCTCCGTCGCGCCGTCGAAGACCGGCGTCGCGACGGGATGCGGGTTGTCGGCCGCGATCGGCTTGGAGGCCATGCCGTTGGGGCCGTCTCCGTTCGCGAACACGCCGTGCGCCGCGGCCCAGCCGAGATGCGTCTCCAGGATCTGTCCGATGTTCATCCGGCTCGGAACGCCGAGCGGGTTGAGCACAACGTCCACCGGGCGGCCATCCTCGAGGTACGGCATGTCCTCTTCGGGCACGATCTTCGAGATCACGCCCTTGTTGCCGTGGCGGCCGGCGAGCTTGTCGCCCTCCGCGATCTTGCGCTTCTTCGCGACGTAGACGCGAACGAGCTCGTTCACGCCGGGGGACAGGTCGTCGCCGTTCTCGCGCGAGAACGTCTTGACGTCGATGACCTTGCCGCCCTCGCCGTGCGGAACCTTGAGCGAGGTGTCGCGCACCTCGCGTGCCTTCTCCTTGAAGATCGCGCGGATCAGCTTCTCCTCGGCCGTGAGCTCGGTCTCGCCCTTGGGCGTGACCTTGCCGACGAGCAGGTCTCCTGAGCCGACCTCGGCCCCGATGCGGACGACGCCGCGGTCGTCGAGGTCCTTGAGCGACTCCTCCGAGCGGTTCGGAATGTCGCGCGTGATCTCCTCGTCGCCGAGCTTCGTCGAGCGGGCGTCGATCTCGTATTCGTGAATGTGGATCGAGGAGAGAACGTCCTCCTTGACGAGCCGCTCCGAGATGACGATCGCGTCCTCGAAGTTGTAGCCCTCGAACGGCATGAAGGCCACGAGCAGGTTCGCGCCGAGCGCGAGCTCGCCCTGGTCCGTCGAGCTGCCGTCAGCGAGCACCTGCTCCGCCTTGACCTTGTCGCCGAGCGAGACGATCGGCTTGTGGTGGATCAGCGTGCCCTGGTTCGAGCGCATGAACTTGGTCAGCGGGTAGTCGTCCTTGCCGTCCTTGGTCTCGACGGTGATGTGCCCCGCGTCGACGTCGACGACCGTGCCGGCCTGGTGGGACAACACGACGTCACCGGTGTCGATCGCCGCCCTGTACTCAAGGCCGGTGCCGACGATCGGCGCCTGGGCGATCATCAGCGGCACTGCCTGCCGCTGCATGTTGGCGCCCATGAGCGCGCGGTTCGCGTCGTTGTGCTCGAGGAACGGGATCAGCGCAGTCGCCACCGACACGATCTGTGCAGGCGCGACGTCCATGTATTGGATGTCCTTCGGGTCGGCCGTGACGGCCTCGCCTTCGCGCGAGCGGCAGAGCACCCGCTTGTCGCGGAAGCGGCCGGTCTTCTCGTCGACGATCGCACTCGCCTGCGCGATCGTGAACTGGGCCTCTTCGGCGGCGTCGAGATAGATGATCTCGTCCGTCACCTTGCCGCCGACGACCTTGCGATACGGGGTCTGGATGAAGCCGAACTCGGACACCGTCGCCATCGACGCGAGGGAGCCGATCAGGCCGATGTTCGGGCCCTCCGGCGTCTCGATCGGGCACATGCGCCCGTAGTGGGTCGGGTGGACGTCGCGCACCTCGATCGGCGCACGCTCGCGCGTCAGCCCGCCCGCGCCGAGCGCCGACAGGCGGCGGCGGTGGGTCAGGCCCGCCAGCGAGTTCGTCTGGTCCATGAACTGCGATAGCTGCGAGGAGCCGAAGAACTCCTTCATGGCGGCCACGACCGGCCGGATGTTGATGATCGTCTGCGGCGTGATCGTGTCGACGTCTTCCGTCGTCATCCGCTCGCGGACGACACGCTCCATCCGGTAGAGCCCGACGCGGAACGCCTCCTGGATCAACTCGCCGACGGTGCGCAGCCGGCGGTTGCCGAAGTGCTCGTACTCGTCTAGCTCAGCGCGGATCGGATCGCGGTGGAGCACGATTGCGTCGGCCGCGTAGTCCTTCGAGTCCTCCGGGACGCCGAGCATCGTCGGCAGGTCGACGAGCCGCTTGACGAGCGAGAGGATGTCCTCGGTCGTCAGCACACGCGTGTCGTCGGGGACGTTGACCTGGAGCCGCTGGTTGAGCTTGTACCGGCCGACCTTGGTCAGGTCGTAGCGCTTGGGATCGAAGAACAGCGCCTTGAGCAGGTTCCGCGCGTTGTCCAGCGTCGGCGGCTCACCCGGGCGCTGCTTCTTGAACACCTCGATGAGTGCCTCCTCCTCGCGGGTGGAGGGATCCTTCTCGAGCGTGTTGACGATGTAGATCGAGTTGTTGAAGAGCTTGAGGATCGCCTCGTTGGACGAGGTGTCGAGCTTGAAGCCCGTCGTCGGGTCCTCGTCCGGGAGCGCCCGGAGCAGGGTCGTGATCGGGAGCTTGCGCTTCCGGTCGATGCGGGCGTAGACGATGCCCTTCTTGTCGATCTCGAGCTCCAGCCAGGAGCCGCGCGACGGCATCAGGTTCGCCGTGAAGACCTGCTTCGTGGCGTCCTTGGGCTCCATCAGGTAGGCACCCGGGCTGCGGACGAGCTGCGTCACGATGACGCGCTCGGTGCCGTTGATGATGAACGTGCCCCATTCGGTCATCATCGGGAAGTCCCCCATGAAGACCGTCTGCTCGCGGATCTCGCCCGTCTCCTTGTTGACGAAGCGGACGGTCATCGAGAGCGGAGCCTGGTAGGTCAGGTCCTTCTCACGGCATTCCTTGATCGAGAACTGGGGCTCTCCGAACTTGTAAGCCCCGAACTCGACGGCGAGAGTGCCGGTGTAGTCCTCGATCGGCGAAATGTCGTCGATCGTCTCGCGAAGACCTTCGTCCAGGAACCAGTGAAACGAGGCCTTCTGGATGTCAATCAGGTTGGGAAGGTCGAGGACATGCTTGAGGCGCGAGAAAGTGGTGCGCGCGCTAGGCGCAGCGACCTGGGTCGTCAAGAGATGAAGCCTCCTCTAAAAATGTGGTACGAGAACTGGAACGGCAGGCGGACGGGCGTGGACATGCGGAACAGCGGCGCAACCCGCCAGGGTACCGAACATGCGCGTGCCTGCGCAAGAGTAACCCTGCGGAATCCGCCGAGTGCTGGGGGAAATGGTATCGAAACCGTCCAGAAAACGCCAGAGGCGCCACAAAGGCGCCTCTGGCGTTTAGAGACGTCTGTTCGCCTAGGGGGTTGGTGCCGTGGTCGTGGTGCCGGCGGAATCCGAGGCTTTCGCCGGATGGCCGGTGACCCGCTTCGCCAGCATCGCTGTCGGCTCGGCCGTCGGAGGGGCGTTCTTCTGCTTCTTGCAGGCGCGAGCCTGGACGTTCAGGCGGTCGTCTGCCTTGAAGTCCGAGAGCTCGGCGTGGCCGTTCCTGCGGTACGTGGTCTTGTCGTCCACCGTCAACGTCAGAGGAGAGCCCACGAGGTCGCGTCCGTGGAAGTTCGTCTGCGTGACGTTCATCGTGAACGAGGTGCCTCCGCCGGACACGAACGTGCCCTTGAGGATGACCGAGATCTTGGGCTTGCAAGCCGCAGGATCTGTCGACGAGGTGGTGGTCTTCTTCCCTTTGCCTTCGGGCTTCCCTTTGCCGGGGGGAGCCTCTGCGATCGCAAGTGAGGCGGTCACAAGGCCGAGACAGAAGATGGCGAGCAGGATTCCAATTCTTTTCATTCGGAGGTGCCTCCTGGGCGAAGTCGGGGATTGTCGTCCAGAAGACGCATCGGCAGTTAGAGGCCTGCGCTTTGCCTGCAAAGACCCCTCAAACAGGTGAGGGGCCGCCTTGCGGCGGCCCCTCGGACTTCGATCAGCCAGGCCTTATTTGATTTCGACGGTCGCTCCTGCTTCCTCGAGCTGGGCCTTGAGCGCGTCGGCCTCCTCCTGAGGCACGCCCTCCTTGACCGGCTTCGGAGCCGAGTCGACGACGTCCTTGGCCTCCTTCAAGCCGAGGCCGGTGATCGCGCGGACGACCTTGATCACCTGGATCTTCTGGCCACCCGCAGCCGTGAGGACGACGTCGAACGCCGATTTCTCCTCCGCGGCAGCCTCGCCGCCGCCCCCGCCTCCCGGCGCGGCAACCGCGACCGGAGCGGCAGCGGTGATGCCCCACTCGTCCTCGATCTTCTTCTTCAGCTCGACGAGCTCGAGCACGGTCATCTTGCCGAGCTCGTCGAACACCTTGTCGGTCGCGCTAGCGGCCATTAGTGCTCCTCCTGTTCAGTCTCAGTTTCAGTTTCGGTTTGCTCTGCTTGTGGCTCTGAGCCACTTGTCTCCTCGGCCACGGGTGCCTCCGCTTCCGCAGCTGGCTCTTCGGCGGTTTGCTCGGCTTGTGGCTCTGAGCCACTTGCCTTCGCTCCTGACGTGTCGCCCTGCGCCTCGAGCTGCTCGATGCGGGCGTCGATCAGGCCGTACAGGTCCTGCAGCGGTGCCGTGAATAGGGCGACGATCCCCGTGACCGGTCCGATGACCGCCGCGAGCACCTGGCTGCGGAGGGCGTCGAGCGGCGGCAGCTTCGCGAGGGCGTCGATCTCGGCGGCCTCGATCGGCCGGCCCTCGAGCAAGCCCCCGCGGACCTCCAGCACCCGGGTCTCACGCGCGGCGTCCACCAGGGCCTTCGCCACTGCGACCGGATCCCCGTCGGATTCCAGGAAAGCGATCGCGGTCGGGCCCTCGAGCAGAGCGAGGAGCGTGTCCGACCCGGCGGCTTCGGCCGCGCGCCTCGTCAGCGTGTTCTTGACGACGGAAAAACGCGCCCCGTGCTCGATCAGCTTCGAACGGAGGTCGTCGATCTGCGGCATGGTCAGCCCGCGGTAGTCCGCCACGAGCAGTGTCTCCGTGCTGCGGAGCCGCTCGGTCAACTCGGCGACCACTCGTTCCTTGTCCTCTTTCTTCACGTACTCACCTCCTCGAAACGAATCGAGCCCGCGCACAGGCGGGCTCGCTGAAGGAGGGAAACCTCTTCACCGATCCACCTCGGCTGGGCTTCTGCCCTTTCGAGCTGCCAGCTGTCTTAGGGGACGGGCTATTGACTAAGCCGGAACTGCTTCTTGCTCTGACGCCTCCAAGTCTTCGAGGATGCCCCGGGTCTTCTGAGTGTCGACCCGGATCCCTGGGCTCATGGTAGTGGCAAGCGTGATCTGCCGGATGTAACGGCCTTTCGCCGCCGCCGGCTTCGCTTTCACGATCTCATCGAGGAGTGCCGCGTAGTTCTCGACGAGCTGCCGCTGGTCGAAGCTCTTCTTGCCGATCGCAACGTGGACGCACGCGCCGCGGTCCGTCCTGTACTCGAGCTTCCCTGCTTTCGCGTCGCGGACTGCTTTCGCGACGTCCATCGTCACCGTGCCGGTCTTCGGGTTGGGCATCAGGCCGCGCGGCCCGAGGATGCGGCCGAGCTTGCCGACGTTCCCCATCTGGTCCGGAGTGGCGATCGCGACGTCGAAGTCGGTGAAGCCCTCCTCGACCCGCTTGGCGAGGTCAGCCGAGCCGACGACATCGGCGCCTGCCTCCTGCGCCTCCTTGGCCTTCTCGCCTTCGGCGAAGACGGCGACCGTCGCTTCCTTGCCGGTTCCGTGCGGGAGCATGAGCGTGCCGCGGAGCTGCTCGTCGGCGTGCCGGACGTTCAGGCCGAGGCGGAAGTGCACCTCGACGGTCTCGTCGAACTTCGCCGTCTGCATCTCCTTGAGCAGGCGGACGGCCTCGGCGGGCGAGTACTCGTGCTCGCGGTCGAAGAGCGACTTCGCGTTCCTGTAGTTCTTGCCGTGCGCCACTAGAGAATGTCCGTTTCGACGCCCATGGACTGTGCAGTGCCCGCGATGATGCGCATCGCCTGATCGACGGTTCGCGCGTTCAGGTCGGGCATCTTGGTCTCGGCGATTGCACGTACCTGGTCGCGGGTCAGCCGGCCGACCTTCTCGCGGTTCGGCTCGCCCGAGCCCTTCTCGATCCGCAGCGCCTCCTTGATCAGGACGGCGGCAGGCGGGGTCTTGGTGATGAAGTCGAAGGAGCGGTCCTCGTAGACCGTGATCTCCACCGGGGTGATGCGGCCGTTCTCTTGCTGGGTCTGGGCGTTGAACGCCTTGCAGAACTCCATGATGTTGACGCCGTGCTGGCCGAGCGCAGGACCGACCGGCGGCGCCGGGTTGGCCTGCCCGCCGGGGATCTGCAGCTTGATGAGTGTCAGAACTTTTTTCGCCATGATTTAGTTACGCCCGAGCCAGGCTGAACCCAGGCACGGGATTCAATCTAATTTCTTCACCTGGTCGAACGTCAGCTCCACCGGAACCTGCCGCTCGAAGATGTCCACGAGGACCTTGAGCTTCTGCTGGTCGGCGTTGACGTCAACGACCTCGCCGTCGAAGTCAGAGAGCGGCCCGGAGGTTACCTTCACGGACTCGCCGAGCGAGAACTCGACCTGGGCACGCGGTCGTTCCCCGTCACCGCGGCCGGTGTGGAGGATCCGGTCGACCTCGTTCTGGGCCAGAGGGACGGGCTTCGCGCCGGCGCCGACGAACCCCGTGACGCCCGGCGTGTTCTTGACGACCGTCCACGCCTCATCGGTCATATCCATGTTGACGAGGACGTAGCCCGGCAGCACGCGCTTCTCCGTCTGGACCTTCTGGCCTTCCTTCGTCTCAATGACCTGCTCGGTCGGGACGACGACCCGGCGGAACTTCGGCGCCTGGTTCATGGACATGATCCGGTGCTCGAGATTGGTCTTCACCTTGTTCTCGTGCCCCGAGTAGGTGTTGATGACGTACCACTTGAACATGGCTTAGATGAGCACGTCCTGGACCAGGCGCTTGAAGACGAGGTCGGCGGCATAAAGGAAGATGCCGACGATCACGCAGGCGATCAGGACGACGACCACGCCCTGGATCAGCTGGTTCTGGGTCGGCCACTCGACCTTCTTCAGCTCGGCCCACGACTCGGCGATGAACCCTGTCACCCCGCTGCCGCGTGCGGCCCTCGGCTCGCGGGCCGGCTCGGGACGACCCCCGGCGCGTGCCGTCGGACGCCGGGGCGGCGCGGGAGGTCCGCCCGGGAGGGCGGCTTCGCTACCGGGAGCCATCTGCTCCCGGCGCGCGCGGCGCTGCGCACGGGTCTGGCGCGCCATCTAGCGCGTCTCCCGGTGCGCGGTATGGGTGCCGCACCAGCGGCAGTACTTGCGGACCTCGAGCCGGTCGGGCGTGTTCCGCTTCGACTTGGTGCTCATGTAGTTCCGCCGCTTGCACTCGTTACAGGCGAGCGTAATTTTGTCTCGTACTCCAGTGGCCATTTCTGTCTCGAATTAGAAGGAAAGCGCACGCCGAGACAAGACCCGGGCCCGCGCGGAGAGAGAAGTGTAGCTAGCAGGAGCTAGGCCCGCAGGCCGCTAAAATAGGGGCGTACGGGGCGGCGTAGCTCAGCTGGTTAGAGCAGCGGAATCATAATCCGCGTGTCGCAGGTTCGAGTCCTGCCGCCGCTATTCCAAACGCAGCGAAATGGCCGGCGCTGCCCGGCCATTTCGCTCCTCGCGCGCGCGTCACCCTATAAGCGCGTGTGGAGGCGCCTGCACTCCTCGAACAGCTACTGCGACGCGCCCGTCTTCATCCACGACTTCGGCGGCTTCGCCGCCGAAGAGCCCCTGCCGCCCACACGAGCGAAGTCATCATGGCTCCGCGAAGCGGAGCCGGACTTCGCTCGTTTATTTGACGAGGCTGAGCATCTTGAACATCGGCAGGTACATCGCGATCACGATGACGCCGACCATCATTCCGACGAGGATCATCATCAGCGGCTCGACGATCGACGTCAGCGACTGGATCGCGGCGTCGACCTCGTCCTCGTAGAAGTCGGCGATCTTGCCGAGCATCTTCTCGAGCTCTCCGGTCTCCTCGCCGATCTTCACCATTTGGCTGACCATCGGGGGAAAGATCGGGTTGTCGACGAGGGGCTGAGCGATCGGAACGCCTTCGGAGACCTTGACGCGGACGTCGCCGAGCGCTTCCTCGATCACCCAGTTGCCTGAGGACTGACCCGTGATCTCGAGGGCTTGAATGATGTCCACGCCTGCGGCGACGAGCGTCGAGAGCGTGCGCGAGAACCGAGCCATCGTCACCTTCAGAACGACTTGGCCGATCTTCATCGGGATTTTGAGCTTCATCCGGTCCCATTTCTGCCGGCCCGACTCCGTCTTCTTGTACTTCCTGAGGCCAAAGATGAGGAGACCGAGCCCGGGGAAGATGATGTAGTACTTGTTCCGGAGGAGGTCCGACATGGCCACGACGTACTGCGTCAGCGTCGGGAGCTCGCCGCCGAGCTGGCCGAAGATCTTCACGAACACCGGAACGAGGAACATCAGCAGACCGGTGAGGACGAGGGTCGCGAAGACCAGCACCATTGTCGGGTAGAGCATCGCGCCTTTCACTCGCCGCTTGATCTGGGTCGCCTTCTCGATCTGGTAGGCGACGCGGTCGAGCACCTCGTCCAGGATCCCAGCGGCCTCGCCGGCCTCGACCATCGAGACGAACAGACGGTCGAAGATCTTTGGGTGCCGGCGCATCGCCTGGGAAAGGAGCAGGCCGCCTTCGACGTCGGCGCGCAGTTCCTTGACCACGAGGGCGAAATACTGGTCGTCGGTCTGCTGCTCGAGGATCACGAGCGCGGCGACGACGTTCAGGCCGGCCTCGATCATGGTCGCGAACTGCCGCGAGAAGATCTGCAGCGTCTTCGGCTTGACCTTCTTGAAGACGTTCCGAGCAGTGTCGTCGCCTGAAGCGGCAAGCTCGTCCAGAGTATTGGCCAGCAGACCACGGACACGCAGCTGCTCTCGCGCCCCCGCCAGGTCGGGCGCATGGAGCTCGCCGGTCAGCTCGAGGCCGTTGGCGTTGATCGCGGAATATGAAAATGCAGCCACAGTCGTCCCTCTGAAGGGCTATCGGCAGGGGGGTTCAGGCTCTAAAGAGGGATGCCGATAGCTGAGACGTGGATCTGCGCGCACGCGACGAGAGCGGCTTCGGCATGCTCGAGCTCCTCATGGCAATGGTCATGCTGAACGTCGGCATCCTCGCCGTCGTCGCCGCGTTCTCAGCCGGCAACGCCGCGCTGTACCGGGCTAACCGAACCTCTACCGCCGGGGCCCTGGCGAACAAGCAGATGGAGGCCTATCGCGGCCTCAAGTACGACAACATCGTCTTCGTGACCTCCGAGTGGACTTCGGCCATCGCGGACTCCACCTATACCGGGGACACCGTCTATCAGACCAACATGGCTAACCCGGTGGCGCCGAAGGCTCTCGTCGCCACCGTGAGCACGTGCCCGGCGAACGTCCCGGCCAATGCCTGCGATCCGAGCTACACGACCACGGGCGCTGACCAGCGCTCCTATCGAGTCGACACGTATCTCTACTTCGACGCGCCCACTTCCGGGAATCAGCTGCGGGCGGTCACGGTCGTCATCCGCAACCCCGACGACCTGACGCGCACGTTTGCACGCGTGTCGTCGACGTTCGACTCGTCGACCGGGGCCTAGAGCTCCTTTACGGAGCCGCCGGCGGGAGGGTGACCGTCGTCGGCGTCGTGCCGGTGCCGGTGTTACCGGTACTGCCGCCGCCGCTCGTCGCCTTGCCCGCGGAAACCGCCGTCCCGAGGGGCTTCAACACCAGCGTGTAACGCGTGCCGTCGGCGGTGTTCATCAACGTCACGGGCTTGTTCTCCTTCAGCGTGACCGTCGGCGCTCCGGTTGCGTATGAGCCCCCGGCGATCGAGATCGTCGCCGTGTGCGCGGTCACCGAGACGAGGTGGAACAGCGGAACGACCGTCGGGTCGGTCGCGCTCGGCTGCGGGAAGTCGGTCTTCGTGGCAACGGTGTAGAGCGTCCCGTTTACGGAGATGACCGCACTGCCCGGCTTCGGGGCCTTGCCGGGCACGCTCGGAATGCCAGGGTCGGCGGAGCCTCCGCTCGAGGAGCCGCCGGAAGACGAGGACGAAGAGCTCTGCGCGTCGCTGAGCTGCTGCGCGAACGGGTCCTTGCTCGCGAAGCGGCTGAATGACGCCAGCTGGCCGTCCTGAAGCGTGGGCCCCGCGGCAACGAGCGAGCCCGTCGTGTCGGTCGTCGTCGCGCCCGGCTCCTGCGCGCCGCTCAGGGTCGGTGCGGCGAGGGTGGTGGGGGCAGCCGCGACCGGATTCCCTCCGTTGGCGGGGATCACGCGCGGCGGGAGCGGCGGCGGATGCAGCTGCTTCCAGAGCTTGGGCCCCTCGAACGCGACCACCCCGAGGAATGCCACACCGAGCACGGCGAGCAAGATCTTCTGCTTCTTCTGCTTTGCCTTGAGCGGATCGACGTGCTTCTTGGCCATTAGGGAGCTCCTGTCGCGGACGCGCCGCTCGGGGCCGTCTCGGTCGTGGTCGCGGTAGTCGTGGTAGTGGTGGTCGTCGCAGTCGTCGTCGTGGTCGGAGTCGTCGGGATCGCTGCGGGGGCCGCGCCCGCTCCGTAGACGAATGCGTCGATGACGAGAGTGGCCTGGATCTGCGGGAACTTGAGCGTGCTCTCGTTGAACGTCAGCGTGTCGACGGAGAACAAGCGTCCGGTTGCGTCGAGGCGTCCTGCGCGCACCGACACGAGAGAGCGCAGCCGATAGAGGAAGTCCGCCAGGTTGTAGAAGTTGCCCTGGAACGAGACGGAGATCGGCAGCACCGTGTAGCTGCCGATCGGAGAGATCGGCTGCGGCGAGATCGAGTCGAAGCGAATGCCGGTGTCACGCGCGAGTTGGCTCAGCTCCAGGAGCAGGTCGGGCATGTCCGTTCGGTCTGGCATTGCCTTCGCGAGCCGGTAGACATCGGCGACCTCGATCTTCGGGGCTGCTCGCACGGCAGCCACCTGCTGGTGGTAGGCGTCGATCTTCGCCTGAACCTCCGTGGCCTGTGCCTTCAGGTCCTTGACCTTTGCACCCTGCGGGCGCACGAGCAGGAACCAGCCGGCAAGGCCGACGACGAGGGCCGCGCCGACCATGATTCCGATCAACGCTCCAGGGTGAAGTCCCTTGAAGCGCTTCACGATCGTGCCCATGTCGATCTTCATGCGCCCGGGGCTCCGGTGACCTTGATGTCTGCGGCGATCGAGAAATCGACGATGTCCTGCCCACCGAGTTTCGACAGCGTCGAGCTCAGCAGTTGCACGTTCGTCAGATCGGGCACGACCTGTAGACGCGACAGCAGCCGCGCGACGCCGTCGTGTGAATAGGTGCGGCCCTGAATCGTGAACTGTGAGGGAGGACCGGTGCCCGTGCCCGTCGGGGTGTTCGTGACCGGCGAGATCGGCGACTTCGCACTCAGCGTGGTCAGCCAGACATCCTCAGGGAGCACGAGCGAGAACTCGCGAAAGACCCGATCCCAGGCGACGCGGCTTGTCAGCGCGGTGCTGAGGGCGCTCACGCGAGCGCTCTGCTCGCCGGCGAGCTGCTGCTGCGCCGCCGACGGCCCGGCCGGGGGCGGCGGCAGGGCTTGGTAGACGCGGTTCAGGTCGTCGACCTTCCGCTGCTGCGCTGCGACCTTGCCGCTGCCCATCATGAACATCGCGCCGAGGACGGCAAGGACCAGAACCCCGGAGCAGCCGCCGATGAGGACCGGCAGGCTCTCCTTTTTGATCGTGCGCTGCGCTTGGTCTCGCGGCAGTAGGTTGACGGCGCGCATGCTTTAGTCCTCGATCCCGAGCCCGATTGCGACGGCGAGCGAGCCGATCTGCTCGGGCTGGCCGACCTTTTTCGAAACCTTCATACGCGCCAGCGGATCGCCGACGCGAACGTGCACGCCGATCAAGCGCTCGAGCTCGCCTGCGAGCCCGGGAAGATGGGCGGTGCCGCCAGTCAGGACGATCTCACCGATACCCAGCGAGCCGGGTTGGTTCTGGTAGTACTGGAGCGAGGACACGAGCTCGCGCGCGAACGTCTGGATTGCCCTGCGCATCGCCTCGCGCGCCGTCTTCGCCTGATCGGCGGTGATCCCGTCCGGGACCATCTCGTCCATCAGGGAAAGCGCGCGCTTCGTGCTCTCGACTTCGGACGGCGCTGCGTCGACGGCTCGCGCAATCGCGACGTTCAGTGCCGAGCCGCCCCACTCGAGGACGCGCGTGAACTCGCAGACGCGGCCGTCCGAGACAGCAAAGGTCGAACGCTCGTGACCGATCGAGACCACGACGAGGGCGGCTGTCGCATCCGTGCCGACACCCTCCTGCGGCGCCTGCAGGGCACGCAGCAGGGCGAAAGCCTCGAGGTCGATTCCGACGAGGGTGATGCCGGCCTTCTTGCAGGCGTCGACGTAGCGGTCGATCAGCTCGCGGTACGCGACGACGAGCAGAACGCGCTTGGTCGGCTTCCCGTCCTCGTCGACACCTTCGCCGAGCACCTGATAGTCGAGCACGGCGTCGTCAATCGGGATCGGCAGCGTTTCCTGCGCGCGAAACCTTATTGCGTTGGCAAGTTGCTTCTGGTCCTCGATCCCGGCGATCTCGAAGGTGCGGACGCCGATCCTGTTGTTCGCAATCCCGAGCCGCACGCCCTTCTTAGGCAGGCCGTGCTTCGTGAAGAAATCCTTGAGGGCCTCGGCGAGCGCGTCGGGATCGCGGAGCTCTCCGCCGACGATGATGCCCGGGGCAAGCGGTTCGCGTGCGACCTGCAGCAGTTCGGCGGAGCCGTTGTTCGAGACGCGCGCCGCCGCGAGCTGAGACGCGCCGATCTTCAAGCCGGTGAGACGCCCCTTGGCGTTGCCACGCTCTGCCTTGACCTTCGGCGTCTTCTGCTTGCGCTCCTTCGGCTGCTTCGGCTCCTTGGGCTCTTTGGTCTTCGGAACGCGCTCGGCCTTCACCTTGAGGGCCTTCTGCTTGTGCTCCTTGACAGGCTTGTCGCCCTTCTTGCCGCCGAGCGAGAGCTCCTTCTTCCAGAACGGCATCTTCGGGGCGTCCTCGCCGACTATTGGCGGCAGGTCGGCCGCGGCAACCGGCGGATGAATAACCTCAGACGGCTTAGCAACGGGGGCCTTCTGCTTGCGCTCCTTGACAGGCTTGTCGCCCTTCTTGCCGCCGAGCGAGAGCTCCTTCTTCCAGAACGGCACCTTCGGGGCGTCCGCGCCGACTATTGAGGGCAGGTCGGCCGCGGCAACCGGCGGATGGATGACTTCAGACGGCGTTGGGGCGGAAACACTCGCGACCTGCGCTCCGGCGACGGGCGCGGGTGGCATGGCCGGCGCCGCGTCCCAAGGTTCGGCGGAAGCCTCGACCTCGACGCTCTCGGCGGCAACGAGCCCGGCCTCGGCAACGGGCTCTTCGTCCGCAACAGGCTCTTCTTCGACTACAGGTTCTTCGTCGGGCGACCGCTCGGCGACCGGCTCAGCCTCGGGCGTGCGGCTGAACGAGACTTCCTTCTTCCACACCGTCTCCTCGGGCGCAGTCTCCGGGTCAGTGGCCTGCTCGTCCGGCAGGACCTCGTCCGTCGTCGCCTCGGCGACGACCGGCTCGGCCTCCGGCGTGCGGCTGAACGAGACTTCCTTCTTCCACACTGTCTCCTCGACGACTTCCGGCTCCGCAGCGACGGGCTCTGCCGCGACCGGCTCTTCGACTTTCGGTTCCTCGGCGGTCGGCTCCTCGGCCGGCGTGTCCGCGACGACGTCGCCTTCGACGGCATCAGCCTTCGGCTTGCGCTTGAACGAGAGCTCCTTCTTCCACATGGACGTGGGCTTCTCGTCGGTTGCCAGCGACTCGTCCGCATCGGTCTGGTCCTTGGGCTTGCGCCCGAAGGACAATTCCTTCTTCCAGAGCGACTGGTCGTCCATCACTAACTTCCCGCGACGCGCAATCCGCCGGCGAGCGGCTGCTCGTCGTGCGGCTGGCTGAGATCGGACGGAAGCTCGACGGGGAACCCGGCACGCTCGAGCAGACCGATGAGCTGCGCGGGCCGGCTCGAACGCGTGAGGCCCGCCTCGAACGTGACGACGCCACGCTGAATCAGATCCGCGAGCGACTGCTCCATCGTCTGCATGCCGCGGCTGGTGTTGGTCTGCATCACCGAATAGACCTGCTCGACCTTCCCCTGACGGATGAGGTTGCGGACGGCGTCGTCAGGGAGCAGGACCTCGAGCGCGGGAACTCGCCCCATTCCGTCGGCGGTCGGAAGCAATGCCTGGGTCACGACGCCTTGCAGCGAGCTGGCGATCTGAATGCGGATCTGCTCCTGCTGCTCTGCCGGGAAGACGTCGATGATGCGGTCGATCGTCGACGGCGCGCTCTGTGTGTGCAGTGTCCCGAACACCAGGTGGCCGGTCTCCGCGGCGGTCAGCGCAGTAGAGATCGTCTCGAGGTCGCGCATTTCGCCCACGAGGATCACGTCGGGGTCCTGGCGGAGTGCGGCACGCAGGGCCTCGCCGAAGCTCGTCGCATCTGGCCCGATCTCGCGCTGGTTGACGATGCAGCGCTTGTGGCGGTGGAGGAACTCGATCGGGTCCTCGATCGTGAGGATGTGCTCAGAACGGTTCCGGTTGATCTCGTCGATGATCGCCGCGAGCGTCGTCGACTTACCGGAGCCGGTCGGGCCGGTGACAAGGACGAGGCCGCGCGGCTTCTCTGCGAGCTGGTGCAGCGTGGCAGGGATGCCGAGCTCCTCCAGCGTCTTGATCTCGGCCGGGATCAGGCGAAAGGCGGCGCCGATCGACTCCCGCTGGAAGTAGACGTTCACGCGGAAGCGGGCGAGGCCGGGAATCGAGTGCGAGAAGTCGAGCTGGCGCTTGATCTCGAAGTTCTTCTGCTGCTCGCTCGACAGGATGCGGTAGAGGAGCTCCTGCGTGTCCTCCGGCGTGAGGGGGGCGTACTCGTCCACGCGCTCGACTTCTCCGCGCACGCGAATGACAGGGGGCGTCCCAACGGTCACATGGAGGTCTGACGCATCGCGCGCCACCATGTGCTCTAGGAGCTCATCAATTGATTTGACCGGCCGCATAACTCGAACGAGTCATCGGCAGCCCGTGGCGCCGCCTTTACCTCTCATAGGCGCTCGTTTGCAAATGGCACGATCACCCCTTCGAGGGTTACCCACCGTGGGTGAGTCGGCCGATGCCTGACGGGCCACTTCGTTCGTTCCCCATGGAAGGAGAACCACTTCATGATCAGCAAGATTCGGCAGCGTCTGGCCGGTGAGGAAAGCGGTTTCACCCTCATCGAGCTTCTCGTTGTCATCATTATTCTCGGCATCCTGCTCGCGATCGCGATCCCCTCGTACCTGAGCTTCAGGGATCGTGCGAACAACTCGGCCGCCAAGGCCAACGTTCGCGCCGCGATTCCGGCCGTCGAGGCCTACAACGCCGACAACACCGGCACCGCCAACTCCGCTGGCTATGCGGGGATGACGGTCTCGCTGCTGCAGACCTATGACTCGGCGATCGTCCCGACCAAGCTGGTCATCTTCAGGGCGACCTCGGTCACCTACTGCGTCGACAGCACGGTCGGCGGCAAGGTCTGGAACAAGGACGGCCCCGGCGCCGACATCGTCGCTGGAGCCTGCACCTAATCCCAGCGCGACATGAAGGATCGAAGGGCGCGGGAAACCGCGCCCTTCCTCTTTCAAGTCACCTCTTTTGCTGCCGATAGAGATTCCGTGACCTTCACACTCTCTCCCCCGATTCGCTATGCCGCTCTGCTCGGACTCGTCGCGGCCCTGCTCATCGGCGGCGGGATGACCGTGCTGGGTCACGGCGAGAGCTCGGTCGCCGCCACCCCGCACGTGATCAAGCACCATCCCTTCGGGCCAGGGGTGAACAAGAAAGCGACGGTGGCCCCGAAGAAGCATTCGGCGAAGGCCACAAAGCCGAAGGCCACGCCGGCCGTCGCGCCGGCCCCGAAAGCAGCGCTACGACCGTCGGCAGTCGTTGCCGCGCTAGCGGCGGGACTTCCCAACGCAATCGCTACGGCGCTCGGGCGACATCAGACGGTGGTCGTCTCGCTCTACAACCCTTACTCCCAGGTGGACGGCATCGCCTTCGCGGAGGCGCGCGCCGGCGCGAAGATCGCCGGAGTCGGATTCGTCCCGCTGAACGTCCTCAGCGAAGCCCAGGTCGGGAAGCTGACCGAGGTGCTGGGCCTGCTTCCGGATCCAGGCCTGCTCGTCTACATCCGTCCCGGAACGCTCGTCGCGAGAATCAGCGGTTTTGCCGACAAGGAGACCGTAGCGCAGGCCGCCCAGAACGCCGCCCGCGGAACGTGACGGACGCAGCCCCCCAGGGCAATGGGGCACGCGAGCTCTTCGTCCGGCACGCCCGCCGCGACGGCCGCTCTGTAGCGATCCTCCGTGCTGTCGACTACGGCGACTCCTGTGTGGTCGAGGCCGAGGTCTATCCGGCCGGCGGCCGTAGCGCCGAGCCGTCGCGGCCCGGCCCCTACACGTTCGCCGACGTCCACCAGGCGACGGCATTCATGACCGAAGCGGTCGAGGCCTTGATGGTGCTCGGCTGTGACGTCCATGCGCAGTAACGTCGGAAAATCCGGCCGCTGCGCGGCCATGATGATTTTCCGCCGCGATCCTTGACGAAGAGCAGTTCCAGCGAAGTCGGGCAAAGCCCGCCTTCGCGCCGACTGGTCTCTTAAGGAATGCAGCCCGTTGTGGCTGGTTCGCTCTGGACGAGCTGGCCGTTGATTTCCTCGACCACCACTGACGAGGCGCCCCAGGTGCACGTATCCCCCTGCTTCGCGGGGGCTGCCCCGGCTGCCACGGTCAGGACGACCAGAAGGCAGGCCAAGGCGAGTATGAGGGGCCGCTTCATATGGTTTCAACGCCATACGGCTTGAAACAGATACTGGCCTGATTCACACCCACCTAGAGGCCAGACGCCGCAGACAACTCGGATCTTCCTAACCGACCACATCCCGATAGGCACCCGCCGCAGAGGCGGGCTTTTGCCCGCCTCTGCTCACTGAGCGCCGTGAGCCGCAAGTCATCATGGCCCGCGAAGCGGGCCGGATCTTGCGGCCTTAAATAGAGACGCGGGCGAGCTCTTCGATCGAAGTCAGGCCCGCGGCCACCTTGGCCAGGCCGTCGTCCCACAGGGTTCGCATGCCCTCGCCGATCGCCGCGCGCTCGATGTCTTCGCGGCTCGCCTTGGTCACTGCCAGCGTCTCGAGCTGCTCGCTCATGGTCAGCAGCTGGTAGACGCCGATCCGGCCTTTGTACCCGGTCTGGTTGCACCTGGGGCAGCCCTTCTTGCGGTAGAACACCATCCCGTCGCTGGCCGCCGCCACCTCGCGGGAAACTCGCGCCTTCATCAGCTCGTCGACCGACGGCGTGTACATCTCGCAGCAATGCGTGCAGAGCTTTCGGGCAAGCCGCTGGGCGACCACGGCCGACACCGCAGCGCCGATCAGGAAAGGCTCCACGCCCATCTCGCCCAGGCGCGTCAGGGCCTGAGGCGCGTCGTTTGTATGCAGCGTCGACAGGACGAGGTGACCCGTGAGGGCTGCCTCGATCGAGATCTTGGCGGTCTCGCCGTCGCGGATCTCGCCGACCATCACCACGTCGGGGTCGGAACGCAGGATCGACCGCAGGGCGGTCGCGAACGTGAGGCCGGCCTTCTGGTTGATCTGCACCTGGTTGACGCCCGAGAGCCGGTACTCGACCGGATCCTCCACCGTGATGATGTTGATCTCGGGTCGGTTGATCTCGGTGAGTGCCGCATAAAGCGTGGTCGACTTACCGGAGCCCGTGGGCCCGGTGACGAGCAGGGCGCCGGTGGGCTTGCGGATCAGCTCTTCGAGCGTCGTTCGCATGTCGTCGGACATCCCGAGCTCCTGGAGCGTCGGCGCCTTCTTCGATTTGTCGAGAAGACGCATGACGATCGACTCGCCTTCGACCGTTGGGAGGGTCGCGACACGGACGTCCAGGGTTCGACCCGCGGCGGCCGCGTTGAGCGAGATGCGGCCGTCCTGCGGCTTGCGCCGCTCGGCGATGTCCAGCTTTGCGAGCACCTTCAGACGGGTGGTGACGCCGGGGGCCATCCTCTTCGGGATCCGCTGGACCTCGTGCAGCACGCCGTCCACGCGGAAGCGAACGAGCAGCGCGTCCTCCAACGGCTCGAAATGGACGTCCGAGGCTCCGTCCTCGGCGGCCTGAAAGATCACGGAGTTGACGAGGCGAACGAGCGGCGCATCGGAGATGCCGTCGTCGACCTCGAGGTCGTCGGCCTCCTCCTCTTCCACTTCCAGCGCCAGGTCTTCCTCGATGGCGGCGCGGGCGCCGAACGCTTCCGAGGCACGAGCCAGTCGACGGAGCTCGACCAGGATGTCGTCGCGGGCCGCCACGCCGAGCTCGAGCGGGTAGCGCGTAGCCAGCCGGAGCTCGTCGATTCCCTGGATGTTGCCGGGGTCGGCAACGGCGACCCTGAGCGTCCCGTCCTCGATCGCGTACGGCACAGCGGCCAGGCGTTCGAGGACGTGGAGGGCGATCTCGCCGCTTGCGTCGTCGGCGACCCCCGTCAGTGCCAGGTCGACGAGCGGCATCTGGTACCGGGCGGAGAGGGTACGGGCGAGTCCCTCGCTGGAAGCCACGTTCTGCTCCACGAGGGCATGCGCGAAAGAGCCCATGCCAGCGGCGCTTCGAACTCCTGCCAGCTTGTCTGCCGGAACGAGGCCTGTGGCGGCGATCAGGTCCGCGACGAGCTCGGCGAGCGCATTGATCGGCGGCGGCGCCCCGCCGAGACTCCCGCCACCGGGCGTGGTCGCAGATCCGGGCTCGGTGCCCGGGGTACGCAGATTCGGTGGGCGTTCGATGTCCATCTATCCCTCGTTCGAGGTATCGGCAGGAGCCACCCGTCCCTTGATCCCGGCTCCCTCAACCTCACCCCTCCAGGGGCCGATATCGCCCTGGATGAGGGACTTGCTGCGTTCGCCGCTCGCTCGGGTCTGGATACCCGTCCTGGGGACGAACCCCGGCGGTCTCGTCGCGTGGAGCAGGCCCTAGGCCCGCAGCACTAGCGCAACGTCGAGAAGTACGCGTCGAGAAGCTCGTGGCCCCAGAAGAGGGCAACGACCGAGCCGATCGCGAGGAACGGCCCGAACGGGATCCCCATCTTGCGGGCCTTCGAGCCGTGACGCGCGAATAGCACGAGGCTCGGCACGAGCGCGGCCAACATCCCGACCATCAGAGCAGCCGAGACCGTCCGGCCGAGAGCCGCGCCCATCAGAAGAGCCAGCTTCACGTCTCCCATGCCCATTCCGGCCGGGTAGGCGAGCGCCGCTGCAAACAGGAAGCCCGAAGCGCCGAGCGCAGCGAGCGCCCACTCAGGGCTGAGATCGCGCGCTGTGTTCGCCACGAGCACGATCACGGTCGCGGGCAGGACGATCCGGTTGGGGATGATGCGGTGCTCGAGGTCGATCGCAGAGACGGCGACGAGCACGGCGCAGAAGAACGCGGCGACCGCGGCCTCCGCAGTCAGCCCGAACGCGAGCACAGAGCCGGCGACGAGCAGGGCGGTGGCGAGCTCGACGCCGGGATAAACGAATGGGATGCGGGCCTGGCAGTGACGGCAGCGTCCACGCAGCAGGGCATACGAGACCAGCGGGAGATTGTCGTACCAGCTGATCCGCTCCCCGCAAGACATGCAGGCCGAGGGGGGCCGGACGATCGAACGGCGGAGCGGCACGCGCGCGGCGACGACATTCAGAAAGCTTCCGATTGCCAGGCCGGGGGCGAATGCAATGGCTGCGAGAGCGAAATCCATGTGCGACGCCCCCGAGGAGCCTACCCGCCTGTCATCTGAGGCGCCTGGGCGAGCGCGTACACGGTCGGGTTTCCGGGCATCCCCGCCGGCACAAAGGTGAAGCCGCTAAACGTGGAGTTGGACGACTGCCCGAGGATCACGGTCGACCCGTCGAGCGGGCCGTCGACGATCGACGTCGTCCCGATGTCGACGATGTTGGTCGCATAGACCGCGCCCTGGAAGTAGGCGCTCACGAACTGCGCGCCGTCACCGCCGGGCACCTGGCTGTCGGCCGGAAGGGAGCCGTTGCCGTTGACCACCCAGCCGAGCAGATCCTGTGTCGAGTCCCAGTCGCCGACGGTGCAGCTCGCCCCGGAGCTGTAGCCGCAGAGGCTCGTGTTCTTTATGAGTACCGTTCCCGACGTGTAGATCGTCGCCTGGCCCTTGTAGCGAACGACGCCGCCGATGTCGACCTTCGCGCTTCCGTCGATGAAGATCGTGCCCAAGAGGGTCAGGACCTTGTTCGGATAGTCCCAGGAGATCTCGCCGCCCACGGTCTCGCACTTGTACGAGCTGGAGGGGGTGAGGTTGGCGACGCCCTGATTGTCGTTCTTGTAGGCGAGCTTGTTCGCATCGGAGTCGCTCGCCGCGCCGACAGGGTTGTCGAAGGCAAACGCCGGGTTGGGCGGATCGCCAGCCTGCGGAGCGGCGCAGGGATAGTACGGTCCCGGGCTGGCGTTCAGATACCAGTCGTTCCACAAGACGGTCGGCGCCGTGACGGCAGGCGGCGTTGCGTCGAGGATCGTCGCCCAGACGTTGTCCCGCACCGGTGTCGTCCCGCCCAGGCCGTAGACGCAAGGGTTGTGCTGCACCTGAGCTCGGTAGCGGCAGCCCTTGCCGATGTGGGCCTCGTTGATGTCTGCGCCCGCAGCACCAACCTGGTTGCCGTTCGCCTGTTGATCCATGGAGCCCTTCACGATGAGAGGCCCCTTGCTGATCTTTGCCGTGTTCTGAAGACAGAGATTGCCCATGACGTACAGCGGCGCGGTGACGTTCACGCTGTTTGAAAGCGTCATGTCGCAGCCGCTGAACGCAACACCGGTTCCCGGTGCACGCGAGAAGATGTAGTTCCACGACGGATTGTTCAGAGGCTGCGTGGTGACGGGAACGACCGGAATGGTCGCGCGAATCGTCTTCTGGTAGTCGGCGCCGCCGAAAGGATTACGGACGTGGCCGGTCGAGAAGAGATCCCAGTACGCGGTTCCGGCCGCGGGATTCTGGTAGAGGTTGCCGTACCAGGTGACCGTTCCCGCAGAGTACGTGTCGGTGCGTTGGCATGGGAGTGTCGGGAGACTCGCGGCATCCGCGCAGAAGACGTACTTGTCGAGTGCGTTGTTCGTCGGCAATCGCAAAACCGACATCGCGTTGTTGAGTCCCGCCTCGGCGAGGTTGTAGGCTGCTGAACGGCCGCTGGTCATCTTGGAGCTCCGCTGATTGGAAGTCGCCGACTCGATGACGGTGACGACGGTCATGCTCAGTACCACGGTCACACCGAGCGCGATCACAAGGGCGAAACCTCGCTCCTCCCCGAGGGTGCGCCTCAGGCGGTTTCTGAGTCGGCGGGCCAGGGTCATCAGATCCTCGTGCTGTTTCGCAGAAAGATCGTGTCCGTCAGCTCGTAGGCGCCGACGGCACTCCCTTTGACGCTGACAGCAAAGTCGACCTGGAGAGAAGCAAGGCAGCCGCACCCGACGTCGTGCGCGAACAGAGGGAAGAGGATCGGAGGGGAGCTGTTCTTGCTCGTGAGGTAGTCGCCGATCTTCGCTCCTGCAGAACTGCAGCTCGTGCCGAGCTGGCGGTAGACGGCGTACCTGTTCGTGTAGCCGCTGACCAGGAACGTGCACCAGCTGACATCACCGCCGCAAGCCGTCGGAATCTTCAGCGTCACGGCATCGGTCGTAAACGGCGTGACGTCGGTGGCGCAATGGATGTCGCGGCGGATCTTGTCGAGCGCCAACCGGGTCGTCAGCTGGGCCTGGAAGCGGCGGTCCTGCTCCGCTGCCGCCTTCGAGCCGGCGACGAACACGGATGTGATGCCGGCGAAGACGATGCTCATGATGATCATCACGGTGAGCATCTCCACGATCGTGGTGCCAACCTCTCCCCTGAGACGCAACTTGATCCGCTCGATCATTTGGTTCTCGCCTCGACGTCCGCGAGCGCACTGCGGGCGACGAGCTCGCTCTTCTTTCCGATGCCCCAACGCTGCTGCGCGATCCGGTCGACGGCGATCAGTTTCCGGAGCGCTTCGGCTCCGTGCCACCAGCCGAACGCGGCGCCGGTGACGATCCAGCTGTGCTGATAGAGGTAGTGGCGGACGTTCGCCTTTGTCTTCGGATGGGCGCCGATCCACGCCGACAGGAGCTCGGCGCGCTGCGCGAGCGCCATCTCTTTCAGGGGCTCAGTCGGTGCGCCGGCCACGACGAACGCGGGTGGGCGCTTGGTCGTCGGAGCAGCCACCTTCGCTTCGGCTTTCTTCGTTGCCGGCTTCGTCTGCGCTCTCTTGGGAGCAGCGGGAACCGGCGCAACGGGGGTGACAGAGGTCGTCGCGAGCCCGACGGGTTGGAGGGACGTCCCTGCGTACGGTGAGACGTCCTCGGGATTGCCCTTCTCGGGATAGGCAGTGCGCTTCAGGGTGACGGAGATGGTCGGCGCGCCGGTATCGCGGACTCGCGTCCCGGCGGGCGGTGACTGGCTGGCGACGTTGTTCACCGCATAGCCGTGCACCGAGCCGATGACCTGCCAGGCGAAGCCGGTGTCTTCGAGCGTGCCCTTGGCGAAGACGAACGCCTGGCCTGACACATCCGGGACGACCAGCGTGGCGACGGCGACCGGCGCCGGGGCGCCGTTCGGGACCGCGGTCAGACGCTTCGCTGCGCCGACAGCGAGAGTCGCGCTGCCGAGCAGCAGGACCACGCCGACGATCGCAAGGCGCGGCAAGCGGGTGGCTATCCGCAGAGCCATGCTCCGCGAATCGGCAGAAACCGGCTTGAACTCAAGCCCCACCAAGAGTGAAACCGATCACGGCATCCCTCGAATTGGGGACGACGGAGAAAACCCGACCCGAAGGAGGCGTCGCGTCAGGCAACTCGAGCACGGTCGGCGCGTCCTGCCAGCTGAATGCCGTGCCTGCGAAGCTCTGGAACCAGGGCTGATCCTGCGGGTAGGACGTCGCAGGCTGAAGTTGGAGATGCAGATGCGGCCCGGTCGCGTGGCCGGTCGATCCGACGAGACCGACCTGGGCCCCCGCCGCGAGGGAGACGCCGTCCATGACAGCGGGATCCAGGTAGGCGAGGTGGCAGTACGTCCAGACCTGACCGTCGAGTGTGCGGATCGTCATACCGATGCCGCAGCGCGGATCGGCCGAATGCCAGGCGTTGACTACGACCGCGTTCGAGATCGCGTACACGGGGGAACCGGCCGGCGCCGCGATGTCGGCGGCGGGATAGTCGTGATGGGTATGAGCGACCGACACGAGCTGCGGGCCGCCGCCCACGGGGAAGACGTAGTCGCCGTGATAGGAGGCGGCCCCCATGAGCGTCCCGACTCCCTGCGCGAACGACGGAGCCTGGGCGCTCTGGCTTGCGGTCGCGAGCGCGGACTGCGCCTGTTCGAGATTCGTGCGTGCGGCGTCGGTTGCCGAGCGGGCCGCATCGACGCGGACGTCGTACAGAACCGCCCGCCGCTCTGCGACGAGACGATCCGAGAGCAGTGCTGCAGCATCCACTCGTGCATGCAGCCCCTGCGCGATCTTCCTGAGCCGTTGCTCTGAGTCCTGTGCGGCCAGAAGCTGCTCGTTGGCGCGGACAATTTCTCGCCGCGCTCCGTCGAGCTTTGCCTGCAGTTGTTGCAGGTCGACGGTTTGCGTGATCCCCCCTTGGCCGTAGACCTGGGCGAGATCGAGCACCTCGCGCACATACCAGTCAGCGTGGTTGTAGGCGAAGACGCCGCGTGCGATGTCGGTCTGGCCGCCGGCGGCCGCGAGATAGCGGGCGGCAGCGTAGATGGCGTCGGTGGCGTTCCACGGATCTGCGATTCCGTCGCCGTCCGCGTCGACGCCCCAGCGCAACCAAGTCGAGGGCATGAACTGCATCCAGCCGACAGCACCGGCCGAGCTCGGCCCCATGTTCTGGCCGAAGTTGGATTCGATCTTGTTGATCGAGGCCAGGACCTGCCAGGGGATCCCGTAGGCGGAGCCCGCCTGCTGCCAGAGGACGTGCAGGGTGGAGAGCGGCACTTGCTGAGGGCTCAGAGGCGCAGAGGTGAAGGAGACGGGAATCGAGATCGAGCCGGGCGCATTGGGTACCGAGGCACTCGGCAGGGAGACGCGGGCAAGGCCTGCCTGTGCGCCGGAAGAGATGGAGAAACCGAGCACGGGAGGACCCGCGGCCCGGGCCGAGCCGGCCAGCAATGCGAGGCCGATGGCCGCAACGACGAGGAGGCGCATCAGTCTCCGGCTTGGGCGAGACGAAGCGCCGGGAGCTCCTGCTCGTGCTCCGACTCGCGTTCGCGTTCTTCGTCGGCTTTCGTCTGCTTTTCCGTCGCGGCGTTGTCAGCCCTCTGCTGCTTCAGCGAGTGCTCGAGCGTGACGAGGAAGTCGTGCCGATTCGTGGCGGCGTTCGCGGCGACCTCCTGGTCGACCTTGCCCGAGACCACGAGGTCGATGAGCGCTGTCGAGAAGGACTGCATGTCGAAGAACGAGCCCTCTGC
>WNFU01000580.1_pt1 | contig 54630 bp, 50 predicted proteins | sample 5400121 | NCBI WGS metagenome assembly WNFU01 (sample SAMN13153360, study PRJNA577476) | soil metagenome | isolation source: 100 cm soil or saprolite under grassland replicate 1 | place: USA:California | collected 2016-06-15 | reverse complement strand
CCCTCCACCCAGCGCATGTCCCGGCGCTCCGCATCGGCGATGAAGGAGAACAGCTCGCGCTGGGCCGCGCAGGCGCGGACGTACGCGGCGTCCATGCCGGTGATGATCTCGTCGTCGGTTCGGGCCACTTCCACGGGCATTCCCAGGTCTCGCTCACTGGGGGAAGGTGACGATCATGATACCGAACACGTGTTCGATTGTCAAGTCGGTCACGAGGCGATCGGAGGCTCCGATCTACCGCCCGCCGGTGAGCCCATAGTCGGTCTTCAGGCCGTCGTCCGTCGGCATGAACGTGTTCGGGCTGACCAGCAGATGCCCGTCCAGTGAGATCCGGACCAGCAGTATGTCCAGCGGATCGTCCTGGAACGTCGACGGGTCGGGGTTCGTGACCATACTCCCGTCGAGCGCCCACACTGCCCCGTTGGGACACGTGAACTCCTGGGCGGACGCGTCATACGTGACGGCGCAGTCCTTGTAGCCGTGCGCGAAGTCGTTCGGCCAGGCCAGCGCGTAGAACCCGAGATCCGTGTGCACGAGGTAGAAGGCGAACGACCGCTCCGTCGTGTCGGTCGGCGGCAGGTTGGAGGGATCGAACCTGGTCACCGAGCCCACGGGGAACTCGCCCGGTGTGGCGAGGACGTAGTAGCTGAACTCGCGCTGGATCACGGTGCCATCCCGAAGCGGGAGGAACGTCAGCGACGACACCACGCGTCGGATGGCATCCCGGTCGGTATCGATGACGCCGGGGCCCACCCACACGACCATCGTGTACTGGAACGAAGTTCGCGACGAAGTCCTTCTGATAGGCGGTCACGTCCGGCGGCTGAGGCGACGCGAGCTGGACGTTCTGGTCGAACGCGTCGAACGACAGCGGGAACGTGTCGTCCGGCAGCCAGCCGATGGGCGCCGGACCCCCCGACCGATGGAACAGCTCGATGACGACGCCGTCGGCGGGGAAATCCTTCAGGAACGACGTCTCCAGCACGCCTCCCTCCACCGCGAAGTTCGAGATCACGATGCCGCTGAAGGACAGCCGCACGTCGTTCTCGTCGAACGGACCGAGTGACCAGTCCTCCGGGTAGGAGATCGTCCAGCCAGCAGGGTCCTCGTACGCGGCCAGCCCCGTCGACGGCTCCGCCGTGGGCCCTGGTGACTCCGACGTCCCGGCCGGCACGAACCGAACGGCCACCGCGGCGAAGTCCTGCAGGGCAACGGTCCCCTGGGGGCCGCCGGGGGTGAACGGGTCGTACCCGTCCACGGCGCCGGGGGCGACCTCGACGAACACGTAGCCGTCCACCGGCTCCGCCAGGTCGCCGGGGCCGGTTCCCTGCGCCGACTCCGAGCCGCCGACCGACGAGGACGACCCCGAGCCGTCCACTCCCCCACAGTGCTCCTCGAACGTGGATGCCCCGACACGGACCGAGATCAGCCCGCCCCGGACTCGTGCGCGGACGTAGTTCGTGGACGATCCGCAATGTCCGATGTACGTGGAGGCGGCCTGCACCCTGGTCCCGTCGTCCAGCTTCGTCGGGAGCTCCAGGGTGGTTCCCGACCGGATCTCCGCGCCCGGCTCCACCGGCATGGTGATGCCGCCGCTGTCGACCTTCACCACGCTCCAGATCCCTCCCGGGCCCGTCCGAAGAGGCTGCACGAAGTGCAGCGTGAATCGCCGTGGCTCCGAGAAGCCCGGTGCTTGCGACGGTTGGACCGCTCCGTGGACCTGCACGGCTCCGGGCACGAGGGCGACGACATCGTCGTTGGACGGAGAGAAGGTCAGGCTGACCTCGGTCGCGCCCAGAAGGGTCTCGGCGAACCTCCGGGCCACCTCGCCCCGGTCCGTCCGCCACTCCTCCCGGCCGGCGTCCACGCGCGACTGGGTGGCCTGAGCCTGGGCGTAGGTCTGGTCGGGCCACAGGGCGTGGAAGCTCACCGGTCCCGAGGCGGAGGGCTGGGGCGCACGCCCGCCGCCGAGGGCGGCGACGGCGACGCCGATGCCGGCGGCGGCCACCACCAGGGCCAGGGCGGCGCTGGAGATCCGGCGGGTCCGGCGGCGGCGGTCGCGGTGGCGGGCCAGGGCTTCGAACGCGTCGTCGGGAGGTGACACGCGCTCGGCGGCGCGCTCCAGCAGGGATCGGTAGTCACTCATGGTCGTGCTCCATGGTCGATCGGAGGGCGGCGCGGCCCTGGGAGGCCAGCGCCCGGACGGTCACGGCCTTCACGCCGAGGACCCGGCCGGCGTCCTCGGAGCCGTAGCCGAGCAGCTCGGTCAGCACCAGGGCGGCGCGCTGCCGCGGAGCCAGCCCCCGCAGGGCCCGGCTGACCTCGTCCCGGTCCTCGGCGTCGGCGAACGGGTCCCGGCCGGCACCCGGATGGACCAGCCGCCCGACAGCCCGCCGGGCCCGCCGGACTGCGCTCCGGTGGACGTTCATCGCGGTCCGGTACAGGTATCCGGTGGGATCGTCCATCGCGCCGACCCGGTCCCACCGCTCCCACACCCGCACCAGCGCGTCCTGGGCGACCTCCTGGGCCTCCTCGGCGGAGCCCGTCACCAGGTACAGCGCGCGGAGCAGCCGCGCGTGCTCGGCGCGGAAGAACTCCTCGAAGGTCCCGGGTGCAGCGCTCACGATGGGCTCCGTCGCCGAGCCGGCCGTGCTGCTCATCGACACATGAACGCCCGGAGCCTATCGATCGTTGAGACGCGAACCGAAGAAGGCCGCTCGAACGCGGGGCCCGGCCAACACGCCCGCCCGGGGTACGCTGGCCGGGTCCGTTCGCGATGGAGGGCCGGTGTTCGGCAGGACGTGGAAGATCGCCACGATCGGGGGGATCCCGATCTCGGTCGACGCCTCCTGGTTCCTGCTCGGCGTGCTGATCCTCTACAGCATGGCGGTCACCTACGGCGACAAGCTCGGGTCGGGCACGGCCCTCGCCATCGGCGCGTTCGGCGCCGTGCTGTTCATGGGCTCGATCCTGGGGCACGAGCTGGCCCACGCCGTGGTGGCCCGGCTGCGGAAGCTTCCGGTGTCGGGCATCCGCCTGTTCATGTTCGGCGGGGCGACGTACATCAGGGGCGAGGACAGTCCCGGTGACGAGTTCCTGACCACCGTGGTCGGCCCGCTGACCAGCGTCGCCATCGGCCTGGCGCTCCTCGCCGCCTCCACGATCCACGGATTGGGCGGGCCCATCCACGACGTCACGCGATACGTGGGTGCGCTGAACGTCTTCCTGGGCGTGGCGAACCTGGTTCCGGGGTTCCCCCTAGACGGGGGCCGGATCCTGCATGCCGCGATCTGGAAGCTCACCGGGAGCGAGGGGAGGGCCACGACGATCGCCGCGTGGACCGGGATCGTTGTGTGGGGCGCGGCGATCGCGTACGGGGTGATCCGGCTCTCCGGGGACGACTTCGGGTTCGGGCTGTGGATCGTGCTGGTCGGCTCGATGATGCTCCAGGGTGCCCGGGCGACCCTGCAGCGGCAGAAGGTGTTCAAGGTCCTGGAGCGGGGGACCGTGGCGGAGGCCATGGGGGCCCCGCCCGAGGCCATCCCGGCGGGAACCAGCCTGTCGGAGGCGTACGACCGGTTCCTCCGGGGGCACGAGCACGAGACGTTCCCGGTGACCGACGACTTCGACCGCATGATCGGGGTCCTCACGTTCGAATCGGCGTCGGCCATCGGCCGCGACGAACCCCTCCGCCCGGTGCGCGACGCCATGCTCCCCGCCGGCGAGATCGTCACCGTGGGGCTGGACGACCGCCTGGACCAGGTGGTGAACCGCATGGCCAACACGCGCCTCCCCGCCGTGGTGATGCAGGACGGCCGGATCGTGGGCCAGATCGCCCTTCCCGACATCGACCGCTGGCTCCGGGGCCGGATCCTCCGGTAGCCGGAAGCCCGTAGCTCGGCCCGGGTTCGGTTCGACGTAAGGTCTGCCTCGTGCCAACGGGAGACGAATCGGCGGGCGACGACCACGTCGCACGGAACCGGCGGCGATGGAACGAGACCGCCGATGCGTACCAGGAGCGGAACGCTCCGCAGATCACCGAACAGATGCGCTCCCGCGACCTGGCCTGGGGCGTGTGGGGCATCCCGGAGTCCCGGCTGCACGTCCTGGGCGACGTGGCCGGCAGGGACGTCCTCGAGCTGGGGTGCGGGGCAGCGCAGTGGTCGATCGCACTGGCCCGCCGGGGCGCGAGGCCGGTGGGACTCGACCTCTCGGACCGCCAGTTGGAGCACGCCCGGCGGCTCATGGCCGAGGCCCGCGTCTCGTTCCCGCTGGTGCACGCCAGCGCCGAGGAGGTGCCGTTCGCCGGCGAGAGCTTCGACATCGTGTTCGCGGATTACGGCGCTTTCACGTTCGCGGATCCGTACCGCACGATCCCGGAGTCGGCTCGCGTGTTGCGGCCGGGCGGGCTCCTCGCGTTCTGCCACTCGAACCCGATCCTGGACATTGCCTGGGCGATGGACGCCGAGCATCCCGGCGAGCGGCTGGTGGCCGACTACTTCGGCATGCACCGGCTGGACGACGCGGAGGGCATGAGCTCGTTCCAACTCCCGTTCAGCGGATGGATCCGCATGTTCCATGACAACGGATTCGCCGTGCAAGCTCTGACCGTCCGGCGTGTCAGACGGGCGGAGTAGCATCGGGCTCGAGATGGAATTCGTGCCCGATCCCTTGCAGGCCCGTGTCCTGGAGCACGCGTCCGGACCGCTGCTGGTCACCGGAGGCCCCGGCACCGGCAAGACCGCGGTGCTCCGGGAGCGCTTCGCCCGCCTGGTGGAGGGCGGAGCCGACCCGGAGCGCGTCGCGCTGGTCGTCCGGTCCCGGCGAGCGCAGCGCGAGGCCCGGGAGATCCTGCTTCAGCGCCTGCGGATGTCGCTGCCGGGGCTCCGGGTCATGACCATCCACGGACTGGCGTACCACGTCATGGCCCGGCAATACCGGGCGCTCGACTACGAGTCGCCGCCGGAGATCCTCCCGGCGGCCGAACAGTTCGGGAAGGTCCGGGACCTGCTGGCCGGCGAGGACCCCGCCGACTGGCCGGCGTACGGCTCGATGCTCGGGCTCCGGGGGTTCGCCGACGAGGTCCGGCAGTTCCTGCTCCGGGCCCAGGAGGCGCTCCTGCGGCCGGACGACATCCGCGCGAAGGCGGAGGCGGCCGGCCTCGCCGGCTGGGCAGAGCTGGCGGGGTTCCTCCAGCGGTACCAAGAGGTCCTCGACGGCCAGCGGATGGTCGACTTCGCGGGCCTGGTCGAACAGGCCGCCGCCGCGGCGCCCGGGGGCGAGCCGCCGTTCGACCACCTGATGGTCGACGACTTCCAGGACACGACGTTCGCCACGGAGGCGCTGCTGGCGGGCCTGCGGCCGGACACCCTGGTGGTGGCTGGCGATCCCGGAGCGCACGTGTTCTCGTTCCAGGGATTCACCGACGAACCCATCGGCCACTTCCTCGAGAAGATGGCCGGCGCGGCGACGGTGGAGCTCGGCACGAACCACCGGTCTGACGGAGCCCGGCTGCGGGCCGTGATCGCGCCCCACGAGTCCGAGGAGCTGGCCGCGGCCACCCGCTCACTCCGGCGCCTGCACGTGGACGAGGAGGTCCCGTGGGGCCGGATGGCGGTGGTGGTCCGGCGGCACGGCGCCCATGTGGGCGGGTTGCTCCGGGCCCTGGACGACGCCGGGATCCCAAGGTGGACGCCGGAGCGGGGCCTGTCGCTGCTGGCGGAGCCGGCGACGTTTCCGCTGGTCCTGGCCCTGCGGTGGCTGGCCCGGCCCCAGGAGCGGGCGGCCCTGGTCGAGCCGCTCCTCACGTCCGACCTGGCCCGGATCCCCCCTGCTGTTGCGCGGGGGATGGCCCGCGCGTCGCAGCAGGCCGGGGAACCGCCGGAGGATGCCCTGGCCCACACCGAGGGCCTCGACGCCGCGCAGGCGGGGGCCGTGGGGGATCTCCGGAAGCTCCTGGCCGAGGCCGGCACGGTGGCCGACCGCTCGGTCCTCGACGCGTTCTCGATCCTGTGGCGGGACCTCCCGTCCTCTCGTCGCCTGGTGGACCGGGCCGAACGGGACCCCGGCGCCCGGCGGGAGCTCGACGCCGTGGTGGCGCTCTCGCGCGCCGTGGCCGCGGCGGGCGAGGCCGGCGGTGCTCCGGTGGGGGCCTTCATCGACGAGCTCGAGTCCGGTGCCGAGGGGCCGGGGTACGGGGACGGGACGCCCCCGGGGCCGGCGCCCGACGCGGTCCACGTGATGACCGCGCACGGAGCCGCCGGGTCCGAGTTCGACGCGGTGGTCGTGGTCGGGGCCGTGGAGGGCAACTTCCCGAGCCTGTCGCGTCCCGAGCCCATGTTCGACCTCGCGGTGCTGGACCGGCGGATCTCCCAGTCCGAACGCAACCGCCTGCGCCTGGCGGACGAGCGCCGGCTGTTCCGGATGGTCCTGGCCCGGGCCCGGCGTGACGTCGTGCTCACCGCCACGGACCGCCAGGAGGACCCGTCGCTCTCGGCTCGGTCCCGGTTCGTGGAGGAGGCCGGGGCGAAGTGGGAACGGCTGAGCCGAACCGGCGCCGCCGGGGCTCCGCTGTCCTCGGCCGAGGCCGCGGCGGCGTGGCGCCGGACGCTGGCGGGTGGCGCGGAGAACCCGGAGACGGAGGCGGCCCCCGGTCCAGCGGCCCGGCTGGCAGCGCTCGACGGGCTGGCGGCGCTCGGGGTGGATCCCTCGGCGTGGTGGTTCCAGCGCGGCTGGACCGACACCGGCCGCCCCCTCCACGAGACCGTTCGGGTGTCGTTCTCCCGCCTGGACACGCTGGAGAACTGCGAGCTGCAGTACGTGCTGAACGAGGAGCTCGGCCTGGGGAGCCAGAGCGGCTACCACGCGTGGGTCGGACACCTCGTCCACGCCCTGGTGGAGGAGTACGAGAACGGCGATCTGCCCCAGACGCTCGAGGGGCTGTGCGACGCCGCGAACGCCCGGTGGCGCCGCGAGGAGTTCCCGTCGTTCGCGGTGTCGGAGGCGTTCCGGAGGCTGGTGACGGAGGTCATGCTCGCCAACTGGTACGCGGCGTACGGCGACTGGCCGTCGCTCGGCCGGGAGGTCCGGTTCCAGTTCGAGTTCGACGGCGCCACCGTCACCGGGGTCATCGACCGCGTGGAGGAGGTCACCTCGGGCGGCAACCGGATCGTCGACTACAAGACCGGCAAGCCGGAGCGGGCGAAGAAGGCCGAGGACAACCTCCAGCTCGGGATCTACGTGCTCGCCGTGGAGGAAGCCGAGGAGCTGGCAGCGTTTCGTCCGGTCCGGGCGGTCGAGCTCGCGTTCGTCCGGGGGACGGAGCGGGAGCCGGATCGCGTGGCCAGGATCCCGTGGATGCCCTCGGGCGACCACCGACAGGAGTACCGGGATGCCATGCGCGAGCGCCTGTCCGGCCTGATCGAACGGATCCGGACCATGACGGCGGGGGAGACCTACCGGCCCAACCCCGCCGCGAACTGCCGGTACTGCGATTTCCAGACCATGTGCCCGCTGTGGCCGGAGGGCGCGCCGCTGTTCCCCGCCGCGGACCCGGCGCCGAGGGCCGCGGGCATCCGCGAGGAGGCCCGGACATGACCGCGTTCCCAGCGGAGGTGGTCGCGGCCATGGGGTCGGAGCCGACCGAGGAGCAGTGGCGGGCCATCTCGATGCCGCTCGAGCCGTACGTGGTGGTGGCCGGCGCGGGGTCCGGGAAGACCTCGGTGATGGCTGCCCGGATCGTGTACCTGGCGCTGGTCGCGCTGGGCCGGGTGGACACCGGCCATCCCGGCGTGCTGCCGGGCAACGTCCTGTGCCTGACGTTCACGAACAAGGCCACCGAGAACCTCGTGCTCCGGGTCCGCCGGGCCCTGCGCACCCTCGACCTCCCCGAGGGCGAGGAGCCGGAGATCCTCAACTACCACGGGTTCGCCGCGCAGATCCTGGACCGCCACGGCCTCCGGGCGGGAATCGAGCCCGGGCAGCGGGTCCTCACGCCGGCCCAGCGGACGGAGCTGTGCCGGATGGTCCTGGAGCGGATGTCGTTCCGCCACGCCAGGGCAGAGTGGCAGCCCACCCTGATCGGCAACATCCTGGACCTGGCCGACCAGTGCGCGAACCATCGGGTGGACCTCGACGAGGTCATCCGGTTCAACTCGGAGCAGCTGGAACGGCTCCGGGAGTTCCGCAGCGAGAACCCCTACCAGGCCGCACTGCAGCGGATCGAGCTGGCCGAGGCCGCGAAGGTGTTCGAAGCCCTGAAGCGGGAACGGGGCGCGATCGACTTCGGGGACCAGATCACGCTGGCCCTGGACGTGGTGGAGCGCAACCCGGACGTGTGTGCCCAGTACCGGGAGCGCTTCTCGGCGGTGCTGCTCGACGAGTACCAGGACACGAACGTGGCCCAGGCCCGACTCATCGCCGAGGTGTTCGGCGGGGGCTTCCCGGTCACCGCCGTGGGCGACCCCGACCAGAACATCTACGCATGGCGCGGGGCGTCGCTGTTCAACCTGCTGAACTTCCCGAAGCAGTTCCCGCGGGCCGACGGGTCCCCGGCCCGGAAGCTTCCCCTGTACACGAACTTCCGCTCCGGGGCCCGAATCCTGGCCGCCGCCGACACCATCATCGGCCCCGTTCCGGTGAACCAGCGTCCCGACCCCGACAAGGAGCTCCGGCCGTGGCCGGCGAACGGCGACGGCGAGGTCACCGTGATCCGCTGCTCCGACGAGTGGGCGGAGGCAGCGTGGATCGCCGAGCGGATCATGGAACGACACCGGGCCGGCGACACGTGGTCGTCGGTGGCCGTGCTGTGCCGGGCCAGCCGGCTGTTCCCGGCGCTGCAGGAGGCCTTCGCCGAACGCTCGATCCCCGCGGAGTTCGTGGGGCTGTCGGGGCTCCTGAAGCTGCCCGAGGTGGTGGAGGTCCTGGCGTATGCCCGGGCGGTCGCGGACTCGACGGCCAGCGTGGCCCTGGCCCGGATCCTCCTCGGGCCGCGGTACCGGGTCGGGTTCAAGGATCTGGCTCGTGTGGCGGCCTGGGCCAAGGAGCGGAACTACGGGCTGCGGGAGTCGGAGGAGGGCGAGGTCGCGCCGTTCCTGTTCGCGGAGGCCCTGGAGCACCTCGACGAGGTCGAGCACCTGTCGGAGGAAGCCGGCCGCCGGCTGGAGGAGTTCAGGGCCGAGCTGGCGTCGCTCAGGGACGAGGCTCGGCGGCCGGTCGGAGAGTTCCTGGCCGAGGTGGTCCGCCGGACCGGCCTCCTGGCCGAGCTCGACGCCAGCCCCGACGCGGTGCTGGCCACGGCCCGGCGCAGGAACATCGCCGCGTTCCTCGACGAGGTCCACGCGTTCACGCCCGTGGAGGGCGAGCTGACCCTCCGCGCGTTCCTGGACTACGTGGATGTCGTGGAGGACGCCGAGCGCCAGGAGTGGTCGCCGGTGCAGCCGAGCGACGCCGACTCGGTGAAGGTCATGACCATCCACCAGGCCAAGGGGCTCGAGTTCGACACGGTGTTCGTGCCGGGGATGGCCAAGGACGTCCTGCCGAACAACCGCCTGCAGCACAACCCGGCGGAGAAGGGCAAATCACTCGACTTCGAGCTCCGGGGGGACCGCGACGTGCTTCCGACGTTCGAGGGGAACCTCCGGGAGTTCTGGCGGAAGCTCAAGGACCAGGAGCTCATCGAGGAACGCCGGACGGCGTACGTCGGGCTCACCCGGGCCAGGCGTCGCCTGCTCTGCTCCGGCTCCCACTGGTACGGCGACGGCGAATACGCGAAGAAGCCGAGCGAGTTCCTGGAGGACCTGCTCGAGTGGGGCGAGGAGTCGGGGGAGGCGTCGGTGGACAGGGGCCCGGAGGCTGGCGACGAGCACCCCGCGAGACACCATCGGGAGCGGCTGGTGCGCGACTGGCCCGGACCGGCCGGGGACGACGACGCCGACGAGCTGTTCCCGGGCGGATGGCGGCGGGCGGCGCTGGACGCGGCCTCGGGCGGCGGCGTGCCCGCCCAGATGGTGGGCGAGCTGAGCGGTTCCGACCGCGAGGCCTTCGAGGCGGCAGCGGCCGAGCACCGGAGCCTGGCCTCACACCTGCTGGAACGGGAGCGCCCCGCCCCGCCCGCGCCGTGGATGCCCGCGACCATCGCCGTCGGCGGGATCGTGGACTACGCGAGGTGCCCGAAGCGCTTCTACTGGTCGGTGGTCCGACCGCTGCCGCGTTTCAGCGGACCGGCGGCGCGGATCGGAACCGAGATCCACCGCTGGATCGAACGGCAGTCCTCGGGTCAGACCTCGCTGATCGACCTCGACCAGCCGCCGGACCTGACCCCCGAGGAGCTGACCGGCGAGCCGGGACGGATGGATCGCCTGCGCCAGGCATTCCTGGACAGCCGGTTCGGCGGGAAAGTCCCGCTGTTCGCCGAACGGGCCTTCCTGCTGCACGTCGACGGCTTCGTGCTGAGCGGGCGGATCGACGCGATCTACGGCGAGCCGGAGGGGCGGTGGGAGGTCGTCGACTACAAGACCGGCCGCCGGGCCGACCCGGCGGATCCTCTGACCCGGCTCCAGCTCGACGTGTACGCACTGGCCTGCGCCACCGTGTGGGGCAAACGACCGGAGGACCTCCACATCGTGTACCTGTATCTCTCCGAAGGCCTGGAGGACGCCTGGGATGCCGGCGACGTGGAACAGACCCGAGCTCGGGTGGCGACGTGGTTGCGCGGCATGGCCGACGGGAGGTTCGATCCGACCCCCGGGTCGCAGTGTCACCACTGCGACTTCCAGTCGTTCTGCGACGCCGGCCGGACGTTCGTGAGGGCGAACGAGAAGGCCGGCTCAGGGCGGACGCGCTAGGTCGACGACGGCCACTCGGGCCTCTTGGGCTTCTCGGCGAGGAGGTCGTCGAGGGATCGCTTCGGCTTCTGGTCCCTGGTCATCAGGTCGTCGAGGCCGGAGCCTCCGGCGCCGGGCTCCAGGTCACCGGCCGCGTCGAGCATCTCCTCGAGGGACTTGCCCGCGCTGCCCTTGAGGCGGATGCGGAGGGCGGCCAGCACCGAGGCGTGCCGGTCGGACAGACCCTGCGCCACCTTGATCTCCGTGAGGGTCTCCTCGGCCCTCCGGAGGAGCTTCTCGTCCTCGTCCATGGTCCCTTCAGTCTGCCACTGCGGCCAGCAGGGCTCCACGTCGGCCCGAGGGAATGTGGGAAACTGTGGTCCACATGATGGACTGTGGATAGAAGGGAGGCGGCGGCACATGGCGAAGCGGAACCTCACCCTCCAGCTCGAGGACGACGTGATCAGGCGGGCCAAGGTCTCGGCGGCGAGGCGGGGGACCTCGGTGAGCGGCCTCGTGGCTCGAGAGCTGGAGGAGCTGGTCGCGAGGGACGAGCGCTATGAGGAGGCCTGGCGCCGAGCCCGGGAGATCATGGAGGCGTCCGTGGCCCGAGGCGGACGAACGTGGCAACGCGACGAGCTCCATGACCGTTGATCCCATGCCCGGCTCGGAGCTGACTTTCGTCGACGCCAACGTGTTGGCCTACGCCCACGATCGCTCGGATCCCCGGAAACAGTCGATCGCGCAGGGGCTCCTCGAGTCCCTGTGGCAGAGCGAGTCGGGTTTGCTCAGCACCCAGGTCCTCCAGGAGTTCTATTCCGTGGCCACGAGGAAGTTCGATCCTCCGATGCGCCCGACGGCCGCACGTGAGGTCGTTTCGCTGTACGGGCAATGGCGAATCGTCCCGATCGACGTGGCATTGATCCTCGACGCCTCGAGACTGGAAGAGCGACACCGCCTCTCCTTCTGGGACGCCCTGATCGTCGAGGCGGCGAGGCGAGCGGGAGCCAGCAGCATCGCGACGGAGGATCTGCAGCCCGGGCGCCGGTTCGGACGGATCGCGATCGAGAACCCGTTCGCGTAGGCCGTTCGCAGAAGACAGGCGGCAACTCGCCGGCCACCCCCGAACGATCGTCTTCGGCCGTCCGCGTACCATCGCCGGGTGCCTCGGTTGGTGGTCGTGGGTGGCGGGATCTCCGGGCTGGCCGGTGCCCGGGCGGCGCTGGAGGCGGCCCGGGGGGCCGGGGTGGGCCTCGACGTCGTGGTGCTGGAGTCCACCGAGCGCCTCGGCGGCAAGCTGTGGACCGAGGACGTGGACGGCGTCCGGGTCGAATGGGGGCCCGATTCCTTCATGGCCCACAAGCCGCGAGGGGTCGGGCTGGTGGAGGAGCTCGAGCTGGCGGACGAGCTCGTCCCGGTCTCCGCCGACGCCCGGCAGGGGTTCGTCCTGCGCGGCGGGGAGCTCCGGCCGATCCCTCCTGGGATGGTCATGGGGGTCCCGGTCACCGCGAGAGGGCTGCAGGCTGCGGTTCGTTCGGGCCTGCTCACGGCGTCGGGAGCGGCCCGGGCCGCTCTGGAACCGGGCCTCCCGCCCCTCCGTGAGCCGAACGAGCCCACGGTGGCCCGGCTGGCCCGCCGGCGGCTGGGGCGCGAGGCCGCCGATCATCTGGTCGAACCGCTGATCCGGGGGGTGTTCGGCGCACCGGGAGCGGAGATCGGGGCGTGGTCGGCGTTCCCCCAGGCCCGGGGTGCGCGGAGCCTGGCCCTGGCCCTCCGGCGGTCGAGGAGTGGGGCCCCGGCGTTCCTCGGGCTCCGCGGCGGGTTCGGCCTGCTGGTCGAGGCGCTCGTCGCCGAGCTCCCCGAGGATTCCGTTCGAACCGGCGCTCCGGTGAACGCCATCACGCCGGACGGAGCCGGATTCGTCGTCCATTCGGAGGCCTGCGACGTCGGGGCCGACGCCGTCCTGTTGGCGGCCCCCGCGCCGGCATCGGGCGCGCTGCTGGCCGATGTGGCCCCCGCATCTTCCCGGGCCCTGGCCGCCGTCCGGTACGGCGCCTCCGCCGTCGCGATCCTCCGGTACCCGCAGGGCTCGCTGGGCCGGGCGCCGGATGGATCCGGGTACCTGGTCGATCCTGCGGAGGGGCTCTCCCACGCGGCGTGCTCGTGGTTCTCGTCGAAGTGGCCGCACGCGGTGGGTGGCGGCGCCGACGTGCTCCGGCCCATCGTCACGGATCCCTCGGCCCTCGCACTTCCTGACGAGGACCTGATGGACCACGTGGTCCGGGAGGTCGGGACCGTCATGCGTCCGCGGACCGATCCGGACCTGTTCCGAATGATCCGGTGGTCGTCGTCGCTCCCGGTCTTCGGGCAGGGCCACGGCGAGCGCATCAGGACCGCCGTCGACGCCCTTCCCCCGTTCGTCGCCGTGGCCGGCGCGTTCCTTGGCGCGGTCGGGGTGCCGGACTGCATCGCGTCCGGCGAGGACGCGGCCCGCCGGCTGGTCGGCGCCCTGGCCGCCCGCTGAGACGAACACTCCGGCTTCCGTCGGCCCCGGACCCGGAAGTACGCTCCGCTCCGACATGGGCAAGCGACCCCAGCGAGCGCCCCGGACCGAGCCGGTGCCGGCCGGCACACGGACCCGTTCGCGCCCGGCGAAGGGGTCGCTGGTCGAGCTCCGGGTCCTCGACGGACCGAACCTGTACTTCACCCGTCCGGCCATCAAGCTCACGCTGGCCATCCCCAACCTCGTGGCCCTGCCGGAGGAGCGGCTGGTCGGCCGGGCGTCCGAGGCCGGGATCCGGACCCGGAGCGCGGCGCTCCGCCCGGGGCCGCCCGGATCCGACCGCCGCCTCCGGTTCATCGGCCGGCTCACCGCGCACCTCACCCGGCTGCTGGCCGACGCCACCGGGACCCACCTGGCCGTCCGGGCCCGCCCCGGGCCCGAGACCGAACAGATCGTGGTGGCGTACCCGTGGCGACACCGCGGGAGCGCGGAGGCGTTCGGCCACGAACTGGCCGCCCTCGTCCTGGAGACGCTCCCGGGCCGACGTTCGATCCGAGCCGCCGTCCGGGCCGCCGCGGCGCGCATCGCGGACGTCGACCCCGGGCCGGTCCCCTCGGTTCCCGAGCCGTCCATCCCGGTGGTCGCCGTGACCGGCACGAACGGCAAGACCACCACCGTCCGCCTCCTGGCCCACCTGGTGCGGTCCGCCGGCCGGACCGTGGCCTACTCCTCCACCGACGGCGTGTACATGCAGGACCACCTGGTGGAGTCGGGCGACTACTCTGGTTTCGGGGGGGCGGGGAAGGCGCTCTCGCAGCCCGGCGTGGAGGTCGCCGTCCTGGAGACGGCCCGCGGCGGCATCCTCCTGCGGGGGATCGGCACCACCCACAACGACGTGGCGGTGGTCACGAACGTCTCCGCCGACCACCTCGGCCTCCACGGCATCGACACGCTGGACCAGCTGGCCGAGGTCAAGTCGACGATCCTGCGGATCACGAAGCCGGAAGGGTGGGACGTGATCAACGCCGACGATCCCCGGGTCCTGGCCATGCGCCGGGTGTCCCGCGGCCGGCCGTGGCTGTTCTCGCTCCACCCGGACCACCCCGCGCTCCGCACGGCCCTGGAGGAATCGGGTCGGGCCATCACGGTCATCGACGGCGCCATCACCCTCCTCCAGCCGGGCCGCGAGCCCCACGCGCTCGTCGCCCTGGACCGCGTGCCGGTCACGCTGGCCGGCCTGTCCTCGAACAACGTCCAGAACGCGCTCGCGGCCACGGCCGCCGCGCTCGGCGTGGGCCTCCCCGAACGCGCCGTGGAGAAGGGCCTCCTGTCGTTCGTCCTGGACCCGGAGACGAACCCCGGCCGGGCCAACCTGTTCGAGCTGGACGGCCGGGTGATCGTCATCGACTACGCCCACAACGAGGCCGGGATGGCGGGGCTGGTGGAGGTGGCTCGCGGCCTGCGCCCACCGGGCAAGCAGGTGTGGCTGGCGTACTCTGCCGCGGGCGACCGGAGCGACGAGATCATCCACGGCATGGGCTACATCGCCGCCCGCGGCGCCGACCACGTCGCGGTGTGCCAGCTCCTGCACTATCTGAGAGGACGCGAACCCGACGACCTCATCGGCCGACTCCGAGCGGGCGCGGTGGACGGCGGCAAGGACCCGGACGACGTCCCCGAGTTCCCCGACGAGGTCCACGCCCTGGAATGGATGCTGGCCGGCTCGAAGCCGAGGGACGTCGTGGCCCTCACCGCCCTCGGCCAGCGCGCCGAGATCTTCGAGTTCATGCGAACGCACGGCGCCACCCGCGTGGGCCCCTCCCGCGTTCGGGCCCTCGTCCGCCGCGCCCGCCGCGCCGCCCGCCGCGCGCAGGCGTCGGGCTGAACGGATCCGACGCCCCGGCGAGTCCGCCTACAGGCCGAGGCCGAGCTCGACCAGGTCGGGGTCGCCGCTTCGGCCCTCCACCTGGCCGTCCGCGCCCTCGCGGGCCCGCATGACCCGGGGAGAGGCCAGGTTCCGCCGGGCCTCGAGCTCCTGCCACACCTCGGTGGCGTAGTCCACGCACAGGACCACCAGGTCCCCGGGGCGCGCCCGGTCCAGGGCCCGCCGCGTGGCGGCCATCTCGTCCAGGACGACCTCGACGTTGCCCACCCGGGCCCCCGCCCGGCGGGCCTCCTCCACCCCCTCCAGGATGTGCCCCGCGGTCTCGCCGGGCTTGCGGCCCCGGAGGTTCACGTCCTCCCGGATGATGATCTCGTCGAAGTACTTCGCCGCCACCCGGCCCAGATCGCGCATGTCCTCGTCGCGGCGGTCGCCGGGAGTGGCCACCACCGCCACCTTGACGTTCGCGTGCCACGAGGTCCCGCCGGGCCCGCTCGGCCCCGACGTCATCCGCAGCACGAAGTCGCCCACCGTCTCCAGGCCGTGGGCGTTGTGGGCGTAGTCGATGACCACCTCGACCCCATTCAGCTCGAACACGTTGAGCCGCCCCGGGGCCTGGTAGAAGGACGTGGAGAACGTCCGCAGGCCCTGCCGGATGTCGTGCAGGTGCGCCCCGGCGGCGTGCGCGGCCGCGGCCGCGGCCAGCGAGTTCTGGACCATCATCCGGGCCCGGCCCTCGAACGTGGCGGGCAGCAGGTGGACCCATGCGATCGGGCTGGTCCGGCGGCCCTCCCGGATCACCATCATCTCGCCGAGGTTCCCCTTCTGGAGGACCACGGCCTTGTTCCCCCGGCGGACCCACCGCTCCACCAGCGGGTTGTCCTCGCGCATCGAGAACAGGATCACCGAGCCGCTGCAATGCCGGCGCATCTCCGCCACCAGCTCGTCGTCTGCGTTCAGCACGGCCCACCCGCTCCGGGGCACGGCCTCCACGATGACCCGCTTCACGGCCGCGAGCTGCTCCAGCGAATGGACGTCCTTCAGCCCCAGGTGGTCCCCGGTCACGTTCAGCACCACGGCGACGTCGTTCCGCCCGTACCCCAGGCCTTCGCGCAGGATCCCGCCCCTGGCCACCTCGAACACGGCGAAGTCCACCCGCGGGTTCTGCAGCACCATCTGGGCCGACTTCGGCCCGCTGGCGTCGGCCCGCTTCACCAGCCGTTCGTCGATGTAGATCCCGTCGGTGGAGGTCATCCCGACCTTGGAGCCCATGCCCTTGAAGATGTGGGCGATCATCCGGACGGTCGTGGTCTTCCCGTTCGATCCGGTCACCGCGACGATCGGGATGCGCGAGGGCGTCCCGGCCGGGAACAGCAGGTCGATCACCGGCTTGGCCACGTACTGCGGCTCGCCCTCCGTGGGATGGGTGTGCATCCGGAACCCCGGCGCGGCGTTCACCTCGACGATGGCCCCGCCGGTCTCCCGCACCGGCTGGGAGATGTCCGGCGCGATGAAGTCGATGCCGGCCACGTCGAGCCCCACCACGCGGGCGGCTTCTTCCGCGATCTCGATGTTGTCCTCGTGGGCCTCGAAGGTCCGGTCGATCGAGATGCCGCCGGTCGACATGTTCCCGGTGGCCGCGAGCTTCACGAACGCACCCGACGGCGGCACGTCGTCCACCCCGAATCCCTGCGACCGCACCAGCCGTTCGGCCTCGTCGTCGATCTTGATCCGGGTGAGCACCTTCTCGTGTCCGATGCCTCGCCGGGGATCCTGGTTCGTGATCTCCACCAGCTCCCGGACGGTGTGCTCGCCGTCGCCGATGACGTGCGCCGGGACCCGCTCGGCCACCGCCACCAGCTGGCCCCCGATGACCAGGCACCGGTAGTCGTTGCCGGTGACGAAGGACTCCACCACCGCGACCTTCCGGCGGGCCTCGTCGAGGGCCCGGCGGAACGCCCGCTTCACGGCGTCGTCGGTGCGCAGGTCCAGGCCCACGCCCCGCCCGTGGTTCCCGTCGAGGGGCTTCGCCACCACCGGGAACCCGATCCGGCGTGCCGCCGCGACGGCCTCGGCCTCCGTTCGGACCGTCTCGCTCCGGGGCACCGGGAGGCCGGCCGCCGCCAGGAGCTGGGTGGTGAGCTTCTTGTCGCTCGCGATGTCCACCGCGATGGCCGGGGTCCGCGAGGACATGGTGGCCCGGATGCGCTGCTGGTACCTGCCCTGGCCCAGCTGGACCAGCGAGGCCTCGTTCAGGCGGATGTACGGGATGTCACGGCTGGCCGCCTCGTCCACCAGGGCCTGGGTGGAGGGCCCGAACGCCCGCCGTTCGGCCAGGCGGATGAGGCTCTCCAGCTCGGCCAGGAAGTCGAACCCCTCCTCGGCCTCCACCAGATGGTTCACCATGCGGACGGCCAGGCGCCCCGCGGCCACCCCGACCTGCTCCTCGAAGTAGCCGTAGATCACGTTGTAGACGCCGGATTCCTCGGCGCTCCGGGTCTTCCCCCGGTAGATGTGGGCGCCGGACTCGCGCTGGAGCTCCAGCGCGACGTGCTCGGCCACGTGGCCCACCCACGTCCCGTCATTCAGCCGCTCCAGGAACCCTCCGGGCCGGCCCAGCGAGCACGAGTGGTCGGCCAGGCCGGGGAGCACCTCCAGCAGGGCCTCGGTGAACCCGGGGAGCGTGTTCGACGGCCAGTGCTCGAGCGAGCCCAGGTCCACCAGCATGCGGATGCACGGGTCGTAGGACCAGTAGTTCGGGCCCCGGAACACCTGGGTCTCCAGGATCCGGAGGTCCGGGCGGGCCGGCGGCTTGGCCTCCTTCGACTCGCGCTTGGTCTTCTCGCGGGCCGCGCGGGTGGCGGTGGCCGGCGAGCGCCGGCTGGCCCCGGGGGCATGGGCGGTGGACGCGGCGACGATGTCGCCATGCTTCGTCGTTCCAGCGGCCCCCGCGCGCCTGCGCTTCCGCGGTTCCGGCGCGGGCTCGGTGGGCTCGGCGGACCTGCGCCGGCCCGGCGCCCCGCTCACTCAGAGGCCTCCCGCTGCGACTGGCGGCGCTCCACCGCGAAGCTGTCGGCCCCCTCCGCCGCCACCGCCCGGGACATCCGCTCCAGCCTTCTGGAGGCGGGGCCCCGGGGCCGGACCCTGGAAACGGGCTCGGCCACCGGCACCAGCACCCGCTGCTCCAGGTCGAATCCGTACCCCGCCGGCAGCGAATGGACCACCACGCCCGACACCATCATCGGGCGGTACCCCTTGGTCTGGAACGCGTCCGTCACCACGCTCGATCCGTCCACGATCGTCACCGAACCCCGCCCGATGACCTCCAGGGTCTGGTCGCGGTGGATGATCGCCGCGGTGTCCTCGTCCAGCCCGAGACCGATGAGCGAGGGCGACTGCGCGACCGCGGCCAGGAGCCGCCCCAGCCGCGTCCGCTGCTCGAAGTGCTGGTCGATGACCACGCCCCGGACGATCCCCAGGCCCGCCGACATCTGGGCCATCCGGTGCTTGGGGGTGGCGCCGGAGGCCCCGAACGCCATCATGTGCGTCGCCACCGCGCTGGCCCCGGCCGAGGTCCCGGCGATCACCGCGCCGCGTTCGTGGGCCTCGATGAGAGCCCGGCCCAGGCGCGTCCCGCCCACCACCGAGGACACCCGGAGCTGGTTCCCGCCGGTCAGAAAGATGCCGGTGACGTCGTCCAGCACATCGGCCACCGCCGGGTCGTTCGCGTCCTCCCGGGTCACCGGGCGCAGGCCCGTGATCCGGGGCACGCCCATCTGGGTGAACAGGGACCGGTAGAACTCCGTCGCGGCGTCGCCCAGGCTCGACGCCGTGCTGATCACGACGACGTGCGCGCTCCCCCCGCCCGCCTCCTGCACGAAGCGGGTCAGGATCACGCGATCCTTGAGCTTGTCCTCCGCCCCCCCGATGACCATGACCGGTCCGGGGGCGGCGCGCCCGGCATCGTCCGGGTCATGCGCGCTGCGCCTTCCGGCCATGCACGGAGTCTACCGGGCGGAACCGCCCCGCCCGGAGCCGCGGACGATCATGCCTCATCGCGCCTGGACCCGACGTCCGTACGACGGCCGGTTCCCCCGCCCCATGGCACACTCCAGCCCGACATGTCGACCAGGGACCTCCCGCCCCGGCCGGATCTCCGTCCTCCCACCGCGGCCCGCGCTCCGGTGTCGCACCCTCCCCCGCCGCCCGTGCCCGTCGCCGCCTTCGTCCCCGCTCCTCGCCGGGGGCGGGTTCGAAGGAACCTCCGGCGGGTGGTCCGGCTGGCGGCGGCCGCCGTCCTCCTCGCCACCGCGGGCGCGCTCCTGGCCCGCGACACCCCGCGCGCGGCCCTGCCGCGGGACGTGCTGGTCAGCGACGACCGCAGCGGCGAGACGTACGCCCGGGTGGACGGGACCTCCGATGCCGTGACCGATGCGTGCGGTCACGGGCGCCAGCCGCAGAACGAACCCTCCGTGGCCGTGGATCCCTCGGACCCCCGGGTGATCGCGGTGGGAGCGAACGAATGGTGCCCGGTGCCCAGCCTGGGCATGGGGTGGCAGGGCTACTACCGCTCCACGGACGGCGGCGACTCCTGGTCCCGGTTCCTCCTCCCCGGGTACCGGGGCGACACGCTCGGGTCCGGCCCGAGCGGCGCGAAACCCTGCCGGGACCTCTCGGACCCGGCCCTCGCCTTCGACGGGACAGGCCGGCTGTACTTCGCGATCCTCTGTCCGGAGGGCCGCGGCCGCGGCCGCGACCTGGTGACGTCCGTCCGCGTGGTCATCATGGACGACCACGGCTCCCGCTACACCGGGACCTCCATGGTCCGGGCGAGCTCGACGGAGGTCTTCGTGGACAAGCCGGCCATCGCGGTGGACACGACGGGCGGTCCCCACGACGGCGCCGTGTACGTGGCCTACAACCTCATCCGCCCCCCGAGCGATCGGCCGGTCTGCCCGAGTGTCACGGTGGAGGTCGCCGCCTCCACCGACCGCGGCGCCACGTTCCATCCCGCCTCGATCGAGGGCCCGGTCTGCCAGCAGGTCGAGGGCGACATCGCGGTGGGCCCCGGCGGCTCCGTCGACGTGGTGTTCCGCGCGGGCGACGGGATCTTCGTGGCGCGGTCCATGGACGGGGGGGCTTCGTTCCAGGAGGCCGTCCGGGCGGCGTCGATGGAGGGCTTCACCTCGTACCACTTCTCCGGCGGCGGCTCCAGGCTCTGCGGCGACGGCCCATTCGAATGTTCGAGCGGGCAGACATTCGCCCGGTTCTCCGACATCCCGACCATCGTGGAAGACGAGGGCGGGATCCACGTGGCGTTCAGCGCGCTCCGGGACGATCGCCAGGGCAAGGTGTTCGTCCTCGGCTCGTCCGACGGCGTGCGGTGGTCCGAGCCGGCGCAGGTGGACCAGGAGCCCGCGGGCCATCAGTGGTTCCCCGACATCGCGTCGAACCTCGGAGTGCTCCTCCTGGCCTTCTACGACTCCCGGGCCGACCCCGGGTTCCTGCCGGTCCGCGCTCCGGGGAACGGCCTCGGCGGCGTGAGCTCGGGACCGAGCGTGGACGTCTACCTGGCCCGGTCCGCCGACGGCGGGCAGACGTGGGGCGAGACCCGACTCACGGAAGTCTCGAGCAACCCGAACTACGAGGTGGTGGGGCAGGGCCGGGCCCCGTTCTTCGGCGACTACATCTCGGTGGGGTCCGGGGGGGACACCACGTTCGTCGCGTGGACGGACAGCCGCGACGTCGTCCCGGGAGACGACCCCCGGGAGACGGACGCCGCGGACGACCGCGACGGGTTCGACGTCTACCTGCCCTGCGTGTTCGAACCCCCGGACATCGACGCCAAGCGGTACCGCCGCCCGTCGCCCGACGACCCGTGCCTCTCGCAGGGAGGCCTGGACCTCAACATCTACGGTGGGCGGGGCTGATCCGCCGGGCTTGCCGAATCCGTGGCCGCGGCCGAGTGGACGGCGGCGGCGATGGCAGGAGCCACCCGGCGGTCGAACACCGAGGGCACGATGTAGTCCTCGGACAGCTCGTCGGGGCCGACCACCGCGGCCAGGGCCCGCGCCGCGGCGAGCTTCATCTCCTCCTCCACCCGGCGGGCCCGCGAGTCCAGCAGGCCCCGGAAGAACCCCGGGAACACCAGCACGTTGTTGATCTGGTTCGCGTAGTCGCTCCGGCCGGTGGCCACCACGGCCACGTTGTCCGGCATCTCCTCCGGCATGACCTCGGGCACCGGGTTGGCCAGGGCGAACACGACGGCCCGGTCGGCCATCTGCGCCACCCATTCGGGCCTCACCAGATTCGGCCCCGAGACCCCCACGAACACGTCGGCCCCGCGGAGGGCCTCCTCGACCCCGCCGGTCAGCCGGTCCCTGTTCGTGTGCGTGGCCACCCAGAGCTTCTGCGGCGACAGCGGATCCTGCCGGGCGGGGTGGAGGATCCCCCGCCGGTCGGCCCCGACCACGTCGCCGACGCCCGCCATCAGCAGGAGCTTCGTGCAGGCCACCCCGGCCGCGCCCATGCCCAGCACCGCAACGCGGATCTCGGAGAGGGGCTTGCCCACCACCCGGCACGCGTTCAGCAGCGCCCCCAGGACGACGACCGCAGTCCCGTGCTGGTCGTCGTGGAACACCGGGATGTCGAGCTCCTCCCGGAGCCGCTCCTCCACCTCGAAGCACGCCGGGGCCGCGACGTCCTCCAGGTTGATCCCGCCGAATCCCGGAGCGATCGCCCGGGCCACGGCCACCAGCTCGTCGGGCCCGGAGACACGAACGCACACCGGATACGCGTCCACGTCGGCGAACTCCTTGAACAGGATGGCCTTCCCCTCCATCACGGGCAGGGCCGCCTCGGGGCCGATGTCGCCGAGGCCGAGCACGGCGGACCCGTCGGTGAGCACGGCCACGGAGTTCCCCTTCGTGGTGAGCTCCCAGACGCGCCCGGGGTCCTCCGCGATCGCGCTCGAGACCCGGCCGACACCGGGGGTGTACGCCATCGACAGGTCGTCCCGCGTTCGAAGGGGAACCCGCGGCGCGATGGCGATCTTGCCGCCCTGGTGGATCTCGAAGACCCGGTCGGCCACCGAGCGGACCTCGACCCCCTCGACCGCCCGGGCCGCCGCCGCGACCTCCCGGGCATGCCCCTCGTCACGGCACAGCACGGTGATGTCGCGCACCACCATCGTGATCCGGTGCTCGACCAGGTCGATCGCGCCGATGTTCCCCCCGGCCCGTCCGATGGCCGTGGTCAGCCGCCCCAGCGTTCCGGGCGTGTTCGCCAGGTTCACCCGCAACGAGAACGTGTACCCGGCCGACGGGGTGATGGCTGCCACGTGACTCACTCAGCTCGAATGGAAGCGGGAAGCATAGCCGCCGCCTCGGGCGGCCCCGCTACGAGGCGGCGCTGGAAGTGGTTCGCGGGATGCGGAGGGTGACCTCCTGGAACTCGTGATCCATGTCGACGTCGAGGACCACCGCGTGGAAGTCGCGGGACAGGTGGCCGATGAGGTCGAGCATCAGCTCCAGGGGCGCCACGCCATCGGGGACGGGCAGGGAGACGACCGTCCCCTCGTCACGATCCGGGTCCGCCGGCCGGAGGCGGGCGTCGGGCTCCGTCGCTGCTGGATCGTTCATCGGAGCCCGACAGTATGGCGAGCGACCGGTCGGTGTCCGTCTAACAGTGAACCGACCGAGCGGCCTTCCTTCGCGGGGGGGACCCCTGTCGATGCCGGCCTACGTGGCCCCCATGAGCCGCACGTACTCCCGGCGGACCGTCGCGTAGCACTCGCAGGCGGAATCCTCCAGGCTCTGACGGTCGAGGATCTTGATGTGGCCTCGCCGGTACTCGATGAGCCCGGCGCTCTGCAGCGTCCTGGCCGCGACCGTCACCGACGGCCGCGTCACGCCGAGCATGTCCGCCAGGAACTCCTGGGTCAGCTCGAAGTCATCCAGGCCACCGGCTCGATCGTGCGTCTCGAGGAGCCACTTCGCCGTGCGCTGCTGGATCTCATGGACCCCGTTGCACGCGACGGCCTGGGAGATCTGCGCGAACAGGGCCTGGGTGTACGCGAGCATGACGCCCCGGAGCTTGCCGTCGCCCCCCGCCTCTGCCCGGAAGTGGTCGACGTTCATGACCAGCATCTCGCCGGGGACCTGGCCGATGGCCAGGGCGTTGCCCAGGCCCCCGCCCCCGAGGAACGCGTGGACCCCGACCATCCCTTCGAAACCGACCGTGGCCGTCTCGATGGGGGCCCCCTCGACGAGCGGGGTCATGAGCGAGATCACCCCGGAGAGAGGGAAGTACACATCGCGCATGGCTCGACCCGGCTCGATCAGGCGGTCGTGCGGCCGGATCGGCGTCCGGTGCATCGCGGAGAGCATGCGCACACGCTCTCCATTCGGAAGTGCATCGAGGAGGAGGTTCCCCGATCGCTCAGCAGTACCCGTCGCCGTCGACATCGACAGTCCCTTCGCAAGGGACACTCACTGGAGTTCAGGGCCTGAAAGGCGGCTGACGTCGAAGCCCGACTGGCGGGTCCAGGACACCGGCAAGATCCGGTGGTTATCACCAACCATCCTCGGCTTCCCGGTGGGGATCGTCAATAGGAGGCGAACGGGATGGCGCGCCATCGACCCTGGGGGTCCCCTCGCGTCCCGTGAGACAGACCTCCGCCGGGAGGGCTACTGGCGGAGGCGGACCTCGAGCTTGTCGTCGGTGATGCGGGCCTCGTAGGCGGGTTGGGGGGCGGTGGCGGCCATGGACAGGGCCGCGCCCCGCCCGTGGCGGCCCCGCCGTCGGGCCGCCCACGACAGCGAGTACAGCCCCAGCGCCGCGACATTCCCCGCCGCGTGCACGAACCCCACCCGCCTGGCCTCGCCGTCGGTGTCGACCCAGTCCGCGACGCCGGCCGCGGCCGTCCGCACGGCCGCCAGGGCTCCGAACCCGATCAGCTTCCTCGCCGCCGGCCGGCTCTCCTCGCCGCCGTCCCATCCCCGGTTGCATTCCCGGGCACGAGCCGGCCGAACCCCGGCCCCGAGGGTGTGCCCGCCGGACGGGGCGGGTAGGGACGAACTAGAGCCGCCCCGCGGGCGAGCAAGGAGGTTCCACATGAGCATGCTGGTGCGGCACGCCATGACCGAGTCGCCCCAGACCGCGAAGTCGGACATGACCGCCGCCGACGCCGCCGGGCTGATGAAGCAGCTGGACATCGGTGTCGTCCCAGTGGCCGACGACGGCAAGCTGGTGGGACTGGTCACCGATCGCGACATCGTCACCCGGGTGGTGGCGGCCCGGCAGGACCCCGACGAGGTCAAGCTGGGCGACATCGCCACGAGGTCCCTCATCACCGTGACCCCGGACATGAAGCTCTCCGAGGCCCGGGAGATGATGGCCCAGAACAAGATCCGCCGGCTCCCCGTGATGAAGGGCGACGAGCTGGTGGGCATCCTGTCGCTCGGCGACATCGCCATCGCCGACGCCTCCGGCCGGGAGGTCGGCGAGGCCCTCGAGGAGATCTCGCAGTCGGGCTCCACCACCGACATCTCGGGCGGCCCGGACCGCGGCACCCCCCAGCGGGTCCGCGAAGCCAGCTGACGGAAGCCGGGGGCAGACGACTCGGCCGCCACTCCGTCGTTTGCCACACGGCGGCCGGGGAACGAGAACAATTGGTCCCGATGCAAGCGACCGGCCGGTCGCCTCCGGGCGGCCGGTCTCGCGTCGGGCCACCCCCGGGTTCGATTGACGTGTGAGAACGAAGGGAGGACCCGTTGGGCCTGCCGGATTCCGTGAGCCCGCCCTCGCGATGGCCCGCCCTCGACCAGCTGCGGAAACGCGACGCCCAGGCCCACGGCGAGACGGCGTTCTCCAGGCGGAGCATCGAGCTCCGGCCCCGCACCGAGCGGGCCGACCAGGTCGTGAAGTCCATCTGCCCGTACTGCGCCGTGGGCTGCGGTCAGAACGTCTACGTGCAGGACGGCAGGATCACCGACATCGAGGGCGATCCCGACTCGCCGATCTCCCGCGGCCGCTTGTGCCCCAAGGGCGCCGCGACGTTCCAGCTGGTCACGGGGTCGTACCGGGCCCATCGCGTCCTGTACCGCCGGCCCTACGGCACCGACTGGGAGGAACTCCCCCTGGACCGGGCCATGGACATGCTGGCGGAACGGGTCAGGGCGGCCCGCGACGAGCACTGGGAAGCGGCCGACGACGACGGCAACCCGACGAACCGGACGCTGTCCATGGCCAGCCTCGGCGGCGCCACCCTCGACAACGAGGAGAACTACCTCATCAAGAAGCTGTTCACGGGCCTGGGGGTGGTGCAGGTCGAGAACCAGGCCCGCATATGACACAGCTCCACGGTCCCCGGTCTGGGGACCTCGTTCGGACGGGGCGGCGCCACGACCTTCCAGCAGGACCTGGCGAACAGCGACTGCATCGTGATCGAGGGGTCGAACATGGCCGAGTGCCACCCCGTCGGGTTCCAGTGGGTGATGGAGGCCAAGGAGCGGGGGGCCACGGTCATCCACGTCGACCCCCGGTTCACCCGCACCAGCGCGATGGCCGACCTCCACGTCCCGATCCGGGCGGGAACGGACATCGCGTTCCTGGGCGGGATCGTCCGGCACATCATCGAGAACAACCGGTACTTCCGGGACTACGTCGTGCAGTACACGAACGCCCCGGTGATCGTCGACGAGGAGTTCCGGGACACCGAGGACCTCGACGGGCTGTTCAGCGGGTGGGACTCCGAACAGGGCGGGTACCGGGTGAAGTCCTGGCAATACCGCAACGCCCCGGTGGAGGGCTCGGCCGGCGACGTGGAGATGGTCCACGAACAGGGCCAGGGCCAGGCCGGTGAGGGCCAGTCCAGCCAGCCGAGCTTCGCGGAGGAACGCGACGAGACGCTCGAGGACCCCCGGTGCATCTTCCAGATCACCCGCCGGCACTTCTCCCGCTACACCCCGGAGATGGTCGAGGAGATCTGCGGGATCCCGAAGGAGATGTTCCTGAAGGTCGCCGAGGCCCTGTGCGACAACTCCGGCCGCGAGCGGACCTCGGCGTTCGTGTACTCGGTGGGATGGACCCAGCACTCGAAGGGCGCCCAGTACATCCGGACCGCGTCGATCATCCAGCTGCTGCTGGGGAACATCGGTCGCCCCGGCGGCGGCATCATGGCCCTGCGGGGCCACGCCTCGATCCAGGGCTCCACCGACATCCCCACCCTGTACGACCTGCTGCCCGGCTACATGTCGATGCCGAAGGCCAAGCACGACCAGACGTTCGCCAAGTACCTGGAGAACAACACCGGCGCCTCGGGATGGTGGACGGAGCTCCCGAAGTACATCACCTCGACCCTGAAGGCCTGGTTCGGCCGGGCGGCCGGCCCGGGGAACGACTTCTGCTACGGCTACCTCCCGCGCACCTCGGGCGACCACTCCCACATGACCACCGTGGCGGACATGGCCGACGGCAACCTCACCGGGTACTTCGTGCTGGGGCAGAACCCGAGCGTCGGGTCGGTGCACGGGGCGTTGCAGCGCAAGGGCCTCCGAGAGCTGCAGTGGCTGGTGATCCGGGACTTCGCGCCGAACGAGACCGCGGAGTTCTGGAAGGACGCCCCGGAGATCCGGCGGGGGGAGGTCCGGCCCGAGGACATCGCCACCGAGGTCTTCTTCTTCCCCGCCGCGGCGCACACGGAGAAGGATGGATCGTTCACGAACACCCAGCGACTGGTGCAGTGGCACTGGAAGGCCGTGGAACCCCCCGGCGACTGCCGGAGCGATCTGTGGTTCATGTACCACCTGGGGCTCCGCCTGAAGGCCCTGTACGCCGATTCGCTGGAGTCGAGGGACCTCCCCATCAAGAACCTCACGTGGGAGTACCCGACGGAAGGCGAGCACCAGGAGCCGAACGCGGACGCGGTGCTGGCCGAGATCCACGGGTTCACCGTGGAGGACGGCGAGCCGGTCTCGGGGTACCTCGACCTGAAGGACGACGGCTCGACGGCGTGCGGGTGCTGGCTGTACTCCGGGATCTTCAAGGGCGGCGTGAACCAGGCCGCCCGGAGGAAGCCGGGCTCGCAGCAGTCGTGGGTGGCCCCGGAATGGGCGTGGGCCTGGCCGTCGAACCGCCGGATCATGTACAACCGCGCGTCCGCGGACCCCGAGGGGAACCCCTGGTCGGACCGCAAGAAGTACGTCTGGTGGGACGCCGAGCAGGGCAAGTGGACCGGGGAGGACGTCCCCGACTTCATCGAGGACCGCCCGCCCTCGTACCGGCCGAAGCGCGGGGCCAGGGGGCTCGACACGATCAGCGGGATCGACCCGTTCATCCGGCAGGCCGACGGCAAGGGGTGGATCTACGTTCCCAGCGGGCTCATGGACGGCCCACTGCCGACCCACTACGAGCCCCAGGAGTCGGTCCTGGAGAACCCGCTGTACGGCCAGCAGTGCAACCCGGCCCGGTTCGAGTACGAACGAAAGGACAACCCGTACCACCGGGCCCACGACGACCCCCGGTTCCCGTACGTGATCACGACGTACCGGCTCACCGAGCACCACACCGCTGGCGGCATGAGCCGGTGGCTGTCGTGGCTGTCCGAGCTCATGCCGGAGATGTTCTGCGAGGTCTCGCCCGAGCTGGCCGAGGAGCGGGGGCTGCACAACGGTGAGTGGGCCACGATCACCACGGCCCGGGCCGAGATCGAGGCGCGGGTCCTGGTGACTCGCCGCATCCGGCCCCTCCGGATGGGCAAGGGCGGGAAGCGGCTGGTCCACCAGATCGGCCTGCCGTACCACTGGGGATCGAAGGGACTGGTGACCGGCGACGCGGCGAACGAGCTGGTCTCGATGCTGGCCGATCCCAACGTTTCGATCCAGGAGACGAAGGCCCTGACCGGAACCATCGCCCCCGGTCGCCGGAGCCGGATGCGTCGGGTGGTCACCTCGGGGCCGCTCGTGGAGGAGCTCCCCGAGGGCTCCGGCGCCCCCCGCGATCTCCCCGCCGTGGGCGCACGCCCCAGGGGCAAGCACGGCCTCGAAGCCCCGAAAGAGAAGGAAGGGGAGCAAGCGTGAGTGCCCCCACCGCTCAGAGAGGCTTCTTCACGGATACCACCGTCTGCATCGGGTGCAAGGCGTGCGAGGTGGCGTGCAAGGAGTGGAACCAGCTCCCGGACGACGGGTTCGTGTTCACCGGGATGTCCTACGACAACACCGCGACGCTGGGGGCCTCGACGTGGCGGCACGTGGCGTTCGTGGAGCGGCCGGTGGCGTTCGGCAACCAGGTCACGGCCGACGGGCAGTTCTCGTGGCTGATGATGTCGGACGTCTGCAAGCACTGCCAGCGGGCCGGGTGCCTCGAGAACTGCCCCACGGGAGCCATCGTCCGGACCGAGTTCGACACAGTCTATGTCCAGCCCGACATCTGCAACGGATGCGGGTACTGCGTGGTGGGGTGCCCGTTCGGCGTGATCGACCGGCGAGAGGACGACGGCCGGGCCTGGAAGTGCACGCTGTGCTACGACCGGCTGAAGGGCGACATGGAACCGGCCTGCGCGAAGGCCTGCCCCACGGACTCCATCCAGTTCGGAGACCTCCTGGAGCTCCGCCGGCGGGCGGAGGAACGGGTGGCCCGGCTCCACGAGCGGGGGCTCCGCGACGCGTACCTGTACGGCGTGGACGAGGCGAACCAGCCCGGGACCGAGGGGCTGAACGCGTTCTTCCTGCTGGTGGACCGGCCCGAGGTCTACAACCTCCCTCCCGACCCGGTGGCCCCGGCCAAGAAGGCGAAGGAGGCGTGGCTGTCGATGGCGGCGGCGGCGCTCGGGATGGCCGCGGCGGCGGTGGCGGCGGTGCTCTCGGGGAGGGGGACGGGCCGGTGACCGATCCCGGAGCGAACGGCGACCGGCGGCACATCCATCCGGAGAGCGGGATCCTCTCCGGGGGGGCCTCCGAGCAACGCGTGCAGCGCCCCGAGCCCGATGCCCCCACCGAGCCCTGGACCGAGCTCCCCACCGCGAACCTCGACGACCCCACGTACTACGACCGCCCCCTGCTGAAGGAAGCGGTGTGGATCTCCGCCGTCCCCGTGTACTTCTGGGCGGGCGGGGCGTCGGGTGCGGCCGCCACGCTGGCCGCGGTGGCCCAGATCGCCGACCGCGACGGGCTCGACGGGCTCATCAAGCGGGCCCGGTGGGTGGCCGCCGCAGGGGGCGCGGCGGGGACCGCCCTGCTGATCGTGGACCTCGGGAAGCCCTCGCGGTTCGCCAACATGCTGCGGGTGTTCCGGCCCTCCTCGCCGATGAGCGTGGGGTCCTGGGTCCTGGCCGGAGCCGCGCCGCTCGCCGCGGGGTCCGCGGTCCTACACGACGCCGGAGCGCTGGGCGGTGTGGCCGACGCCGCCGGGCTGGCCATCGGGGTCCTTGGGATGCCCCTCGCCGGGTACACGTCGGTCCTGCTGTCGAACACCGCCGTCCCGCTGTGGCAGGAGGTCCGGCGGACCCTGCCGGCGCTGTTCCTGTCCTCCGCGGTGATCTCGGCGGCGTCGGTGCTCCAGATGTTCGACCTCGACGAACGGGAGCTGGACATCGTCCGCCGCTACGGGACAGCCGGGAAGGTCGCCGACCTGGTGGCCTCGCAGGCGGTCCGGCGCAACGCCTCGCGGATCCACCAGGTCGGCTCGCCCCTGCACGCGGGGCTGTCCGGAGCCCTGTGGAAGGCGTCCGAAGCGCTGATCGCGGCGAGCCTGGCCCTTTCGATGGTGCCCGGGAACCGGGGCCGGGGGCGCCGTGTCGTGGAGGGACTGCTGGGGACGGCGGGATCCCTGGCCATGCGCTTCGCCGTGTTCCACGCGGGCAAGGCGTCCTCCCGCGACCCCCGCGCCACGTTCCGCCACCAGCGGGGCGGGCACGGCGGCACCGAGGCTACCGGACGGGCTGCGGTGACCGGCCCGGAGGATCTTCGCGCCGTCGCCACCCGCGACGAACGCGCGCCCGGGCGGGCGGCCGTATCGTGAGGCGGCCATGAGGCTGGGCGCCGGTCCGGACCGGCAGGGGGGCAGGCCCGCCGAGCGCCGCCGAGTGCTCCGCGTCCGGGACGGACGCCTCGACGAACGGCCGGACTTCCTGGCCGCCGAGGAGCCCCTCGAGGTCCGGCTGGAGGGCGCGCAGGTCGCCGTGACCATGCGAACCCCCGGCCACGACACCGAGCTCGCCGTGGGGTTCCTGGTGGGCGAGGGGATCGTCCGGCCCGAGGACGTCGCCGGCGTGACCGAGTGCCGGTCCGCCGACGGCGACGGCGGGGTGGCGGACGTCCGCCTCCGCCCCGGCGCGCGGGCGTCGGCCGGGTGGCAGCGGAACTTCTACGCCTCGTCGTCGTGCGGGGTGTGCGGCAAGGCCTCGATCGAAGCGGTGCGCGTGGCGGCCGGCCCGGTCGGCGACGGGCCGGTGGTGGACATGGCCGTGCTCGAGTCGCTCCCCGACCGGCTCCGGGATGCCCAGCGGGTGTTCGACCGGACCGGCGGGCTCCACGGAGCCGGCCTGTTCTCTGCCGGGGGCGACCTGATCACGCTCCGCGAGGACGTGGGGCGCCACAACGCCGTGGACAAGGTGGTGGGGCGCCGGGCGCTGGACGGCGGCCTCCCGCTCGGGACGGGCGTGCTGCTGGTCTCCGGGAGGGCCTCCTTCGAGCTCGTCCAGAAGGCCGTCGTGGCGGGGATCGCGTTCGTCGCGGCGGTTTCCGCGCCGTCCACGCTCGCCGTGGAGCTGGCCGCCGAGTCGAACGCGACGCTGGTGGGGTTCCTGCGGCCCGGCGGGTTCAACGTCTACGCCGGCCGGGAGCGCATCGCCGGGCTCGCGTGAGCCGCACCGACCGGCCCGGCGCGGGCGAGGTCACTGGGCTCCTGCTCGCCGGCGGCGCCGGCGCGAGGATGGGTGCCGACAAGGCCGGCCTGGAGTTCGAGGGCGAACGGCTGGCCCGCCGCGTGGCGGACCGGCTGGCCGAGGTGTGCGGGACCGTCCTGGTGGCCTCCGGCGACGGCCGGCGCCTGGCCTGGCTCGGACTCGAGCAGGTGGCCGATCCGATCCCCCGGGCCGGGCCGCTGGCAGGGCTGGTGGCCGGTCTGGAGCGCGCCGCCACCTCCCTGGTGGCCGTGGCCGCGGTCGACATGCCGTTCGCCAGCCCCGCGGTCCTCCGGCTGCTGCTCGACCGATGGTCCCCCGGCATGGACGCGGTGGTCCCGGCCACCGACCGGGGCCTGGAGCCGCTCCACGCGATCTACGTGCGGTCGGCCGGACCCGCCCTCCGGGCCGCGCTGGAGTCCGGCGAACGGGCCGTGCACCGGGCCCTCGACAGGCTGGCGGGAGTCACGGTGGTCGGGCCCGACGGATGGCGGGCGGCGGACCCCGAGGGCCGGTTCGCGTTCAACGTCAACCGCCCGGAGGACCTGGCCGGCCCGGCCCCTCCGGACCGTCGGGCGACGGACGAGGCTCCGGCGTGACCGACCGGGCCCTGGCCAGGGCATCGGCGAACGCCGCCGCCCCTCCCTCCGCGCTCCGCGCCGCACCCACCGCCGCGCCCACCAGGTAGGCGGCCAGGGGGGCGAACCGGCGCTCCACCCCGTGCGCCACGTCGCGGGTCAGCCGGAGGAGCGCTCCCGCATCGTCCGCCGAGATTCGCTCCACGCCGAGCGTGTCGGCCAGCTCGTCCAACCATGCATGCACGATCGTGTCCTCCCGTTCGTCTCGTTCCCGCTGCCCTGCACCGACGAGGCTACCGGCGCGACGCCGCTTCGGGCGGTTCGGCGTAGGCTGGATTCCGTGACCACGGCGCCGGCCGCGACCGCACCGGCCGCCACCGTCCGGCGGGAACCCCGGCCCGTCCCGCTGCTGGTGGTGGGGATCGTGCTGTTCCTCGGTTCGGAGCTGATGTTCTTCTCCTCGCTGTTCGGGATGTACTTCACCCTGCGGGCGCGGGCGGGACAGTGGACGCCGCCGGACGTGAAGGTCGACGTCACCCGGCTGCTGTTCACCTCGATCCTGGTGGCGTCGAGCGGCACGATGCAGATGGCCGTGGTCCGCATCAAGCGGGGCGACCTGGCGTCGATGCGCCGGTGGATCTGGCTCACGTTCGTGATGGGCGTGGTGTTCCTGGGGGGCCAGACGAACGAGTGGCTGACCCTGCCGTTCCGCATCCACACCGATGCGTACGGCTCGGCGTTCTACACGATGACCGGCTTCCACGGCCTCCACGTGTTCGCCGGGCTGGTGCTGATGCTGGTGATCCTGGGCCGGGCGGCGCAGGGGGCGTACTCGGCGAACGGGCACGCGGGCGTGGAGGTCGCCGCGTACTACTGGCACTTCGTCGACATCGTGTGGATCGCCCTGTTCTCCACCCTGTTCGTCATCCGATGACCGGCCGGCCCGGGGAACCGACCCCCCCGCTCGGGAGGCGCGCCACGCTCGCCCTGGCCGCGGCCGCGCTGGCGGTGGCGATTCCGGCCTCCGCCCCGCTGGTGCCCCAGGCCCTGGCCCGGCCCCTCCCGGCCGCGTCGCCGAGCCCGGCCGAGACATCCACCCCCCAGCCCTCGGACGCCGCGGAGGGCCGGATCGTGTTCGAGGAGCGGTGCGCCACGTGCCACGGAACCGGGGGGCAGGGGACGTCCCAGGCGCCGGTCATCGCCGGGCTGGGGCCGGCGTTCTACGACTTCATGATGTCCACCGGGCGGATGCCCCTGGACCAGATCGGGGTCCAGGCCAAGCGGCGCCCCCCGGTCCTGTCGCCGGCCGAGATCCGCGCCGTCTCCGACTACCTGGAGTCGATCTCCCCGGACGGGATCCCGATCCCCGAGGTGAACCGGTCCGCGGGCGACCTCTCGGTGGGGGAGGCCGCGTTCCAGTCGAACTGCGCGCCGTGCCACGGGATCACCGGCCACGGCGGGGCGGTGGGGACGCAGGTGGCCCCGTCGCTCCTGGATGCCACCGACGTCCAGGTCGCCGAGGCCGTGCGGATCGGGCCGGGGACCATGCCGGTGTTCGACGAGGGCACGATCGACCAGCACGAGCTCGACTCGCTGGTCCGGTACGTGGCCTACCTCCACGCGCCGGACGACAGGGGCGGGGCAGCGCTGGGCGGCGTGGGTCCGCTGGTCGAGGGGTTCGTGGCGCTGGTGGGCGCGCTGGGGCTGATCGTGGTCGTGACCAGGACGATCGGGACGCGGTCGTGAGCGGAACGGCGGTGGGCGCGGGGGTCCTGCCGTGAGGCTGTTCGGAAGGTCCCGGAGGCCGAACCGGCGGACCCCGGAGCCCGAGGCGCCCCGCGCGCCGATCTCGGAGCGGCCCGGCGAGTCCGCAGCGATCCAGCGCCACCGCGACGTCGAGGCCGAACATCGCGCATCGGGCCGGATCGCTCTCCTGCTGCTCGTGTCCATCGCCGCCGGGATCGCCCTGCTGGTGCTGTACGCGATGGGCGGCCAGCCCCAGCTGGAGGGCGTCCTCCTCGCCCTGGCGCTGGCGGGGATGGGGTTCGGGCTGGTGCTGTGGGGCAAGCACCTGTTCCCGCACGAGATCGTCACGGAGCCCCGCGAGCCCCACGAGTCCGAGGCCGGGTCCCGCCGGGAGACCGAGGAGCTCATCGAACAGACCGAGGCCGACGTGACCCGCCGGCGGTTCCTGACCCGGATGCTGATCGGGGCCGGGGGGGCGTTCGCCGTGGCCATGGTGTTCCCGATCCGCTCGCTGGGCCCGAGCCCGGGGAACTCGCTGCTCGTGACGTCGTGGCGGAAGGGCACGCGCCTCCTCGACGAGCACGGCGACCCGGTGAAGGTGGACACCCTGCCACAGGACGGCGTGGTGACGGTGTTCCCGGAGGGCCACGTGGGCGACTCGAACGCCCAGGCCATCGTGGTCCGGGTGGACGCCGACGCGCTCCACCTCCCGTCGGGTCGCGAGGGGTGGGCCCCGGACGGGAACGTCTGCTACTCGAAGCTGTGCACGCACCTGGGCTGTCCGGTGGGCCTGTACGTCGCGGAGTCCAGGCAGCTCCAGTGCCCGTGCCACCAGTCGGCGTTCGACGTCCTGGACGGGGCGTCGGTGGTGTTCGGGCCGGCCACCCGGCCGCTCCCCCAGCTCCCCATCGAGGCCGACGACCGGGGCTACCTGGTGGCGGGAGGGGACTTCAGCGCCCCGGTGGGGCCGGGCTTCTGGAACCGGGGGGACGGCCCGTGATCCGGCGGATGTTCCGGTGGTTCGACGATCGCCTGGGCGCGGCGAGCTTCGCCCGGCGAACGCTCAACAAGGTCTTCCCGGACCACTGGTCGTTCATGCTGGGCGAGATCGCCCTGTACTGCTTCGTGATCCTGGTGATCACGGGGGTGTTCCTGAGCTTCTTCTTCGTCCCCGATGCGAAGGAGGTCGTGTACCACGGACCGTACGCGCCGCTTCGGGGCCAGGAGATGTCGCGGGCCTACGAGTCGATCCTGCGGCTGTCGTTCGAGGTCCGGGCGGGACTGGTGTTCCGGCAGATCCACCACTGGGCCGCGCTGGTCATGGTGGGAGCCGTCGCCGCACACGCCGCCCGGGTCTTCTTCACAGGGGCCTTCCGCAAGCCCCGGGACGTCAACTGGATGCTCGGGGTGACCCTGCTGCTGCTCACCCTGGCCATCGGGTTCGCCGGGTACTCGCTCCCCGACGACCTGCTGTCGGGGACCGGGATCCGCATCGCGTACTCGATCGCGCTGTCGATCCCGCTCATCGGGACGTGGCTCGCGTTCCTGGTGTTCGGCGGGCACTACCCGTCCCCGGACATCCTGAATCGCCTGTTCGTGCTGCACGTGATGATCCTGCCGGCGGCCATCGCCGCGGTGCTGGCCGCGCACCTTGCGATCATCTGGCACCAGAAGCACACCCACTTCCCCGGAGGCCGGCCCGTCCGGACCGAGGCGAACATCCAGGGCGAGCGGCTGTTCCCCCGGTACGCGTTCAAGTCCACCGGCCTGTTCCTGATCCTCGGCGCGATCCTGTCCCTGCTGGGCGGGATCGCCCAGATCAACCCGGTGTGGCTGTACGGGCCGTACAACCCCACCGCCGTCTCGGGCGGGTCCCAGCCGGACTGGTACGTCGGGTGGCTGGAGGGCGCGCTGCGCCTGTTCCCGCCGTGGGAGTTCCGGGGGTTCGGCCACGAGGTCCCCGCGGCGTTCTTCCCGGGAGTGGTCCTGCCCGGCATCGTCTTCACCGTGATGTTCCTCTGGCCGTCCATCGAACGGCGGATCACGGGGGACCGCGAAGAGCACAACCTGCTGAACTTCCCCCGCGACATGCCGTGGCGGACGGCGTTCGGCGCCGCCGTGATCGCGTTCATGGTCGTGCTCACCGTGGCGGGCGGCAACGACCTCATCGCCTCGTCCCTCGGCGTGTCGGTGGAGGCCATCACGCGATTCCTGCGTGTGGCGGTGTTCGCGCTCCCGCTCCTGACCTACGCCGTGACGTACTGGCTCATGCGCGAGCTGAGGCGCAGCGGGATCCACCCGATCCGGGAGGCCTCGATCACCACGGTCCGCCGCACGCCAACCGGGGGCTTCGAGATCGCCGAGGAGTTCGAGGCCGGCGGCCTCCCCAACCCGGAGGGCCAGGAGTCCACCGAACCCGAGGTGGTCAGGGACTGAGCGCGGGAGTCAGTCGCCCGCGCAGTTGCCCTCGGCCTCGGTGTTGATGACGTGGTCCCCGGAGTCGATGTCGCGGGTGTCGAAGCCGTCACCGCCGTCGCCGTGGTCGTTCCCGCTCACGCCGTCGACCGTGTAGAGGCAGTCCGCGCCCCTCTGGCCGAACAGGTGGTCCGGACCCCCGAAGCCCCGGATGTTGTCCGCACCGGGGCCTCCCCGGAGGGTGTCGGCTCCGGCGTCGCCGTCGAGGATGTCCCGGCCGAGCCCGCCGTCGACCACGTCCGCCCCGCCGCCGGCGATGACCGTGTCGTTGCCGGCGCCTGCGGCGATCGAGTCGGCCCCCCCACGGCCCTTGATGAAGTCGTTCCCGCCGAACCCGCAGATCACGTCGGGGTCGTTCGTCCCGATCAGCGTGTCGTCACCGGACGTGCCGGCGATCGTGCACTCGCCCCGCCCCTGCTTCCCCGCGGACGCCACCGACGGCACCGCGAACACCGCGAGCGCCAGCAGCGCCACCGCGAACATCACTCCCCTGCGCATGGTCGACCTCCCCGATCGTGGTCCGCGGGACGCTAACACACGGTGCGGCTCAGTCGGCCGACGCCCGCCCCTCCCAGGTCGGGCGGTCCAGGACGTAGCGGGCCCATTCGATGCCCCACCTGTTCTCCGTCCCGACCGGCTGCCACCCGAGGCGCTCGAACACGCGGCGCATCGGCGTGTTCGTCACGGCCGTCGAGGACCTGATGCGGATCGCGTCCGCATGCTCGAACAGCCAGTCGGTCAGCAGCCGGGTCGCTTCGGATCCGATCCCCCGGCCGCGGTCCGCGGCGTCGAACAGGCCGATGCCGAAGAAGAACTCACCCGGGCCCAGGTCCTCCTCGGGGACGTCGTAGACGCCGATCTCGCCCGCCGCGCGGCCGTCCACCTCGATGACCAGGTCCATCGCCGGCCCGTGCCGGACGCCCGAGCGCTCCATGCGCTCCCGGAGCCGGTCCGGATCGGGCCCCCCGCTCGGGTTGACGGTCGCGTCGCCCGCCGACGCGAGCCTGGCGCCGTACCAGAGATCGAACTCGTCCATGCGCCAGGGACGGAGCGTGACGCGGTCTCCCCGGACCACGACAGGTTCGGCGCCGCTCAATCGCGGCTCTCCAGCATCAGCCCGACCACGGACAACACGAACAGCAGGATCCCGAACAGCAGCAGCCACACCCCGAAGACGAATCCCTGGACCCCCGCCATCAGCCCGAGGCCCATCACCAGGGGCCAGATGCTCCCGCTCGAGAACCGTCCCACGGTCGCGCCGGCCGCCGCCGCGTGGTCGGCGTCCGGGTCGTCCTCCGGGCGCGTGGCCCTCCCGGCCTTCCACAGCAGGTACCCGCCGATGAACGCCGACGCCATCCCCATGAACAACAGCATGGCGAACCCGGCGTCCTCGTAGGCAAGGAACCAGTACACGACGCCCACGGTCGCGCCGAACACGCCCGCCCCGATCAGGAACCGCGGCTCCGTCCTCACGGCGCCATCCCCTGAGTGCTCATTCTCGTTTCGACGCCGCCACGGCCGGCTCGCCCCGGTGGCGCCAGTCGAACACCGGCCGCTCGCTGCGGATCGGGGGGAGCCAGTGGAAGTTGTGCTCCGGCGGCGGCGAGGACGTGATCCACTCCAGGGTGTACCCGCCCCACGGGTCGTCCCCGGCCGGCACCTTCCGCTTGAACGCCAGGTACACGTTCACCAGGAACAGGACCGCGCCGACCCCCATGACGTAGGAGCCCAGCGTGGCCACCAGGTTCGGCGTGTTCCATCCAAGGTTCGGCAGGTAGTCGGCCACCCGCCGCTGCATCCCCCGTAGCCCCAGGACGTGCATCGGCCAGAACGTCAGGTTGAACCCCACGAACTCCAGCCAGAACACCGCCTTGCCGATGCGCTCGTTCAGCATCACGCCGGTGACCTTCGGGAACCAGTAGTACAGCCCGGCGAAGATCGCGAACAGCGAGCCGCCCCCCAGCACGTAGTGCATGTGGGCCACGATGAAGTACGTGTCCTGGGCCTGGTAGTCGAACGGCGGCGCCGCGATCATCACGCCGGTGATCCCGCCGATCAGGAAGTTCGCCATGAACCCCAGACACCACAGCATGGGCGTGGAGAGCCGGATCGAGCCCCCCCACATCGTCCCGATCCAGTTGAAGAACTTGATGCCGGTGGGCACCGCGATGAGGAACGACATGATCGAGAAGAACGGGTTCAGCACCGCCCCCGTGGTGAACATGTGGTGGGCCCACACCGTCATCGACAGCCCGGCGATCGACATCGAGGCCAGGACGAACCCGGCGTAGCCGAAGATCGGCTTGCGTGAGAACACCGGGACGATGTCCGTCACGATCCCGAAGAACGGCAGGATCATGATGTACACCTCGGGGTGCCCGAAGAACCAGAACAGGTGCTGGTACAGGACCACCGAGCCGCCGTTCGACGGGTCGAAGAAGTGGCCCCCGAAGTGGCGGTCGATGAACAGCAGCGAGAGCGCGCCGGTGAGCGGCGGGAACGCCACCAGGATCATGAGCGACGTGATGATCATGTTCCAGGTGAACAGCGACAGCCGCCACATGGTCATGCCCGGCGCCCGGAGCATGAAGATCGTGGCCATGAGGTTGACCGCCGTCATGATCGACGAGGTCGAGACCAGGATGATCCCCATGATCCACATGTCCGCGCCGACCCCGGGGCTCCCCAGCTTGTCGGACAGCGGCGCGTAGAACGTCCACCCGGTCTGCGCGGCCCCCCCCGGGGCCAGGAACGACGCGTAGATGGTCAGCCCGCCGAACAGCAGCATCCAGTACGAGAGCATGTTCAGCCGGGGGAACGCCATGTCCGGCGCCCCGATCTGGAGCGGGACGAAGTAGTTCGCCAGCCCCAGCCCCATCGGCGCGATGAACAGGAAGATCATCGTGGTCCCGTGGATCGTGAACAGCTGGTTGTACTGGGACTTCGTGAGGATCTGGAGCCCGGGATGCGCCAGCTCCGTCCGCATGACCAGCGCGATGATCCCGCCCAGGATGAAGAACCCGAAGGTCGTGACGATGTACAGCAGGCCGATCTGCTTGTGGTTCGTGGTGGTCAGCCAGTCGAGGAGCGCGAGCTTCCGCCGCTCCGTCTCCTCGCGCTCGATCCCGATCGTCGTCATGTGTCGGTGGGGAGCGGGGTCGGGGTGGTTGGGGGCGTCCCGGTCGGGGACGCCGTGGCCCGGACCTGCTGCTCCCGGACCCACCGGTCGAACTCATCCCGGGGGACCGCGCGAATGTAGAAGACCATGTCCGCGTGGTTCAGCCCGCAGAACTCGGCGCACTCGCCGTACCACCGTCCGGGCTTCGGGATCGTCAGCTCGAACTCGTTCGGCTCCCCCGGCAGCGCGTCGCGCTTGAACAGGAACGCCGGCACGAAGAACGCGTGGTCCACGTCCTGCGCGTTCAGGTCGATGTGGATCCGCTCCCCCACCGGCACCACGAACTCCGGGTACTGCGTGGGGGTCCCCACGATGCTGATCCCGTACTTCGGATACGTGAACCGCCACTGCCACTGGAACGCGGTGGCCTGCACGGTGACCGCGGGGTCGTCCGAGATGTGGTCCACGCGGTGCTCCACGCTGTAGGTGGCCGCGAAGATGCCCAGCACGATGAGGATGGGGATCACGGTGTAGGTGATCTCGAGCGGGACGTGGTACCGGGTCTGCGGCGGGAGCTCCTCGGTCTTCCGCCGGTAGCGGATCACCGAGAACAGGATGAGCCCCAGCGTGATCGCGCCCACTCCGATGGCGATCCAGAACATCAGCTGGTACAGCCCGGCGATGTCGCGGCCCTGGTCGGTGGCCCCGGGGGGCGCGCCGAACCGGCAGCCCCCCATCGCCACGAGCAGCAGGGCCGGCGCGAGCAGCCGGCGAACGGACCGGGGTCGGATCCGGTGTGCGTTCACATCGAGTCCCGTGGGTGTCGTACCCAGGGGCACGACCCGAATAGTCTTCCGCCCCATCCATTCGTTCGGCAAATCACCGTGGCCCACGGCGGGCCGCCGGTTCGGTTCTCCAGGGCTGTAAGAATCGCGAGTCGCCGGACAGAGGAAGGGTGGATGCCCCGGAACCCAGGACACAGGGACGACGATCCAGAGCTGAGGTTCGAGGCCATGTTCAGGCAGCACTATCCCCAGGTCGACGCGTACGTCCGGCGCCGGACGACGGGAGACGCCGGCGACGTGGTGGGCGAGGTGTTCCTCACCGCCTGGCGCCGACTCGACCGGGTACCCGCCGACTCCCTCCCGTGGCTTCTCGGCGTCGCCCGGAAGGCCCTGGCGAACGCCCGCCGCTCCGAGCACCGCCGCCCCGCCGTCGCCATCGCCGATGCCGGGGGCGTTCCCGGCCCCGAGTCGAACCCGGCCGAGCGCCTGGAGGTCGCGGAGGCCTTCGCCCGCCTCTCCGATCGTGACCGGGAGGTCCTGATGCTGGTGGCCTGGGACGGGCTGACGCCGGCGCGGGCGGCTCGCGTCCTGGGGTGCTCGGTCCCGGCCTTCCACGTCCGCCTGCACCGGGCCCGGGCGCGGCTGGCGAGGGCGCTCGAGGCCCGCGACGGGGCCGACCTGCTGACCCGGGAGGAGGCCGAATGAACCGGTCGAGGGCGATGGACGTGCTCCGCGGTCTGGACCCGATGGGGTCCGGCACCGGTTCCGACGACGCCGACTCCCGGGAGGCCCGCCGGCTCCTCGAGTCGATCGTCCGCTCCGAGCCCGGCGGTCGCGCTCCGGCCGCGCGGGCCCGGGCCTTCCCCAGGCTGGCCGTCGTGGCGCTGGTGGTGGCGGTGGCCGTTCCGGCCGGCTACGGCCTGTGGAAGGCCTTCGGGCCGCTGGCCCCGGACCGCGGCGAGCCCGGACCCGTGCAATCCCCTGGGTCGATCGCGGCGTCGCCGGGGCCGACCGGACCCACGGTCTCGCCGAGCGGGACCGGCGCTCCGCCGGCGGAACAGCGCTACGAGGTCACGGCCACCGTGCTCCAGAGGGGGGACGGGCCCCCCATGCTCTGCCTGGGAGGCATCGCGCTCAGCCTCCCGCCCCAGTGCGGCACGATGCCGATCACGAACTGGGACTGGAGCCGCGTGGAGGGGGAACGCCACGTCGCGGACGTCACGTGGGGGGAGTTCCACGAGGTGGGGACCTACGACGGCTCGTCGTTCACCCTCCTCGACGTCGGCCCGCCCCAGCCCCAGCCGAATGACCCCGGGGACGCCATCATGATCCCATGCGCGGAACCGGACGGTGGATGGACGGCCGCCGATCCTTCCCGGACGAGCCGGAGTGACCTCATGGCGGCCGGCCACGCCGCCGCGGCCGAGCCGGATTCCGCTGGGTGGTGGATCAAGTACCTCGTGCCTCCGACGGAGAACGGGCTGACCGGTCCGAACGACCTGGTGATGAACGCGGCCTTCACCGGGGACGTCGAACGGCACCGCCAGGATCTGTCCCGCCTGTGGGGCGGCCCGCTGTGCGTGGTCCGGTACGACCGGACGGAGTCCGATCTGCGCGGGATCCAGCGGGAGCTGACGAACACCGGGCCCGACGAGTACGGGTTCACCCTGCTGTTCTCTGAGTCCGACATCGTCCGCAACCGGGTGGAGATCGGCGTGGTGGTGGCCGACGACAGCCTCCGGGAGGCGATCGACGCCCACTACGGGTCGGGGACCGTGCTCCTCGTCCCCGCGCTCCGACCGGTGGGCTGACCCCGGGATCGCGGCTCGGTCCGCTCCGCCGGCTCCAGCGTTCATTGGGTGCCGCTCCGTGGAACGGCTGCGATAGCCTGTCGCCAGCGTGGCCTCCCGGGGAACGACCAACGTGCTGGCCGGCGGCCCCCCTCGGGGTGGCTCGACCGCCGCCGCAGCCATCGAGCTCCGCGCGGTCACGCGCGTGTTCGGCGTGACGCCGGCTGTGGTGCGGGTGGACCTCCGGGTCGAACGGGGTGAGACGGTGCTGGTCCGGGGGCCGAACGGAGCCGGCAAGAGCACGCTGCTGCGACTGGTGGCCACGGCCCTCTCGCCCACGTACGGCGGCGGCACCGTCCTCGGGTTCGACCTCGTGCGGAAACGCGACGAGATCCGGCGGCGGGCCGAGCTGCTGGGGCACCGCACCCGTTTGTACGAGGACCTCACCGCGGCCGAGAACCTCCGGTTCTGGTGTTCGATGTTCGAGCTCGGTCCCGCCGGCGTGGCCGGGGCCCTGGAGCGCGTGGGACTGAACGAGGTCGCCGACGACCGGGTCCGGGGGTTCTCCCAGGGGATGCGTCAGCGGGTGGCGGTGGCCCGGCTGCTCCTGCGCCGGCCCGAGCTGCTGCTCCTCGACGAACCGTACGCCGGGCTGGACACCGAGGCCCGGCGGGTGGTGGACGCCGCCGTGCGCGAATCGGGCGGTGAGGGGCGGACCATCGTCCTGGCCACCCACGACGAGTCCGCGGCCGCGTTGGCCACCCGGACGGTGTTCATGGAGGGCGGCCGGCTGGTCGAGGGGCCCGCCGGGGGCGGAGCCCCGGCGGAGGCCGCGCCGTGACGTTCCCGTTCGCGCGACAGGCCGCGGCGGTGGCAGGGAAGGACCTCCGGATCGAGGTCCGGGGACGGTACGCCCTGGGGGCGGTGCTGCCGTTCGCCGCCACGATACTGGTGTCGTTCGGGCTGTCGCTGGGCCCGGGGCGGCGATTCCTGCAGCAGACCGCGCCCGGCCTGCTGTGGATGGCGGTCACGTTCGCCGCGGTGCTGTCCAGCCGGCGGGCCTACGAGGCCGAGGCGGAGGACGGCGCCCTGGAGGGCCTGCTGCTGTCCCCGGCGGACAAGGCCGCGATCTACCTGGGGAAGGCCTCGGCGGTGGCCCTGCAGCTCCTGGTCCTCGAGGTACTGGTGGTGGGGCTCACCGCCGCGCTGTTCGACCTCTCGCTGGGGAGCGACCCGGCGCGGCTGGCGGCGGGGTTCGCCCTGGGAACCGTCGGGCTGGCCGCGGTGGGGGCGCTGTTCGGGGCCCTCGACGTGTCGGCCCGGGCCCGGGAGGCCGTGTTCCCCCTGCTGGTGCTGCCGCTGGCCGCGCCGGTCCTGGTGGCCGGCGTGAAGACGACGGCGCTGGCCACGTCCGGACGGGGGGCGGAGGCCGGCGGCTGGCTGGGCCTGCTGGTGGCGTTCGACCTGGTGATCCTGGCCGCGGGAACCCTCGTGTACGGCCACCTGCTGGAGGACTGACGTGGGGCGCGGGAGATGAAGCCGGCGGAGCGGGCCATGGGCAGGCTCACGGCGCGGACCGGGGAGCGGGTGCTCGCCGCGATGTCGGTGGCCGGGGTCGCCGCCACCGCGATCATGGCGCTCTGGGTGGCGCCCGCGGACCGGCCGCCCCCCCAGGGCCAGGGCGACCTGTACCGGCTCATGTTCGTCCACGTGCCGGCGGCGTGGCTGGCGTATCTGTGCTTCGCGGTGGTGTTCGCGGCGAGCATCGGCTACCTCCGAACGGGCCGGTCCCGGTGGGACCGGCTGGCGGCGGCCTCGGCGGAGATCGGCGTGGTGTTCACCGCGCTGGCCATCGCGCTGGGCTCGATCTGGGGCAAGCCTGCGTGGGGGACGTGGTGGACGTGGGACCCCCGGCTCACCACCACCGCCATCATGCTGCTGATCTACATCGGGTACCTGGCCGTGCGGAAGCTCACCGACAACCCGCGGCGGCGGGGACGGTGGGCCGCGGTGGTGGGGATCGTGGGCTTCGCCGACGTCCCGATCGTGCACCTGTCGGTGACGTGGTGGCGGGGCCTGCACCAGGGGCCGAGCGTGAAGCTTCCGTCGGTGACGCTCGCGCCGATCATGCTGGCCACGCTGCTGGTGGCCGTGGCGGCGTTCACGGTCCTGTACCTGTACCTCCTGGCCCTCCGGCTCCGGGTGGGGCGCCTGGAGGAGCGCGCGATGGCCGAGGCCCTCTCGCCCCGGCTGGGTCAGACCGCCGCCGAGCTGCTGGCCCTGGACGAACAGCCGGAGCCCTCGAGGGAGCCCGAGCCGGGGGTGACCCGGCGTGGGTGATCCCGTGGCGGCGTTCGTCGCGTTCGTGAACGACCTCTCCTCCATCGTGTCGGGGTACGTGCTCACGGCGGTGGCGCTGGGCGGGTACGTCGCGGCGCTGATGGTCCGGGCCCGGCGGGCCCGCCTGCGGGCGGAGGCCGTGGCGGCCCGGCGCGACCGCGCCCCGGCGTCCCGGCCGCCCGGGGAACGGTCGTGAGGCGGGGGCGGGTGATCGTGGCGCTGGCGGTGATCGTCGGGGCCCTCGGGTGGGTGGCGGCGAAGGGCCTGTCCAGCAGCCTCGTGTACTACAACACCCCGACCGAGCTGACGAACAAGGGTCAGGCCGCGGTGGGCGAACGGTTCCGGGTGGGAGGCCTGGTGGAGTCCGGATCCATCCGGACGGCCGCGGGCGTCACCCGGTTCGTCATCACCGACGAGACCACGCGCCTGTCGGTGGTGGACCGGGGCGACCTCCCCGAGCTGTTCCGGGCCGGCCAGGGCGTGGTGGTCGAGGGCTACCTGGGCCGGGACGGCGCGTTCCACGCGGACGACGTGCTCATCAAGCACAACGGCGTGTACGAGCCGCCACGGCCCGGGACCACGCCGCACACCGCGGACGTCGGATAGCCGGAGCATGGCCATGGCGCCCCCCGACGATCTCGACGACTCGATCCGGCGGCATCCCTCCAGCCTGGCCCCGCCCGAGCGCCACCGGAGGTTCGGCCCCTGGGGGATCCTGGTGGCGGTGGTCTCGGCCGGGGCCCTGGTCACCGCCGGCGCCCTGGCCATCACGCTGGAGAAGGGCTCCCCGGAGCCCAGGGCCACGGAGCTCATGGGGGGCCCGGCGCCCGAGTTCGCGCTGAAGACGCTGGACGGCACGCGCGTCGTGCGCCTGTCCGAGCTCCGGGGCCGAGTGGTGGTGGTGACGTTCGACGAGGCGGGGTGCGCGCGGTGCCGGACCTCCGAAGCGGTCCTGGACCGGGTCTGGCGGCACTTCCGGTCCCACGGCGTCGTGGTGGTGGGGGTGCGGAAGGACCCGCCGCCCTCGGTCGCCGCGACCGTCCCCACGCCCGGTCCATGGCCCGTGGTGGCCGACCCCCACGGGGCGACGGCGGGCGAATACGGGGTCCAGGAGCTCCCGGAGACGTTCGTGATCTCCCCGGAGGGCCGCGTGGTGGCGGGGCTGGCGGGCCCGGTCACCTACACCCTGCTGGTGGCCCAGATCGCCAGCCTCCTGGGCCTCCCCGAACCGACGGAGCCGGAGAAGCCACCCCGGAAGTGACCCTGCGAAGTTGACCCTGGGCCGACCGCCGGGTAGCCTCTCCCCGGGCTGCCACAAGCAGCCCACCCTGTTATGAGGGGAAACCCCGAACGTACGCGCGTCCGCACCGCGCGGGTGGCGACGGCCGCTCTCGTACTCATCGTCGTCGGCACCCTCCTCCCGGCCACCTCCTCGGCGGCTCCCTCCAAGCGCGAGCAGCGGATCGAGCACTTCAAGCAGGCCGTGGCCGAGGCCCGGGCCAAGCTCGATGCCCTGGACGAACGGGAGAGCATCCTCGACGAGGAATACCTCCAGGCGAAGCAGGCCCTCGCGACCACCGAGGAGCGGCTGGGCATCGCCCGGGACGCCGCCTCGAAGGCCCACAGGGAGGCGCGGCTGGCCGACGAGGACCTCAGCACACGGGTCCGGGCGGCCTACGAGGGGTCCGGGTCCACGCTCGGGTCCCTCCTCGGCGCGACGTCCCTCACCGAGTTCTCCGACCGCCTCGAGTTCATGGACGAGATCGCCGCCGGCGACTCGGCGGCCGTCGCTCGCGCGAGCATGGCCCGCCAGCGTGCCGACTGGACCGGCGACGCCCTGGCCCAGGCCCTCGGGGACCGGAAGGCCGCGCTGGCCGGCGTGGTGTCCAAGCGCGCGGAGCTTCGCGACGCGGTGGCGGCCCAGGAGGACATGCTGGGAGGGCTGGAGGAGAAGCTCCGCATCGCGCTGATCCCCCCACCGCCACCGCCCCCTCCGCCCCCTCCGCCCCCGGACCCCACGCCGACCGAGACCACCACCGGCGGCGATCCGTCTCCGGCCCCGTCCCCCACCGACGACGGTGGCGGGGATGGCGGCGGGAGCGACATCCCGGCGCCCCCCGCTCCCTCGTCCAGCGTCCAAGCGGTGCTCGACGCCGCCTACTCCGTGATCGGGACGCCATACGTGTACGCCGGGTCCACGCCCGAGGAGGGGTTCGACTGCTCGGGCTTCACGATGTGGTCGTGGGCTCACGGCGGGGTGTCGCTGCCGCACTCCTCGGCGATGCAGTACTCCGTGCTCCCCCACGTGGACCGGTCCCAGCTCCAGCCCGGCGACCTGCTGTTCTTCTACTCGCCGATTCACCACGTGGCCATGTACGTGGGCGGCGGCAAGATGATCCACTCCCCCCACACCGGCGGCTACGTCGAGGTCATCCCCGTGTACTGGGAGTACTACGTGGGCGCCGCCCGCCCGGGGTAGCTCGCCCGGCAGAACCTCACCCCGTTCGGGCCGCCAGCGGAACGAGGCCTTCGGCCTCGGATTCGATCTCGTCGCGGTCTTGGAGGCGGTCGAGCCATTCGAACGGGAGCTGCGCGGCTCCGATCACGGCGCCCAGGAGGGCACCGGCCACGGCCGCATTGGTGTCGGTGTCGCCGCCCAGCGCGACCACCCGGCGGAGTTCCCGTTCGAACACCTCGGGCGTGAGGGTGCGCCGATCGACGGCCCGGGCCAGGGTCTGGAGGCCGAGGCCGGCGGTGAACAGGCAGAATCCCTGGTCGGGGCCGTCCACGGGGCGGATGGTCCCGGCGGCTCCTGCCAGGAACTCGAGCTCCTCGCCGCCGTCGCGGTCGAGGACCGCTCCGAGCCCCCCCTCCAGCGCCCGTTCCGGTGACTCCCCGGCCACCAGCGCCGCCGTGGCGAGCGTCACCGCCAGCACCGCGGTCCGGCACCGGCCGTCGTGGTGCGTGACGCCGGACAGCCGCGGCGCCGCATCGAGCAGCGCCCCGCGCCGCCCCGCGTAGGCAGCCCCGAGCGGCGCGCAGTACATCACGGAGCCGTTCCCCGCGGAGACCTCCGGCCCCCGCTCCTCCCACACGGCCCGGGCCGCCTCCTCCGCGGGGACTCCGGCGGCCACGCGCGAGAGGACCCGGCGGGTCAGCGATCCCACGTCGGGGGGATCCGACCGGAACCACTCGAGGTGCCGGGCCACCAGGTCCTCGGTGTCCAGCTCCCCGCGGTCGGCCAGGCTCCGCACCAGGCTGAGGGCCATCGCCGTGTCGTCGGTGGTCGAGCCCGGCGGCATGTCCCGCCACGGCAGCTCGAGCGCCGGGATCGGCGAGGGAACCTCGTGGGCCCGCCGGAACTCGAACGGCGCCCCCAGCGCGTCCCCGAGGGCCAGCCCCAGGACGCACCCCACCACCCGATCGCGAGCGTCCTCGGGACCGCTCAATTCGTCACGCCGCCGCGCGTCACTCCAGTTCCCGCTCCTGCATGACGTCGGCCTCCGGGCTGGGTGCCATCGACCAGCATATATACTCCGGGATGAGGAGATATACGCGGAGGAACCGGTGACGAAGCGCCTGGTGGAGATCGAGGACGGCCTGCTGCGGAAGGCCGGTCAGGCCCTTGGGACGGGGACGATCCGGGAGACGGTGACCACGGCGCTCGAGCTCGCCGTGAGGAGCAGCGAGCGTCGCACGCGCCTCGATGACGCCGCGCTCCGCCGATTCGCGTCCGCCGCCGAGCAGCTCGACGACGAGGACGTGATGGGTGCCGCGTGGCGCTGAGCCCGGCCACCTGGCTCGTCCACAAGTCCGTCCTCGCGCGATTGCGGCTCCCGGAGGTCCGCCACGAGATCCTTCCTCGGGTCCGGGCGGGCCTGATCGCCATCACGATCCTGACCGAGCTGGAGGTCGGCTTCTCGGCCCGTTCGACCAGGGACTACACCACGACTCGGCGCACCCTGCTGGACTACCTGATCCCGGTCATGATCTCGCCCAGGGCAGAGCAGCGAGCTCGTGAGGTGCAGGCCGCCCTGGTGCGTCGCGGGCATCACCGCGCCGTGAGCATCCCCGACCTGTTCCTCGCCGCCGTCGCGGAGGTCGAGCACCTGACGGTCCTCCATTACGACGCCGACTTCGAGCTCGTCGCAGGAGTCACAGGGCAGCCCACCGAGTGGGTGGTCCCGCGCGGAACCATCGACTGAGTGCACCGGAACGCGGGTTCCTCGCCGTCGGGATACAGAGTGTCCGGGATTCTCCCCGGCCGTCACCCGGGGCGTCGTGGCCGAGTCCGTGCGAACGCTTGGTCACCGCGGCAACCGGCTGTGTACCCTGTACTGGCTCATGCAGAAGATCGGACCTCGACACAAGATGTGCCGGCGTGTTGGCGCGCCGGTATGCGGCCGGCCCAATTGCCCGTCCGGCAAGCGGCCCTATCCACCGGGCCAGCATGGCCGTGGGCGCAAGCGGCTCACCGAGTACCAGATGCGCCTGGTGGAGAAGCAGAAGCTCCGCGCGATCTACGGCGTCGGCGAGCGCCAGTTCCGCCGGTACTTCGACCGGGCCACGCGCCGCAAGGGCGTGACCGGCGAGGAGCTCATCCGCCAGCTCGAGACCCGACTCGACGCCGTGTGCCTCCGGCTGGGGTTCGCGCTCACCATGCGCCAGGCCCGCCAGCTGGTCAGCCACGGCCACGTGAAGGTGGACGGCCGCCGGATCAACGTCCCGTCGGCCCAGGTGAAGCCGGGCCAGACCGTCGAGCTCTCGGACAAGGCCCGGAACTTCGTGTTCGTCCGGGAGGCCGTCGAGCTCGCCCCCGATCCCCCCGCCTATCTGTACCGCAACACCGGCGAGCTGGCGGGGACCATGTCCCACCTCCCCGACCGCGCCGAGGTGCCGCTCCCGGTCGAGGTGGACGAGCGGCTCATCGTCGAGTTCTACTCGTAGCCTCGGTCCCCGGCCGACCTCCCACCGCCCCCGATTCGCGCCGACCGGCTCAGCCTCCCTAGGATTGCCGCCTCATGACGTTTGCCGGAGCGGCCGACATCGAACGCGCCGCGAGGGGGTTGGCCGCCAGGCTGCCGGATCCGCTCGCGCCGCTGGCGCGCGTCGCCTACAACTACGGGTGGTCCTGGCACGACGACGGCCCCCGGCTGTTCCGGGAGCTCGACGCCGAGCTCATGGAGCAGGTCCGCGACAACCCGCTCCGGGTGCTGCAGGAAGCTCCCCTGGAGGCCCTGGAACGAGCGGCCGGCGACCCGGCGTTCGTCGAACGGGCCGAGGCGCTCGAACGGGCCATCCGCGAGGAGACCGAGGCGCCATTCCTGGACGGCCCGGTGCACCCGGATCGGCCGGTGGCGTTCCTGTGCGCGGAGTTCGGGATCCACCGGTCGCTGCCGCTGTACTCCGGCGGCCTCGGCGTGCTGGCCGGGGACATCCTGAAGGCGTCCTCGGACCTGCGGATCCCGTTCGTCGGCGTGGGCCTGATGTACGCCCAGGGCTACTTCCACCAGCGCCTGGATCCCGCGGGATGGCAGCACGACTACTGGATCCCGTCCGACCCCTCCCGGTTCCCCGGGGCGCTCGTGACCGGATCGGAGGGCGCCCCGGTCGTGCTCTCGGTCCCCATCCGGGGGCGGGACGTGAAGATCCAGGTCTGGCGCATCGACGTGGGGCGGGTCCCGCTGTACCTGCTGGACGCGAACTGCCCGGAGAACAGCGTCGTGGACCGCTGGATCACCGGGCGCCTGTACACCGGCGACCAGGGGACGCGGCTCGCGCAGTACGCGCTGCTGGGGATGGGCGGGGTCCGCGCGCTCCTGGCCCTCGGGATCGAGCCCGGCGTGGTGCACCTCAACGAGGGGCACGCGTCGATGGCCGCCCTGGAGCTGGCGAGGCAGGGGGTCGCGGCCGGCCGGTCGTTCACGGACGCCGTGGCGTCGGCCCGCTCCCGCACGGTGTTCACCACGCACACGCCGGTGGCGGCGGGAAACGAGACCTTCGCCCCGGCGGAGATGCTGGAGGTCATGGGGTCGCTCCCCGGCGATCTGGGCGTGGACTCGAACGAGGTGCTGGGGCTGGGCCGGAACGACGGCCTCGGCGACATCGGGATCACCATCCTGGGGCTCCGCCTGTCGCGGGCGGCGAACGGCGTGAGCGAGCGCCACGGGCACGTGGCCCGGACCATGTGGTCGCCGCTGTACCCTGACGTTGCCGAGAACGACGTCCCGATCGGGCACGTGACGAACGGCGTGCACGTGCCGAGCTGGGTGGCGCCGCCCATGCGCGAGCTGCTGCAGCGTCATCTCGGCAACCGGTGGCTGGAGCATCCCTCGGACGAGGAGGCCTGGGCGGGTGTGGCCTCGATCCCCGACGAGGAGATCTGGGAGGTTCGGCAACGCCTCCGGCGGGAGTTCGTGGCGTGGCTGCGGGAACGCGCCACGGCGGACCGGCTGGCCCGGGAGGAACCGGCCAGCTACGTGCAGGCGGCGGCGACGGCGTTCGATCCGGAGGCGCTGACGATCGGCTTCGCCCGCCGGGTGGCCGGGTACAAGCGCCTCACGCTCCTGATCAACGACCCGGAGCGGGTGATGGGCCTGCTGTCGGCGAACCTGGAGGCGGTGCAGGTGGTGCTGGCCGGCAAGGCCCACCCCCGCGACGAGAACGCGAAGCGCAAGCTCCAGGCCCTGTTCGAGCTGAAGTGGGCGCCCAGGATCGCGAGTCGTGTGGCGTATCTCGAGGACTACGACATCGGCGTGGCCGGCCAGATGGTGGCGGGTTGCGACGTCTGGGTGAACCTGCCCCGCCCGCCGCTCGAGGCCAGCGGGACCAGCGGGATGAAGTCCGCGCTGAACGGGGGCCTGAACGTCTCCATCCTGGACGGCTGGTGGGAGGAGGCGTGGACGCCGGACGACCCGAACGGGTGGGGGATCTCATCCGACGCGTCCGCGGACCCCGAGCTCCAGGACCGCCGCGACGCCATGGCCTTCTACGACGCCATGGAGAAGGAGGTCCTCCCCACGTTCTACGACCGCGACTCCGACGGCATCCCCCGAGCCTGGGTCCACCGGGTGAAGCGCAGCCTCACGACGAACGGCCCCCGCTTCAGCGCCACCAGGATGATGGAGGACTACCTCCGAACGACGTACTCGAGCTGACGCACGCCGGGGCCCGTGGGTCGAACATCGGATGTCGAACCGGCCGCGTCCGGGATCTACAGGACCCAGACTTGGAGATCGCCCGTCCCGATGGCCTGCAAACTGCGAGCAGGCATCTTGAACGAGTCCTTCGGCCCGAAGGAGTTGAGGGCCCTGGGCTGATCCCTGGCCTGATCGATCCCCCACAGCGTGCCCGAACCGTCCGTCGTCAGCGCGGTGACAAGCGTGGCAGCCGTGCCGGGTGACGTCGGGACCACCTCGTTCGTCGAAGGATCGATCTCGACGATGCCCGACGTCCCGGTGACCCACACGACGCTTCTCGAGGCGGGCCGTTCGTCGGCCACGGCGATGTCGAAGAGGATTCCCCCGACCTCGATCGGGTCTCCGACGACCTCATTCGTCTTCGGGTCGATTCGCCAGACCCGGCCGTTCGCGGCGTCCAGGACCCACACGCCCTCCGCTCCCACCGCGACGGCGGTCAGGTCGGACCGGCCGCCGGGAGCCGGCACCCGTATCGGGACCACGCCGTTGGGCCCGCTCACCCTCCACACGATCGGCTGCGTCCCGTCGGTCACCCAGGTGGATGCGATCCCGACCGCCACGGCGGCCGGGGAGGAATCCCCCTCGGGTCCCCGGAGGGAGGTCCGCCTCACGATGTGTCCGGTCCTCGGATCGATCACGACGAGCTGCCGATCGGCCAGCAGCCAGACATTCCCCCGCCCGAACGCGATGGAGTGGATGCCACGCGGAGTCCCTCCGACCCGGATCACTCGGATCACCGACCCCGTGTCCTCGTCGAGCTGGACCACGTTCGCGTCCTTCGCGCCGTGCAGTCGATCCGAGGCGATCCAGGCCGACCCGGCCCCCGCGGTCACCGCGCATGTGCACCCACCGTGCCCGCCGATGTCGAACGACGCCGTCAGGTGCGAGTGCAGATCGAGGCGGGTGATCTGGCCGATGCTCATGAACGCGGCCTCTCCCGTCCCGTCGGCGACGTGCCGTCTGGACGCGACCACGATCACCGCCGTCGTCGCGACGAGGAGTGCCACGAGGAGGCCGAGCGCCACCCGCCATGACCGCACCCATCGCCCGGGACCTCGTCCGGAGGCCACCGCGCCGGTGCGCTCCCGGCCGGCGTCGGGGACCACCGTGCCGGTGCGCTCCTGGCCGGCGTCGGGGACCACCGTGCCGGTGCGCTCCTGGCCGGCGTCGGGGACCACCGTGCCGGTCCCTGGTGCCGCCGGGGCGGCGACCGCCCCGGCAGGGGCCTGGACGTCGAAGATCTGCCCGTCGGGCGAACGCAGGTACAGCACGGGGATCGCCCACTCCACGTCGTTCCCCTGCGCCATGGTGGCCTTCCGGGCTTCGGCCAGCGCCGCGTCCAACGGGTAGCCGTCAGCGAGCGCTCCGTAGAACTCCCCGGTGAGCGTGATGGCCGCCTCATCCGTGATCTCGAACTGCATCGCGATCACCGAGGGGACGCCCTGCAGGACGAGGCTCTGCGCCACTCCCGCGAAGGGGTCCGTTCGGGACGTCCTCGCTCCCTCGCACGCGTTGAGCACCGCGAGGCGGAGCGGCGCATGGTCGTGCAGCAGCGCCCCGAGGAACTGCCCGCTCACGGTCTTCCTGTGTCCCTCCTGGTCCTCGAGCAGCAGGACGCCGTCCTGGGAGCCGGGGTCGAACCCTCCGTGACCGATGAAATGGAAGACGTGGTACTCGCCTCGCCGAAGCCTCCGCTGGAGCTCCGGGAGCGTGGCTTCATCCATCCGCTCGAGCGCGAGCTGTCCTCGCGCCTCGAGCTGACCCGCAGCCTGTCGCAGATTCGCCCACTCCCGTTCCACGTCGAGGGTCACCGCGTCGTCGGGATTGGAGATCATCACCAGGACGCGGAGCGGAGGCTGGACGCTCAGGGGACGGACGGGCTCGGGGAGGTCCAAATAGCGGACGATCGGGGTCTGCGCCGAGAGGACGAGGAACTGCTTGCGCGAACGGTTGTAGAGGAACTCCCACGGGAGGTCGGCGAGCTCCGGGACATCCGAGAGACGGAGCCTGATGCGCAGTCCGGACTGCGCGCGGCCGGCTTCGTCGAGACTGCTCCTCAGGCACCCCGCCAGGTCCCCGGCGAACACCGAGTCATACAGGCGCCCGCCGAAGTCCTTCGCCGCCTCCATGGCGGGCGACTCGATGCCCCGGACGGTCCCCCGCGACCTGCCCATTCGCAGCACGAACAGCTCGAGGTCCGTGTCCGAGAAGGGGATGGCGAACTCGCCCGAGACCTCACCCGCGGGGGAGTCCAGGACGCGCGCCCGGTACCGGTCGCCCGCACGTTCGATCAGGAGATCGAAATCGAGGTAGCTCAGGCCGCGCATCCCGACACTCCCGTTCGTGGCGGGCCGCATCACGGTACTCCCGCGAAGTTGCTGTGGGAATACCCCAAAGATGCGATTCGTCGGGCTAGCCGAGCGCCGAGCGGCGCACGAACACCCCGCCCGCAGGCTGGTGATTCGACCCCCGTCCCGTGACGGCCCACCATGGCCTCCCATCTCGAGGAAGGGAGGCATCCATGGGGTTGTCGAGAGCTGAGCGTCACGCCTCATCGATCCGGCCGGTCGCGCTGTCCCTGGTGGCGGTGACGTGGTTCGCGTTGGTGGTGCCGATCGGGGCGAGGGCGGCCGGCCAGCTGGTGACGCTGGTCGACTCGTCCACGTCGCACAAGGCCCGGGTCGACGGGCTGGGCAGGCTGGCCGTCCTCGAGCGACCGGTCGGGGCGAGCCCGTGGTCGATCCAGACGAACGCGAACCCCATCTTCGATCCGCCGTCGGGGACGACGACGCTCACCGTCGGGAGCCTGACCCTCACGAACGAGGGCACGGACGTGGTCCTCGAGATCCTGGGCGTGCTGAAGAACGGGCAGTTCACGAACCTCGTCCGGCTCTACATCCCGGGGCGTCACACGGTGCATCTGGACTTCCCCCAACCACTCGTGATCGCGCCCGGCGGGAGCGACTGGACGTTCCGGTTCGCGTCGATCGAGTCGGGGGTCTACCTCACGGGCGTCGGCTACTCCTCCGGATGAGGGGATAGGAGATAGGCCGGTCCAACACGTCACCCCCACGTCGAGCGTGACGCCGCGGGCATCGAAGCGCCCCCGAGCGGCGCGAATCCCAGGCGCTGGCGCGCGGTGACGGTGACAGCAGCTCCCCCCGTCGGAGCGGGCGACTCATCCTGCGGAAGATTCGCATGGGTGTCGTTCGTACTCCTTCCCGGGGAAGGGTTCCGGAGTCACTCTCTAGCCGGGGAGCCTCCGGAACCCGCCCCCCACCCTCACTGTTGGCCCCCCGGGTCCCCCCACGGGAATCGGGCCGTGCACCGCCGCCGGCGTGAGCGGGCATCCGCCGGCGGGTCATCAGCGCGTGATCGTCAGTTGCACCGACTTCGTGGACGCCTCGGTGCTTGCCGTGATCGTCGACACCACTGTCGATTTCACGTGGCGAGTGGTGATGTCGAACGCGCCCGCCGACGCACCCGCTCC